>Ga0315288_10000665_pt1 | contig 43435 bp, 46 predicted proteins | sample YL17G11_20_MG_FD_203454 | JGI IMG/M metagenome (GOLD analysis project Ga0315288, IMG submission 203454) | Sediment microbial communities from Yellowstone Lake, YNP, Wyoming, USA - YL17G11_20 | ecosystem: Environmental > Aquatic > Freshwater > Lake > Sediment | place: USA: Wyoming | collected... | reverse complement strand
AATTATTAAATATTTGAAATAACTGGATTCCGGCTTTCGCCGGAATGACAGAAATACGTCCTGTTAGACTTTTTGCGAGATCGTCAATAATAGCAGGAAGAGGAAAAGGGTAGTTTTTTGACCCATCGCCCTGATTTTTATTCTCTTTTCGGATCCGGTTACCTAAACAATCTCAGCCCACAGGGGCAGCCCTTGTCAGGTTTAATGAGAATAGTATTTCCGATCAATTTTGACCTGATCGGATAACGGGAACTCCCTTGCATAAAGGGGAAGAGGTTTTATATGCAATGGATCGATCAGCCGCCGGGGAAGGCGGAAAGCACGGAAGAAAGTTACTTCGTGGGATGGAGGAATCAAGAGAGGATTGGAATTTTGGCAGGGCGATCGGGAATCAGGCCGGCGATTTTGCCCATGGCCCTGGAGATGGGGTAACGGGAAAGACGGGAAGGGTTAATCCAGCGAAACTTTTGGGGGGCTCGCTCGGAAGGGAATAATTTTACCAGAGAGTACAAGACAGGTTTCATGGTTACCTCCAGATGAGTGAACTGATGGTCTTGGATGGGAAGGGACCCTTTCATTTTGACTCTCAACCCAAATCTCTCTTGCAGAACTCTCTTCAATGCTTCTCTCTCTTTTGCCCCAGCCCTCTTTTTTCCTTCTTTAGAATTCCCCTCTTTTTCCATCACAACAGTAGGAAACTGCCAGAGACCCGCCAGGAGCCCCTGCCCTTCTTTCCGATGCAGAAGAAACCGGCCCTCCTGCTCAACCAGAGCGACCGCCCAAATTTCTTCTCTGATTTTTTTCACCTTTCGCTGTCCCCCCTGACCTTTCCTTCCCCGGGAAGCGCAGAATCTTCTGACCGGGCATTCTGGGCATCGAGGCCGGGCAGGAATACAGATCAGGGCTCCCAAGTCCATCATGGCCTGATTGAAATCTGAGGATCGGCCTGGGGGAACTAAATCCTCTACGACCTTTTGCCGCAGTTTCCTCTGGTTGCTCGCTGAGGATATCTGTCGAGACTTTAGGAGACGGCCAAGAAGGCGCTTTACGTTGCCATCGATGGCGGCTGTCGCCTGATTGAAGGCTATGCTGGCCACCGCTCCGGCCGTGTATGGCCCGAACCCGGGGAGGGCGAGAAGGTCTTTCTTCGATGACGGAATCTTCCCGCCGTGATCGCGCCAGATGGTTTTAGCCGCCGAATGGAGGTGCCGGGCTCTCGCATAGTAACCCAATCCGGCCCAGGCTTTGAGCACACTTTGCAAGGATGCCCGGGCTAAGGCCGGCAAGGTGGGGAAAAGTTTTAAGAATCGTTCGAAGTAAGGACGAACAGTCTCCACCCGGGTCTGCTGCAGCATGAACTCCGAGACCAGGATTCGATACGCGTCCCGGTTCTTCCGCCAAGGCAGGTCTCTTTGGTGGCTGGCGTACCACCGGAGAAGGGCGCGTCGGAAAGCTCCCTTCTCCGGGAAAGGTTTCTCGGCTGAGGCTGGCAAAGATCGTTAGGAAATCTTAATGAAATTGGAGCCAGGGGCATTGCAGATGGGGCATTTGTCCGGGGCTTTCGCTTCCACCGTGTTGCCGCAGACTGGACAGACATAATAATCCACTTCCTTGTTCTTTCCTAAGTTCGCCAGGGCGTTCTCATAAAGGGCCGCGTGGATCTTCTCTACCTGATTGGCGTAGTCAAAACTGATCTCTGCCTGTTTCTGGCTATCGGCCTTCGCCTCGGCCAGCATCTCCGGGTACATCTTCTTGAACTCGTGGGTCTCTCCTGCGATAGCTTCCTGGATGTTCTCCTTCGTGGACTTGATCCCTCCCAAGGCGCGCAAATGAGCATGGGCGTGGACTGTCTCGGCTTCGGCTGCGGCCCTGAAAAGCTTGGCTGCTTGCTTGAAGCCCTCGGCCTCCGCCTTCCTGGCGAAGGCTAGATACCTGCGGTTCGCCTGGGATTCTCCGGCAAACGCCTTCTTTAGATTTTTTTCGGTCTGTGAACCTGCCAGTGCCATTAATGAACCTCCTTTTTCTGCTTTCTTATTGGGGTTGATGGATATAAATCATCAATTCAACCAATCTATTTATAGTGGGGTTGGGAGTAAATGGGGTAAACCCTGTATTTGGGAAGAAAAAATACAGTATTTTGGCTTGAGCTTTCAAGCATCCCAAAACCCCCTCCAACTTCACTCTGCCGTTTTCCTCCAACGTGGAATCCCTGGATAGAGGTTTTTTGATTCCACCTTATTCGAGGTAAGCTCCTTTTTCGGCGCTGGTGACGTGCTTGGCGAAATGGCCCAGCCAGCCGTGGGTGATTTTCGGCTGGGGGGGGCTCCAGGATATTTTTCTTTTTTCGATCTCCCGGTCGCCCAAATCCACGTTTAACCGTCGGGCGGGGATGTCCAGGTCAATGATATCTCTATCGCGGAGGACCGCGACCGGCCCTCCCACCATGGCTTCCGGTGAGAGGTGTCCGATGCAGGGCCCTCCGGAGGTTCCCGAGAACCGCCCATCCGTAACCAAAGCTACTGATTTATCCAGGCCCATGTCCACGATTAGGTATGATGATAAGAGCCGGGGAGAATTTCATTCCAGGTGTTGGCAATGGCCACCAACGGGTTCACCGGGTCTCGGTCTGTATAACCCATGGACTCAAGAAATGCCCGACGGATGTAATATTGCGGTACATCTGGGCTCAGGCCTTTGCTTCTTAAATGGTCCATTCTCTTCTCCGCAAAAATCAACCTTCGTTCACCGTAAAGCCTACTGAGAACGCAGAGAATTAAAAACTTAAACAGCAAAAAATCAAAACCGAAAACAAAAACCATACTGGGTTTTGATTTTTGAATAGGCAACGCATTTTTTTTGAGCGTCCTCCGCGTTCTTCGCGGTGAAAAGAAGATTACTTTTCCAGCATCTTCTTGACTTTTTCCAGAAGCACTTGGGGACGAATGGGTTTTTCCACAAAGTCATCCACGGGCAAAAAGTCGCCGTCGGCCTTGGTGGAGAACTTCATGTGCTTCTTTTCCACGATGGCTGTGAGCATCAAGATGGGGATTTTGGAGTATTTGGAGTACTCGGACTTGGGGTCAGGGTTGCGAAGCTGGTAAGAAACCTGGAACCCTTCAGTGATGGTGTCCATCATCACGTCGAGGATGATCAGGTCCGGGTTCACGGCTTTGACCTGCTTTAGCCCCTCTGTTCCATTGGCCGCCGTGTAGACTTTATAATGATTCGCCTCCAAAGTCATCTTCAAGGCTTCCACGATGTCGGGATCGTCATCCACGATCAGAATTTTTGCTTCTTCCATAGGTTTTCCTCCTCAGAGATTTTTTTGGTAGTATGCCTGCAAAATTACCCTCACATCTTACCCGCTTCTTTCTCACCCCATCCGTTCGGCTGGGCTTTCGACTGAGCTCACGCCGAAGTCCCACGACGATCCCTTTCCTCAGTTGGGGAGAGGGAAAGCATGGGTCAGCAGATTCTGGGGAGCAGCTCGCCGACCATCATGTCCATGATGCGGGTCAACCCGATGCGGGTTCGCAGGATCACTTTTCCTTTTGGCTCTTCCCGCACCTCCCCGATGAGGGCCGCATCCCGCCCGTGCGGATGAGCCTTCATCTGCTGCAGAATCAGTTCCGCGGCCTCGGCCGCGACGATAGCCACAAGTTTGCCTTCATTCGCCAAGACCAAAGGATCAAAGCCCAAAAGCTCGCAGGCTCCTTGCACTTCTTCTTTGATGGGAATCCGGTCTTCGTCCACCCAGATCCCCACACCTGCTTGCCGGGCCAGCTCATTGAGCGCACTGGACAGGCCTCCCCGGGTAGGGTCCCGCAGGCAGCGGATCTTTTTGGAGACTTCGAGCATGGCGGCGACCAGGCCATTCAGGGGGGCGCAATCACTCTGCAGAGTGGTTGAAAATTGCAGGCCTTCCCGCGAACTCAAGATGGCCACGCCATGATCCCCGATGCTGCCGCTGAGGAGGACCCGATCCCCGGGCCGGGCCAAGCTCCCGGAGATTTCCACTCCCCTCGGGATCAAGCCGATTCCCGCCGTGTTGATGAAGATTCCGTCGGCCCCTCCCCGGTTGACCACTTTCGTGTCCCCGGTGACGATTTTCACGGCTGCTTCCCCTGCGGTCTTTTGCATGGAGGTGACGATGGTCTGCAGGGAAGATAGGGGAAACCCTTCCTCGATGATGAACCCGGCGCTGAGAAAGAGCGGCTTGGCCCCGCTCATGGAAAGGTCGTTCACCGTTCCGCAAACTGCCAATCTTCCGATGTCGCCTCCGGGGAAAAATACCGGGGTCACCACGTAGCTGTCCGTGGTGAAAGCCAATCTCTCCCCGGCAACTTCCAGGACAGCTCCATCATCCAGAGGGTCGAGGAAAGGATTATGGAACGCTTTGACAAAGAGCGAAGTCACCAGCTCATGGCTGAGTTCACCGCCGCTGCCGTGGGCCAGAAGAATTCGATCCGTATCTGGATAGACGTTCGGAACTCGGTTCATGAACCGTATTTATAGGCGGCAGCGCATGATCCTTCGAAGGAAACCATGCACGGACCCACCGGCTTCTGGGGGGTGCAAACATTGCCGAACAGGGCGCACCCTTCCGGACGAATCAGGCCGCGCAGAACATCACCACAACGGCATCCGTTGGATTCCCTGGCTAAAGCGACCCGAATGTCGAAGGCCCGGGAGGCATCGAGCTCGGCAAACTCCTTCCGCAAAGCTAAGCCGCTCCCGGGGATCAATCCCAGGCCGCGCCATTCTACGTCCGAAGGCTCGAAGGCCTGGGCCATGATCTCCATGGCCTTGGGGTTTCCCTGGGGTCTTACCCCCCTTTTGTATTGAATCTCCACCCGGGGTCTGCGGCTTTTCACCTGCCGGGCCAACATTAACACGGACTGCAAAATATCTAAAGGCTCAAACCCGGAGATGACGCAGGCCAGGGCGTAATGTTCGGCTAAGAATTCGTACGGGAGACTGCCGATGATCGCGCTCACGTGGCCCGGAAGAAGGAAGCCATCCAATTTTATCTCTCCCAGGTCAAGCAGGGCCTTTAAGGCTTTGGGCACGGTTTTGTGCGCGGAGAAGATGAAGAAATTTTTCAACCCCCGATTCTTAGCTTCCAGAGCCGTGGCCGCTACCGTCGGCGCAGTGGTCTCAAATCCAACCCCGAGAAAGATTACCCTGAGCTGAGGGTTTTCTTCCGCCATTTTCAGCCCATCCAGGGGAGAGTAAACCACGCGCACATCCCGGCCGGCGGCCCTCTCCAACGCCAGGCTGGAATCGGAACCGGGGACGCGGACCATATCCCCAAAAGTGGCGATCGCAGCGCCCGGGATCCGGGCGAGGGAAATGGCCTTGTCCAGGTCACCGTTGGAGGTCACGCACACCGGACAGCCGGGGCCGGAGATGAGCTCAATTGTCTCTGGCAGCGCTTTGCGCAGCCCGTACCGGGCGATGGAGACCGTGTGCGTTCCACAAACCTCCATCAACCTTATGGGCCGGTCAGCCAGGCGATGGATTTCTTCGATGATCGGCCGGGCTTTCTCTCCGTCTCTGTATTCGTCGATGAACTTCATTTTTTTCCAAAAAGGGGTTCAAGGATTCAAGGGTTCCAGGGTTTTAGTTTTCCAGTTTTTTCATTCCGCCCCTCGAATCCTTGGCCTCTTGGACCCTGTCTTAATCATTTTCTAACGCGCCCAGCTCTTCAAAGAGCTTCATCGTCTCCCGGGCTTCCTGTTCATCGATAACGTGAATGGCGAAGCCGGCGTGGACCAGCACATAATCGTCCCTTTGAACTTCCGGGGTCAACTGGACGCTGATCTTGCGGGAGACCCCTCCGACCTCAACATCGGCGGTCAAGCCTTCGATGGATTTAACCCTTGCGGGAATCGCGACGCACATAAAAAGTCCTTTGGTCTGTCCGGTCTATCTGGTCTATTCAGTCTATTTGGTCTAGGTACAGGTCCCCTTCTTTTTTGACCAGAAGGACAAAATAGACCAAATAGACCATTTAACTAGGTAGTGCTCATCCGGAAACTCCCTCTGCCCTGGCGGGAGAGGGGCGGGGTGGGGGGGTGAAAACAGAAAGTCTTGAAATTCCGGGCCATAATCACCCCCACCCTCGCCCTCCCCCATCGAGGGGGAGGAGAAGAGGCGCGTTTCCGGATGGAAACTAGGTAATGAAATTGGCGATGACGGCCTGGCCGAGGGAAAGGCCACCGTCATTGCACGGCACCCGGCGGTGCACCAAAACTGCAAAACCCGCTTTCTCCAATGCGGCCCTCATCCGCTCAGAGAGCAGGCGATTCTGGAAGACGCCTCCGGTCAAGGCGACTCTCTTCGGTCCTCCCTGCCTTTTGATCTTCTGGCAAATCGCCACCCCAATCTTCGCCAGGGTATTATGGAACTTGCCGGAAATTACAGGATGGACCGTTCCTTTTTCGATGTCCCTAAGAATTCCTTCGATCATGGGCTTCAAGCGGATGATCTCTTTTCCCTCTTCCTCCTCGGAGAAAAAGTCATAAGCCCCGTCCTCTCCTGGGTCGGCAATCATCTCCAGCTCCACGGCGGCCTGTCCTTCGTAAGAGACGGAAAGGCAAAGCCCCAGCAAAGCGGATACCCCGTCGAAGAGGCGGCCACAGGAGGAAGTGAGAGGAGAATTGATTTTTTGATCGATCTGTTGCAGGATGACCCGAATCTTTTCTTCTTTGGCCTGGGCAAAAATTGGCAGATGCCTCATCAGGCCTTCTCTGCCAAGGAAAGTATAAAGGTAACTCAAGGCCATTCTCCATGGGTTCTGGATGGCGGCGGCCCCTCCGGCCATGGGTACATATTCAAAGTGGGCCCTCCTTTCGAAGGACCCGTAATCTCCCACCAGGAATTCTCCGCCCCAGAGGTTCCCGTCTGGGCCGTATCCAAGGCCATCAAAGGCCAGGCCGATCACCGGACCTCTTTCTCCGTTTTCCGCCAGGCAGCTGGCCAGGTGGGCGAAATGATGCTGCACACCGACCTTCTGGCCGGGCAGGCGGAGGGCATATTTTGTCGAAAGATATTCTGGATGGAGGTCATAGGCCACAGTCTCAGGCCGGATGCGGAAAAGTTTCTGGTATAGATCGACTGTACGCTGGAAATGGTTCAGGGTCTCCAGGTTTTCCATATCGCCGATATGCTGACTCACGAAGGCATATTCATCCCGGGTCAGGCAAAAGGTGTTTTTTAACTCCGCCCCGCAGGCCAGAATGGGCCTGAGGGGAAAGGGAAGGTGGATGGGGAAAGGGGCATACCCCCGGGCCCGGCGGAGGACAGTCGGCTGGCCACTGACGATGGCAGTCACGCTGTCATCATACTGCACGTAAATGTCCCGGTCATGAATGAGGAAGGCATCGGCGATTCCGGGCAGTCGGGAATGCGCTTCCTCATTTTCTTTAGCGATGGGCTCCTCGCTCAAGTTCCCGCTGGTCATCACCAGGGCCATTCCCGATTCCTGCAGCAAAAGGTGGTGGAGCGGTGTGTAGGGAAGCATGACCCCGAGGTATTTTTGCCGCGGGGCTACGGCTTTGGCGATGGAAGAGCTTTTCTTCCACCGCAGCAGAACGATGGGGCTTTCCGGCGAAAGCAGAAGCTCTTCCTCCTTCTCCGTAACCAGACAATGATCTTTGACTGCGGTCAAATCCCGAAGCATGATGGCCAAGGGCTTGTCCGGTCGGGCTTTCCGCTGGCGCAGCCGTTGAATCACCGGTGGCTCTTCGGCATCGCACGCCAACAGAAATCCACCCAGGCCCTTGATGGCCAGGATCTTCCCTTCTTTAAGAAAGCCGATGGCCGAGGAGATGGGATCCTGAACCTCGAGCACCTTCCCTTCCCCGTCGCAAAGTTCAAGCTTCGGCCCACAACGGGGGCAGGCATTGGGCTGAGCATGAAACCGCCGGTCCACCGGCTCGTCATATTCCCGCTGGCAATCCGGGCACATGCGGAACTTGGCCATCGTCGTCTTCGGTCGATCGTAGGGGATATCCTCGATGATCGTGAAGCGAGGGCCGCAATTCGTGCAGTTAGTGAAAGGATATCGATGCCTGCGGTCCTGCGGGTTGAAAACCTCAGACTGGCAAGCCGCGCAGGTGGCGATGTCCGGCGAGATCAGCTGGTATTTTCCGGCCTCCTCCACGCTCTCCCGAATCTCGAAGGAGTGAAAGTCGGCCGCTTCCAAATCCTCGAACCTGAGGGATTCGATCCGCGCCCGTGGAGGAGCCTGTTTGGGTAACTCCCGGGTGAAGTTTTCTATAGCCTCCCTATCTCCTTCGACCTCGACGTGCACCCCGGCGGATGAATTATTCACCCATCCCTTCAAACCATGGCGCAAGGCCAGCCCATAAACAAAAGGGCGAAAACCCACGCCTTGAACCACGCCTTTCAGGAAGAAACGTCTTCTCCGGGGCGTATCTTTCAGGCCAACCCCTTTCTTTTTTATTTCGACTGGTTTTTCCGCTTCCAGGTTCATAATTTAAGATTAATTGGATCCCAGATATCAGGAAGGGGTAACCGGGAAATCAGGTTATCAGGGCAAGACTCATCCCGCCTTTAGGCCTTTACGGATTTCCTGATTCCCGGTTATCCTGATTCCCTGATCTCCAGATTCCCCAGCAGTTGCCCGCATCAATTTCTTCCCACACCGCTTCCACTGCTTTGGGAATCGATGCCTGAACTTCCGGAGATAGTTCTGTTCCCCAGCCGATCTCCTTCGGCTGGATTCCGAAGATGACTACTTCCGGTGGGTATTGATCCAAAGCCTTGGCTAAATCCAGAACCTCTAAGACGCCGACCTCGTGTACTGAAAACCTTGGACCGTTAATCTTGCCGGCTACCTCTTCCGGAGTGAACCGAACCACGGCACCTGCGTCCAGGTTCATATCCGCGGCATCGATCAACAGCACTTTGGAAGCTCCCTGAAAAAAATCAAGAAGTCCGATTCCCGCCACACCGCCGTCGTGAACCTCGACCGCCGAGGGCAGGTCCTTCTTTTGCAGCTCCTGTGCTACATGGACCCCCACCCCTTCATCCTTGAGCAGCAGGTTTCCCACCCCGATGATCACGATTTTCCCAGTCCGCCGATTGCCCTGCCCTGGACGGTGCAAAACATCAGCCATCTTTCCAATTCCTACAGGTTTTACCGCAGAGAGCGCTGAGAAGAGTCCTGAAATAAATGGATGACCAAATGTCTCTGGATTATCGTCTGCGTCCTCGGCGACCTCCGCGGTGAATAAAATGCATCACCCTATTAAACGAACTTCACCTTTTAAACGAACTTCACCTTCAGCAGATGCGTGGAGCAGGAGATACACGGATCATAAGCCCGGACCAACATCTCCAGCTTCAAGCGGATCTCGTCCTGGGGTTGGCTCAGGATCTGAGGAAGTAAAGCTTCCATATCCTTCTGGATGTTGGAATGGTTCTGATTGGTCGGGATGACGCAGTTGGCCTCGCGGCAGATCCCGTTCTTGTCGTACGTGTAATCATGGAAGAGAATTCCCCGAGGCACGTCCACAGATCCCACACCCTTTCCAGCTTTTAGCAGAATTCGGCGGTCCTCTTCCTTCAGGCCCTTATCTAAAACTTCATCAATCAGGCGGATGGATTCATCCACGGCGTGAACCACCTCCACTACCTGGGCTACAGTATTCATGAAGGAGTTATAGCAGGGGGCTTTCAATCCCAAGGCGCCAGCCACCTTCTTGGCCCTGGGAGAGAGCTGGTCATGGTTATTATTGAACCGGGCCAGAGCTCCCACCATGTAGGAATCCCGCACGTTCTTGGCATATTTGGCCGTAGAGTGGGGGACGAGATACTCATTGGTCCAGTTCCGGTAATTCTCCACCGGCGTGGTCCCCGCATCCGTGGAAGCGATGACCCCATCGTACAGGGCATACTCTTCCTTCGATTTCAAGGAGATGTATTCGGTCTCCCGCTCGAACGCAGGAATCTTCAGGGTTTTGAAAAGCTCTGCCGTGGCTTCCAGGTCCGGGCTGGCGTCCACCAAGCGCTTGCGGATTTCTTTGATCTCCTTAATTTCGGGCAGCTTGGTGAAACCGTTCACGGTTGGAGTAATGGGGTGGACGGTCCGGCCGCCGAAGACATCGCACAGGTCATTGGCCAATTTCTTCATCCGCAGAGCCCGAACGACAACCTCCGGGTGAGTCTTAACCAGGGGGAAGACACTGGGGGCGCCCACGAAATCCGGCGCGGCCAGGAAGTAGGCATGCAGCACATGGCTCTGCAGGTTTTCTCCCTGGATGAGGATGCGCCGCAAAAGCCGCGTCTGTTCGGAAATCTTTACTCCCAAAGCCGCTTCCGTAGCTTGCAGGGAGGCCAGTGTGTGGCCGATGGAACAAATGCCGCAAATGCGCGAGGTGATATGGGCCACCTCCAGGTAACTGCGCCCCCGGACGAAGGCCTCAAAGAAGCGCGGGGCTTCCACAACCTCCCACTTGCATTCCTCGATCTTTCCCTCCTTGACGTTGACGACAATGTTGCCATGGCCTTCAACACGGGTCACATGGTCTACGTTGACGTTGATGTTCTTCATTTGGCTACCTCCGAGTATCCTAAGAAAATGCGAAATTGGCCGATGGCTTGCTCTACGGTGAGGCCATACTTCTCCAAGACCCCTTTCTCCGCGTTGGTATTCGGGTCGGGGATCAGCCCGCGACATCCCACGCAGTTATCCCGGTACGTCGGACACCAGGCTCCGCACCCGGCGCGAGTCACCGGGCCGAGGCAGGTCAAACCCAGTTCGAATACGCATACATTGCCGGCTCGCTTGCATTCCACGCAAACCGGGTACGTGGGGATCTCCGGTTCCTTGCCCATCAGGAGGGACTTGACTACTTTTAGGAATTCAGCCTTATGGATGGGGCAGCCGTGGATATAATAATTGACCGGGACCACCGCATCGATCGGCCGGGCGGCGAAGGTCTCGTACCAATCGGCCTTGTCCCCATAAACATATTTTCGGACCTCATCGGGGGGCTGAAAGTTTTTCATACAGTTTACCCCGCCAATCGTGGCGCAGGCCCCCAGGGCCACAAGGACGGCCGCCTGTTCGCGGATCTTCTTGAGACGGGGGATGTCCTTTTCCCGGGTGATACTTCCTTCCACAAAAGCAATGGCATAGTCATCGCTCTTCTCGGTCATGGCTTCCCGGAATTGCACGATATCCACGGCGCCGACCACGTCGAACATCTCCGCTTCCAGGTTGACCACCTGGAGCTGGCAGCCTTCGCAGCAGGCAAAATCGAAAAAGGCGATCTTGGGTTTCATCAAATGGCCTCCTTTAAGTGCTTGATCTTGGCATAGTTGAAAACGGGCCCGTCCTGGCAGACATACAGATGGTTGATCTGGCAGTGGCCGCACTTGCCCACCCCGCACTTCATCCGGCGCTCGAGGGAAACAATGATCTGGTCATCGGGGATACCCTTGACCTGCGCTTCCAGGATGGCGAATCGATACATGATCGGCGGGCCCACAATCACGGCCACAGTCTTCTTCGGGTCAAGGGTAATCTTAGGGAAGAGAGTGGTAATGACGCCCACGTTCCCTTTCCACTGGCCATCCCCCCGATCGACCGTCTCTAAGTACTCCATCTCCTTGCTCTTCCGCCACTTGGAGAGTTCATCCAGGAAGAGTTGCTCGGCCGGTGTCTTGGCGCCAAAGAAGACGAGCACCCGGCCGAAAGCGGACCGGTTATCCAGGACGTAGTTAATCAGGGAGCGCAGGGGAACGAGTCCAATGCCCCCGGCAACGAAGAGAATGTCTTTTCCCTTCAGCTCCTCCACGGGAAATCCCCGGCCAAAGGGGCCCCGGACCCCCAGGGGAGCTCCCCGATCCAGGGTATGCAGGGCTTTCGTCACATTCCCCACGGCCCGAACGGCCAGTTCGAAAGAACCCTTCTTCGTCGGTGAAGAGGAGACCGAAATGGGTGCCTCCCCGATGCCGAACAGGGAGATCTCCACAAACTGACCGGGTTGATGTCCCAGCTCGTGGCCGTTCCCGAGTTTAATCTCGAAGAGCTTCTCCATCTTGGTCAACTGCTCCGTCCTGACGATCTCCGCTAGTTTGGGCAGGTAAATCGAAGTTTGCTCACGCGAGCCCGTCTGAACCTGTGCAGCGGTCATCATGATTTGCCCTCCTTTAACCGGTTGAAAATCTCCACGGGGTTGGCAATGTCCGGCAGACAGGTGGAGGCGCACCTTCCACACCCGACGCATCCATGCTCCCCGTATTTTTCGTAGATATACTTGCCTTTGCGAAAGATCCGGTGGCGGATCCGCTCTTCCCGGCCCTCCCGGAAATTCTCCCCGGTCGCCACTTTGGCAAACCCATCCAGGAGGCAGCCGTCCCAGAGCCGGAGCCGTTCCCCCTCGGATAAATTCAGGGCCATATCGTCCTGCACGTCAAAGCAGTAGCAGGTGGGACAGACTAAATTGCAGGAGCCGCAGCTGAAGCATTTCTCGGCCAACTCCGCATACAGCTTGCTTTCGGGATGATCCGCCAGGAGCTGGGGCAGTTCATCGTAGGGGGTGTTCACGGTATTCAGGGAAAACATGTACGGTATTTTTTCTTGGATCTCGGCCCGCTTCCCCAGTTCTTCTTTCGTTGCCGCCCGGGAGACCGCGTGTTTTTCCAGGATTGCTTGGCCCTTCTCCGTACCTACCGCCACCACGTAGCACCCCCCGATTTCGGTGAGAAAAAGGTCAAAGCCCTTCTGGACGGTAGCCGAGTTCATAGATTTGCAAAAAGCATCGGGCGAAGCCCGTTTGATGTCCACGCCGATGATCGCCGTGTCTTCCCGCTTCCCCCGGTAATGCTCATCTTGGTTGGCATCGGCAAAGATGCGGTCGAGCTGAGCAATGCCCTTAATATCGTAGGGGTGCACCCCGACGATGGCCAAAGGCCGACTCTCCCACACCGGTTCACAACTTACCGTCTTGCCAGTCTTGAATTTCAGCAGGGTTTCCCGCGGGGGCAGAAAATATTTTTTTGGGGAAAAAAGGGTCACGTCATAGTCCAGGACCAGCTGAGACGATGATTCCAGGGGGGCGAACTCGTATTTTCCCTCTACTTTCTCCCGCACTCCCACCACTTCCATCGCCTGGATCAGGTTTTCGATGAAAGGTGGGAAGTTCTTCTTCTCGACGGTTCGAAAGGTCATCTTTTCCTCCTTTTTCGGTAGACTTTCAAAAATCATCCCTTACCACAGAGCACGCTGAGAGCACAGAGAAAAAAAGCGGGGAGCGGATTTTTTACAGCAAGGTGATCCCGCTATCAATCCTCTTGACAATTCTCCGCCCGGCCTCACCCCGGAAGGCCAAGCGCATCTCGGCCAAGCTGGCCTCGGCCAATAGAAGGATGGTGCGCGCGCTGCCGATGTCCTCCAAACGGTGGGCATCGGAAGACGCAATCCTGGGAATATGGGGAGAAGCATTGCCCATCCCCCCCGGTCCCCGGAACTTGCTCTGGCGGCTTCTCTCCAGGGCCTCCAGCTCCAAATCCTCCGGGATCAACCCCAGCTGGCTGATCAGACTGAAGGACCCTTTGTCGAAATGCGAGGGAATGGTCATTCCCCCATGCCCCTCCACTCGACCTTTTACATCCTCCAAAGAAAGGTCGATGGAGTTCAAGAGCAGCCGTTCTTCAAACTGCACGATGTTTCCTTCGTCGTCTACGATGGGTTGGTCTCCAAAGATCTCCGGATCATTCTGCACATCGGGGAGGTGTTGACGCACTTCCTCATCCCAGGCGGCTGTGGAAGGCCAATCTGGAAAGAGCGTCAGGAGGTGAATTTCTTCCCGGGTTTGCACCTCCATCCCCGGGATGACCTTCAACCCCACCTTCTCTCCCAGGCGCATCACCACCTGGACATTCTTAGCCGTATTGTGGTCGGTGATGGCGATGATGTCCAGAGATTTAGCCTTCGCTCGCTCAACAATCTCCCGGGGTGAGAGGTCCAGACTGGCGCAAGGGGAGAGGCACGTATGAATGTGCAGGTCCGCGCTAAACTCTCTCAACATCTCTGCCGGAGCCCTGTGCGCCGCTCCCTCTTGGGTTTCTGAGGCCAATTGGCCGGCATCCTGCTCTTAAACCCTCTTTACTGCCTGAGGATGGTAATATCCAAGACCGTGCCCTGGCCGACCACCGAAGCGATATAAAATTCGTCGGAATTCTTCTTGATGTTGGGCAGGCCCATCCCGGCACCGAAGCCCTTCTCCCGGATTTCCTCAGAGGCCGTGGAGTATCCCTCCCGCATGGCCAGCTCAATATCCTCGATGCCGTTCCCCTCATCCGTAACCTTAATATGGAGCAGCTCTGGGGTCACCGATAAGGTCAGCGTTCCCTGTCGGGCATACCAAACTACATTCATCTCCGCCTCGTAAATGGCGATCGTCGCCCTGCGGATGACTTTGTTGGAAACCCCCAAATCCTGCAAGATTTTCTTGACTTTGCTGGCCACTTCTCCGGCATTGACAAAATCGCCCCCGCTGATATTGAAAGATTTCTCGAAGAGGGGCTCATCCGGCATCAACTACAGCTTCCTTCCTCGGTTTCCGAACAGCCTGGCAGCCCATGCCGGTACAGACGACCGCAGGCTTCATACATGGGCAGATCGGTGAGCAGGATGGGCATATTTTTCGCCATGGCTAAAGCGATGGTTTCCCGGTCCGGCTCCTTCCCCCGGACAAAGACCAGGGCTTTGACGTTAGCCATTTCTGCTGTCCGGACGACCTGCAAGTTCGTGAGGCCGGTCAAGAGCAGAGATTCCTCTTTGGTGAAGGCCAAAACATCGCTCATCAGGTCGCATCCACAGGCCATCTTAATATTCATCTGGAAGTCCTGGGGGGCGACGATCACCTGGGCGCTGAGGATTTCTTTGATTTCTTGCAGAGTCATCCTCTTCACTCCTCCACTGACAGGATTCCGCGTTCAAGGCCACAGGCTGAGAGCGCTTCGAACGCTCGAATTCGAATAGAAAGTTAGCACACAAATTCCCCCCCTGTCAAACTGAGCATCCAGGTCCACCCTCAGAATAATTTTAACAAATTGGCCAGTGCCCGCGAATGACTCACATCAGGGCTAGGATGGATTGCCTGGCCAGATCTAGGTATCGGGAAGGGGTAATACCCATCTGAAGGGTGCCCAAAACGGCAATAATTAGAGCGATGACCATGGCTGGGGACAGGTCCAATTTGGCAAATTCTTTCTCGGGGTTGCGCATGTACATCATCACCGTCACCCGCAGGTAGAAGTATACGGACAGGGCGCTATTTAGGACGCCGATGATCGCCAGACCGATGTATCCCGCTTTGACGGCTGCGCTGAAAATATAAAATTTCCCCACGAAGCCGGCAGTCGGAGGTATTCCCGCCAGCGAAAACATGAAGATGGCCATGGCCGCTGCCAGCAGCGGGTACTTGGAGGCCATCCCGCTGTAGTCGCTGACATTAATATTTTCCTCACCCTTCCGGCCAAAGAGAATGACCACTCCAAAGGCCCCCAGGTTCATGAAGGCATAGGCTAAGATGTAATAAAGGACGCTGGCCGTGCCCCATTCGCTGGCGGCCACCATGGCGACCAAAATATACCCGGCGTGGGCAATGCTGGAATAAGCCAGCATGCGCTTGATATTCTTCTGGGCGATGGCCACCACGTTTCCTAAGGTCATGGTCAGTACGGCTAAAACCCAGAGGATCCAGACCCAGTCGGTTTGCAGAGAGGACAGGGCATAAAGAAATACGCGCAGAAAAGCGGCAAACCCTGCCGCTTTCGGACCGACCGCCAGGAAAGCGGTGACCGAGGTCGGGGCCCCTTCGTACACATCGGGGGTCCACATGTGAAAGGGCACCGCGGCCACCTTGAACCCGAAACCGACAATTAGCAAACCCATGCCGATGAGCAGCAGGGGATCGGTGAGTAAATGAATCTTGCGGACGAATTCATAGATGCCCTTCAGGTTGGTCGTCCCCGTGGCCCCATATATCAGAGCGATCCCGTAGAGGAGGAATCCTGTGGAAAAAGCACCCAGGAGGAAATATTTCAGGGAGGACTCGTTGGATTTGGGCTGGGTGCGAAAGAACCCAGCCAGGACGTAAATGGCCAGGGAGAAAGTCTCCAGTCCCAAAAAGATGATGATCAGGTCGGCCGCCGAAGCCATGAACATCATGCCCACCGCAGCAAATAGCACTAAGCTATAGTACTCTCCATACTCGAACTCTTCCTCTTGCAGAAAGCGGATGGACATCAACACGGTAAGGGCGGCGGTAATCAGGAAGATGATCTTGAAGAAGAGGGAGTAATTGTCCACCACAACCATGCGATTAAAAGCATATTCCGATTTTCCCCAAAGGCTGATGCACAAGACCAGGGCCACGACGATTCCGGCCAGGCTTAGATAAGGGATCGCTCCTTTGGCTCCTTTTTTGGCCAGGACGTTGATTAACAGGAGCCCCATGGCTGTAAGGCTCAAGATCAGCTCCGGCCCGATGGCGCTCCAGTTGAGCACAGGGGTAACGATGTTCATGAAAAGGCCTCCAAAGAAAAATCAAAAATCAAAATTTTTGGAATGTGATTTATTTTTTAATAATTTCCACCGACTCCGCCTGCGCCAGGCGGATTTCTCTTTCCTGAATCTGCAACCCGGCCTGGTATTTGTTCTGGACCTGGATGAGATAATTTTTCACCGTCGGCTCCATGCGGCTCAGGAATGTGTGGGGGTAGATTCCGATCCAGAAAATAAATACGGTCACGCAACAGAGAACCAGAATTTCCCGGGCCGAAAGATCCTTGAGGACCTTGTTCTCCGGCTTGGTCAGTTCTCCGAACATCACTCGCTGGTACATCCAGAGCATGTAGGCCGCGGCCAGGATAACTCCTGTGGCCGCCACCACGGCATAGGTGGCGCTCGCCTTGAAGGTCCCGACCAGGATCAAAAATTCCCCGACAAACCCGTTGAGTCCCGGGAGCCCGATAGAGGAAAGGGTGACGATCATGAAGAAGGCGGCAAAGATGGGCATCTGCTTCCAGAGCCCCCCGAAGTCTTCGATCATCCGGGTGTGCCGCCGCTCGTAGATCATGCCCACAAGAAGGAACAAGGCCCCCGTGGAGAAGCCATGGTTGAGCATCTGCAGAATTCCGCCCTCAATTCCCTGTAGATTCAAGGCAAAAAGCCCCAGCATCACGAAACCCAGGTGGGACACGGAAGAAAAAGCGATCAGGCGCTTGAGGTCCTTTTGCACCATGCATACAAGAGCCCCATAAATGATGCCTATGATGGCCAGGATGGAGACCAGGGGAATCAACTGGTGCGACGCGTTGGGGAAGAGGGGGATGCTGAACCGCAGGAATCCATAGGTTCCCATCTTGAGCAGGACCGCAGCCAGGAGGACGGATCCCACAGTCGGGGCTTCGGTATGGGCATCGGGCAGCCAGGTATGGAAGGGGAACATAGGGACCTTGATGGCGAAGGCCAGGCCGAAAGCCAAAAAGAGCCAGAACTGCGCGTTCATCGGGACCTGCAGCTTGTAAAGCTCCAGGAGATCGAAAGTATACTTTCCGGTAGCGGCCCCGTTTTGGAAGTAGAGGACCAAAATGGCCACAAGCATCAGCACGCTCCCCACCATCGTATAGATGAAGAACTTGACGGCGGCGTAGATGCGGCGCTTGGGATTTCCCCAGACCCCGATCAGGAGGTACATGGGGATGAGCATCACTTCCCAGAAAACATAGAAAAGGAAAAGATCCAGGGCGACGAAGACCCCGATCATCCCGGTTTCCAGGAAGAGGGTGCAGATCATAAACCCCCTGACCTTATCCTGGATGTCCTGCCAACAGGAGATCACCGAGACCAGGGTCAAAAAGGTGGTCAGTAAAACGAGAAAGAGACTGATTCCGTCAATCCCCATGAAATAACTGATCCCGTATTCCGGAATCCAGGGGGCTTTTTCCACAAACTGCATGGCCGGGGTATCCAACCTGAACTGGAAGAAGAGGGGGAGGGAGAAGATGAACTCCAGGAAGGTAACAACCAGGGTGATCCAGCGAAGCGTTTCCTTTTTCTCCTTATCCACGAAGAGAAGGATGACAGCCCCAAGCAGGGGAAAGAAAGTGATCAAGGTCAATAGGGGGAATTCCGTCTGGCTCATCACCCAGGCTCCTTTTTCATTAAGCTATCAGCTTTCAGTCTTCAGCAATCAGCTAAGAGGAAAAATAAAAAATGTTTATAAATTTCTTGCTGACCGCTCATTTGTTATTAAAGACAAAATACCCGAGGATCAAGACTACACCCACGAGTATCGAAAGGGCATAACTCTGCACGTTTCCGGTTTGCAAGCGCCGGAAGACCTGGCTTCCGCCCCGGACCACCGCCGCGACGCCGTTGACCGTGCCATCCACCAGGATGTCGTCAAAAATCCTCCACAGGAAGACCGAAAAACGGATGAGCGGACCGACGAACACAAAATCGTAGATTTCATCCATCCAATATTTATTGGCGATCATTTGATAGGGGGTCTTGTAACGCTCGGCCAGTTGGTCGGGCAATCCGGGTTTCTTGATGTACATTCTGTAAGCCGAGAGGATGCCCAACACCGCGATGACTATAGAGACGACCATCATGCCGATCTCAAACCCCGCGGAATGGTGGCCGGCCTCCGCCACCTTTGGGGGGACGGCGAAGACCGGAGAGAGGAACTCGTTGAACTGGTTCCAACCCTCGATGACGGGGAACCCGACCAATCCGCCGATGGTCGAGAGGATGGCCAGGACGATCAGGGGCACAGTCATCATGCCCGGGGACTCATGGAGATGATGGGCCACCTCATGATCCACCCGGGATTTACCATGGAAGGTCATAAATACGGCCCGAAACATGTAAGTGGCCGTCATGAAGGCGGCGACAGCTCCCACTGCCCAGAAGACGAAGCCTCCCTGGGTCAAAGCCTTCCAGAGGATTTCATCCTTGGAGAAAAACCCGGCAAAGGGGAATATTCCCGAAATGGCCAGGGTGCCGATGAGAAAAGTCCAGTAGGTGCGGGGCATATGAGGCTTGAGCGCACCCATCTTGCGCATGTCCAGTTCCCCGGATAACGCGTGCATAACGCTTCCCGCCCCCAAAAAGAGCAGCGCTTTGAAAAAGGCATGGGTCATCAAATGGAAAATTCCGGCGGTAAAAGCCGCCACCCCACAGGCCAGGAACATATACCCGAGTTGGCTGATGGTGGAGTAGGCCAAAACACGTTTAATGTCGTTCTGGGCCAGGCCGATGGAAGCGGCGTAGATGGCCGTGGCGGCGCCAATCACAGCCACAATAAAGATCGAGGTGGGAGCCATGAGGAAAAGCACGTTGCAACGGGCCACCATATATACGCCGGCGGTTACCATCGTGGCGGCGTGGATCAGGGCGCTGACCGGCGTTGGGCCCTCCATGGCATCGGGAAGCCAGGTGTAGAGGGGGATCTGGGCGGATTTACCCGTCGCCCCCATGAAAAGCAGGAGGGTGATCAGGGTAACAATCCCGCTGCCCACGGCAAATTTTCCCGGCGCTGCCGAGAAAACGGCCTTAAAATCGATGGTCCCGAAGGTCACAAAGATCAAGAAAATGGCCAGCAAAAATCCGTAATCGCCGATGCGGTTGACGATGAAAGCTTTCTTGCCGGCGTCCGAGGCGGATTTCTTTTCATACCAGAAGCCGATCAGGAAATAAGAACAGAGGCCCACCCCCTCCCAGCCCACGAACATCAGGAGGAAATTGTTCGCAGAAACCAGGAGGAGCATGAAGAAGACGAAAAGATTGAGGTAGGTGAAATACCGGGGGAAATCCCGATCGTCATGCATGTAGCCGTGGGAATATATGTGGATGATGAAAGAGACGCCGGAGACGACCATCATCATGACGATGGAGAGCGGGTCGACCAGGAAGCCGACGTTCGCCTGAACCTCCCCGGAAATGATCCAGCTGTAAAGGATTTTTTCCACCGAGCGGTTGGCCGGCGCCAGCTTGAGCAGATCGGCGAAGACCAGCAGGGACACCAGGAAAGAAAGCCCGATGGCTGCGCAGGCGATGAAGCCCACTGCACCTTTGGACATGCGCCTTCCGAAAAAAAGGTTCAGAGTAAACCCGATGGCCGGAAACAACGGAATCAAACCCACATAATCGAGCATTCTCAGATCTCCTTGGAATAAGAAAACAGACAGTTTCGAGTTTCAGGTTTCATGTTTTGAACTTGAAACTCGAAACTCAAAACCCGAAACCTTTTTTGAATTCTGCCCTTCACCATTTCATTATGTTCAACTCGTCCGCATTGACCGTCGCTTTGGTGCGATATACGGCCATGATAATGGCCAACCCTACGGCGGCCTCGGCCGCAGCCACGGACATGACGAAGAAGACAAAAATCTGGCCGTCCATAGAGTTCAAATAGCGGGAGAAAGCCACGAAGGCCAGGTTGGCCGCGTTGAGCATGAGTTCGATGGACATAAAAATGACGATGATGTTGCGCCGCAGCATGAATCCCAGGACTCCCACCGTGAAAAGGATCGCGCTTAAAATCAGGTAACTGGAAAGAGAGATCATGTTTGCTCCTTGTTCAGATCTGGCGTTTGGCCAGGACGATGGCGCCAATGATGGCCACCAGCAGGAGGACCGAGGTAATCTCAAAGGGTAACAGGTAGTCTGTAAACAGTAGCCGGGCGACCACCTCGGTGTTGCCCAGAGCCGCAACCTTTTCCGGCGGGAACTTCCCTTTACTGCCTTCCAAAAGGACGGAATTGAAGATCATGCCGATTAGGACCAGCAGAATAATGCCGAGGAAGACCCCCAAGACCTTCTGCCGCCGGTGCCGGGTAATCAGTCTTTTTTCTTTCTCCAAGTTTAAGAGCATGATGACGAAGAGGAAGAGGACCATAATGGCGCCGGCATAGACCAGGACTTGGATGACGGCGATGAACGGAGCGTTCAACAGGAGGTAGATCCCGGCCAGAGAGAACAAGGTAATGATCAAGTAGATGGCGCTGGCCACCGGATTGCGCTGCACGATGACCAGAATGGCCGTGATCACGGTCACCACGGCCAGGACGATGAAGAGAGCGGTTTCAACCATAGGTACCGAACTCCTTATTTCTGGTAGGCATGAAAAAGTTTATCCCGGTTGTAAATCAGGTCCTTCCGCGTATAATCGGCGGTCTCGTAGTTCTCCCGCAAAATAATCGCCCCGTAGGGGCAGGCTTCCTGGCAAAACCCGCAGAAGATGCAGCGCAGCAGGTCGATCTCGTAGACCAGCGGGAAGCGCTTGTGCGTCGGGCCCTCGGCGGGCTCCACCCGGATGCACTTTGCCGGGCAGACCGCGGCGCAAAGTTCACAGGCCACGCAGATAATTTTACCCTCAGCATCCCGCGTCAGTTCATGCAGGCCGCGGAAACGGGGGTACATGACCATCTTCTCCTCCGGATATTGAATGGTCACCGGCCGGGTGAAGAAGGTGCGAAAGGTTAAGGCCAATCCTTTAAGCAACGGTTTGATCATCTTTACTCCTCGCGAGTTCCTCTCTGCGTCTTTCTCAAGCCATGAAAGAAATGACCACGGCTGTGATCATGATATTCAAAAGGGCTAAGGGGAAAAGGACTTTCCAGCCGAATTTCATCAACTGGTCGTAACGGAACCGGGGGTAGGTCGCCCGGACCCAGATGAAAAAGAAGATGAAGATAAAGACTTTGATCAGGAACCAGATCACCGGCGGCAAGAAAGGTCCATGCCAGCCGCCGAAGAAAAGCGTCACGGCTAAAGAGCTAACCACCAGGATATGGGCATATTCGGCCAAATAATACAGGGCGAACTTCATCGAGCTGTATTCCGTCTGGTACCCGGCCACCAGCTCGTTCTCGCATTCCGTCAGGTCGAAAGGGGTGCGGCTGCACTCCGCCACGGCGGAGATCAGGTAGATGATAAACCCCAGGGGCTGGTAAACGATAAACCAAACTTTGGATTGAGCCTCGACGATCTGGACGGTAGACAAAGACCCCGTAATCATCAACACCCCAATCACCGAAAGGCCCAGGGGGAGTTCATAGCTGATCATCTGGGCGGCAGAGCGGATGGCCCCCAGCAAGGAGTACTTATTGTTGGAAGCCCATCCCCCCATGGCCACACCATAAACCCCTAAGGAAGAGATGGCAAAAAGGTAGAGCAACCCAACGTTCACATCGGCCACCACGAGGTCCACCTTTTGGCCCAGGATGGTGAAGCTATCTCCAAAGGGGATGACGGCATAACTCACCAAAGCCGTGATCACAATGACTGCCGGGGCAAAAATATAAATAAGGCGGTTGGCATGTGGAACGATGATATCCTCTTTAAAGAAAAGCTTAAGGCCATCGGCGATGGGCTGGAGTAAGCCGAAGGGGCCGACGCGGTTCGGACCGTAACGGACCTGCATATGGCCCAGGACTTTTCTTTCCATCAGAGTCATGTAGGCCACGATGAGCATCATGGCCGTGAAAACCACCAGCACTTTCACAACGGCGATGAGAATGTAAGCGAGCATAACGTTCCTTCTTTCTGATCCGGGTGGAGGCTAAATTTTTTCTATTTTTGCCTGGGTGATTTTCAAATCCCTCCCGGTCAGCTGATTTCCTCCGTGGGGGCCGAAGTGATAGGGAACGAACAGAACGCCCGGGGCGACTTTTTCAGAGATCGCCGCCTTGACGGTAATCTTCCCGTGTTTGGACTCCAGGGCGACCTCCTGGTAATTTGTCAAGCCGAGCCTGGCAGCGTCTGCCGGGTGGACTTCCACATAGCTTTGGCCCCGCAGCCGGGAAAGTCCTGGGCTCAGGGTCGACAACGACCCCGAATGAAACAATGAGGGCCCGGTAATTAAGAAATAGGGAAACTCGGCCTCGGCCCGTTCTTCCTCGAAGAACGCCGGGATCAATCTGGCCTTTCCCCCGGGAAAGTCTTTCTCATAAAGGATCGGCGTTCCGAGATGGTCTGTCGAGGGGCAGGGCCACTGCAGCCCCGAGGATTTATCCAGCCGGGTATATTCCATCCCTCCGTAAAGGGGCACGAGGTTACGGACTTCATCCATTACGGACCTGGACGAAATCCGGCCCAAAGGGGTTCCCATGGCCTTAGCCAGCTCCTGGAAGATCCACAGGTCTGACCGGGCTTCTCCGAGAGGCTGCAAAGCCGGCCGCACTCGCTGGACTCGCCGCTCGACATTCGTAAAAGTTCCTTCCTTCTCCGCAAAAGTGACAGCCGGCAGGACCACGTGGGCCCAAGAAGCGGTCTCGGTCAGGAAACAATCCTGGACCACCAAGAAATCCAGAGCAGCCAGGGCTTTTTTCGTTCGACCTGAATCAGGGTAAGTAACCGCTGGATTCTCGCCGACCACGTACAGGCCCTTGATCTTCCCTTCTTCAGCGGCCGTAATAATGTCCAGAGCACTCATGCCCGGACTTTCCGGGATGGTCATTTTCCAAGCCTTCTCGAACCGGCCCCGTTCGGCTGCGTCGCGAAGATCCGCATATCCTGGGAGCAGGCCGGGCATCACGCCCATGTCCAGCGCACCCTGAGCGTTGTTCTTTTCCCCCAGGATGTAGATCCCGGCATTCTCCTTGCCGATCTGCCCGGTCAAAAGCGCCAGGTTCGACGCGGCCCGCACCAAAGCGGCGTCTTGCTTTCCGGAGGCCTGGCCGGTGGAGATCAGGATCACCCCTTTAGGAGCCTTCGCGAACAAACGCGCGGCCTCCACCAAAGACTCTGAGGCCACGCCGGTCGTGGCTTCGCCCTTTTCGGGAGAATATTCCTCCAAAGATTTCCTTAAAGCTGCAAGGCCCTCGGTCCGGGATTGGATGAACTCTTCTTTGGCCAGACCCTCGCGGAGGATCGCTTGCATCATGCCGTTAACCAGGGCAACCTCGCTTCCGGGCTTCACCAGGAGGTTGAAGGAGGAAAATTTATTTAAATAAATGTTGCGGCTGTTTACCACGATCAGCTTGGCTTTCCGGCGCTTGACAGCCAGCACCACTTCCGACTTGATCACCGGATGAGTTTCAGAGAGGTCTGAGCGCAAGGCGATGATGACGTCGGCCTTCCGGATCTCGTTGATAGAATTTGTCGAGCCCGCATACCCCAAAGAATCCCGTAAGGCCAGGAGGCTTGCGTAGCTGTACCCGCCGGCATGGTCGATGTGATTCGTCCCCAGCACCCCGCGCATGAATTTCTGGAACAGGTAGAGTTCTTCGTTGGTCAGCCGCGGGGAGCACAGCCCCGCCAGCGCTGTTCCTCCCTTTTCTGCTTTGATCTCCTGGAAACGCCGGGCCACCAATCCGATGGCCTCTTCCCAGGAAGCTTTGACAAATGAACCGTCCTTTTTGATCAGGGGGGAAGCCAGGCGCTCCCGGCTGTGAACGTATTCCCACCCATAGCGACCTTTCACGCAGAGGTTCCCCTGGTTGATGCCCAGGTCCTCATCGGCCCGGATGCGCAGAATCCGGTTGTTCCTCGTCCCCACCGTTAGAGTACAGCCCACCCCGCAGTACGCGCAGGTCGTGTTGGTTTCTTTCAGGTCCCAGACCCGGGCCTTGTGGAGGAAAATGCGGTCATTCAGGGCCCCCACCGGGCAGACGGATACGCATTGACCGCAGAATTCGCAATTCATCGGTCGGTCGAAGTCCGTGCCGATCTTCGTCTTAAAGCCGCGATTCAGGAAGGAGAGCTCGTTCGCTCCCACCACCTCGTCGTCAATCCGGACGCACATGCCGCACAGGATGCAGCGGTTCAGGTTCCGCTCGATGAAGGGAGAGACGTGGTCTGTGGGCAGATTCGCCTTGGGTCCCTTGAAAGGGTTTTCCGCTACGCCGTATTCGTAAACCAGGTTCTGCAGCTGGCACTGTCCCCCGGCATCGCACACCGGGCATTCCAGGGGGTGAGAGATGAGGATCAATTGCAGCTGAATTTTGCGGGCCTTGATCACCTCGGGGGTGTGGGTCAGGATTTCCATCCCGTTGCGCACCGGGTTGAAGCAGGCTGGAATCAGGCCTCTGCGGCCTTTCTGTTGCACGACGCAAATGCGGCAGGCCCCGAAGGGCATGAGGCGTTTGTCGTAGCAGAGCGTGGGGATTTTAATTCCGGCTTTCTTAGCGGCCTCCAGGATCATCGTGGCCGGGGAGACAGAGACTTGAACTCCATCGATTGTTAACGTAACCATCGTTTCCTCATTACTTTCTTTCTTCGCCACAGAGGGCACAGAGAACACAGAGGTTCTTTAAAATTAAAATCCAAAGGTCTGAAATTAAAACCTGTCGGCTTAAAATTTTTTTCTCTGTGCTCTCCGTGTGCTCTGTGGCTAATAATTTATTCAATCGCCCAGAACCTGCAGGCCCGAATGCAGGATTTACACTTGGTACAAAGGTCTTGATTGATCTTTGCCGGCTGTTTCTTCTCCCAGGTAACGGCGTTGCTCGGGCAGGCCTTGAAGCAGAGCCCACACATCTTGCATTTTTCTTCAATCACTTGAAAGCGAATCAAGGGCGTGCAGACCAGGGATGAACAATGTTTGTCCTTGATGTGTTCATCGTATTCATGCCGGAAATGGCGGAGCGTCGATAGCACCGGGTTGGCGGCTGTTTGCCCAAGTCCGCAGTGGGACATCATCATGATGTGGCGGCCTAGATCCTCCAGGAACTCCACATCTCCTTCCTCACCCTTCCCACCGACAATATCTTCGAGCTTATGAAGCATGACCGACAGGCCAACGCGGCAAGGGACGCATTTTCCGCAGGATTCCTCCACGCAGAAGTGGGTAAAGAACCGGGCGGAGTCCACCATACAGGTGGAATCGTCGCAGATGACAATCCCGCCAGAACCCATGATCGCTCCCGTGGCCTCCAGGGATTCATAGTCGACGGGGGTGTCGAGAAGGTGTTCGGGGACGAACCCACCCGAGGGCCCTCCGAGCTGGGCGGCTTTGAACTTCTTGGTCCCCTTGATCCCTTCCCCGATGTCGAAAATGATCGAGCGCAGGGTAATGCCCATTGGGACTTCCACCAAGCCGATGTTGTTCACAGCCCCGGCCAAGGAGAAAACCTTGGTTCCTTTGCTCTTCTCCGTGCCCAGGCTGTTGAACCACTTGGCTCCTTTGAGAATGATCTGGGGCACGTTGGCAAAGGTCTCGACGTTGTTCAAAACAGTGGGTTGGCCCCAGAGGCCCGCTTCGGCCGACCGCGGGGGTTTGGCCCGCGGCATTCCTCTCTTTCCTTCGAGAGAGAACATCAGAGCTGTAGATTCACCGCAAACGAAAGCTCCCGCCCCCGGGTAGACCCAGGCATCAAAGTCGAACCCCGTCCCGAAGATGTCTTTCCCAAACAGGCCATAGTTTCTGGCCCGCTCGATGGCCATGTTCAATCTCTTGACGGCCAAGGGATACTCCGCACGGACATATAGATAGCCTTCATGGGAATCGATGGATTTGGCGCAAACGGCCATGCCCTCCAAGACCGCATGGGGATCAGCTTCCAGGACAGATCGATCCATGAAGGCCCCTGGGTCGCCTTCATCCCCGTTGCAAATCACGTACTTGGGGAAGCGGTTGTATTTTCGGGCTTCTTCCCACTTTTCCCCGGTGGGGAAACCTGCGCCCCCTCGGCCCCGGAGGCCTGATTCCTTAACTTCGGCGATGATCTGTTCCGGGGTCATCTGCGTGAGGGCTTTGTGTAGGGCGACGTACCCATCTTTGGCGATGTACTCGTCAATGTTTTCCGGGTCGATCAGGCCCCGGTTGCGCAAAACCCTGAGGACCTGCGGGCCGAAAAAGGGGATGTCCTTCAACAGGGGAATCCCTTCTTTCTTGACCGGCTCTTTGTAAAAGAATTTGGGAACCGGCCGACCTTTGAGAATATGCTCCTCTACAATCAAGGACACGTCCTCGGGCTTTAGCTTGCCGTAAAAAATGCCCTCCGGATAGACGACCATGATGGGGCCTTCCGCACAAAACCCGTTGCATCCGGTGATCACCACCTTCACTTCTTCATCGAGTCCCCGATTCTTAAGCTCCTGTTTTAAACGCTCCATTATTTTCAAGCATCCCTGGGAGACACAGGCTGTTCCCGCGCACATGAGCATATGGGAACGAAAAACCTTCGCTGCCATTCTAAACCTCCAAATAAAAAATGCCTGAAATGCCTTAAGTGCCTTGAATGCCTTAAATTAGAAATGACGAATTGCAATTTAAGGCATTTTAAAAAGTGGTTTCGCTTCCCACGGCCAGGGCGTATTTTTCCACCGGCTCCCCCCCCAGCACGTGTTCGGTGAAGATCTCCCGCATTTTGTCAGGGTTCAGATCCACATATTTTACAGGTGCAGCCCCGAGGAGCTCCACAGTGATCATAGGTTCGCGACTGCAGAGTCCGGCGCACCCCGAGGTGGTCACAATCACGTCTTTGATGTCCCGCTTGCCGATTTCGTCCATTACCGTGGTCATGATCTGACGGGCTCCGGATGCAATCCCACAAGTCCCCATATGAATGTTGACCTTGGCCCGGGATCCCCCTTCACGGAGGGTTACGCTGGCCTCGACAGATTCTTTAATTTTTTTCAAGTCTTCGATGGATAATTTAGCCATCTTTTCAGGTCTCCTCAGGAAGTAGAGCGTTCATGGGTATTCTTTCAAAATCTCCAGAGCTTTGGCGGGTTCGGCGATTCCATGGACATCATCATCCACGCACATGACCGGCGCCAGGCCGCACGTTCCCGGACAGTTGACCACTTCCAGAGTGTACCGTAAATCCGGGGTCGTCTCGTTTACATCCACCTCAAATTCTTTCCGCAGCAGGTCCAGAATCGCCTGCCCGCCCCGCACGTAGCAAGCCGTCCCCATGCAGACGCGGACGGTGTGCCTTCCCCTGGGGATCATGGTAAAGAGGGAATAAAAGGTCACCACTCCGTAAACCTGGCTGGGAGGTAGCTTCAAGCCAACGGCGACGTGTTGCTGGACCTCCAAAGGAAGATAACCCGTAACTTCCTGGGTTTCCTTTAAAACCGGGATCAGAGTCCCTTCCTTATGCTTGTATTTCTCGACGATCTCGTCAATCTTTTTCCACTGCTCTGGAGGAATCTCACTTTTGGCGGTTCTTGCCTGGTCTTTCTCCTCGGTCATAGTCCATGCCCTTCCTCGGTCAAAATGCTTTCTCCTTCAGACCCCCAACTCCCCCAGACCGGAAAAAATGCTGGCCCGCAGGGCGGAGGCAATCTGGGGCGCGTTCAGGGGTACATTCCCCAATTCGGCCTTGATCTCCCGGGTATCCAGGGAAAAATGAGCCCCATCTTTGCGATGTTCATAAAAAAGATCCACTTCCGGATGGCCGACAATCAGGGTGACCAAGGTGTCACCCATATTGCCCAGAGGCTTGCGGTCGATGTGGCTGCGTTGAAATGTAGCTCTCACCGTTGTGCCTCCCCCCGGGCAGGATTGCAAACACAATTGACCGTTACTCATCCGGCAAGCTTCTGCTAAGAGCGGCAAGCCCAGCCCCACCCGGCGCACCGTCTTGGTGGTGAAAAAGGGGTCCAAGGCCCGTTTGACCATTTCCTCATCCATCCCGCAGCCATCATCCACGATTTCGATCGTCACCCGATCGGCCTGCATATCCTCTTCGATGCGGATCTCCACCCGGCGGGCCCCGGCCGCCAAGGAGTTTTCCGCGATGTCCAGGATATGTAAGGAAAGATCTTGCACAAAGCCAACCCGCTCATCGGCCCCCGGAAATTCCCATCTGGTAAAGTCGTCCCACTACTTCGAAGGCCGGAAGGTTTGTGAGAAGGATGGGAATATTTTCCTCATCGGCCTTGGCCAGGGTTGTCTTCTCTGGCTCTCTCCCTCCGATGATGATAATGCCGGCAATCTCCTTCAAGCTCGCCACAGCCACGATGTTCTGATGGGTTTGCAGGGTGACCCACAGGTCGCCCGCCTTGGCGTTGGCCATCACGTCGCTCAAAAGGTCGCTGACATAGCCACCCGAGCATTCTCCCGAAAGCCTGGAAAAAGCGGAAAGAGGCTTCATTCCCAATTTATCAACGACCTCCTGCAGCTTCACGGCCCCAGCCTTTCAAGTCAGCGGTCTACTTCGGCCAAAACGATGTCGATGGAACCGATGATGGCCACCACATCCGCAATCAGCCTTCCTTGAACCATGGTGGACAAGGCGCTCAAATTTATGAAGGAGGGCGGCCGCACCCGGAAGCGCCAGGGTTTGTTACTTCCATCGCTGATCAAGTAAAACCCGAGCTCACCCTTGGGGGACTCAATGCTGGCATATACTTCCCCCTGCGGAACCGGAAACCCCTCGCTGGCGATGTGAAAATGATGAATCAGCACCTCGATGCTTTCCTGAACTTTCGGCTTGGGAGGAAAGACCACTCTCGGGTCATCCGCAATCACGGCTCCTCCCGGCATCTTGTCTAAGCCCTGGCGGACGATCTCGTTGCTCTGACGCATTTCCATCAGCCTCACCAGGTATCGATCGTACACATCCCCGTTCTTTCCAGTGGGAACAATAAATTCATATGATTCATACCCGCAATAGGGCACAACCTTGCGCAGGTCCCAGTTCGTGTTCGAAGCGCGCAAAATTGGGCCACTCAATCCCCAGTTGATGGCTTCCTCGGCCGAGATGGCGCCCACACCCTGCGTACGCCGCATCCATATCTTGTTCTGGGTCAGGAGAGTTTCGTATTCGTCCACCCGGGCGGGAAATGTTCGCGTGAACTCGCGGCACTTGGCTTCGAAACCATCGGGCAAATCCTGAGCCAGACCCCCGACCCGGAAGTAAGAAGGCGTCAGCCGGGAGCCGCAGACCATCTCGAACATGAAGAGGATCTCGTCCCTCTCCCGGAGGGCGTAGAAGAAGGGGGTCATGGCCCCGATGTCGTGAGCATGGGTCCCCAGCCAAAGAAGATGGCTGGCGATCCGCTGCAGTTCGCAGAGCAAAACCCGAATGGCCTGGGCCCGCGGGGGGGCCTCCATTCCCAGCAGCTTCTCTACCGCCAGAACATAGGCCAAGTTGTTCGACATCCCGGCCACGTAATCCAGCCGGTCGGTTAAGGGAATGCACTGATGGTAAGTCTTGCTCTCGGCCAGCTTCTCCAGACCTCGATGGAGGAAGCCGATGTCTGGCGTGGCCTTGACCACGACCTCACCATCCAGCTCCAGAACGACCCGCAGCACCCCGTGCGTGCTCGGATGTTGGGGTCCCATGTTGATGATCATCGTTTCAGTTTTCGCCATCTCTGTTATTCCCCACCGCCAGGGGCTTTGGTTCAGCCCCGAAGCGGATAGTCTTTGCGCAATGGGTGTCCTTCCCAATCCGGGGTGAGGAGGATCCGCCGCAAATCCGGGTGATCAAGAAAAGTAATCCCGAACATATCAAAGGCCTCGCGCTCCAGCCAGTCCACCGCTTTCCAGACGGAAACCACCGAGGCTATTCGTGGGACCCCGTCGGGGAGCGAAACTTTCAGACGCAGCCGGCGCCTGCTTTTCATCGCGCATAAATGGTAGACGACCTGGAAACGAGGCTCATGGGGATAATTATCCACCCCGCATAGGTCGATCAAGTAGTCAAAAGATAATTCCGGGTCGTCATGCAAGAACCGGCAGATGGGCAGAATATCTTTAGCCAGTAGATGCAGCGTAAGCTCATCCCGGAAGGTGGAGGCATCGACGATCGATTCCGGAAATTTATTTTTCACCTTGCTCACGATCCCGTCTAGATCCATAACCATTTACCTTTCCGTCAACTTCTCCTGGCTAATCTTCTCGTGCAGTTTGAGGATTCCGTAAATCAAAGCCTCGGGCCGTGGAGGACAACCGGGAATATAAACGTCCACCGGGAGATACTGGTCAATCCCCTGAACCGTCGCGTAGGTATCAAAGACTCCCCCTGTCGAGGCGCAGGCCCCCATGGCAATCACCCATTTGGGCTCGGGCATCTGCTCATAAATACGCACCACCGCCGGAAGCATCTTTTTGGTCACCGTCCCGGCGACGATCATCAGGTCCGCTTGCCTGGGCGATGGTCGGAAGACCTCCATACCAAAGCGAGCCATGTCATACCGGGCGGAGACAGCTACCAGCATCTCCAGGGCGCAGCAGGCCAACCCGAATCCCGCCGGCCAAAGAGAAGAACGCCGGGCCCAGTTCACCAGCTTTTCCAGGGATGTGGTCAGGACATTGTTGCCCAGATGAGTTTCTATTCCCATTCCAAGGCTCCTTTTTTCCAGACGTAAATGAAGCCCACCAGGAGAATGCCGATAAACACGGCCATCTCCACCAGCCCGAAGATCTTCAGTTCTTTGAAAATGACAGCCCAAGGGTAGAGAAAAACGGCCTCGATGTCGAAGATGATGAAGAGCATGGCGATGATGTAGAACTTCACGGAAAAAGGCTTACGGGCTTGGCCGATGGGATCCATCCCACATTCATACGGGAGCATCTTCTGGGGGGTCACTTTTCGCTTGCCGATGATCGCCGAGAGAAAAATCGTAATCAAGGCAAACCCCACGGCCACGACGAAGAATATAAAAATGGGAATATAATCAGTCCACATAGACGCCCCCACCTTCTCGGCTTTTCATCGGGTATCAAGGACACAAAAACGCATACCCAGACACGGGAAGATATTCTAATCCCCCTATCCACATAGAAAAATCAACAGGCTGGTCCGGCAAAAAGGGCAACCGTAAAAAATGGGAAAACCAACATTCAGCTTATTCAATTAGCAAAACTGCACAATCTTGTCAAGTTTTTTTTGGCAGGTTTTTTTGGCAGGTTTTTGACAGGTTTGGGTGGCTCGAAAGATCGACAATCAAAATCATCTGAAAGGCGCATAACAGTATTTTCTATATCATAGTAACTTCTGTTGCCCGTGACTGTCAGGCCCGAGGCCCGGCCGCCCAGATTCAATTAGGATTATTTAATAAGAGGATCTTGCCCCCCTTTCCTCCCCAAAAATGAAGAGGGTCGATAAGAGGATATATTGACTCAATGCGCGGGGCAATGTTATAAATCATAGACATCAATCATGTTAATAACGGTTGCTTCGTGAATCCGGTTCAGCTGACAACAGATGATAAAAAATTGATCCGCCAAATTCAAGGAGATCTCCCCATCTCTCCTACCCCATTCGAACCCCTGGCCCGGCAGCTCGGCTTGGAGGAAAAAGAATTTCTGAAACGAGTTCATAATTTGATTCGCCGGGGAATGATCCGGCGCTTTGGGGCAATTTTGCGTCATCAAAGGGCCGGTTTCCAAGGGAACGCCATGGTGGTCTGGAAGGTGCCCGAGGACCAAATCCCCCGGGTTAGTAGGGTAATGGCCTCTTTTCCGAACGTCAGCCATTGCTATCTTCGCCCTTCCCTCGCCCAGTGGCCCTATACGCTATACACGATGATTCACGGTCGAAGTGAAAAGGACTGCCGCCGCGCGTCTCAGAAGATATCGGAGCGAACCGGCCTGAAGGACTACCGTCTCCTCTTTTCGAAACGGGAGCATAAAAAGTCGAGCATGCGCTATTTCAGATAATTCTTGGTCTATCTGGCCTGTCCAGTCGTCTGGTCGTCTGGTATCTCCAGATGACCAGATAGACGAAATAGACCAATAGACCAAAAAAGGGGGCCTATGAAAACTGCAAGATCTAGGAAGCTTTTCGCTGAGGCCAAAAAAGTGATCCCCGGCGGAGTCAATAGTCCGGTGCGAGCCTTTCGGGCCGTGGGACTCGAGCCCCTCTTCGTTTCCAGGGCCAGAGGATCGAAGGTCTATGATGTGGACGGCGGGGTCTATATCGATTATGTTTCTTCCTGGGGGCCGATGATCCTGGGGCATGCCCATCCACAGGTGCGTAAAGCCATGTCCCAGGCCCTTTCCAGGGGCTGGAGCTATGGGGCGGCTACCGAGCTGGAAGTGCGCCTGGCCCAAAAGATCTCTACGGCAATCCCTTCCATGGAACTGGTGCGCATGGTCAGCTCCGGGACAGAGGCGGCGATGAGCGCCGTCCGCGTAGCTCGGGGCTTCACGGGACGGGACAAAATCATCAAATTCGAAGGCTGCTACCATGGACATGCGGATAGCTTTCTGGTCAAGGCCGGTTCAGGAGCCATTACCTTCGGGGTCCCGGACAGTGCCGGGGTTCCCGAGTCTTTGGCGGTTAATACCCTGGTTGCTCCTTACAATGACCTGGAAGCCGTTCACGCCCTTTTCAATCAAAATCCTTCTCAAATTGCTTGCGTAATCGTCGAGCCGATTGCCGGCAATATGGGGATTGTTATGCCCCGGGAAGAATTCCTGAAGGGTCTGGAAGAGGTTTGCCGTATGAACGGTGCCCTGCTGATTTTCGACGAGGTGATCACGGGGTTCCGTTTGATCTACGGTGGGGTTCAGAAAACTTTTGGCATTACGCCCGACCTCACGTGCCTGGGCAAAGTCATTGGGGGAGGGATGCCCGTGGGGGCTTACGGAGGCCGAAGAGAAGTGATGGAGAAGGTTTCTCCCTTGGGACCGATTTATCAGGCTGGCACACTCTCAGGGAATCCACTGGCCATGACTTGCGGGCTGGCGACCCTGGAACTCCTCCGCCAGAAAGATGTGTATAAGAGACTGGATCGCCTAACGAAAGAACTTTGTCGGGGACTGGAAGATTTCGTCCGCCAGAAGGGGATCCCGGCCCGAATCAACCGTTCCGGGTCTATGTTTACCCTTTTCTTCACCGAAGATGAGGTCTATGATTACACCTCGGCCAAAAAGGCCGATGTCGGTAAATACGCTAAATATTTCCAGGGAATGTTGCAGGCGGGGGTCTGGCTCCCTCCTTCCCAATTTGAAGCCTGTTTCGTCTCTTTGGCCCACACAACGAAGGACCTTAAGAAAACTTTGGAAGCTGCCGCATCGGCCTTGGATTCTCTAACTTAAAGAAATTTCAAAGGAAAAAGATTGCGAATTTAGAAATAGATTCGAGATGGAGGTCGCGCTGGGGGCATTACCCTTTTTTCAGAGGCGTCAAAAAAAACCTTGACAATATTTTATTGGATATGCTAATTAATCTTTGAATGAATATTCATTCATTGATTTGATTTTTGGGAGGTGTCTGAGACGGTTTAAATTGCTTTTGAGCAATCGCTATCCATGAAGGGATGAGGGGACGAGGGCTACCACACTCCAGGTTTCGATGCAAGAGGACAGGAAGAGGCTCTACAAACGGGGCATGCGTTACAGCGCCGTTGGCCTCGAGATGGGCTTCTCCGTGGCCATCGGGGTGGCCATCGGATATTACCTGGATCGCTATTTTCATAGCGGGCCGTGGTTGACCCTGATTTTTCTGATCCTGGGTGTGGTCGCAGGGTTCCGCAGCCTTTTCTCCCTGATGAAGGACCTTGACAAGGACGAGCGAAGAAAGTAACTTCCCGGTGTCTCCCCGGCAGAGGGAAACGCAAAAGCTGGTCGCCATCGAAAAACGAAGTGCCCAGTTCCTGATTCTCCTCCTCCTAGCAAGTCTGTGGTTTCAAAGCTGGTCTATTTCACTGGGGTTGATATTGGGTGGCGGAGTCGCCATCCTTAATTTTCGCTGGTTGTGGCGAATTGTGGAAAAAGTGCTTTTCGAACAAAAAAAGTTTTATGGGATTCAAGCGCTGATGAAATTTATCCTGTTAGGGGTCGTGGTTTTGTTCATCCTCCGCTATCTGGCAGTGAACCCCATCGCTTTCATCGCGGGAATTTCCACGCTGGTCGTAGGCATTCTCTTTGAGGTCATTCGGGAATCGTTTCGCCCGGAGAGAAAGGGGAACATCTAATGGCGGGGCATGCTCCCTTCACCTGGTTATCCTACATCCCTTTCATCGGCGGGCTGCCCCACCAGGTTTCGATGGCTCTTTTTGTGCTCCTGGTCCTCACCCTTCTGTCTTATTCGGCCTTTCGCCAAATAACTTTGCATTCCTCCGCTGAGGCGGTCATCCCGGCAGACCGATTGACTCTGAGGAACTTCTTCGAGCTCTTCACCGAAATGATTTTGAAATTCTTGGATGACATTATCGGTCCCCGCGCCAGAGAATTTCTGCCCTTGATCGGAACTCTGGGATTCTTCATCCTCTTCTCCAACCTACTCGGACTCGTCCCCGGCTTCCTTCCCCCCACGGATAATTTGAATACGACGGTGGCCTGCGCCCTGGTGGTCTTCTTCGCCACTCACTACTATGGAATCAAGGCTCACGGTGTAAGATACATCAAACATTTTCTTGGGCCCGTCCCGTTGCTTTCTCCTTTGTTTTTCATCATCGAAGTCATCAGCCATCTCGCCCGGGTGCTCTCTCTTTCCATGCGTCTTTTTGGGAACATCATGGCCGACCATATGCTCCTTTCCCTGACCCTGATGGCTCCACTGGTGTTGCCCCTTTTCCTTTCCCCCCTGTCGATGTTCTTGGGGGTCTTCGTTTCGGTCATCCAGACTTTTATCTTTATTCTGCTCTCCATGATTTACATCTCCCTGGCGATCGAGGAGGGGGAGCATTAACTGAAATTATGGAACGGCGGAATTAAGGAATTGAGAATGATAAGAATCATTTATAGGAGAATGGAGAGATCTTATAATAGGAGGTATCGGGTAATGAACAAGAAAATGCTGTGGATCCTTTTCCTGATCTTCGCGATGAGCTGGTCTTTCGCTTCATTGGCCTTTGCCGCGGAAGAGCCCTTAGGCCAAGAGGTTAAGAAATTCATCGGCTTGGCCTGCGGTCTAGCCATTGCGATCGCAGCTCTAGGCGGGGGCCTGGGGCAGGGAATCGCTATCTCCAAGGGCTTGGAGGGCATTGCCCGCAACCCGGAAGCGCAGCCCAAGATTTTCATCCCCATGATCGTCGGGTTGGCTTTGATTGAATCGTTAGTGATTTATGCTTTGGTCATCTCCATCTTACTGTACGCCAAGCTTTAACCACAGATTCATTCACCTGCCGGAAAAGCCAGGGTTGCTTGCGCCCGATGAGTTCGGCGCTGCCTCGGCATGCCTCCTGTGGTTCGACTGTGGCTCATTTCGAATGATTGCCCGCAAAACCAGGCCAGGAGTCCATATGAGGGGAAGAATCTTATGACTAATGTTCGCTATGGATTCGTCATTGATTTAAGAAAATGCATCGGCTGTCACACCTGCTCCATAGCTTGCAAAAGGGAGAATGCCGTTCCCTTGGGGGTGTGGCGTTCCTGGGTGAAACAGGTCGAAAAGGGAAGCTACCCCTATGTCCGGAAATCATTTCTGCCTATACTCTGCAACAACTGCGAGAGCCCCATCTGTGTTACCGTCTGCCCGGTGAAAGCTTCTTACCAACGCCAAGACGGGCTTGTTCTCGTTGACCCCCATCGCTGCATCGGTTGTCGGTACTGCATGGCCGCCTGCCCTTACGATGTGCGCTTTATCAATCCCTTAACACCCATTGTGCAGAAATGCGACTGGTGCGTGCACCGGCTGGACAGAGGTTTAAAGCCGGCCTGCGTGGAGGCTTGCCCCACAACGGCCCGCTATATAGGGAATATTCTTGATCCACAAAGTGAGGTCTATCGCCTGATTCAATCCAATCCCGTCATCGTGATGAAACCAGAAATGAACACCCGCCCCATGGTTTATTACATAAACGCCGACCAGCTGACGATGGATGCCCGAGGAGGAGCGCTTTGGAAGAGAGTGCACGAGTAATCTATAACGTCCCCTTTGTCATTCCCATAGGGTATTTGATTGCCATTTATTTTTATATTACCGGCCTGCATATGGGTTTCTACACCACTTCGGTCGTGGCTACTCTTTTAAATAAGCAGGAGTGGAAGCCCATTGGCAAGATTGGAGCCGTGGGCGCTTTGGTCGTTTTAGCTGTCGCGCCCATCTTTCTCCTGGTGGACCTCACTCAGATTCCCCGCTTCTGGCACCTTTTCCCCTATATTAACCTCCGGTCCCCCATAACCTGGGGGACCTTCTTCCTGACCGCCTATCCACCCATAGGCTTGATCTACGCTTGGTATGTATTCAGAGGAAATTACCGGCTGGCCAAAATCTGGGGTCTATGCGGTTTCCCAGTTGCCGTCAGCGTTCATGGGTACACCGGTTTCATCCTGGCCCTGGGAGCGGGCCGGGCCATCTGGAACACCTCTTTAAACCCGATTCTTTTCCTGGTCTCCGCTATGGTTTCCGGGCTCGCCCTGATTATCATCATTATCAACATCCGCTACTATTATTTCGCTAAGAATGAGGATGCAGCACAAAAGGCTGCGGATTTACGCATCATCGATACCTTGGTCAGAATGTTGTTCCTCTTTATAATTGTTGAGCTATTTTTGATGGGGTGCGACCTTGCCGTATTGGCCAATTCCAAGGCGGAAGAGTACGTAACCTATCAGTTGCTCACGCGGGGGAGTTGGGCTCCCCTGTTTTTGGGGGTGGAACTCACGCTGGGAGGGGTGATTCCTTTAATCTTGCTTTCCATCAAGCGAATCAGACTTCATCCCATCGGGCAAGGTATTGCCTGCCTTTTTATCCTCTGTGGGATTCTGGCCATGCGCATTATCATCGTGGTGGGCGGTCAGAGCGTGATGTTGCATTAGGATAAGGGATAAAAGGGGATTTCTGCTGCTTCTCCGTGCGCAACAGAATCATCGGGGGCGATGAATTTTTGCCCTTGGTTTGAAACCCGAGGAGTTTTTCATGAGGAAAGTTACTAGAAGAGATTTTTTAAAATTCGGATTTACCAGCGCAGCCGTGGTAGGCTTCGGGGGCGCTCTTTCCGGTTGCCTCAGCCCTCCCCCGGAATCGTCCAAAAAGATTACGCGCCCGGCCGGCAAACCGGTAACCGTGGCCAGCACCTGCCTCCTCTGCCCCGCGGGATGCGGGATTCTCGGGGAAGTCATCGACGGCCGGGTAATCGAAATTACCGGCAACCCTAAGCACCCCAATAACCGGGGCAAGATATGTTCCCGGGGCCACGCCGGACTAAACGTCCTTTACGATCCTGACCGCTTGCTTTACCCCTTAAAGCGCTCTGGCGCGCGCGGGGAGGGCCGCTGGAGCCGTATTTCCTGGAATCAGGCTCTGGAAGAGATCGCGAAACGGCTCACCGTATTGCACAGGCATAAGGATACGGAATTGTTCTGGGTGGAGATGGGCACTCCGGGTTCCAAGGAACTCGTGGCGCTGGATTTCCTCAAAGCCCTGGGCTCGCCCACGGTCTTCCCCGACAGCGAGTTTTTCGATCAGAACAGGGCCATGGGGCAGGCGCTCACCTGGGGAGCGGAATCCTCGGTCAGCGATGTAGCCCGGTCTCGCTTTATTCTCAATTTCGGAGCAAATCCCTACGAGAATCATGAACAGTACATCTATCTGGCACAGCGGATGGTTGAGACTCAGGTGGCCAACGCGGCCAAGATGGTTACTTTCGATGTCCGCCTCTCGAACACTGCCGGCAAGAGCCAGGAATGGTACCAGGTAAACCCCGGGACAGATGGAGTAATCGCCCTGGCCATGGCGCAGCATATTCTGCAGCAGGGGCTTCAGGATAAGGAATTCCTTACCCGCTGGACCAATGTGCCCCTGCCCCAGCTCGCTGAGCACCTTGCCCAGTACACACCCGAGCAGGCCGAAAAAGTCAGCGGGGTCAAAGCGGCAGATATTCGCCGCCTGGCCTTGGAGTTCGTCCAGACGAAACCGGCAGTTACCCTGACGGGACGTGGGGTAAGCGGCCATAAGAATGGGGTGTGTAATGAGCGCTGCATTGGGCTCCTGAACGCTGTCGTCGGTAACATCGATGTTCCGGGCGGATGCTGTCTACCCCGCACAATGGAACTGGGGGAACCCAGATTGCAAAGTTCTTTTTCATCTTCTCCTCAGGCTTTCGCCGCCCTCAAAGAGGAGAAAGCGAAAGTTGAGGTTTACCTCTCCTATATGGGCAACTCGGCCTATGCCAATCCGAACACGGCCGAGACGATTCAGGCCCTCAAAGATGAAAAGAAGATTCCCCTGCTGGTTGTAGCCGACACGCATCTTACCGAGACCGGTGTGTTGGCGGACATTCTTCTCCCCATGGTCTCCTATTTGGAGAGCTGGAATTTGGAATCCCGGCCCGCCATGGGGCTCGTCCCCTTCGTCAGCATCCGGCAACCTATGGTCCCCCCGCTGGGTAAATCCATGTCGATCGGGGACACCTGTATCGAGCTGGCCGGGCGAATCGGGGGCGACGTCCCCAATGCCTTCTCCTACAAGAGCACCGAGGAATTCATCGGAAAAGCCACTGCCCGAATCAATGGGCTATCCAAGTCGGGGGGGATCGATCTCCTGAAGAAAGAAGGAGTATGGTTTGACCCGGCAGCCAAGCCGGCTTACCGCTCCTATGAGAAGAAAGGTTTCCCCACTCCATCGGGAAAGTTTGAGATTTTTTCCAAGCGACTTCAGGAAAGAGGGCTGCCGGCCTTGCCGGCCTACGTTCCCATTCAGGCCCATCAGGCGATTAAAGATGATGAGTTGATCCTGACCGTTAACCGGGCGAATGTCATGACTTTGCGCCTGGCGAACGCCAAATGGCTCGCCGAAATTCTGCATGAGAATCCTCTGTGGATCAATCCCGAGACAGCGCGGGCTAAGGGCATTCGTGAAGGAGATCGGGTGAAAGTTTCCTCGGCGACTGGAAGTCTCATCGCCCGGGTGCGCCTATCTAATGGCGTTCATCCCCGGGTGGTGACTTTGACAGAAGGCCTGGGACACTCGCAACTGGGAAAATTCGCCCGGGCCAAAAAGGAAAAGAGCAGCGACTTCGATACCAATTTACTCTGGTGGGGCGAAGAGGGAAACGGTGTAAACCCCCATCCATTGATCCAGGCCGATTTTGACCCGGCAGGGGGCGGCACAGCCTGGAATGACACCAAGGTTACCCTGACCAAGGTCTGAAAAAAAACCTCCATATAATACAGAGGGCTGGTCATGAAAATCCCGTCATTATCGAAAATTCCCCCACTTCCGAAACTATCCAAGCGGACCTGGGTGTTCATCATTGCCATTCTCCTAATCCTGGCGGCCATCCCGGGGTTGGGCTTAGTGCGCTTTACTACGACCCACCCTTTCGTCTGCCTGAGCTGCCATCAAAATCAGGACCCCCGGGAGATGTGGTTACCCTCTCGCATCCATCCGGCATCGGTTACCTGCACGGATTGCCATACAAAGTCCGGGGAGATCTTCCCTCGCAAGTTTTATGCCAGTGATGATCTGATGAATAATAAATGTCTCAACTGCCACCCAACCATCCCCCGGGGGGAACAGGTTGACCTGCAAAATATCCGGATTGTGAAAATCTCCCATAAGCTTCATGTTGGAAAAAAGGCTCTGTGCATCGATTGCCATCGCAACATTGAACACGACACCCTCTCTCCTCGAACGAACCGGCCGCGCATGGAAACTTGTTACCAATGCCACCAGGCCCATCCGCGCACCCAGGCCTGTGACAAATGCCACCCCATCAACCTGGTTTATTCTGGGAAAGGAAAACCTTCTTGATCTCCTGGGAATTCAGCCGCCGGGAAAGGCGGGGCTGGACTCCCCACTCAATTTACAATCGCCCTTCCTTTTGCTATCATTCAAAGAAATCAAGTTCAAAAATTACCCTTGATTTTTCTATTCTGGATTTTCATTTTTGAACTTTGGTTTTGATTTGGCGACGCCCATCCGGAGGTTTTCCATGCGTTCGATCTTTATCGGATCCACCGGCGGTGAGCCCGGGCAGACCTTGACCACCTGGGCCTTGGCCACCAGGCTTAGAGATAAGGGTTTGAGGGTGGGGTTCATCAAACCCTATAGCCTACTTCCGGACACGGGTACCTCCGTTGAAGGAGTTTTCTGCGACTCCGACGCGCTCCTCATCAAAAAGGTCTTGGGTCTATCGGAGCCGGAAGAGGTTCTTTGTCCGGTGACGCTCACCGAAAATTTGATTCCGGAAGTTACCGGAAACCATCGAGAGAGGTTGATGGAGAAGATCAAAGGGGCATTCCAGGAAATTTCTCCGGGCAAAGATGTCGTCCTGATCATGGGCGCGAAAGAGATCTTCTTCGGGGACGGACTTTCCGGGATTTCCGACAGCCTCCTCGTCAAATTATTCGACACTTCGGTGCTTCTGATAGACCGTTACCAGCGAGACAACATGACCCTTTATTCGCTGCTCTCATTGAACTCCTTTCTTGACGGTCGGGTAAAATCCGCCATCATCAACCATATCCCGCCGGATAAAATGGACCATGTCAAGACCAAGGTCATTCCCTTCCTCAAAGACAAGGGCCTGAAGTCCGTTGTGGCCGTCCCCGAGAACCCTATCTTATCAGCCTTAACGGTCTCCACCCTGGCTTCACTGGTCGATGGCCAGGTTCTCTGCTGCCCAGAGCATACGGGGAATTTGATCGAGACCTTCACCATCGGGTCCAAACATCTGGAAGGTTCTCTTTCTATCTTCAAGCAGGTTTATAACAAAATTATCTTGGCCGGCTTGGCACAGGCGGGTGAGGAGAAAATGACCGTCGGGGGGATCATGCTGACGGGGGGGAAAACCCCCAATGAGGTGGTCCTCAGAGTAGCCAGGGAGCGGTCCATCCCTTTAATCCTGACCAGGGCGGATACTTTTCAGACCATGGAACGGCTGGAGAAAGCCCGACCCTCCCTGACGTTGCAGGACGAGTTTAAAGTCCGCAAATTTCTGGAATTCATCGAGGAACAAATGGGTACAAATGAGTGGGTGGACGCTTTGCTTTGAACCACCAGGACGCAGATGAACGCAGATTGTCATGATTTAAACAAAACTTTTTATCTGCGATCATCAGCGTAAATCCGCGTCCCCATTAATTTTAGGCACATACCATGCCCTGGATCCAGCGTATCAATCGGATGAGTCAAAGCGAGAAAGAGGGCCTCTACCGCCTGCTCATTCCCCCGTCGCTTTTCAAACGTTTTCAAATCAACCCCCTGATATTCACCGATTATGAGGGGATCCGGCTCGTTCGCTTCTACTGTCCGGAGAGAGAAGAAACCTTGATGATCGAAATGAAACGCAGGGCTGATGATCCGGACCCCATCTACTCCATTCAGGTTTCCGACGGGGCGGACTTCAGCCAGCTCAACTGGGACTTTTTAGTGGTCAATGATCCGGACAGTGAGCGGTTCAACATTGACATCGATGATCAGGGGCGAGATACCCTCTGGGGGCGGGCGACCCGAAACCTCGCCGAAGAGGAGCGGGCTTTACGCGTCGGCCTGGCCCCCGGACAGACTCGCAAAGGATTGGGGTTGACCCGGGAAGTCATTGCCGGGTTGGAATACTTGGCCAAAATCCTGGACATCAAGACCATCACCCTGGAAGCCCTTTTTTACCACAACGCCATTGTTTATGAGCGCTGCGGCTTTACCTACTTCGAAGGCTTCAGGCGTATGCAGAGCATCCATCAGGCCTTCCAGCCCGGAGGAAAGCTCTTCCAGAAACTCGACCCTGTAAATCCATTCCGTCAGCCTGGTTTCGAGAAGAATATCCGCGGCCGCTCCTGGGCGATTCATGATGGGATGATCAGCGAGATCGATGATGACCTCCTGGACGAAGGCTGGTTTTCACCCAAAATGTACCTGATGGTCGGCAAGCCCCGCTCCGTCTGCACCTTTCCGGATGCTATTTATTAAATTTTTCACTACTGATCACTCAGAGATCATTGGGAAAGATTTTAGGCCCTGAGGCGGAAAATTGCAAATTTCATACCATGCAGATATAAAACCGATTCAGAGATTGAATAATCTAATGGAGGTCTTGCAGTGAAAGGTGTGAATTTTTAAGTAGGGTCCAAGGGGTGAATCCCTTGGACCCTCTTGCCCTTCAAGCATTTATTTATGCTCGAAAGTGTCTCCTGGCTTCCAGCGGACTACCGTCACATGCGGTGCCCGGAATTTCATCTCTTGCACCAGCTTATCGAAATTTAATTTCTGGTTGGGAAACGTGTCGTAATGAATGGGGATGAAGTATTTGGGGTGGATCAGCGAAGCGGCATAGCCTGCCTCCCGGTACCCCATGTTATACTTCCCGCCGACCGGAAGGATAGCGATTTCCGGGCTGTAAAGATCCCGGATGATGGCCATATCCCCAAAAACTCCTGTGTCGCCCCCATAATAAATGGAGGGGCCCTCTTTAAACTCGATTACATACCCGACGGAGCCTGACCCGGCGGTCAACTTCCCGTCCTTTTTGTACTCCTCCCCCATGATATCCGAAGTGTGGGTCGCATTGACCATGGTGATGGTGAAGGCATCCGTCTCCCAGCTCCCTCCGATGTTCAAAGGGGTAGAACCTTCGTCATATTTAATCCCT
>Ga0315288_10000664_pt1 | contig 43461 bp, 37 predicted proteins | sample YL17G11_20_MG_FD_203454 | JGI IMG/M metagenome (GOLD analysis project Ga0315288, IMG submission 203454) | Sediment microbial communities from Yellowstone Lake, YNP, Wyoming, USA - YL17G11_20 | ecosystem: Environmental > Aquatic > Freshwater > Lake > Sediment | place: USA: Wyoming | collected... | reverse complement strand
GCGGAGCTTGCGAGCGAGTGCGCGCGCTCGATCGATGACGATTTTTTCCCGGGAAAGGCGGGCAACATCGAGGCAGGGATCCAGGAACTCGGAATGGGGAAGCTCCTCGACAGTGGCGAGGAAATCGAGCAGGAGGCCGGTTTCGGCCTGCGGAAGGAGCCCGTCGCGCTTTTCCAGCGCATCGATCAGGTTCTTGCCCGCTGCCATGAGCAGGGGGAGGGAGCTGGCCTGATCGAAGAGCGGGAGAATGCGCAGGAGCGCAGCTTTCAGCTGGGGGTCGGCGAAGGCGTCCCAGCGCAACTCTGCGGCAAGGAGCTGCTCAGTGTTGGCCTCGTACCGGTCGCGAAGGACTGCGGGGCCCAGACGGGGATCGAAGAGCGATTCGAGGAGAACGCGCAGCAGGTGCTCGCCGCGATATCCGCCGCGCTGCGAGAACTCCGCGAGCAGCGCCGCGAGGAGGCCCGCCGCGAGCGGGTCGGACCTCCTGCCCATCGCCTCGCAGATCGAAAGCCTGGTATCGTAGTCCCCTGTCTCGAATGCCTCGAGGATGGCAGGATCGAGGCTCCTGTCGCTCGCCTCCACGAGCCTGCCCCACTCGGCGGCCCCAGCCGCGCGGGGGCACAACAGGAGAGCGCAGGCCATCGCGAGCGCGGCCGGGACTGCCTGCGAAGCCGGTGCTCTGGACATATGCCCCCTTCCGGATATACTTATCGGAACGTCGATCCAAGCGGCAAACCGATTTCCCCCGTTCTAGGGGTCAGCAGGAAGAGAGGGCGTCCATGGCGAAGAAAGAGGTCCCGGCGAGCGAGAGCAAGTCCCCTGTTGCCGAAGAGAAGGCGCGGGCGCTGGAGGCCACCCGTCTGCAGATCGAGAAGCAGTTCGGGAAGGGCTCGCTCATGAAGCTCGGAGAGGGCACGGGACGCACGGATATCGACATCATCCCGTCCGGCTCGATTCTTCTCGATGCCGCCCTCGGCGTCGGGGGGTACCCCCGAGGCCGGGTCATCGAGATCTACGGACCCGAATCCTCGGGAAAGACGACCCTCGCCTTGCACGCCATAGCCGAGGCGCAGAAGTTGGGCGGCATCGCCGGCTTCGTCGACGCCGAGCATGCTCTTGACCCGCCGTACGCCAAGAACCTCGGAGTGAACGTCGACGAGCTGTGGGTGTCGCAGCCCGACAACGGCGAGCAGGCCCTCGAGATCGTGGAAGCCCTCGTGCGCTCGGGGGCCATGGACATCATCGTCGTCGACTCCGTGGCCGCCCTTACGCCCCGGGCCGAGATCGAGGGCGAGATGGGAGACTCCCACATGGGCCTGCAGGCCCGCCTCATGAGCCAGGCCCTGCGCAAGCTCACCGCCACGATCTCGAAGACCCGCACTTGCCTCATCTTCATCAACCAGATCCGCATGAAGATCGGGGTCATGTTCGGCAATCCCGAGACCACCACCGGCGGGTACGCGCTGAAGTTCTACTCCACCATTCGGCTTGAAATCCGCAAGGTCGAGAGCATCGCCAGGGGCAACGATGAAATCGTCGGGAACAAGGTCAGGGTGAAGGTGGTCAAGAACAAGATTGCCCCCCCGTTCCGCAAGGCCGAGATGGACATTATTTTCGGCAAGGGCATCTCCGCGAGCGGAAGCCTCCTGGAGGCGGCTATCCAGAACGGTGTCATCGAGAAGGCGGGCAGCTGGTACTCCTACGGAAAGGAGAGGATTGGTCAGGGAGCCGAGAACGCGCGGCTGTTCCTCGAGACCAACGCGGCCATGGGCGCCGAGATCGAAAAGAAGGTCCGCGAGATGCTGTTCCCGAAGCCGGCAGGGGGGCAGCCCGCTGCCGTTGAGGAGCCCGCTGCCGCTGAGGAGCCCGCTGCGCCGCGGCCGCCGGCGCCTGCGCAGGCCCGGCAGAAGGCCGCCGCTGCGAGTGCTCCGGCAGCCGATGCCGCCGATCAGGAGGAGTCGGAGGGAAAGAAGGAGCTTTTCTAAGCCATCGTGAGCGCGAAAGTCTATCTCTCTCTCGGGTCCAATCTCGGCGACAGGTCCGGCAACCTCCTCGCCGCATGGGAGAAGGTGGGGGAGTTCTGCGGGGGGCGCAGACTCTCCCGCGTGTTCGAGACAGAGCCGATGCACGTGACGGACCAGCCGCGTTTCCTGAACGCCGTAGGCGAGGCGCGGACGTCCCTGACGCCGCTCGACCTTCTGGACGCGCTGCTTGGTGTCGAGGCGTCCCTCGGTCGCGACAGGCAGGCCGAGACGCGCATGGGCCCACGGCCCATCGACCTGGATATCCTGCTGTACGACGGCGTGGTCCTGGAGTCCCCCCGCCTGACGATTCCCCATCCCCGCATGGGCGAACGGCGTTTCGTTCTCCAGCCGCTGCTCGAGCTGGCACCCGGGCTCGTTGACCCGCGGACGGGCCGCGCCTGGGCCGAGCGGCTGCCCGGGCTCGCAGGGCAGGGTGTTTACTCTTACCCCTCCCGGTAGTATACTCCCTGAACCATTCGGCACCGAGTGAGCGACGGCGCCGGGTCCCCGCACACTGCACAGGAAGGGAGAAACGCCTCGTAGCGATGTCCGACGCGAGCGTGATCGAGAAGCAGCATTTCCATCTCGGAGACTACGACGGCCCCCTGGACCTCCTGCTGTTCCTCATCAGGAAGTCGGAGGTGAACATCTACGACATCCCCATCGCCGCGATCACCGAGCAGTACCTCTCCTATCTCGGCCTCGCCGCGCGCGTGGACCTCGACACGATGACGGAGTTCTACCTCATGGCATCCACCCTGCTGTACATCAAGAGCAGGATGCTGCTGCCCATCGAGCTGGACCTCGACGACGAGATCGAGGATCCCCGCAAGGAGCTCGTGGAGAAGCTGATCGAGTACCAGAAGTTCCGCAAGCTGAGCGACCTGATGGCCGAGAGGGAAGGGGAGGTGGAGTGGATCATCGAGCGTTCCCAGAACCAGCGCATCCTCCCGTTTTCCGACGAGGGGATCTGGGACCAGGTGAGCGTCTGGGACCTCCTGCAGACCTTCTCCTCGCTGCTGTCCACGCTGTCGTCCGAGAGGATCATCGACCTGTACGAGGAGGTCAGCATCAACGAGAAGATCACCCTCGTGGCGGAACTGCTGGAGCAGAGGGGGGAGTTCCTCTTCACGGACCTCATCCGCAAGCCCTCGGTGCTGGAGATGGTCTGCTCCTTCTTCGCCGTGCTGGAGCTCGTGAAGGAGCGCAGCATCACGGTGTTCCAGAACAGGATGTTCGGAGACATCCGCATCAGGGCCCGCCCCCCCGAACCACAGGCGGCGGAGGAGGAAGCGACGGCACATGGAGCTGACTAGAAACGCGGCGCTCATCGAGGCGGTGCTCCTCCTCGAGAGCGATCCGCTGGAGCTGCGCAAGCTCGCCTCGATCGCGGGGCTCGCCCCAGAGGAGGCGGAGGCCGCGATCGCGGAGCTTCGCGCACACATGGAAAGCGAAGGGCACGGGCTCACGATCGTCGAGATCGGCGGAGGCTACGCCTGCGCGCCCCGCAAGGATCTCTGGGATGCTCTTCGGGAGCGCTACGGAAAGAGCGCAGAGAACAGGCTGTCGAAGGCCGCCCTGGAGACCATGGCGATCGTCGCCTATTCCCAGCCCATCACGCGGGCGGAGGTCGAGAGCATCCGCGGCGTCTCCGCAGACGGCATGATGAAGCTGCTCCTCGCCAAGAGCTTCATCCGCGAGGTGGGGAAGAAGGACGCGCCGGGCAAGCCGGTCCAGTACGGCACGACGAAGGAGTTCCTGAAGGCGTTCCGCCTCGCCACGATCGCGGACCTGCCGAAGCTGGACGGCCTGGAAAGGGAGCGCTTTGAGCAGGAATGACGCCGAGACAGCCGTCCGCCTGCAGGTGTACCTCGCCCGCTGCGGCGTGGGCTCCCGCCGGCACTGCGAGACGCTCATCGCCCACGGGCGGGTGACGGTCAACGGCGCGCCGGTGACCCGCCTGGGGACGAAGGTCGGGCCGAGGGACGCGGTGACCGTCGACGGCAGACCCGTGAAGCCGTCAAGCCGGAAGATCTACATCGCGCTGCACAAGCCGAGGGGGTACCTCTGCGCGAACTCCGATCCCCAGGGTCGGCCCCTGGCGAGCGAGCTTTTCGCCTCCGCCATCCCCCAGCGGCTGTTCCACGTCGGGAGGCTGGACTTCCTTTCCACCGGGCTCATTCTCTACACGAACGACGGGGAGTTCTCGAAGATCGCGACCCATCCGAGCTCGGAGATCGAGAAAGAGTACCTCGTGGAAGCGGCGCGGCCGATCGACGAGGCGCTGCTGAAGCAGTACCAGAAGGGGATTCAGGTCGGGGAGAGCCGCTACCGCTGCAAGGCCTACACCCAGCGCGGGTCCCGTTCGGCGCTCATCACCCTGACCGCGGGCAAGAACAGAGAGATCCGCACGGTCTTTGCCAGCCGCAATATCCGCCTGAAGAGGGTCCACAGGGTCCGCATCGGGCCCCTGCACCTGAAGGGCCTGCCCACCGGGCACTTCAGAAGGCTGACCGAAAGGGAGGTGAGGTGGTTCCTCGCTCATGGTAGTGGCGATTGACGGCCCCGCGGGGGTCGGGAAGAGCGCTGTGGCCCGGCAGAGCGCCGCGGCGGCAGGTTTCCAGTACATCAACTCGGGCAGCTTCTACCGCGCCATCACGCTCGCCGTCCTCGAGGCAGGAGGTCCTCCCGAGGACCCCGCGAAGGTGCTCGAGACCGCCCGCGCGTGCAGGCTGGACCTGCGGGAGGGGGCCCTCGTGATGGACGGCCGCGACGTCGAGGGGGCGCTGCGCAGCGACGCGGTGGACGCCTGGGTCGCCCCTCACTCCAGCATCCCCGAGGTGCGGGACACCGTGAACGCGATGCTGCGGGGGATCGCCGAAGGGCGGGACGTGGTGGTGGAGGGCCGGGACATCGGCACCGTCGTCTTCCCGCGGGCGGAATGCAAGATCTTCCTCGACGCCGATGAGGCCACCCGGGCAGCCCGCCGGCATGCCCAGGGGGTGAGCGGGCTGTCGCAGGGCGGGGTGCGCAGGGCGATCGCCGAGCGGGACAGGGTTGACAGGACCAAGCCGACGGGGCGACTGGAGATCGCCGCGGATGCCCTGTACATCGATACGTCGCACTTGACCATCGAAGAAGTTTGTGAGAGAGTACTTCGAGCAATCCTCGAGAGCAAGAATAATCCGGGAGACATACGCCGACTATGAGCACAGAAGACAAGAAGAAGCCCGCTTCGGAAGCCGAGACCGGACTCCAGGAGCAGTACGTCCAGTCCCTCCAGCCGATCGAAGAGGGGCAGATGATCCCGGGGCGGGTCATCGAGATCGACGGGGACTACGTCTACGTCGACGTGGGCTACAAGTCCGAGGGCAAGATCTCGATGAGCGAGTTCGACACGCCGCCCGCCATGGGCGAGAACGTGTACGTGATCCTCATCCGCAAGGAAGGCCGCGAGGGTCAGGTCATCGTCTCCAAGCGCAAGGCCGACGAGAAGATGTTCTGGAAGGACCTGCGGATCGCCTTCGACGAGCACAAGCCCGTCCAGGGAACGATCGCGCGCAAGATCAAGGGCGGCTACGAGGTCGACCTGGGCAACGACATCCGCGCGTTCCTCCCCCTGTCGAAGGTGGACGTGAAGCGGCCCAGCGAGAACTCCGACTACGTGGGGGTCAAGTCCTCCTTCTACGTGGACCGCCTGTACGCGAAGGGCAAGACCAACATCGTGGTCTCCCGCCGCGACTGGCTGGAGGAGGACATCAAGAAGCGGCGCAACGAGTTCTTCGAGAAGGTGAAAATCGGCGACGTCGTCGAGGGCATCGTGAAAAGCTTCACCTCCTTCGGCGCCTTCGTCGACCTGGGCGGCTTCGACGGCCTGCTGCACATCAACGACATGAGCTGGGGACACGTCACCCGGCCGAAGGACTTCGTGAAGCTGGGCGAGGCGATCCAGCTGAAGGTGATCCGCCTGGAGGTGCAGGAGGGCCGCATCAACCTCAGCCTGAAGCACTTCACCGAGGACCCGTGGAACCACTTCGAGGAGAAGTACCACATCGGCGACGTCGTGAAGGGCAAGGTGACGAAGCTGGCCGACTTCGGCGCCTTCATCGAGATCGAGGAGGGCATCGAGGGCCTCGCGCACATCTCCGAGCTGTCCTGGGTGCGCAAGGTCAACCACCCCCGCGACCTTTTGAAGGTCGGCGACGTCGTGGAGACGAAGATCCTCGGCTACGACATCCAGCAGGGCAAGCTCTCCCTCGGCCTCAAACAGGTGCTGCCCAACCCATGGGACGAGATCGACGCCCGCTACCCCGTCGGCATGCGCCTGACGCGCAAGGTCGTGCGCGCCAGTCCCTACGCCCTGTTCTTCGACATCGAGGAGGGCATCGAAGGGGTGCTGCACGTCGAGGACATGTCGTGGACCAAGAAGATCCGCAACGCCTCCTCCTTCGCGAAGGTCGAGGACGAGCTTGAGACCATGGTGATCGGCATCGACAGGGAGAGGGGGAAGATCCAGCTCGGCGTCAAGCAGCTTTCCGAGGACCCCTGGGAGTCGATCGCCCGCGCCTACCCGCGCGGCAGCGTGATCCAGGGGGAGATCACGAACATCACCGACTTCGGCCTCTTCGTGAAGGTTCAGGGCGGCATCGAGGGGCTCATCCACAAGATGAACATCGTTGATGACCGTGTGGAGCCTCTGGAGTCGGCGCTGGCCAAGTACAAGGTCGGCGACACCGTGCAGGCTGTCATCATCGAGTGCAGCCCGTCCAAGCAGAAGCTCTCCCTGTCGCTGCGCGACTACGTCAAGCGCGTGCAGCGCGAGGAGCTGGACAAGTACATCCACGACGAGTCCAAGCAGGACACGGTCTCGCTGGGTGACATGCTCAAGGACAAGATCAAGGGCTGATCCGTGGGATGCTGAGATTCGCCGCCGACCGAAAAAAGCTTGAGGTCCTGTTCGACATCTATGCCCGGATCAATTCGAACTACGCGGACCTGAAAGGGCTGCTCACCCGGATCATCGAGTCGGCGACGGAGCTCACCGAGGGGGAGGCCTCCTCGCTGCTGCTTGTCGACCCCGAGACCAACACCCTGTTCTTCGAGATCGCCCTCGGGCCGAAAGGCCCGAGCGTGAAGCAGTTCTCCGTCAACATGGGGGAGGGCATCGCGGGCTGGGTGGCCGAGAAGAACACCTCCCTGATCGTGAACGACGTGGCGAGCGACGCCCGCTTCTACCCCGACATCGCTCGAAAAATCGGCTTCCCCGCCACCTCCATCCTCGCCGTGCCCATGCGTGTGAAGGACAGGTGCGTCGGGGTCATCGAGATCCTCAACAAGAAGGATGGGAAGAAGTTCACCGAGGAGGACCTGCAGTGGCTGGAGATCTTCTCCACGCAGGCCGCCATAGCGATCCAGAACGCCCGTTCGTTCAAGCGCGTGCGCGACGAGCTGTCCCTGCTGCAGGAGAAGGTCCAGACGGGGGAGGGATGGCACGAGTTCATCGGGGAGTCGCGGGCGATCGCCGAGAAGCTCGCCATCGCGCGCAAGGCCGCCGCAACGGACTCCTCCGTGCTCCTGCTGGGGGAGAGCGGGGTGGGGAAGGAGCTGTTCGCCGAGCAGATTCACCTCGCGAGCCCCCGGGCGGGGAAACCCTTCATCCGGGTGAACTGCGCGGCCATCCCCGAGGCGCTGCTCGAGAGCGAGCTGTTCGGCCACGTGAAGGGCGCCTACACCGACGCCGTCTCCGACCGGCGGGGCAGGTTCGAGCTGGCGAACGGGGGCACGATCTTCCTCGACGAGGTGGCCGACATGCCCCTCGCGCTCCAGGGGAAGCTCCTGCGCGTCATCCAGGCCAGGACCTTCGAGAGGGTCGGGGCGAGCGAGTCGACGCGCGTCGATGTGCGCATCGTCGCGGCGACGAACAGGAACCTCGAGGCCGAGGTCGCCGAAGGGCGCTTCCGGGCCGACCTGTTCTACAGGCTCAACGTCCTGCCCATCCACATCCCGCCTCTTCGGGAGCGGCGGGAGGACATTCCGCCGCTCGCCGCGCATTTCCTGCGCAAGCACTCCCGGGCGACGAAGAAGCAGGTCCGGGGCTTCAGCGACCCGGCGATGGCGCTCCTGCTCTCCTACGCGTGGCCGGGAAACGTGCGGGAACTGGAGAACGCGATCGAGCGCGCCGTCGTGTTCTCGCGCGAGGAGCTCATCGGGCCCGAGGCCCTCACCCTGAGCGCGGGGGGCATCGGCGAGGACTCCTACGCTCAGAAGACGCTGCGCGAGGCGCTCACCGTTTTCAAGAAGCATTTCATCACCCGGACCCTCGAGGCGAACGGCTGGCACCAGACGCGGACGGCGAAGGCCCTCGCGATCCAAAGGAGCTACCTGTCGCGCCTGGTCCGGGAGCTCGACATCATGAAGGAAAGAGGGGTATAGAACGCATGCAGCCAGTGCAACAGGTCCCGCAGGCCGCGCGCCCGCAGGAAAAGAGGAAGATCGGCGACGTGGTCGCCCATTTCGTCCACAGGATCCGCTTCGCGCTCTGGGCCATCCTCATCGCGGCCGCGGTCTTCCTGGTCGGCTACCTCGTCTGGTCCGAGGTGGGCAAGAAGCGCTCGGTCGACTCCACCCTGCTCGCCGAGGGAGCCCAGGAGCTGTTCGACGCGTGGAGCTCCGAGCAGGACGCGTCGAAAAAGGCCGCCCTCGAGAAGGATCTCTCCGACCAGCTCGATCGCCTGATCAGGCGTTATCCGCGGCAGTACGGCGGCCAGCGGGGGCTGTTCCTCCGCGCCGATCTGCGCTTCGAAAAGAAGGCGTGGGACGATGCGCGCAAGGACTACGAGGATCTGGCGCGCAGGTTCCCCGCGAGCTATCTCGCAGCCGTCAGCCTGTTCAACGCGGGTGTGTGCGCCGAGGAAAAGGGTGATGTGGAAGCGGCCCAAACGCTGTACATGCGCGTTGTCGAGAAGTACCGCGACTCCGGCGCCTCCCCCCGCGCGCTGTTCGATGCCGCGCGGCTGGACGAGCAGAAGGGCGCCTGGGAGGATGCGCGGAAGAAGTACGAGCGGCTTGACACCGATTCTCCGCTCAGCAGCTGGACAAAGCTGGGGAAGAACAGGATCATCGGGATGAAGGTGCAGGGCAAGCTGAAATAGGTCAGCAGGGGCGACGCCACTGGCTTTTTCAGCAGCGGCGGAGCCGTTGCGGCAGCAGAGGAGGGTTGCAGTATGGCGAAGCGGAAGGGTCTGCCGAAGCTCTTCGAGACGAAGTACTTCGGGCTCGTCCTCGGGTTGCTCGTGTTCGCCATCCTCTTCGCGATCACCTACGGGACGACGCTGATCCGCAATGTCGAGCAGAAGACCCTCGACTTCAACTTCCGCATGAAGAACACCCTCACCCGCAGCAGGATCCAGGAGGGTGTGTCGCTCGTTCAGCAGAACCCGAAGATCTCCCCCGACATCATGGTCGTGGGCATCGACGACAAGGCGCTTGCGCGGTTCGGCAGGTGGCCCTTTCCCCGCTATCGCCACGCGAACCTCGTCGACTCATTTGCGCGCATCTCCAACCAGGGCGACAGGGAACGGGCCCTCTTCATCGACGTGTTCTTCATCGAGCCGGACAAGGTCGCCGAGGATGACGCGCTGCTCGTCCAGAGCATCCGGGCCAACGACCGTGTTTTCCTCGAAACGGTCCTGACCCTCGGAGAAAACCCTCCGGGCACCGACGAGGAGTTCTTCGGGAGGCAGGCGGAGATCGCCTCGCGGTTGGGCACGATCACGCGCATCACCGGCAACTGGCCCAAGGTGAACACCTTCCTCGGGCTGCAGTCTCCCCTGAAGCCCTACGGGAGGGCGACCCACGGGTACGGCCACGCCAACTTCCTCGAGGACGAGGACCAGGTCTACCGCAGGCAGCCCCTCGTCGTGAAACTTTCGCAGCTCAACCAGGAGATCTCTCTGGACGAGCTCACCGTCAACCAACCGCTCGACAGGGCGGGATTCGAGAGGCTGTCCTGGATCGACAAGCAGAGCATCACCCATGAGGTGCCCTGGCCGCTCACGGCGGCCGTCATCGCGGACCTCAGGAAACAGATGGCGAAGTCCGCCCCGCCGAAGGCCGAGGACACCGACGGCGACGGGACCCCCGACAAGTACTCCTACGTCGTGCGCAAGCACCGCGACAGTTTCGTGCCCTCCATCACACTGTCCCTCGCCCTGGAGTACATGCACAAGAAGCTCTCCGACATCGAGGTCATCCTGGGCAGCTACATCCGAATCCCGTCCCCCGAGATGTTCAACCCCGAGACCCAGGCGTGGGAGCCCTACCGGCTCGTCGTCACCCCTCCCGTCTTCGACGCGGACGGCAACGTGACGAAGGAGGGGACCTGGCGGACGATCCCCGAGGTGCGCATCCCCATCGACGCGACGGGCGCGATGCTGATCAACTTCATGGGCTCCCCGTCCAGCGCCAGCCCGGACCAGCACCAGACCTTTCCCGTGCGCTCCTACGCGGGCTACGCGGCGAATCCTCCCTCGCCGGACCCGGCGAAATGGCCGCCCACGAAGAAGGTCGCCAACACGATCCTCATGGTCGGCCCCTTCTCGCAGGGCATCGCCGCTGACCAGAAGCCGACCCCATTCGGCCTCATGTACGGTGTGGAGATACACGCCAACGCTCTGAACACGATCCTGATGAGCAACTTCCTGCGGTACGCGGAGCCCTGGGTGACGGTGCTGATCCTGTTCGCCATGGTCATGCTCACCTCCCTCATGGTCTCCCGCCTGCAGACGATCTGGTCTCTCGTGGTGACGGCGGGGATGATCCTCGTGTACTTCTTCGTCTTCCTCGTCGTCTTCGAGCTCAGCGACTACATCATCACCTTCTCGGCCCCCGCGGTGGGGACGTTCCTCGCCTTCCTCGCCGTCGTGGCCTACCGCACGATGACCGAGGAGAGGGAGAAGCGGCGCATCCGCGACATGTTCGGCAAGTACGTGAGCCCCGCGGTCGTCACGGAGATCCTCGCCAACCCCCCCGAGCTGGGCGGCGTCGACAAGGAGCTCACGGTCTTCTTCTCGGACATCCGCGGATTCACGACGCTCTCCGAGAGCATGGCCCCGCAGGAGCTGGTGAACCACCTCAACCTGTACCTCACGGCCATGACCGACCTCATCCTCGACTACAAGGGCACGCTGGACAAGTACGTGGGCGACGAGATCATGTGCTTCTGGGGCGCGCCGCTGCCCCAGGAGGATCACGCCCTCCTGGCGTGCAAGTGCGCGCTGAAGCAGCTGCAAGTGCTCGCCAGGATGAACGAGGCCTGGCCCCCCGAGAGGCGGCTCGGCATCGGCATCGGCGTCAATACGGGGATCATGACCGTCGGCAACATGGGCTCGCTGGGCCGCATGAACTACACTCTCATGGGCGACATGGTGAACCTCGGCGCGCGCCTGGAGGGCACCAACAAGCAGTACTTCACAATGGCGATCATCAGCGAGTTCACCTACGCGCAGGTCCGGGACAGGGTCATCGCCCGGGAGCTGGACAACATCCGCGTGAAGGGGAAGAACAAGCCCGTCCTCATCTACGAGCTGGTCGACGTAATCGACGGCCTGGAGCCGCCAGCGGCGGCCGGTGCGAAGGGGAGGGCAGGGGCGAAGGCCTAGCCTCATGCGAAAGCTCCCCCTTGTTCCGTTGCTCACAGTTCTCCTGGCCGCGGGATGCGGGTTGCCTCAGTCCTACTACCTTACCCCGCCGGCCACTCCCACCGTCTGGGCGGGCCCGACGAGGCCGTATTTCGAGGTCATCAGCACGACGGCCAACAGCGAACCCGAGTTCAGAGGGTTCGAGCTGTACTACAAGTGCTACAGGATCGGCGAGCTCATACAGTCCAGCTTCGGTGAGACCTCGCGGGAATCCGACCTGCTCTCGGCACAGTTCCGGCCGGTCTGCTCGCAGTCCGATCCATCTCCCTCTGCACGCGGCGTCCCGCTCATCCCGATCGACATCCCCGACCGGGGGAAGAGCTTCACGATCACCGTGGACTTCAACTCCCCCCTGGAGGCGACCTACAAATACACAGGACCCGGCACCTCGAACTCGGTCTCCGTCGGGGTTCTTCGATACGTCTCAGACGGCGCCGGTGCCTGCAAGACCTTTGATTCGATCGAGTTCCTGGCAACGGATATCGACATCAGCAGGATATTCGCGGAAGCGCAAGCGCAGTCTGATCCCGAGTTCTATATCGCGATGTACGCGATGAGCTACGGGAAGCAGGATCTCGCTACAACGATCTGGTCTTCGCCGGTCTACCTCGGCTATATTCGTATATGGTGGTGAGAGATACCTGTGATATGAAGGGGCTGTCCTGATGTGGTTCTACTATTTCAACGTCGGACTGACGTACGTCACGATCGGGATCGCCTCGGCGGTGTTCTTCTTTTTCGTGGTGAAGAAACCAGTCCTGGGCCGGTTCTGGGGCGCGGTCATCGTGGGCCTGATAGGATCATTTCTCGGAGGTCTGATCGACCAGATCTTCTCCAATGTGATCAAGTTCCTCTCCGACTTCAACTCCGTGAACGTCTTTGCAGCCCTGGCAACCTCCCTGCTGATGATCTGGCTGCTCTCCAAGGCGAGCTACCCCAGATAGGAAGGAGGGCCGTTGGCGCTCTGAATGCCGACTTTAGGGTCCCGTTCTCTGCGCAATTTGCCCCTCTTGCAACTTCCGATAATAGCTATTCTGTCTACTATTGGGGTTGATCGATTCCCGCCTGAACTCGCCTCGGGACTCGCCTAGAAAATGAGAAAACCTTTATCCTGTCACTTACCCGCTGGCGCCTTCTTCAAGGGCACCAGGTATGGCTCGATCCAAGGCTTCTTGAGCTGCTTGGCGGATAGATCGGCGAACTCTCCTGCTATCTTCGAGCGTGAGGCGGCCCGCCAGAGGGACTGGGCGAGCTTCGGGTACATGCTGGCGTAGGTTGAGCCGGCCAGGTAGTATAGGTTCCGGTACAGGACGACGTCCGCAACATATTGATGGAGATCCTTCTGCTCTTCTGCAGCGCCAAGAAGATCCTCGAACGTCGAGAACTCCCACTCAACATCGTGCTCCCTCAGGTACCGGGCGAGCTCGCTTGAGCCATAGATGGCGGCGTACAGACAGTGCAGCACGGCCGGAGAGAATCGGCCCGTGCGATAGTAGAACCAGCCCAGCTTTGCGTGGGCGGCCTGGGCAAAGGAGGGGTCGAAACGGTACAGCTTCAGGACTTGGTTCATGCCCTTCGAGTAGTAATTGTTCTCGAGCTGCGTCCGCAGGCGTGAGCTTTTCGCCCCGCCCCAGTTCGCGTCGTCTGCCACGATCGCAAGCAGGGTGTCCTCCATGAGCTTGTAGAACTCCTGGTCTTCATAGATTCCTGCGAGCCGGTAGAGGATGTCGTAGCGTGCCGCAGGCACGGCCAGGGAGTTCTTGTTGTTGTACGCCTTTTCATATTGAGCCCGGGCGAGTCCGAGCTCCCCTTCCTCGCGATAGACGTCGCCGATGGCCATTTCGGCTTCGGGCATGGTCCCGGCCGCAGCAACGGCTTCCTGGAAGCGCTGGAGGGCCCTGCCGAACTCCCGCTGCTCGAACAGGGCCTTTCCCTCTTCGAATATGAGCCACGCAGGAGAAGGTTCCGCAGAAACGGTGGCCGCGCCCCAGACCGCCGCTGCGATCGAGAGGCACAGTATTGCGGTGGATCGTCTCATAGCAGCTTTTCGACCTCCTCGCGGAATGCGGCTGCCGCATCTTCGAAGGGAACCGTGCGGTGCGGCCTGCCCTCCTTGAAGATTATCGCCTTTTTTCCAGCTCCTGTAATCCCAATGTCGGCTTTTCTTGCCTCACCGGGGCCGTTGACGACGCATCCCATTACCGCGATTGTCAGCGGCTTCTTGATCCCTTGTATGAAATCGGATACTTGTTCGACAAAAGACTGAACATCGAAGGCCGATCTCCCGCAGCGCGGGCAGGATATGATCTCGACTCCAGCGGATCGGAGCTGCACGGCTCGAAGAATCTGCTGTCCGACAATCACCTCCTCCAGCGATGAGGCGGAGAGGGAAACACGTATCGTATCCCCGATTCCCTCCTTCAGCAGGACGCCGATTCCAAGGGTGCTCTTCACAATGCCTGGGATCAGAGGGCCGGCCTCTGTCACTCCTATGTGAAGGGGGTAGTCGTAGCGTGCAGCGAAGAGCCGGTTGGCCTCGACCGTCTCCTGAACGTCGGAGGATTTCAGGGAAAAGACGACGTCGTGGAAGTCGAGCCTGGCGAGCAGCTCCATCTCCCGTTCCGCAGCCTTCAGCATCGAGACGGGGACGTCGTGGTTGTTCTCGAGGTCGTGAGGGAGCGACGCTGCATTCACGCCGATGCGCAGGCATGCCCCCCTGTCGCGCGTCCGGGCCACGACCTCCTTGACCTTCCACTCCTGTCCGATATTCCCCGGGTTGATCCGGATCTTCGCCACCGCAAAATCGAGGCAGCGCAGCGCCAGGGAGTGGTCGAAGTGGATGTCCGCCGCCAGGGGCAAAGGGCTCTCGGCTGCGAGTCTGCCGAGGAACTCGGCGGTCGCAAGGTCGGGCACCGCGAAGCGCACGAGGTCGCAGCCAGCCCGCTCAAGATCCCGCAGGCCCTTGGCGGCCGCCGCGAGAGTGTCAGAGCGCAGGGGCTCCTTCCACATCGTCTGCACGGAAATGGGAAAACCGCCTCCGATCAGGAGCCCGCCCGCCTTGACCGCCCGCGTCGGATGCCTCACGGACAGAAGGGCGGCGGCGCTGTCCCGTTGTCCATGCCCTTGATGAGCTTGACGATGATGGCGATGCCGCTGCGCAGGAGAACCGAAGCCTTCGCCGTCTTCTCCAGCACGGCGATCACCTCTGCCCGGAAATCCGCGATCTCGGAAAAGCCCGAGGCGTCCATCGCCGTGATGATCTCGCGCGTGCGCCGCACGCCCGTCAGTTCCTCCTCGAAGACCAGGAGGTTCTCCCTGTAGACGTACCCCTCGTCGTGGAATACGCCTTTCTTCTCCTCCCAGTCCGCCTTTGTCCGGTGGAGCTCGCGCTCCAGCTCATCGAGCGCCTCAAGGATGTGGTTGCGGAAAGTACGGATCTTTTCATCCATCGCCCTGCCCTCCCCTCGCCCGCCGGGACGGTCCCGGGAAGCCTCTACGAGGCCGACATGCCGAGGATCTGCTTGATCTTCATCAGGCGGATGATGTTCGCGCGCTCCAGCTCGTCCAGCTTCGACTCGATTGATCTGATCGCCTCCTCCTGCTGGGGGATCAGGACGTACTCGAGCGCATTCACCCGTCGGCGGGTTTTTTCTATCTCGCTGGCGACCAGCTCGATCGTCTTCTCGACCTCGGCGAGCTTCACCATCCGCTCCAGGACGCTGCGCACGCTTCCCATCGCGAGGTCCAGGTCGTAGTTGGTGGACTGCGTGCCGTAGGACTGCAGCACTCCCTCGATCGAGAAGGAGAACACGGGTACCCGCACGTTCATGAGGTGCCTCTCCCGCACCTCCAGGGTCGCCCGGCACTTCGGGAAGGCGAGCGCCGTGAGGAAGGCTTCCCGCGGCATGGTGGCCGAAGCGAGGATCAGGTTGCGGAACACGGCGCTCAGCTCCTCGTCGACCGCCGCGCGCAGCGCGCGGTATTCGCGGATGATCCGCATGAAGTCCCGCAGGAGCCCCTCCAGCTTGTCTTTCAGCAGCTTGTGGCCCCTCCGGGCCACCGCCTGCTTCTTTCGAAGCTTGAGCAGCTCCATCCTGTTCGGGTTGACCTGGATCGCCATTTATCCGGCGACCCCCGCGCCGGCGCTCGCTTTGCGCTCTTCGCCCAGGAACTTGAGGATGTACTCGGTGCGCACCCTCTTCAGCTCGCCCCGGGGCAGAAGCGCCAGAAGCTTCCATCCGATCGCGAGGGTCTCCTCGATCGTGCGGTTCTCGTAGAAGCCCTGGTTGACGAAAAGGCGCTCGAACTCGTCTGCAAACGTGACGTAGATCCTGTCGGTCGGAGTCAGCGCGGCCTCTCCCAGCACGACGGAGAGCTCGCGGGACTCCACCCCCCGCGCGTAGGCGGCGAAGAGCTGGTTGGCCACGTCGGAATGGTCTTCACGCGTCTTGCCCTTGCCGATGCCCTTCTGCATGAGCCGGGACAGGGAGGGAAGCACGTTGATCGGCGGCAGAATGCCCTTCCTGTGGATCTCGCGGCCGAGGAACACCTGGCCTTCTGTGATGTAGCCCGTCAGGTCGGGGATGGGGTGGGTCTTGTCGTCCTCGGGCATCGAGAGGATCGGAAACTGCGTGATCGATCCCTTCTTTCCCTTGATCCGCCCTGCCCGCTCGTAGATCGTCGAGAGGTCCGTGTACATGTAGCCGGGGTATCCCCTGCGCCCGGGGACTTCCTTGCGCGCAGCCGATATTTCGCGAAGTGCCTCGCAGTAGTTCGTCATGTCCGTGAGGATCACCAGCACGTGCATGTCCAGCGTGAAGGCGAGGTACTCGGCGGCGGTGAGCGCGACGCGCGGGATGGCAATCCGCTCGATCACGGGATCGTTGGCGAGGTTGATGTAAAGAATCGCCCTCTCGATGGCGCCCGTGCGGCGGAAGTCCTCGATGAAGAAGTTCGCCTCCTCGAAGGTGATGCCCATGGCGGCGAAGACGACGGCAAACTCACCGGCTTGGCCGAGGGTCTTCGATTGGCGGGCAATCTGCGCGGCAAGCTGCGCATGGGGAAGGCCCGACCCCGAAAAGATGGGCAGCTTCTGTCCCCGCACGAGAGTGAGCAGGCCGTCGATCGCCGAGACGCCGGTCTGGATGAACTCCGACGGGTAGTCCCGGCTGAAAGGGTTGATCGGGGAGCCGTTGATGTCCGCGTACCCCTCGGGGATCACGCCTCCAGACTCGTCGATGGGATCACCGACGCCGTTGAAAATGCGTCCGAGCAGGTTGTGGGAGACCGGGATGGTCATGCCGCGGCCGAGGAAGCGCACGGTGGCGAGGCTCGTGCTGATGCCCTGCGAGGACTCGAAGAGCTGCACGACGGCACGGTTTCCGCTCACCTCGAGGACTTGGCCCCGGCGCACCTTCCCGCCGCCGAGGTCGATCTCGGCCAGCTCGCCGAACTTCACGCCCTCCACGTCATCGACGATCATCAGAGGGCCCTCCAGGCCCCGTACGTTGCGGTACTCCCTGATCATGCGGAAACCCTCCGTGCGGCAAGCTCGGTGAAAGCGGCTCGTATGGTCTGCTGGACCGCACGGACCGCCTCCATGTCCTCCTCGGCGTGGTACTTCATCCGCGCGATGTCCTCCTTGACGGGGAGTGCGAGCACCGTCTCAAGGGCGACTCCCCTTTCGATGGCCTCCCGGGCGAGGTCGTGCAGCAGGAGGATCGCGCCGAGCATGTGGAACTGCTTCTGCAGGGAGGTGTACGTGTCAACCTCGTGGAAGGCGTTCTGGTGGAGGAAGTCCTCGCGGATTGATCGTGCCGTCTCGAGGGTCAGCCTGTCGCGGGGCGACAGCGCGTCGACGCCGACCAGGCGTACGATCTCTTCCAGTTCCGCCTCCTCCTGCAGCAGGCGCAGGGCCTTCGCCCTGTTGGGCAGCCACTGCGGCGACACCTCCGTGTCGTAGTAGCGGCCCATAGCGTCCGAGTACAGTGAGTACGAGGACAGCCAGTTGATCGCGGGGAAATGCCGCGCATAGGCCAGTTTGGCATCCAGGCTCCAGAACACGCGAACCTCACGGAGGGTTGCCTGCACGACAGGGTCGGAGAGGTCTCCGCCGGGGGGGGACACGGCGCCCATGACCGAGAGGGTTGCCTCCTGATCAGAGCCCAGGGGGATCACGCGGCCCGCCCTCTCATAGAACTCAGCCACACGGGAAGCGAGGTAGGCGGGATAGCCTTCCTCGCCCGGCATCTCCTCCAGCCGCCCCGAGATCTCCCGCATGGCTTCGGCCCACCGGGAGGTCGAGTCGGCCATAAGGGCGACGTTGTAGCCCATGTCGCGGTAGTACTCCGCGATCGTGATGCCGGTGAAAACCGAGGCCTCGCGCGCCGCGACGGGCATGTTCGACGTGTTGGCGATGAGGACGGTCCGCTCCATCAGGGGCTTGCCCGTGCGGGGGTCGGTCAGCTCGGGAAACTCCAGAAGCACGTCCGTCATCTCGTTGCCGCGCTCTCCGCAGCCGACGTACACGATGATGTCCGCATCGGCCCACTTGGACAACTGGTGCTGGACGACGGTCTTGCCCGACCCGAAGGGGCCGGGAACGCACCCCGTCCCGCCTTTTGCCAGGGGGAAGAAGGTGTCGAGGACCCGCTGGCCGGTGATCAGGGGGAAATCGGGGTTGAGCTTGCGCCGGTAGGGTCGTCCCCGTCGCACGGGCCACGTGTGCGACAGGCGCAGCTCGTGGATCGTCCCCTTTTCGTCCTCGAGGGTGCCGATGACCTGCCTCACCGTAAACGTGCCGGCCGTGAGCTTGCGGATGGTCCCCGAGAGGCCCGGGGGCACCATGATCCAGTGCTTCACGATGTCGGTCTCATCGACGAAGCCCAGCCGCGCGCCGCCCGAGACGACGTCGCCCGGTTTGGCGGATGGAACGAACTCCCATGTCTTCTCGTGGGAGATGCCCGGCTCCTCGATGCCGCGGGCGATGAAGTCCCCGTGCTTCCTGGCGATGACGTCCAGCGGCCGCTGGATGCCGTCGTAGATCTGGCGCATCAGGCCGGGGCCGAGCTCGACCGAAAGTTGCTCGCCCGTGTTCGCGACAGGTTCGCCCGGGCCGATTCCCTCGGTCTGCTCGTAGACCTGTATCGATGCCCTGTCGTCCCTGAGCCCGATGATCTCGCCGAACAGGCGCAGGGCGCCGACCTTCACGACCTCGTACATCTTGGGGTTCTCGAGGCCCTCGGCGACGACGAGGGGCCCCGACACCTTGACGATCCTACCTGCCATCTTCGCTTTCCCTTCCTGAAAGAAATGCGCTTTCAGCGCCGGGTCCCTGTTTGCCCAGCAGATCTATTCCGAGGGCCTTTTCAACGGCCGTCTGTATTTTACGGAAGCCGATCCCCCGCGCCCCGCCCTGGTCGGGCACGACGATGATCGCAGGCACCGCGCCGGTCGGGATACGAGCGATGTCCGGGAGGATCGATTCGGCGAGACCCTCCGTCACGAAGATGATGGCGTATTCGCCCGAGTGAGCGAGTTCCTGCAGCAGCGCGAGGGCCTCCGTGCTCTGGTAGGCGGGGAAGCCCACGACGCCTCCGGCGGCGAACCCGCTCACCGTCGAACCGTCCCCGATCATTGCGATCTTATACGAAGGCATCGATCACCCTCTTGCCGATCTCGGCGTCGGCGATCCGGTTGAGCTTGCAGATCAGCACGAGGCGCAGGTTCGCGAGGTCCGCCAGCGTGCGCGTCACGTAGTACAGGGCGTACTCGAAGGAGGGCGGCCGGTAGCGCCAGTCCCTCATGACGGAGAGGACCCGCCGCTTCTGCGCCAGAAGGGGAGCTGATGGATCAGGGGCTGCGGCGGCTGCTGAGAGCAGGAGCCGGACAGGCTCGCGGCTGACGGAGGCGAGCCTGCCTCCCCACTCGGCAGGCTTCAGGGGGTACAGCTCCTTCAGGCGCGAGGCATCCGCGTGGCCGGCAAACGCCCCCTGCACGGTCTCCCAGGGCACACGCGCGAGGTGCGAGCGCACGAACGCTTCGGCGATCGCGGCATCGTCGGCATTCCGGAAGTACGCCAGGACTTGAGGCGTCGCGGAGGCCGCGCTCTCGAGCATCCGCAGGCTCTTCTGCCTGTCAAAGCTGATTTCGAACGCCTGAGCATCCTTGCCCGCCTCGTAGTACGCGACGAGGCCCCTCTCGAGGGAGACCGCAAGCGGCTTGGGAAGGGCATCGAAGCGCATCGATTCCACCATGACGGTGAGAGCCGTGACGGTCACGCTCCCCTCGGGTCCGAAGAGGCCTTCGACGGTCTTTCCCGTGAGCTTTTGCAGGAGGGCGGCCTTGAGGTTGTGGAAGTCCCACGGGAGGAAGGCGAGGTCGTTCAGCTCGGACCGGGGAGAGTACTTTGCGACCAGCTCTCTCAGCTCGGCGACGGCGGCGCGGAATCCCGCTTCGGTAGCGCCGGCTCCGGGGTCCTTCCTCGCCTCCGCGGCGAACCTGCCCTCAGGCAGCTGGGCGAGCGCTTCCGTGAAGTCGCGGGCTGCCACCAGACCTTCCAGGCGGGCAGCCGAGAGCAGTCCCGCCTCGCGGCTGCGGAAGATGCCGCAGATGAAGTTGAAGTCCGGGACCTTCCCTTCGCTCATCTTCCAAACACGCTCTTCGCGACCTCGATCTCCGTGTCGCGGACGGTCGCTTTGAAGCTCTCGTCGAGCGAGCAGTTCAGACGCGCGACCCCGCGCACGGCAATGAAGCCGGCACGGAAGCTTCCCTGCTCCTCCGCCAGAGAGATCTTCTTTGAGGCGAGAAGCTCTTTGAGCTCGGACTGGAACAGCGCCCTGTGCCTGGCGGGCACGACCAGAGCGTCACCCTCCCTGCAGGTTTCACGGATCTGCCGCTCGAGGTACGCGCGATAGGCCTCCGGCCTGGTCGCGGCTTCCCATGCGCCCGCGTAGACCCCGTCGAGGAGCTTCCGCCGCAGCGAGTGGATCCTGTTCGTTTCGACGAGCCGGAAGGCCGACAGCGCCTGCTGGTGAGCCTCCTGGAGGCGTTTCCTGGCAGCGCCGCGCTTCTCGGCCATCTCCGCTTCCAGCGCGGCGAGGGCGGCCCGCTCGACCTGGTCCTGTTTCCTGGATTCCTCGTCGAGGGCCGCCTGGGCCTTTTCGCGGGCGGAATCGAGGATCTTGCGTGCGATGCTGGTTTCGGACATCGCGCCCACCTCTCTACAGTTTGATCGCGATCATGAGCAGCAGGATCGTGGCGATCAGCGACAGCAGGGCGAAGGTCTCGACCATGGCGGGCAGGATGACGGCCTTGCCGAAGGTTTCGGGCTTCTTGGCGACCATCCCCGCGGCGCCGACCGACGCCCGTCCCTGCCAGATGGCAGAGATGAACTCGCCCAGCATGCAGGGGATGCACGCGGCGAAGACCGCGATGCCCTTTGCGAGGGGTAGGTCGTACAGACCGCCCGCGCTGCCGAAGACCTGCAGCTTCACCATGACCAGGATGGCCACCACGAGGCTGTAGATGGCCTGCGTGCCGGGGAGGGCCTGCAGGATCAACATCTGCCCGAACTTGTCGGGGTCCTCCGAGAGGACGCCCGCCGCCATCTCCCCCGCAAGCCCGACGCCGATCGATGCGCCTGAAGCGCCCATGCCTGCCGCCAGGGCGCCGCCGGCGAGCGCGATTCCGAATCCGATCGAGAAATCCATCTGCTACCCCCTACTGTTCGAACCGATAGAATTGCCCTTCCTTCCTCAAGGGGAGGAAGGGCTTCCCGCCGGTCTTATAGTACCGGCTGAATGATTCCAGGTAGTTCAGCCTCAGAGAATGGATGAAGGAGCCCATCATCGAGAGCACGAGGTTCAGCACGTGGAAGAACACGATGATGACGGCTCCGACGATGAACGTGAAGATGGCCGCGAAGACGCTGGAACTGGACATGATCAGGCCGCCGAGGAGATTTCCGACCATGGCGATGAAACCGCTGGTGAGGTTCAGGATCGCAAGGCGGCAGAACGAAAGGACGTCCGAGAAGAACGACACCAGGCCGTAGTAGCCCACGATGCCGTACAGAGAGATGACGCCCGTGAGCAACCGGCCGAAGATGCTCTTTGCTTCCCGGCCCGCGAAGGCGACGATCACGAGGGCGCTGGCGCCCATGCCGATCAGCCCCGCCTTGCGGACAACCGGAGGGAGGGCGGGCAGGAACACACCGGCGGACCACACCAGGGCTGCAACGAGGAGCACGAGCCACGCACCATAGTCGAAAAAGGCGGCGGGCAGGTCGCCGGCGCGCAAAGCCGCATACAGGCCCGAGACGATCGAGATGAGCTGATAGACCACGCCGATGGCGACGGCGATGCCGAGAATGAGGAGGAACTCCGATGTCGGCTGGAACAGAGGCAGGAAACCGAGGATCTTCGGACCGCCCACGGCGTAGCCGGGGCTCGTGCCGAAGAAGCTCCACGTCATGAGTCCGAAGATCATCGCCGCGGCGCCCATCTCCATGAAGAGGTTCAGGAACAGCCGTGTGCCCTCGGCGGGCTTGAACTTCCTCTTCAGCCACCATGCCAGGAGGACCTGCACGGCACCGTAGCCCAGGTCGCCGAGGCACATCGCGTAGAAGAGGGTCATGGCGATCGCGACCACCGGCGTGGGGTCGAAGCCGAAGTAGGGAGGAAGGCCGAACATGTCCAGCAGGATCTGGAAGGGCTTCAGCAGCCCGCGGTTTTCCAGGAACACCGGCGGATTCTCCGTCTTCTCGGGCGGCCGAACGAAAAGCTGCGCGGAGGGAAGCCGGGCGGATAGGAAATCCTCGAGCTTCCGGTGGTTCTTCTCGAGGACCCACCCCGTGACCGCGGCCACGTTGCCGGTATAGAAGAAGCTGCGCCGGACGAGGAGGTCCTTCCTCCTGTTGGAGTGCTCGTCGACGATGGCGTGCACGATGGGACGGCGCTCCGCAGCCTCGGCCTCGAGGCTGGTCTCGATCCGTTCCCGCCTCCGCGAGAGCTCTGCGAGCTCCTCGGCGGCGTGGGCGCGGATCTCCCTCGGCGTTCCTCCTGCCGATGGCAGATCGATGCTCTCGGCTCCGGCGTCTCTCAGCCAGGACTCCAGCTCGGCCGCCCGGGCTTCGACGACCGCGTAGATGCCCCAGACCTGCCTCTCGTCGCCAGAGACCTCTGTCCAGGCCACATCGGCGGCTGCTTTGTTTTCGACAATCAGCGCTTCGATGGCCGCGAGCTCGCGCCTGGCAATCCGCACGGGGAAGATCCGCGCGAAGCGAAGCCCGGCGAGATCCTCGAGAGGCAGCGCGAGGTCTTCCCAGGGTTGGAGAGCCACCGCGAGCTGCTCCTTTGCCGCGACGGCCTCGAGGATGCCGTCGTATTCCCGCACGGACTGCTGCAGCGCGCGCTCGGCGGCACCCAGGTCGAATCCCGCATAGATCCCGTGAAACTCCTCTTCGCGGACGTAGGGAGGGGAGCCGAAGAATCCCTGCATGAGGCCTTTCTTGACGGGAAGGAAGCGGGAATACGCATCGAGCATCCAGCGCGCCTTGCCGAGCACGGCGTCGCAGGCGGAGAGGTCGATGTTCGTCCTGACCTCGAGCTGCGCGATCTCGTCGGGCAGGCCGACGTGTGCGTCCTCCACCTGCACGAGACCGGACTTCTCGAGGGCCTCGACCAGCGCGACATCCTCGGATGAGCCGCAGACGATCTCCGCTCGCAGCAGCTTCGCGATTGCCATCGGCTACAAACCGATCTCTTTCAGGACGAGCTGGATCACCCGAGAGGTGTTCTCGCGCACCTGCCGCTCCAGGGTCCCCTGCGCTTCGCGGCTCGCCTCGAGGACCTTCTTCTTTTCCTGCTCGAGGGCCCGATCGAGATCGGCTCGCAGGACGGCCAGCTCGTTCTCCAGCGCCTTCTCGGATTGTTCCCGGGTGCGCGCCAGACGTCCCTTGGTCGCCTTTGCGAGGTCCTCGGCCTTCTGTTTGAACTCTCGTTCGATGTCCCGCGCCCGGCCTTCCGCCTGTGCAATTTCCTTGAGAACGTCCATGAATCCCCTCCCGGGCTGTCGTCAGCCCATCGTATCAAGAAGGCGACGGCCCGTCAAACTCCCCCGTTAACAGTTACTTCTTCGCCAGGGCTGCGCTGATCTCGGGCAGGTCCTTTGACAACTTCCCCGACATCGCCTCTGCAGCCTTGCGGAACCCGTCCAGCAGCGCCTTCCCCGTGTCCCCGCCCTGCCCCTGGACGCCCTGGACAGCTGCGGAATACAGGATTTTGCCATCCGCGACCCTGATGAGGCGGGTCGTCGCCGTTGTCTGCGACTTGAAGATGTTGTAGGTCTTGCCGTCGAGCACGACCTGGTTGACGGCGATGCAGTCGTTCAGGACCATCACGAGGTAGGACACGTCCTTCTGCATCCCGAGTGACTGGATCGCCTTCGGCTCGCCGGAGAACACGTTCATGAAAGCCTCTCCCATGAGCACGCCGTCGTAGTGGGAGAAGTCGAACGCGACGCCCTTCAGCGTGTTGTAGACGGCATCGAGTATGATGGGGGGCTGGTTGAGGCCCTTGGGGTGCCGCTCGAGCACAAGGATTGTGGCGCGTCGTGATGGGGGCGCGTAGACGAAGTCCCTCTGCACGCCCTGCACTTTATACATGAACCCGTTTACCGTGTAGACGAGCGCGCCCCGGATCACGCTCTCCTGGCTCTGCGAGTCAAGCCGCGCGATCGAGCAGGTGGCCTGGCCGTACTCGTTCGTCGAGACAGAGGCCGTGAGGACGCCGCCGCCCTTGACGAACTCGAACAGGATCGGAGCCCCCGCAACGAGCGTCCTTCCCCGGCCCATGTTGTACGACAGTATGACGCTGGGCTGGATGCCCTTGGGAGAGCCGACGTCGAGCACGCTGCCGGTGAGCTGGTTCTTGTTTGCGTCCACCCACTCCAGCCCCGAGTCGAGCGAGAGGGCTGCCCCGAGCTTGGTGAGCTCCGCCTCCGCCCTGCCCGCGATGTCCCGGACCTCCTGCGGCGCGCTGGCGAGGGCCTGCCGCTCGGCGAGCACGGCCACGAGCTGGCGAATGCCCTCCGTGACGCTCCCCTCGTTGATCTTAGCCAGGCCATTGGAGAGGTACTCGCGCATCCGGGCGCCGGCCTCGCCGCCGGTCTCCGCTGCTGCCGGAGACTTCGCCGCCGTGTCCTGAGCTGGCGCGGGGGTCTTGGCCGGCGTGGCGCAGGAAACAAGCAGAACCGCCAGCACCGCAATCGCATAGATCCTTCGCATATTCGCGCTCCTACCAGCTCAGGAATAGAACGAGGTCTTCCGTCCGGCTCACGAGGTCCCTGATGCTCGTCTTGAAGGTGAGAGTTCTGCGATCGGCCGACAGCACGGTCGCCGGGCTGCTGGACTGGATTGGGGCGGGAGCCCTGACCGTGTAGGCGAGATCGTAGCCGTCGAACAGTTCGTCGAGCATCCGCTGCGAGTCCGCCGTCACAGGCTCCGCGGCGGCCTTCGTGATCAACTGAGAAAACGTGTGGAGGGACCCCGAGGCGCTGATCCGCGCATCCATCTCCCGGAATGCCTCCAGGCGCGAGAGGGCCTCGAGCGACGAGAAGGCGAGATCAGCCCGGATCGTGACGTCCTTCTCGTCCTGCGTGCGCCTGAAGGCTTTCAGCTCGACCCCACCCGCGCCGGCCAGAGCGCGCACGAAATCTTCGCGGGATACGGGCACGGGGACGACGAGAGGTTCGCCTTCATTGCGGCCCAGCTCCGCGAATCGGCGCGAGATCCTGTAGGTGAGCGAGAGGGTGCCCGAGCCGTCGCCCCGTATGTCCAGCCGGCTCTCGATGCCGAGACACGAGGTGAGAGTGAGCAGCGCCACGCCGAGGGCAAAAGACCAGATCTTTCTCATGGGCTTTCCGTGCCGCCTACTATACCGGATTCGGGGAGGAATGGAAAGCTCCGAGAAGGCCTTGACGGGCTCTCAGGCGACCGGGCGCTTGCGGTTGTACCAGTTCTTGGCCTTGCGCTTCGAAAGCTGCTCGCTGCGGTGCCCCCAGTAGTACTGGAGAGTGCGCGAGTTCTCGCACGCGTGGCAGATCGCCTTGCCCGGACGGAACTCCTTCTGCGGAAGCCATTTTCCGCAGCGTTCGCACAGCCTCTCCCCGGCGTGGGGATCGCGGGAATCGTGCAGGAAGAAATAGCTGGAACGGATCTTCATGAGATTGCGGTGAGAGACCTGGCCCGTGTTGAGCCAATGGTGGATCGTGGACTGCGTCCTTTGAAACATCCTGGCGAGATCTGACTTGGTCATGACGTGGGTCGACATGATCCATTCCAGCATTTCTCGAACAGGGATGTCTCCCGGCACCTCTGCTGGCATCGCTCTCTCCTCGCTACACCGAATATCGGTAACGTACAGCCATTTTCTTAAGCGAGGAGCCTTCGATCGTCCTTTTTCTCACTCCCACTCGATCGTGGCAGGGGGCTTGCTCGAGACGTCGTAGACGACCCGGCCGATCTCGGGGATCCGGTTCGTGATGAGGGAGGATATTTCGAGCAGGTCGGCGCTGCCGAAGGGATACACGTCCGCCGTGATCGCATCCAGAGAAGTGACTGCCCGCAGGGCGAGCACATGGCCATAGCGGCGCATGTCGCCGGAAACGCCGACCGAGCGGATGGGCAGCAGGACGCAGAACGCCTGCCAGATCTTGTCGTAGAGCCCCCGGGACCTGAGCTCGCCGATGAAAAGGGCGTCAGCCCTGCGCAGCAGATCGCATTTTTCACGGGTCACCTCGCCGAGGATCCGCACGGCGAGGCCGGGTCCCGGGAACGGGTGGCGGAAGACCACCTCCCGCTTCAGGCCAAGAGCGAGGCCGAGCTCCCGCACCTCGTCCTTGTACAGGGAAGCCAGCGGTTCGAGGATCTCCCCGCGCCGCCTCTTCTCCTCGACGAGCGGGGAGCGTACGTTGTGGTGGGTCTTGATGAGGTTGGCCTTGTTTCCGACCCCCTTGCCCGACTCGATGAGATCCGTGTAAAGCGTCCCCTGGGCGAGGAGTGACCCGCTGATCCCCCGCCTGGCGATCTGCTCTTCCTGCACCTTGATAAAGAGGTCCCCGATGGCACGCCTCTTCTTCTCGGGATCCTCGATGCCCGCAAGGCCCCGGTAGAACTCCTCCCTCGCGTCGATCGCGTAGAGATTGCGGGCTCCCAGCTGCCTCAGGCTCTCGACGACCTCCTCGGATTCTCCTGCCCGCATGAGGCCGGTGTCGATATACATGAGGTGCACCTGCCGTGCGTCCAGGCTCTTCAGCAGCAGCGCGGCGACCACGGAGGAGTCCACCCCGCCCGAGATCAGGAGCACGACGTCCCTCGCTGCGACCGTCTCCCGCAGCGCCGCGCTCTCCCGGCGCAGGAATTTCTCCATGGTCCAGTCCCGGCGCGCCCCGCAGATGTCGACGACAAACCCCTCGAGGACTTCCTGCCCGAACTCGCAGTGGCTCGCCTCGGGATGGAACTGCACGCCCCAGATCCTCCCCTCCTCCTTCGCGAACGCGGCGGGGAGGCCCGCCTCGGAGCGCGCGACAACGCGGAAACCCTCGGGAACCCGGGTGACCGTGTCGCCGTGGCTCATCCACGAGAGGAACTCGCCTCCCGGCAGGCGGCCGAACAGGGGCGTCGGTTCCGTGACGCGCACGCGCGCCCGGCCGTATTCCTTGTGACCGAGGGGTCCGACGCTCCCCCCGTGGTCCACGCTCAGCCTCTGCAGACCGTAGCAGATGCCCAGAACGGGCAGCCCCTGGCCGTAGAGACGGGTGTCCATCCGCGGCGCGCCCTCCTCATACACTGAAAACGGGGAGCCGGACAGAATGATCCCCCGGGCGCCCTCCAGATCAAGGCTTTCCAGCGGGGCATCCCCCGCCGCGATCTCGCTGTAGACGCCGAGCTGGCGAATGCGCCGGCCGATGAGCTGCGTGCTCTGACTGCCGAAGTCGAGGATGAGGATCTTGTCCACGCCGCTCATCAGGTGAGCTCCGAGCGGATCCGGGCCGTGACAGCCTCGTAGCGCTGCGCGATTTCCCGCGCCTTCTCGGCGGCTTGGCCCCGGTACCGCGAGGGGTCGGAGAAAAACTGCTCGGTCTCCGCGATCCCCGCCCGCACGAGGCCCGCGCCGAGCGCCTTCCACAGCTCATCGTCTGCGCGAAGGATGTCGATCAGCCGCCCGCCCTCACGTTCCACGCGCAGCGTCGCCCTGCGCACCCTCTCGTGAGCGTCGGGAACGCCTGAAGCAGCGATGAGGACGTAGAGGGCTTCCGAGAAGACCAGGTCTCCCGTTGACGAGAGATTCTTCGCCATCCGAGGCCTGTCCACGGAGAGGGAGCGCACAACGGACCGCATGCGGGCTGCGGCGGAGGCGAACCCCGCGATGTAGTCCGCGACGAAGCGCGAGGAGGCGGAATTTGTGAGGTCCCTCTGGTGCTCCGAGATCTGGTCCATGAAGAAGGTGAGCGCACGCGGCGCGAACGCCTTCCAGAGGCTCTTCACATGCTCGGAGTTCCAGGGGTTTCTCTTCTGGGGCATGGTCGAGGAGCCGACCTGGGTGTCCGTGAACTCTTCCCGCACCTCGCCGATCTCGGATCGCTGGAGGTGGCGCAGGTCGTCGGCGAGGTTGGCGATGATGCCGAATGCCGTGTTGATCTCGAGCAGCAGCTCGAGCAGATACTCGGGCTCGGCGAGCTGGGTGGAACATTCTGAGGGCGAAAGCCCCAGCCCCGCAAGGAACTCTCTCTCCAGTCCGGCGGGGTCTCCCACCAGGAGCGATGTCGCGTTGTACGCACCCACGGCCCCGGCGAGTTTCCCCTTCAGATTCGAGGCTTTCGCGTGCAGCCGTTCGATGCTCTTGCCCAGGCGGGAAACATAGGAGGCGAGTGCAAACCCGAACGTGATCGCAACGGCGTGCTGGCCGTGGGTGCGGCCGATCTGCGGGGTCTCGGCTTCCTCCCGGGCGCGCCGCGCAAGATCCTCCTCGAGGTCGAGGAGGATCGGCAGCACGACCCCCCGCACCGCATCCCTGTAGCGGAGCGCGGCGGCCGTGTCGAGGATGTCGACCGAGGTCGCGCCGAGGTGCACGAGCGGAGCGAGCGAGCCGGGCAGATGGCGCTTGATGACGTTGACCAGGGCCCGGATGTTGTGCTGAGTCTTCTGTTCCTCCGAGTAGACCTCCTCGGGGGAAATTGCCGACTCGAGGGCATCTATGGACTCCCTGTCGCCCGGGGCAAGGGGGCCTGCGAGGAAGCGTGCAGCCAGGGCGGCGAGGAGCGCCGCCTCGACCCTGACACAGTATCGGATTGCCGCCTCCTCGCTCAGGACGCCGGCAAGCGAATCGAAAAGAGCTGGGTCGGAGAGCGAGTAGCGGTGATCCAGCGGGGAGATGTTCAAGAAGATGCCGCGGGATTCCATGGCGCATAGTGTCCGGAAACAGCGGCCTTTGTAAAGGCTGAACGGCTCCCGCCCCTATGCGCCGCGGGAGAGCTTCTCCGCCTCCTGGACCTTGTCCTCGACGAGGGCTTCCAGCTTCTGCATCTCGTTCTGAAGATCGTTCACGATGGCGCCGACCGTGTCGGCCGCCGTCGTGTTGCGTCCCACGACGGTCCCGATTCGCTCGATGGCGGTGGTGACAGCGCGGTGCGAGTCGAGCTGGCCCTTCACCGACCGGGACAGATCGCCGATGAACCCCGCGTACGTCCCGAGGTCCTTCGCGATCGTGTTGAAGATCGTCCCCGCCTCGCGCGACGACTCCCCTCCGCTCTCGATGACGGCCACGATCTGCTTCACCCACTTGCTGAGCTCGCCGGCGGTCTCGGAGGATTTCTCGGCGAGCTGCCGGATCTCGTCGGCGACCACCGAGAAGCCGCTCCGTTCGTCCCCGGCCCGCGAAGCCTCGATCGCCGCGTTCAAGGCGAGGAGGTTGGTCTGGTCGGCGATGTCGTTGATCCGCGCCAGGGCGGCGACCATCTTCTCCATGACCTCGTGGATGCCGAGGATCTCGTCGATGACCTTCTGCATGATCGCCGTGCCGCTTTCCGAGAACCGGGCGGCCCGGCCGATCGTGGCCGCCGAGGTCTCGGTGGACTGGGAGATGCCCTCGAGGGACTTCTGCAGGCGCTCCGCCGTCCCCGTCACCTGCTCGATGCCTCCGGCCTGGTTCCTCGCACCCTGCGAGACCGTCCGGGACACCTCGACCAGCTTCGTGATGAACTGCTGGAGGTTGAAGATCGAGGCGGTGACGATATCCATCGTCATCTTCAGCCGGCGGCTCGCCTTCAGAAGGTCCTCGGTGACGAGGTTGTCGGCCAGGGTGCTGACGTTTCTCCTGCACACCACCGTGGCGAGCACCCCGCACATGGCGCTCAGGATCGGCACGACGAGCAGGGACATCGCGGCCGGTCCGGGAAACCGGACGATGGCGGCGACGGTGGTGATCGCGGCCACGAAGGCCGCGAGGGATCCGGTCAGGATCGTGTCGCGCACCGCGAGGCGCAGCACGGCGACGATCGTCAGGCAGATGGTGAAGGCCCAGAACACCATCATCACAGGCAGCGCCATGCCGAGGTCGGAGGCGCCGAGGGAGAAGAGCGCCGCTGCGAGGGCGGCCGCCGAATCGATCCCGACCGTCGCGGGGAAGAGTCTCTCCGTGTCCTTCCCCCGGCGGTGCGCGAGCGCGGTGAGGAGCGAGAGGACGGCCATGACCGCAAGGACAACCGCGTCGACGATGAGAGCGGCCACGCCTCCCGCTCCCGTGACGAGGGTGTACACCGCGACGATCGCCGCGGCCGCGAGACGGGCCGCAACCACGATCCTTTCAGCGAGGACGTCCTGCTCGTGCGTGATCTGCGCGATGCTCTTCACCGCTCTCATGCGGTATTTGTAAAGCAAAGGCATGGCTTTGTAAAGCAAAGGCGGGCGGGGTATACTCGGGCAGAGGAGGAAACCCCACGGAGAGCGCTTCGGAGCTTTTCGCCCGCGCCCTGGCCGCGGGCCGAAACGGCGACTACCAGACGGCGGCCGAGATTCTCACGCGCCTCGTGGGGAGCACGGACATGTTCCCGCAGGCGCTGCTGTACCTCGGGAGGAGCCGCCACGCCCTCGGCCAGTACGAGCTCGCGGTCCAGGCCCTCGGCTTCTACGTGCGGGAGAAGCCCGACTCGGCAGCGGGGCACTTCTTCCTGGGCCGGTCGTACCTCTCCCTCGGCGCCCTCTCCCCCGCCGTGCGCTGCCTGCGCCGGTCGATCGAATGCAATCCGGAGTTTGCCTCGGCCTGGGGCTTGCTCGGCCTGGCCTACGCCAAGGGCCGCCGGTTCGAGCGGGCCGTCGATGCGTTCGCCAGGGCGCTCACGCTGGATCCGAAGAACCCCCGGCTGCACACCGGCTATCTCAACGCGTCGCTCGTGTATGCGATCCGGCTCTTCTACCAGGGGCGCTTCGCGGATTCCGGCAGGGTGTTCAACGAGGTCCTGCGCCAGCGCGACACCTCCATCCTCCCCCACCTCTACCTTGCCTCGATCTACAGGGAGCTCGGCCGCGAGAACCTCGCCCTCTACCACATGGATGCCGCTTCGCAGCTCGCGCCCAACGACCCGTTCCTCCACCTCCAGAAGGCCCTCATCCTCCTCGCCCAGGGACAGCCGCAGCAGGCGCTCGCGGAGATCCGCGAGGGAAGCCGGCTGCTCGCCGCGGGCTCTGGGCCTGCCGGAAAGCCCGAAGAGGTGCTGCGCTTCATCGCGGTGAACCTCTTCGGGCAGAAGCGGTTCCGCGAGGCAATTTTCTACGCCTCGAAGCTCCTGCGCGCCTCCTACGACGATGCGCCTCTCCATGCCCTTGTCGCCGAGTCCTACAAGAGCCTGGGCGACCTCGCCAAGGCGCGAAATCACTACGAGCGCGCCCTCGCCGCGGACAAGGGGTCGCGCGAGCTGCGCCACGGTCTGCTCGCCGTTCTGTGGCAGAAGGGTGACTATGACGAGCTCGCCGAGGAGGCTGCCCGAATCCTCCGAAAGGATCCGCACGACGAAGTGGGAGGGTACTTCAACAGCCTCGCGCTCTCTCGGTCGCAGGGCCCCATCGAGGAGGTGCTCGCCCGCCTCCAGGCCCAGCTCAAGGTGCGCGGACCCGACCCGCTGCTGATGGCGGAGCTGGGGGCGGCGTATCTGCGCGCGGGGCTCCCCGATCTCGCCGAGGGGTGGCTGGTGCGCACCCTTCGGATCCAGGAGAACGATCCTTCGGTGCTGGAAACCCTCGCGGGGGTCTACAGTGCCCTCGGCAAGCGCTCCCAGGAGCAGGAGACCTGGAGACGGTACCTGGCAGTTCGGCCGGACGATCGTCCGGTGCGCAGGCGCCTGCTGCGCCTCCTCCTTGCCGGCGGCGCCTTCGGCGAAGCCGCCGAGGAGATCGCGCGCCTGCTCCCGCTCGAGCCGCGGAGCACACGATTGAGATCTCTGCTCGCCCTGTGCTACCGACGGTCGGGCCGCTATGCCGACGCGCTGGTGATCCTGCGGGAGCTCCTGCGCAGCGCTCCCGGCTCGCAGGAGCACGCCAAGCCCGTCGTGTACTGTCTGGACAAGATGGGCAGCAGGCAGGTCGCGTTCGCGTTCCTCGAAAGCTTCATGAAGGAGCACGGCGAGAGCCTCTCGCTCGTGCTGATCCTCGGCGTTCTCCACTACCAGGAGAAGGACCTGGCCAAATCCGCGGCGGCATTCCGCCGGGCGATCGCGCTGGCCCCGCGCAGCTGGCGCGCGCACAGGAACCTCGGCATGGTCTACCGCAAGACAGGGAACAGTGTGTTTGCCGAGAAGTTCCTCGCCAAGGCCGCGGAGTACCGAAAGGCAGCCGAAGCGCCTGAAGCGCCGGGGCAAGGCGCCTGAAGCGCCGGGGCAAGGCGCCTGAAGCGCCGGGGCAAGGCGCCTGAAGCGCCGGGGCAAGGCGCCTGAAGCGCCGGGCTGAGCCTACCGGCTCGACGATCGAAACAACGAGGGGCGCCTCGACTGGCGCCCCTCGTTCAGTTCGTGGCTGCCCTCAGCCCTTCGCCTTCTCGATCATGAGGTGCGCGATAGCCAGCTTGGACAGCGGCACCTGGTACGGCGAGCAGGAGACGTAGTCGAGCCCCGCCTCCATGCAGAAGCGGATGTTCTCGGGGATCGCGCCATGCTCCCCGCACAGGCCCACTTCGAGGTCGGGCCGGGTCATCTTTCCCCGCTTCACGGCGAGGGAGATGAGCTCCTTCACCTGGGGGTTCAGGTACTGGAAGGGATTGCCCTCAAGGAGGTCGAACTGGGTGTAGTCCGGCATGAAGGTGTTGAAATCGTCGCGTGACAGCCCGATCGTGGTCTGCGTCAGGTCGTTCGTGCCAAACGAGAAGAACTGCGCGTAGCGGGCGAGATCCCCTGCGCCAAGGGCGGCGGCCGGAAGCTCGACCATGGTGCCGATCTTGTACGGGGCGGCCTTGGCCTTGAAGCTCTCGCGCACATCCCGCTCCACGTCCACCAGGCCGCGGATGTGCTTGCCCTCGATCTTCTTGCCGTAGATGATCAGCTTCAGCTCGTTCTCGTTCATGATGATGGGGATCATGATCTCGGGGTCGACGCGCACGCCCTCCTTCTTCAGTGTGTAGACCGCCTCGAAGATCGCGCGCACCTGCATCTCGTAGATCTCGGGGTAGGAAACGGCGATACGACAGCCCCTGTGGCCCAGCATGGGGTTGAACTCGTGCAGCGCGTCGCAGAGGGCCCGCACCTCCTTCTCCGACGCCCTCTTCGCGCCTTTCTTCCCCGTGTTCAGGTAGCGCATGAAGCGCTCCATCTCCTGGTCGTTGTGCGGCAGGAACTCGTGCAGGGGCGCGTCGAGCAGCCTTATGATGACGGGGTAGTCTTCCATGATCTTGAACAGCTTGTAGAAATCGGCCTTCTGCATCGGCTGCAGCCGGGCCAGGGCCTTCTTGCGCTCTTCGACGGTGTCGGAGAGGATCATCTCGCGGAACAGGTTGATCCGCTTCTCGTCGAAGAACATGTGCTCCGTGCGCACCAGGCCGATGCCGTGCGCGCCGAACTTTCGCGCGAGCGCCGCGTCGCGCGGCTTGTCGGCGTTCGCCCGGACGTGGAACCGGGTCACGAACTTCTCGACGAGGGCGAGGAAGTCGAGCATGCCGGATTCCTCGGGATCCGGCTCGATCAGCTCCGCCTTGCCAAGGTACAGCGAGGGAACCCCATAGAAGGGGACGTTCAGCGTGATGTAGTCCCCCTCCTTGATCACCCTGTCGCCGATGGCGGCCCGGTTGCCTTTGATCTTCAGCACGGGCTTCACGAGTGAAACCTTGCCGTACTGCCGGGCAACGACGGAGGCGTGGGCGGAGTAGCCTCCCTCGGTGGAGAGAACGCCCGTGGCGACCTCGATCGCCTTCACGTCCTCCGCAAACGAGGCGGGGAGGCAGAGGATCATCTTCGTGTCCTGTCCCTTCTGCTGGGCGAGCTTGTGCGCTTCCAGCAGTCCATCGGTCGAGAAGAACACCCTGCCGATCGCCGCCCCAGGAGCGCCGGTGATACCGCCGGTGATGCAGGTCATGCCCTTGACCGTGGAGAAGTCGATGATGGGGTGCAGGATCTCGTTGAGCTGTCCGGGCTTGATCTGCGTGACGACGTACGCGTCGTCGACGAGCTTGCGCGAGCGCAAGTCCAGAAGCATGCGGATGTCGGCCTGCGTGGACTTCGTCATGACCGAGCGCTGGTCGATCAGCCAGAGGCGCTTGTTCTCGACGGTGAAACGGATCGAGCGGATCTCCTTGAAATGGTCCTCGACCTTGCGCGCGATCTTCGTGAGGTCCCCGTGGTAGCTCTTGGTGAGCTTCCCGATATCGGCTCCCGCCGCCCCGATGGCGTTGAACTTGCCCTGGAAATACTCGCCCTGGATGTCGGTGGCCCCCGTCACGATGTTGCGGGTGTAGAACTGCCCGTAGAACGAGTCGCGTCCGTAGTTGCCATAGACCATGGGCTGGATCAGGAGAGCAGTGTCCTCCTGGTTCTGATCGTTGATCGCGAGCAGGTGGCTGATGCGTCTCAGCGCGATTTCGAGCTGCTGGAACGGGTCGGCGAAGTACCCCTTTGGCAACAGGGCCATGGAACGCTCGGCGCTCGCCCGACGCTTCTTCGCGTCCATCACCGAGTTCAGCTCCGCGTCCAGATCCTTCACCGCCTGCTTCAGAGCCTTCGCGTCCTTCTCGCGCTCCTCGAGCTCGGCGATCGCCGCTTCGATCTCCAGCCCGCCGCGCGTGAGGAACTGCAGCTCATGCCAGCCGAAGTTCTCTCCGACGAACTTGTTGAACCCCGGCAGCGTTCCGTCGGTCAGGCCGAAGTTGTGCAGCGTGGGGTAGGTGGCGATCACGAGGTTCGGGCTCACGACGATCTTCACGAGCATGGGATTGGAGGGCTCCCCGAAGGACTTTCCCGTCAGCTTGGCCAGCCTTGCCAGCCACGGCGACAGGGCTGTTTTCAGATCGTACTGGTCGAGGTGGGCGGCGACATCGGAGTCGATGATGAACCCGGGCAGGATGGGGAGGCTCAGATCGGCCAACTCCATCGCGAGCCTGCCGCGGATGCCGATGCGTTCGAGGACCTGGGGCCGGAGGTCAGCCTCGCCCTTGTTGAAAAAATGGATGTTCTTCTTCATTGCTCGTCCTTCCTTCACGCCATCAGAACAGGCTCAGCACCGTGTTGACAGGGGCCTTGAGGAAGGCCTCGAACATCTGGCTGGCCCCCTGACGCAGGTACCTCTGCAGTTTGGCAACGTCGCGGATGTCCGCGCCGGCCACGGCGATGAGGATCGCGCTGCCGTGCTTCACCTTCCCCCACTTAAACAGCGTGTTGATGTCGTGGATCCTCTCCCCCTCGTAGAAGACGTAGACCTCCAGGCCGGGGTACTTGGTCGTGTAGCTCTGGATGATCTTCTTCCAGGCCTCCACGTTTCCGTTGTGAAAGAGCTCGTTCGTCACGGGGATGGAGTACATCGGGGTCATTTTCCTGGTCGTCGTTCCCCCGGCGGGCGCTGCGGCCGCTGCAGGCGCGGGGGCGACAGCCGCGACCGCCGTCGCGGGGGCGGCAGCTGCCGAGGCCTTCGGCCGGGGCCCCTTGACCTTTCTGGGCCGGGCAGGGGCCGGGATCGGAGCCGGCGCGGGGGCCGCCTTCCTCTGGATGAAGCTGCCCTTCAGGAATGCCGCCGGGGCTTTCCCCTTCCCGCCTTCCATGAGCGAGAGCAGCAGCGAGATGCCGTCCTCGAACTTGCGCTCAGGCCTGGTCTCGCGGAAGGCGCCTGCGAACACCGTCACCAGCTCGTTCCTCTTGAGGCCCTGCACGACATCCCAGTGGGCCCTGTTCTTCGGGTTGACGGCGACGACGCCGAGCTCGGGGTGGAAGTACACGACGACGAGGTCGAGCCCCCGCCACCGCGCCACCTCCGCCGTCAGGGCATCGAATCCATCGAAGTTCTCCGCCATGTTGCGCGACCGGCAGGTGTAGTGGTACTTGTCGACGAGGATGGCGTTCACCGTCGGCAGGACCTGGTGGGGCTCGATGGCCTTCACGGCGAGCCGTTCGCCCAGAATGTCGGCCAGGCTGCGCCGGGACTCGAACTCGGCGATGACGCTCATCATGAACTTGAAATGCCCGAGCGACCGGTTGAAGCCCTCCCGCGTGCTGAGCTCGTCGAATGCGTGATGGTTCTCCGACATGTGCTGTTCCCCTCTCGCCGTAAATGAAAATGGTGACCCCCGAGAGGGTCACCATTCGGTTCACCGAAGACCCTAGATTTCTCTTAACCCCACGTCCGAGGAGCCCTTCCGCGGCCTCCCCCGCTTGGCGGCGGGTTTGCGCCCCCGGCGCGGCGCTACGTCGACGACGCCCTGCTCCGCCGCCCGTCGGGGGGCGGGCTTCCCCTCATTGGCGGCCGGCACGTTCAGCATGTCGAGGTACTCGCCCTTCTTGGCGTCGGGCGACTCCTCCGTCGTCGCGAAGGACTGCGCAATGTCCTTGCGCACCGTCGAGCGGCGGCGCGAGAACGAGGCGAACGCCTGGTCCTGGAAGCCCTTGGACACGCCGAAGAGGAACTCGTTCAGGACGTTGGACATGCCGTCCAGCGTCGCCTTCTTTCTCTTGATCGACGTGATGTCCACGTCGAGCAGGAGCCCGGGCTGGATGTGGTACGGGTTGATGATGTACTCGAACTTGAGGAACTGCTTTTCTAGATACTGCAGCCTCTCCTCCATGACGCGGCGCTGGATAGGGTAGCGGTAGCCGTAGACCTTTTGCAGCTTGTCGCGCATCGAGATGATGCGCCGCTTGATGTCGTCCTTCTCGGCGATGTAGGTCCTGTTCATCCGCTCGACGTCCGTGTCGCCGGGCCTGATGAAGGTGACCTCGTTCCAGCTCTTCTCGATGTCCTCGTACAGGGGGTCGCCTGTCTTCGCCTTGATGTTCCTCTTGATCTTGCCCCGCATCCTGCGCGCGAGGTCGCCGAAATCGACGACACCCTTCATGAACTTCGAGTCCTCGTAGACCATCTCCAGGACGTCCCAGGCGTGCTGGACCTCGACCTCAAAGCTCTTGGCCTGCACGTCGTAGCTCTTGCGTTCCTCGAGCAGCTGGGCCTGGTCGTAGTACTTCAGGCGGATCGCGTAGCGCTCGTCGGGCAGGTGCGCGTCGTCGTTGTCCTCGTACTCGCGCAGGACCAACTCGCGAGCGTTCTTGAGGTTCTCGACGTGCTGGTAGCCCATCTTGGAGGTGTCGAGGATCGAGGTGATCGAGTTCACCGCCGTGTTGAAGCCGCGGTTTCTGATGTTCTCGATGTCGATGATCCGCTTCAGGTTCTCGCGGATGTTGATGGGGTCGTACTCCTCGGGGTCGATTTCGGCGCGCAGACCCTCGATCTTGTCCATCAGGCTCTTCGCGAAGAAGGTGTAGCGCTTGGAGCGGGCGTCGTCCTTCTCGTCGGAGGTGTACTTCTCGACCCTTTTCATCTTCTCGAACAAGATCTCCCCGTCGACGAGCTCCTCGCGCCCCTCGTCGACGATCTGGTCCTTCAGCTTCTCGATCTCCTTGTCAATGATATCCATGATGTTCTTGGAGATGATGTCCTTGATCAGGAACTCGACGGTGACCTGGTAGTGGAAGATCGGGCTGATGAGCTCGGAGTCCAGGATGTTGACGGAGAGCTTCACGTCGGTGACGGTCTTCGGCTTGTACGGGCTGTCCTTGAAGGAGCACTTGACGATGGAGTACGCGTTCTCGCCGCGGATGAACGCGCCGACGTCCGTCTTCTGCCGCAGGAGGGAGTTCGTGACGTTCTCGAGGTCGTTCACGCCTCTCTGGATGTGGCCCTGCAGGTGGCCGTACATGTTCACGATCGATTTCTCGATCTCGCCGGTGTTGAACTTGTCCATGCCGCCGACCTGGTCGAGCAGCGCGGCGATCTCCTTCGGCGTGTAGCGGGCGAGGGTCTTCATTTCCTCCTTGTCAACGAAGTTCCTCACCTTCTTCACCATTTCGTCTTCCGACGTCACGATGAAGCGGTTGAACATGTTCTGGTAGTTCTGGTTGAAGTAGTTGTAGAGCTTCTCCTTGACGCCGCCCATGATGTCGAGCCGCTCGGCGACTTCCTTCGGCAGCTTCGAGGAGATGTGATTCATGACCTTGTCGACTTCTTCGCTCAGGAGGAGATCGGTCTCGGCCTGCTGATCCCGGAACTCCTGCGCGAGGGAGTTCCGCGAACCGACGGCGCTCGGTTTTTCCGGGTGAAACACATTAGGGCTTTTCGGAAGGTCAATTCCTGCCATACGAATCTCCTTTTCTCGGTTTAGTCGCCCTTAGTTAGCCTTGGTCTCCCTTAGTTAACCACAAAACGTCAACCCTGTAAAGCACATTTTTTCCTCTCTTCCATTTTAACCCAATTTGGTGCATTCTACAAGCACGAATTCAGAAAAATGGGGGGATATATGGGAACGATGAAACGCTTCGTATCACTCGCGCTGCTCTCGATCGTCCTTGCGTGCCCGCTGCTCGCGGATACCCGCACGGAAAACATTGATGTGGTCGTCGCTCTCGACCGCTCGCGCTCGATGGAGAAGAAGGTCGAGGCCGTGAAGAGCTATGTCTCCACGTATCTGATCGACCAGGTGCTCATCCCCGGCGACCACTTCATCGTCGTCGCGTTCTACGGCAAGGCGGACGTGATCATCTCGCAGGCCATTGGCGGCGATGCCGACAAGAAGGCGGTGAAGAGTATCATCACCAAGATTAGAGGGAATGGCCGTTTCACAGATATTGGAAATGCCCTCGATATTCTCCAGCAGCAGGTGACCCCGATCGAAAACGACGGACGGAAGAAGTTCATCCTCCTCCTGACGGACGGAATTCAGGAAGCGCCGACGACGAGCAAGTACTACTCCAAGGATGGCAAGTTCAACCACGCCTTTCTCACGAACACGAAAACGATCCAGCAGAAGGGATGGAAGATACAGATCCTCGGCATCGGGACCGACACGGCGGCCCGCGACCTCGCGCGCGAGCTGGAGGGCTCGTACACCGAGATCAAGGACGCCCTGAATGTCGATTCCCTGCTCTCGAGCACTGAAGGCCTGTTCGGAAAGATCACCCTCGACAGTCCCGTTCTTGTCTCTCCCATTCCCGCCAGCGGCGCGAGCGCCCTCGCCTTCACCCTGAAGTCCGAGGGGTACAAGGAAGAGGCGCGCGTCACGATCGACGCAGTCAACTCTCAGATCGGCGGTGCCCCCGGGGCGAACATCCTCGAGGCGCCGTTCGCGTTCTCGGTCCGGGCGAGCGGGGCGACGCGCGTTTCCGTACCCGTGCGCTTCCCGCGCGACCTGCCGCCGGGCCTTTCGAAGGCGACGCTCTCCTTCTCGTTTGCCGCGGGCGAGAGGTTCACCCCTTCCGACGTCACCGCTCGCCTCAGCGTCAAGGGGTGGTTCGGCAACAACCTGCTCCTCCTCATCGCTGCCGCCGCCGTGCTCATCGTCCTCGTCGTCCTGCTCGTTCTCCTTGTCCGCAGGCTGATGCGGGGCAAGCCGATCCGCTTTGCCGTTGTGGTCGACGGCGAGCCGGCCGCGCCGGGAGCGGTTTCGCTCGCGGCCGGGCGGGAGATCCTGCTCAACGAGACCGGCGGAGCGTTCTCGCTCGCGCGCAAGCGCAACGCGCGCTCCGTCGCCCGGTTCAGGGTCAAGGGACGGGCCCTGGCCCTGGAGGTTCTGAAGGCCGACAGGTTCCCGAAGCTTGCGGAGGCGCCCGCCGACGCCCGGGGGAAGTCTTTCGTGCTGCGCTCCGAGCGCGGCGAGAAGCTCACGATGAAGGTCGTGTCGAAGGAAAGGGCGAAGTAGCCTGAGCACCGCTTCCGTCTATCTCTTCGAAACCGGCCCGTTCCAGACGCTGCCGGGATTCACGGGCGGGTACCCGTTCGCGCTTCTGCCCTTCTGGGGGAACAACTGTCTGGTCGACTTCGCCGTGGCCAACTTCACCTCCGCGCGCGACACCGCCATCACGATCCTCCTCGACGAGCCGGACCGGGGCCTCGCCCTCCCGCTGGTCACCCGATACCGCAAGCCCTCGATTCCCGTGCACGTTCTGGAAGGGGGTCTCGCGGAGCTCGCCGCGCGCGTGGCTGCCGAGGACTCCGAGTACGTCGTTCTCGCCTCCCTTTCCTCCATATCCGTTTTCGACCCTCGTGCGCTGCTGGACCAGCTCCCCGCGGGCGGTGAGATGGTGAAGCTCGCCGTGCAGAAGACGCCCATCGAGACATACGCGGCCCGGCGGGACAGGCTCGCGAAGCTGCTGTCCGCCCATGCCGCGCGTTCCCGCCCGGGCGGCAGGAGCAGGCAGTACCTGTTCAACGACATCCTCTTCTCGGCGATCGATCTCATCGAGGAACTGCCGGGAGAGCTCCTGTTCCAGAACGATCTGATGGAGTTCTACAGGAGAAACATCTGGGCCATCGCGAACTGCGAGGGGGAGCTCTTCAACAGGATCCTTTCCCGGCTGCCCGCCCTGGCCGCGCCCGGCAAGGAGTCCCGGGTCGCTGAAAAGGGCGCCCTGAAGGATTCTATCCTCGCCTCGGGAGTCGAGGTCGAGGGGACCGTCGAAGGGTCGATCCTCTTCCCCGACGTGCTCGTGCGGCGGGGGGCGCTCGTGTCCAACTCGGTCGTCCTGAACGGCAACAGGATCGGCGCGGGCAGCGCGGTCCATAACGCCCTCCTGCTCCCCTACATCACCGATGCCCCGCGGACCGGCCCCAACATCGGGGACAACTGCCTCATCGGCGCGAAGTCATCCACGGCGAAGAACGCCGACTTCCCTTCACAGGTGAGGGACGGGATCACACTCATCGGAACGAACGTCGATCTCCCAAACGGGTTCAAGGCCGAAGCGGCCACGTACGTCGGTCCGGGCGTCCCGCCCGCCGCCCTGCGGAAGCTGAAGGTGCTTCGGCGGGGCGCGAGCATCATCGGAGGCGAGGGGTGACCGAACTTGCGGGCGTGGTCGACTTCCTGCGGCGCACGGGGAAGTTCATCATCACGGCGCACGAGACGCCCGACGGCGATGCGATCGGCAGCGAGTGCGCGATGCTGCGCGTTCTGCGGGGCATGGGCAAGACCGCGGCGATCTTCAACGCGGATCCCACGCCGCGCAAGTTCAGGTTCCTCGACGCCGACGGCCTGATCGGGGTGCTCTCCTCCGAGGCGGACCTGCCGGCGGACATCGCCGAGTATGCCCTGCTCATGCTCGATACCAGCGACGTGCACAACATCGGCCAGGTCGCCTCCCTGGTCCTCCCCCGGGTCCGCGAGCACTTCATCATCGACCACCACGAGCAGGAGGAGGACCTGCTGGCGGGCAACTTCATCCAGAAAAGCTCCTCCTCGACGGCAGAGATCCTCTACCAGATCTTCCGCGAGCTCGGCGTCGAAATCGACTTCCCAACCGCCCAGGCGCTGTACACGGCGATCGTGTACGACACGGGCTCCTTCATCTATCCCAAGACCACGGCGTTCACCTTCGAGATCGCGCGCGACCTGGTCTCCCGGGGCGTGCAGCCCAACTCGGTGTACGCGAACGTCTACGAGAGCAATTCCATCTCCGCGCTGGTCCTCCAGTCCAGGGTCCTCTCCACCCTCGAGCTCGTGCACGGCAACGCCGTCGCGATCCTCACCATGCGCGCCGCGATGATCAGGGAGTCGGGCGCCTTCTACGAGGAGGCCGACCAGCTCATCAACATTCCGCTCAAGAGCGAGGATATCCGGGTGTCCATTTTCTTCAAGGAGAATCTCGAAGGCCTCGTCCGCTGCTCGATGCGCTCCAAGGGGGCCATCAATGTCGCGGAAATCGCCCAATCCTTCGGCGGCGGCGGCCACCGCACGGCCGCGGGATTCAAGTGCAGCGGCTCCATCGCTTCGACCCGCGCAGCGGTCCTGGAAAGGCTTGCCCCGTGGTTCGCCTGATCGCGCCCCTGCTCGCCCTCATTCTCCTTGCCGGATGCCCGCGCCAGGGGACGACGCCGCCGCGACAGGCCGGGAGGATCGTTCCGCGGGGGCCCCGCATCTCCGCCCCCGCCGGGGAGGCTGCGCCGGCAGGCGAGGCTCGCGCCGATGCGGAGGCGATGAAACCGCGCATCGCGCTCGACACCCAGGACGTCGTGCTGCAGGTGGCGAGCGCGAACCTCGACGTCGACCCCGAGGAGGAGCAGGTCATCGCGGTGAAGAGGCGGGACGACCTCGAGGCGCCCATCCGAGTGATCGTCGTGGACTCCGACCCCGCTCAGGGACAGTACTTCTTCCAGAGCTGGGAGGCGCCGACGAACGCGACCAACGCGCGCATCCTCGACCTGTCGGTGAAGGACCTCCTCGGCGACCATGGACGGGAGATCGTCCTGAGCGGCATGAACCGCGACGGCCGGCTCACCCTCGACGTGTTCCGACCCTCGCCTCCCCCCCTGGGCAAGGGGCTCGCCTTCCGGCCGGTCTGCCAGATCGCGGCCGTCGAGATCCGCATCGAGGAGTCCGAGAGGGACGAGGCGTACACGTACGGCGGCAGGAACGGGGAGAGTTTTCCCATCGTCTCGTACCTGCGCGACCCGCAGTCCGAGAACGTCATGGACCTGATCCGCATCACCTACACCTGGAAGTACAACGAAGGCCGCTACGTGCCCGGGCCGCCCGAGAAGATCCCCGGGGAGAGAGTCGAGCAGAAGCAGCTCGAGAAGCTTTTCACCACGGGGACGGTCGCCGCCTTCGAGGAGTTCCTCTCCGGCTCGTGGGTGCAGCTCTCCCTCACGCCGACGGGGGACAAGATCGGGGCCATCGTCGACTTCCAGCCCCAGTCGCGAAGGGTTTCCATCTCTTCGGGGGACACGCAGGAGGTGTACATCTGGCGGGACACCCTGCGCACCATCTACAACCGGGTGATCCTCGTCGGAGAGAACGAGGCGGTGCCAAAGATCACCAAGACATTCTCGATCAGCGTCGAGTCGGTCTCATCCATCGCCGTGAGCATCCAGGGCAGCGACCTGGGAGACTTCCCCCTCGCGACGTACACGAAGGTCTCCGACGAGATCCAGTCACGGCTGCTCGGCGACGGCGGCGTCGCGGTCACCCTCGACGCACCGGAGCTGAGCGGCGCGTACAAGGGGGCCTCCAATC
>Ga0315288_10000663_pt1 | contig 43497 bp, 31 predicted proteins | sample YL17G11_20_MG_FD_203454 | JGI IMG/M metagenome (GOLD analysis project Ga0315288, IMG submission 203454) | Sediment microbial communities from Yellowstone Lake, YNP, Wyoming, USA - YL17G11_20 | ecosystem: Environmental > Aquatic > Freshwater > Lake > Sediment | place: USA: Wyoming | collected... | reverse complement strand
AGTCAGACGAGAGACACGCCGGAGGAGGCAAGCGGCTACCGCCAAGAAAGATCTTCTTCCTGGCTTTCCTTGCGGCTCTCTGGTGCTCTTTGTGATTGAACAGTCCATCGAGAGCCGATAGACTGCCTCCAGCTTGCCGGTCGAACCCACGCCCGCACGGCTGCCGCTGCGCGATGACGTAGAGGCGCGCGTTGCGGAGCTGATCCGCAACATCGGTGAGGCCTGCCGCCGCCGGCCGGGCGAAGACTACAACCAGGCCAACAAACGGGCCGCCGAGGAGTTCCTGGCGCGGGTGGAGCGGGAATGGCCGGGCCGTTGCCTGGCGCGCCGCCAGCGGCTTCCCATTTTTTACCTGCGCACCACCGACGCCAACTACATCTTCACCGTGCCCGGGCGCTCCACCGAGGAACTGGTGCTGGTGGCCCACTACGACACCTGGCGGGGCCCCGGCGCAGACGATAACACCACCGGCGAAGAGATCCTGAAGCAGTATCTGCTGGCCGACCTGCGCCGCCAGGAACCGCCCCCGCTGACTCACACCTATGTTCTCGCCGGCTCCGAAGAATGCGGCATGGTGGGCTTCCTGTCTCAATGCCTGCTGACGGCCGGCTTGGTGGCCGCCAACATGGCCTGGAACTCCGGCAACCTGGCGGCGGCCGCCGTCGCGCTGCTGGCCATACCCCTGGCCAAGTATCGCTTCGGCGTGACCGGGTCGCGCTTTTACGTCAAGTCCCAGCCCCCCGAGCAACTGAAGAGGACCAAAGCGGTGCTGGCCATCGATGCCGTCGGCGAAGGCCGGCTTTACATCCTGCGCGAGACGCTGGGCGCCGATTTCATTCGCGCGTTCATCCCCTTCGCGGGCGACCAGCGCCTGGACGACCTGCTGGAAGAAGCCGCCCACCTGCACGGCATCAAGTACAACAGCTTTCTTTCCGGCGGCACCACCGACCATGTTTCCTGGCTGGAGGTCAACAACGGCCTGCTGGATCGCATTGCCGAGCGCATCACGGGAAGGCCGAAACCGAAGATTCCGGCCGCGGCGATAATCGCTATGGCGCCGGGCAAGGTCTCGCCGGTGGTGTTCGGGGGCAAGCTGCACACGCCCAACGACACACCCGATCGCGTTTATCCCGAGCCGCTGGCCGAGACGCTCCAGATTGTCGATTACTTTTTCCACGTGATGGAGGGCGGGACGCGGCCGCGCCAGCCGCGGGCCCCCACCGATTGCCATTACGCGCGGCTGTACCAGAGCGGCGGCCGCAAGTACCTGGCGCTGAAGGACGCCATCGAGCCGAACCGGCGCAACGTAAACATGGTGTATCGGGTGGAAGGCCAGATCGGCAAGGGCGGCCCGGACGTCGCCGCCCGCGTTCGCATTGTCGATGTGGCCGGATGGGGCGTGCAAACCTCCCTCGACGAGCAACTCGAAGCCGTGCTCGGGCCTGGCCAACGGTGGAAGCGCATTCATACCACCGAGATCCACGTCGCAAATGGCCCGGTTTTCCTCCGCCGCTTCGGCCTGATTCGCAAGTTGCGGGCTGCCTGGCACGCGGCCGTCGGCCGCGCCGACGAGTTCATGGGGCGCTACAGCTTTGCGGTCTTCTTCCTGGCGGCCTACCTGGTGGCCCAATCCTTCAATGTGGCCATGGGCGCCATTTTTCGAGCATGGAACGCACTGGCAGTCTGGTTCTTCCGCTTCGCCTGGCTGACGCTCCCGGCCACCGTGCTCGTGGAATTCGGCGTGATTGCCTACCTGTTCGCCGTCCGCCTGCCCGCGGCCATGGACAACAGCTACAAGCACCTGAACCGCGCCGACAACCTCCTCAGCCTCAAGCGCGCCAAATGCGGCTGACGGCTGTCGGCTGTCGGATCAGGTCCTCTGTCAGCTATCGATCGCCAGCCGTCAGCCCGCTGTCTCTGCGGCCTCCGTGGCTCCGTGGTGAAACAGCCCCGGCTCAGAAAACGAGTCTGAACGTGAGCTGGACGGAGCGGCCGGGGCCGGCAGCGGTCACGCGCCCGAAGCTGCTCGACGGCAGCAGGTAGGTGGCGGGGTCGAAGACGGTGCCGATAGCGTTGAAGGAGGGATGGTTGAAGGCGTTGGTGACATCGGCGCGCAACTGCGCGCGCAGGCCCTTGGTCAACGCCAGCATGCGCGACAGGGAAAGGTTGGCGTTGTTCGTGCCCGGTCCGTACACCAACAAGTGGGCGGCGTTCCCCAAGGCGCCCAGCGCGGGGCTGCGGAAGGCCTCGACGTTGAAGTAACGCTGCAGGCTGCGGTCGCCGCGGTCCAGCGCGGGTTCGGCAACTACGTCGGGCCGCTGCACGCCGCCGCCCATCATCGCCCGGTCGCCGGGCTGCACGACATCGAAGGGGACTCCTGTGGTTAGCGTGCTGACGCCGTAGATCTCCCAGTTGCGCAGCAGAAGCCCCGCCCAGGCAGGCATCCAGGCCCCGAACTTCGGCTGGTAGCTGTATTCGAGTATCAGTCCCTGCCGCCGGTCGAAACCGGCCGGGCCCCGGTCGTTCCGCAGGTTGAAGTTGTCCTGGGGAAGCGCCCCCTCGCCGGTCGAATCGGTCAGCACCTTGGAGAAGGTGTATCGGAGGCGATAGGAGATGCCGACAACCGGCTTGCGCGGGCTGACGGAGAACTCCATGGCGTGCGCGCTGGAATTGCCCGCCGTCTCACGGAAGGTGATGGTGGCGTAGCCCGGGTAGGGGCGCAGCGCGTCGGCGTTGATGCCTTTCACCCCTGACAGCGCGCCGGGCGGCAACTGGTTCAGGTTCCGCTGCCGCACCAGGTGACGCCCTAGCGAACACCTGTACTCGGCGGCCCAAAGATGGCGCCGCCACTCCTGCTCGACCCGCGCGTTCGCGTTGTACACATTCGGATTCAGGAACCCGGGGTGCAAGGTCAGCAACGAGGGCGGGCGCGAAGCCACCCCGATGGCAGCCGCCGGGTTCTGCAGCAGCCCGTTCAGGCGCGTTACCGTTTCTTCGGGCGGGTTGTTGGCCAACGCCGGGTCAATGCGCGCCCGGTCGATGGACACGCCCGCGCCCGCGCGCACGTTCAGCTTGTGCCTCTTGAACGGCTGCCAGGACGCGCCCAGTCGGGGCGCGAAGTTATTTGCGGGGGCGCGGACAAGGCGGCCGGAATCGCCCACCACGATGCCATTGCGCGGATCGCCCGGCCCCTCCACCAGCGTGCCGTCACGCGCGACTTCCCTGGCAGAGGCGGGGGCGAAACGATCGGGAGAGAAATTCGCCAGCGGGCCGTTCAGACGGCGCTCCAGCGGCGTCCACAGCCAGATCAGCCCATAATCGAGCACCAACCGGGCGTGTTTCTTCCAGCGATCCGCCAGAGAAACCTCGAACTGGGTCAGTCCCAGCAAGACCGGAATGGCCCGGCCCTCCTGGTAGGACGAGAAGCGGCCCAGCAGTGCATCCGCCACCGGGTTTCCGGTGGAATTGCCGCCGCGGGCGAACGAGATCGAGCCGGCCGGCAGCGAGGAGATTTCCACGGCGCGCGTGCTGCGCACCCACTGCGCTGCCAGCCGCCACTCGTGCTTGCCGGCGGAACGCGCGTAGTCGTCCCGGACGATTACGCTGCTGTTGAAATACCCGGGCGAGCGGCCGGCGCTGTAGCTGGTCAGGCCGGCGATGCTTACCGCCGGCAACAGGCCGTCCGGGTTGTCGAGGAAGAGCTCCGGGGCATCGTAGCCGGCATTGCGGCGCCTCTGCAGCGCCGCGGCGCGATCCGTCTGCCCGCCGCGGGAGACGGTCATGCTGAAGGCGTTGAAGGTCTTTACGTTGATGGCTGCTGTGAGGCGCAGGTTGGCGGCATCATTCGTGCTGCGGCGCAGGATCGGCGCGTTGCCCAGCAGGGACCCCTGGAATGGCAGTCTCTGTGGGGCCGCTTCCTGCGACAGCCGCACCCCGGCTCTCCACCGTCCCTGCGGCGTCCACTCCAACCGCCCGGAGTAGCGCCGCGCCGAGCTGCGCCGGGTCGCCGAGCCAGCATAATTGAAGCCTGGTCCCTGGGCGTTTGGCAGCGGGTAGGACGCCAGCAGCGCCGGCCCGTAGCGCGACCAGGCGGACTCGGCCACGCGGCAGTCGGAAAACTGCGCGCGAAAAGCGTCGGTGCATAGCGGTGAGCCGCGAAAATCGCCGGTGCGCTCGGCAGCCGTCGGCACCATGCCCTGTCCAGATTCCGGCCGCGTGTCACTGTTCCAGGAGACACCCAAGGCGAAAAACCACTTCTTCCGCCGCGATAGCAGGCGAGGAATGTTCACCGGACCGGCCAACGCGAAGCGGTAATCCTGGTAATGGTAGGGAGCAACCTGGGGCGCGAAGTAGTTTCGCGCATCCAGCACATCGGAGCGCAGCAGGTGGTAAAAGCCGCCGTGGAACTGCTGCGCGGTTTTCTGGGCCGGGTCCAGGGCCACGCCGAAGGTTTCGCCCACCTGCACCTGCGCGCAGACACCACCCCCCCACAGCAGGAACAGACCTGCGAGCAGCGAAACCGGCAGAAACCCTTGGCGCCGCATCGGTCGATACTCCGGGCCCGCCAGCTATCCAGCCTCCCCAATTTATCACGACAGCCGTGCGGCGGCACGCGTTTCGCCCGCTTGCGGCAACAGGGCCGCGCGTGCAAGAAGCTGCGAAAAAGTCGGGCCGCAGACAGGGAGGCTGTACACAGGCACCGATGCCTCAGTTCAGCGGCGAATTCCGAGAACCGGGCAGGTGAAAGAACGAAAACCCCGCGGGGCACGGCGGACCGCAGCCTTTCCGGAACGGTCAGCGATTGGGGAGCAGGGGCAGGCCGTGGCAACCGAGCAGACGCCGGTCGGCTGTCACTAAGGTCAGATTGTAGACCAGCGCTGTCGCGGCCAGTATGCGGTCGGCCGGGTCACGATGGGGAAGATCGATCCCCGCTGCTTGCAGCGCGACCTCGTGGGTAAATGCAGCTTCCCGCAAGGCAAGTCTCAGGATGTTCTCGCGGATCCATTTCCTCGTCTCCACATTCAACTGGAGCCGCTTCTTCTCCGTCAGAAGGAGGATTTCCCGGGAACTGATCGGGGAGATCCATACTTCGTTTTGCGGGTTCCGCAATTCGTTTGCGACCTGACTGCCCAAACGCCCGGGATCTCCAACCAGCCACAGCCAGATGTGGGTGTCCAGCAGCAAGTTCAACGGGCAGCCTCCCACTCATCCTCATCCATTACCGGAGAGACAACATCACCCATGAAGAGAATCGTTCCCTTCATGCAGCCGAGCCAATCCTCTCGCGACGGCAGCGGAGGTGGTGGCACGACCTGTGCAATCGGCTCGCCCCGACGGGTAATCAGGATCGGCTCGCCTGTCCGTTTCACTTTTTGAAGCAGCGCCAGGCAGGTAGCCTTGAACTCAGATACACTTACGGTCTCCATACTGGTTAGCATGCCATGGTCAATGACCATGGTTAAGAAGGAGCCTTGGTTCAGTCGGTCAATCACGCGCCGGCGCCGCAGCACTTCTTGTACTTCTTGCCGGAGCCGCAGGGGCAGGGCTCGTTGCGGCCGATCTTCTCGCCGCGGTGCACGGTCTGGACGGCAACGGCATCGCCGCCGCCGGAAAACTGAAGCTCGGCCAGCTCTTTTTTCTTTTTTCGCTCAATGTCGCGGACGAAGTCGTCCATCTGGCTGCCACGCCCGCGGCGGGCGGCCGGTTGCACCGGGGCCGCCGCGGTTTCCTCCGGCTCTTCGCTCTCGCCGGCCAGCCGCTGCTCGAGGGCCGCGGCCTCGGCCGCGCTGACCACCTGCATCTGCCAGAGGTAGCGGACCGTCTCGTTCTCGATGCGGTCCATCAGGTCCTGGAACATCGTGAACGACTCTTTCTTGTACTCCACCAGCGGGTCCTTCTGTCCGTAGCCGCGCAGGCCGATGCCTTCCTTCAGGTGGTCCATGCCCAGCAGGTGGTCCTTCCACTGGTTGTCCACCACCTGGAGCATGATCATGCGCTCATGCCAGCGCAGCGCCTCCGCGCCGACCAGCTTCTCTTTCTCCTCGTACTTCTGGTGAACCAGCCGGACCAGCTCGGCACGCAGCTCTTCCCGGTTCAATTGCCTGCCCTCAATGCCGGCGGCGCGCAGGTCGATGCCGAACTGCCCAAGCACGTCGTTGGTGAGCGCGCTGAGACCCCACTCGCCGGGATGGACGGTCTTTTCGCAATAGGTATCGAGCATGGCGTCGGTGATGCCGTCGGCGATGCTGAGGAGGTAGTCGCGCTGGTCCAGCCCTTCCAGCAACTGGCGGCGCAGGCCGTAGATGGCCTCGCGCTGCTTGTTCATGACGTCGTCGTACTCGAGCAGGTGCTTGCGGGCTTCGAAGTTCTGGGCCTCGACGGCGCGCTGGGCGGCCTCGATGCGCCGGGTGATGAGCCGCGATTCGATGGGCACGCCCTCTTCCATGCCCAGGCGCTGCATGATGCCGGAGAGGCGCTCGCCGGCGAAGATGCGCAGCAGGTCGTCCTCCAGCGAGAGGTAGAAGCGCGAGGAGCCGGGATCGCCCTGGCGGCCGGCGCGCCCGCGCAACTGGTTGTCGATGCGGCGGGCCTCATGCCGCTCGGTCCCCAGGATGTGCAGCCCGCCCAAACGCACCACGTCGTCGTGCTCGGCATCGGTCTGGGACTTGAACTTGCCGAAAACCTCCTCCCACTTCCCGCGCGGCACCCGGTAGGAGTGATCGAGGTGCTGGAAGTAGACGAAGTGCGGGTCGTCGAAGCCGAACACCGGCTCGTCGCTCTGGATCATCTCCGCCAGCCGCTCCTTCAGGCAGAACTCCTTGGTCATGAACTCGGGGTTGCCGCCCAGCAGGATGTCGGTGCCGCGGCCGGCCATGTTGGTGGCCACCGTGACCGAGTTCTTGCGGCCCGCCTGCGCCACGATGACCGCTTCCTTTTCGTGGAACTTCGCGTTCAACACCACGTGCGGGATCTTGCCGGCCTTCTGCAGCATGGCCGATAGCCGTTCCGATTTCTCGATGGAGATGGTGCCCACCAGCACCGGTTGCCCTTTCTTGTGCAGCTCGCGGATCTCCTCGACCGCGGCGTTGAACTTCTCGCGCTCGGTGCGGTAGACGATATCGGCGAATTCGTGGCGGATCAGGGTGCGGTTGGTGGGGATGACCAGCACCTCCAGCTTGTACGTCTTATCGAACTCGGCCGCTTCCGTTTCCGCCGTGCCGGTCATGCCGGCCAGCTTCTTGTACATGCGGAAGTAGTTCTGGAAGGTGATGGTGGCCAGGGTCTGGTTCTCGCGCTCGATGCGCACCCCTTCCTTGGCTTCCACGGCCTGGTGCAGGCCGTCACTCCAGCGGCGGCCCGGCATCATCCGCCCGGTGAACTCATCGACGATCACCACCTCCAGTTGGTGGCGGTTGTCCTCCTTGGGCTTGACCACGTACTCGCGGTCGCGCAGGTACAAATTGTGCGCCTTGATGCCCGTTTCCACATGGTGCTTCCATCCCCAGTTCTCCGGGTCGGTGACGTTGCCGATCCCCAGCAGCTTCTCGATCTTCTCCCAGCCTGGCTCGGTAACGGTGATGGTGCGGTGCTTCTCGTCCATCACGTAATCACCGGTCAGGACGCTGGGCTCGCCGCCGCCCTTCTTGATCTCCTCGCCCTTCTGTAGGCGGGGGATGATGCGATCCACGCGGTAGTATTTGTCGGTGGATTCCTCGCTGGGGCCGGAGATGATCAGCGGCGTGCGGGCCTCGTCGATCAGGATGGAGTCCACCTCGTCCACGATGGCGTAGTAGTGGCTGCGCTGAACGCAGTCCTCCAGCCGAAACTTCATGTTGTCGCGCAGGTAGTCGAAGCCGAACTCGTTGTTGGTGCCGTAGGTGACGTCGGCGCCGTAGGCTTCGCGCCGCTCCTCGTCGTCCAGGTCGTGCACGATGACGCCCACCGACAGTCCCAGGAACTTGTAGATGTTGCCCATCCACTCGGCGTCGCGTTTGGCCAGGTAGTCGTTGACCGTGACCACGTGCACGCCCTTGCCCAGCAAGGCGTTCAGGTAGACGGGCAGGGTGGCGACCAGCGTCTTGCCCTCGCCGGTCTTCATTTCAGCGATCTTGCCCTGGTGCAGGACCATGCCGCCGACAAGCTGCACGTCGAAGTGGCGCATGTCCACCATGCGGCGGCCGGCTTCGCGCACCAGGGCGAAAGCGGGCACCAGCAAGTGGTCCAGCACCTCGCGCTCCACCCGCTTGAGGTCGTCGCCCTCCAGGCCGTTGAGGGCTTCGGCTATCTCACCTTTGAACTCGCTGGTCTTCTCCCGGAACTGCTCGTCGGTCAACGCCCGCATTTGCGGTTCCAGGGCGTTCATTTCAACGATCATTGGCTGCAGGCGCTTGATATCGCGCTCGTTCTTCGTGCCAATGACCTTGGCCAGCAAACGATTGATCATTTAAGGTTATTTTAGCACGCTGCTTCGGTGAAGCCCGGATTGAACCACCAAGCCACGAAGACACCAAGGCTTTGTGTCTTGGTGCCTTGGTGGTGAATGGGAGATCAGACCAGCTTGTACACGCCGGGGACGGCGAGCTTCGGCTCGGGCAGCTTCGCCTTGTAATCGAACTCCTTGGGATACAGGTCAAGCTGCGAGGCCATGATCTGGTCCCAGGTCACTTCCTGGCCGGAATAAGCCGATTCGCGGGCCATGACCGCGGTCATGGTGGTTTCGGCGACCGGAATGCCCTGGTTCACGTACGGGCCGTCGCCGCGAATGCTCTTCAGGCAGTCGATGTGCTCCTGTACCTGGCCGTTGAGGCCCGGGTCGGCCAGGTCGCGCAGGTTGCTGCGGCCCTTGGCGCCCACCGCCAGGTCGTCCACCTTGCGATAGACGGTGCCCTGGTACTGGCGGCAGTCGCTGGAGTACACGACGCCGTTGGCATAGGTGAACTTGGTGCTCATGTGGTCGTAGATGTTGCCGTACAGCTCCTCGCGCGGCCGCCAGGCGATTCCGCCGCTGGCCACGGCTTTTGCCGGGTGCGTCCCCATCAGCATGTACATGCGGTCCAGGTTGTGGAAGTGCTGCTCGACGATCTGGTCGCCGCAGATCCAGACGAAGGAGTACCAGTTGCGGTGCTGCCACTCCATGTCGCCCCACTCCGGCTCGCGCCGCTTGGCGTGCATCACCGGCCCGCTCAGGTACTCGGAGTAGAGGGCGATAATGTCGCCGATGGCCCCCTCCTGGATCTTCTTGACCGTTCCGATGAAGTCCTTCGAGGAGCGGCTCTGTGAGCCGGTCATCACCGTCAGCTTTTTCTCCCCGGCCTTGCGGCAGGAGGCGATGAAGCGGCGCACGCCGACCGGGTCGGTGGCGATGGGCTTTTCGGCGAAGACGTGTCTGCCGGCGTTGATGGCGGCTTCGAAATGCAGCGGCCGGTGGCCCGGCGGCGCGCACAGCAGCACCACGTCCACGCCGGAGTCGATCACCTTCTGATAGGCGTCGAAGCCGACGAAACGGCGCTGGGGATCGACCTTCACCCGCTTTTGCATGGAGGCCACCAGTTGCTCGAGCGGGGTCTTGGTGAACTCGGGCACGTCCTTGGCCATCCGCGACAGAAACTTTTGGTCGTTCAGGCTCTTGAGCGAGGCGTCCAGCTTGTCCTGGAAGATGTCGCCCACGGCCACCAATTCGACGTTGGGGTCGCCGCTCAGCAAATTGGCTGCCGCGCCGGTGCCGCGCCCGCCGCAGCCGATCAGCCCGGCCTTGATCAACTCCTTTCCGGCGCCGCGCACCAGCTCCGGCTTGATTATCACGAACCCGCCGGCCGCCGCTCCGGCCGCCGACTGCTTCAAAAACGAACGTCTGGAAACATTGTCTGGCATGGCTTCCTCCGCAACCAAAGATAGCCGCGATTATACGCCCGCCGGCGAAAACCGCCAAGACCCAGCCCAGGCTAGGTCTCGTCGAAACCGAGGGCGAACAGCAGCGCGGCGCGCACTTCCGCCATCCGTTGGCTGCTGAGGTGCCCAATGACGCGGCCGATGTTGCCCCTGGGCACGGTCTGAAGATAGTAAAGATTGACGGCGCATTCCTGGGGCATTCCGTCATCTGGCCCGAGCCATACCTCGCTGGGAACGATGCGAATGCGGGTTGTAATGGGAGCTACGGTCACCTCATGCAAGTACGCTCCGGCGCTGTCACGGGTGAGAATCAGCACCGGACGCCGCTTGTCCGGCGGCCGGAACCGGTACCAGCATACGTCTCCGCGAATCACGCCCGCCTCCTCCGTGGCTTGCGAGGTTGCCAGTCGCCGCCCCAGGCTAGTTTGCCTGGGTCCACGTCAAACTCGTCCGGCCCGACCGGCATTTCCAGATAGCCGCGGCGGTCGGCTTCCTCGAGCGTCCGCTGCCGGGTGCGTTTCAGCTCGTTGGCAATCGATTGCCGGATAAACGCCGATCGCTGCCGCTGGCCGCCCTTCAGCACCCGGTCGAGAGCGGTGAGCAGCCGCTCGTCCACCGTGATCTGGATCGCTTTCATATGGACATTATAATCCACATAGTAGCCAACATGAACCGCCCAGGGCAGCCATCCGGGGCCGCCTGCAAACGGTCCAGGGTCCGCACCGGCCAGGGCCGGTCCTTACACAACCGTTCCGCTTTGGCATACTTTCTCCACCAGGCATTCGGCATTTCCCGCGATAATAGAAAGAATTGCCAACAAGGAGGCCGTTTATGAAGTCGTGGCTGAAACTGCTGCTGGTGATCGGCGCGTTCTGCCTTGCCGCGGTGGCGCAGCCGCCGCCGGTGATCGACCGCGAGGCGTTCTTCGGCGACCCGGAAATCGCGGGCGCCCAGATTTCCCCCGATGGCAAGTACATCAGTTTCCTCAAACCGCTCGATAAGACCCGCAATATCTGGGTGAAGAAAACCGAGGAACCCTTCAGCGCGGCCAAACCCATCACGGCCGACACGAAGCGGCCGATCTCCGGTTATTTCTGGAGCCGCGACGCAAAGTACGTGCTCTACGTGCAGGACCAGTTGGGCGACGAAAATTACAACGTCTATGCGGTAAACCCGGCGGACAGCCCCGCTGCCGGGGCGCGAGTGCCGCCGGCGCGCAACCTGACCGAGGCCAAGGGCGTCCGCGCCGTCATCTACGGGGTGCCGAAGAGCGCGCCCGATGTCATCTACGCCGGCCTGAACGACCGCGACAAGGCCTGGCACGACCTGTACGAAGTCCGCATTTCGAGCGGCCAGCGCAAGCTGCTCCGCCAGAACACCGAGCGCCTCGCCGGATGGGTCTTCGACAACAAGGACCAGCTTCGCCTGGCCGTGCGCTCGGCCGAGAACGGCGACACCGAAATCCTCCGCGTGGACGAGAAAGGGCTCACCAAGATCTACTCCTGCGGCGTGCTGGAGACCTGCGCGCCCGTCCGCTTCCACAAGGACAACAAGCGCGTCTACATGGATGACAACACGGGCGCGGGCGTGGACCTGGCTCGCCTGATGCTGTTCGATCCGGGAGACGGCAAGCAGGAGATGGTCGAGTCTGATCCGCTGAAGCGGGTCGATTTCGGCGCCGCGATGTTCTCGGACCTGACCGACGAGATGATCGCCACCTTTTACATCGATGAGAAGCGGCGCGAATACTGGAAGGACAAAACGTACGAGGCTGATTACAAGTGGCTGCAGGGCCAACTGCCCGGCAAGCAGGTCAACCTGGGCTCGCGCACCCGCGACGAACAGCTCTGGGTCGTTTCGGCGACCTCGGACAATGACCCGGGAACCACCTACCTGTTCGACCGCAAGGCGCGCAAGCTGGCCATGCAGTACCAGATTTACGAGAAGCTGGACCGCTCGCAACTGGCCTCGACCCGGCCCATTCGCTACAAATCGTCGGACGGGCTGGAGATCCCCGCGTACCTGACGCTGCCCAAGGGGGTGGCGGCCAAGAACCTGCCGCTGATGGTGTTCCCCCACGGCGGGCCGTGGGCACGCGACGGCTGGGGCTACCATCCCTACTGGCAGTTCCTGGCCAACCGCGGCTACGCGGTGCTGGCGCCCAACTTCCGTGGCTCGACCGGCTACGGCAAGAAGTTCCTCAACGCCGGCAACAAGGAATGGGGACAGAAGATGCAGGATGATATCACTTGGGGCGTCAAACACCTGGTGGCCGAAGGGACCGCCGACCCGAAGCGCGTCGGCATCATGGGAGGTTCCTACGGCGGTTATGCGACGCTGGCCGGCGTCGCCTTCACGCCGGACGTTTACACTGCCGCCGTTTCCATTGTCGGACCTTCGAACCTCATAACGTTGCTGGAGTCGATCCCCCCTTACTGGGAGGTTATCCGCAAGACGTTCCATGTGCGCATGGGCGACCCGACCACGCCCGAAGGTAAGGCGCAGTTGGAGCGGCAATCGCCGCTGAATTCGGCCAGCAAGATCAGGACTCCGCTGATGGTCGTGCAGGGCGCCAACGACCCGCGCGTCAACAAGGCCGAATCCGACCAGATCGTCATCGCGCTGCGCGACCGCGGCTTCCCGGTCGAGTACGTGGTCGCGCCCGACGAAGGCCACGGCTTTGCGCGGCCGGTCAATAACCTGGCCATGTTCACCGCCGCCGAGAAATTCCTGGCCAAACACCTCGGCGGGCGATATCAGGAAGGCGCGACCGCCGAAGTTGCGGCGCGGCTCAAGGAAATCACGGTCGATCCGAAAACCGTGGTGCTGGCCAGGAAAGTTGACCCGGCCCTGGTCGGCGCGCCGAAGCCCGAAACCGGGCTCAAGCCGGGCACTTACAGGTACCAGGCCAAGATCCAGGCCGGCCCGCAGACGATCAATATCGAAATGGTGATCTCCATCCAGGAGGAGGGCGGCGCCTGGGTGGTCACCGAGACCACAAAAACGCCGATGGGCGAGGTGGTGGATGTCGCGGTGCTCGACAAGCAGGCCCTGACGCTGCGCAAGCGCACCATCAAGCAGGCCACGGCCAACGTGCTCGTCGAGATCAAGGACAACAAGGCCATCGGCAAGATGAGCATGGGCGAGAAAGAACGCGCCATCGACGTGGACCTGGGCGGCCCGCTGTTTGCCGACGCCGCCGGCTCGGCGCACGCCGTGGCCGCGCTGCCGCTCAGGGAGGGTTATTCCACCTCCTACCGCAACCTGGACCTGATGCGCCAGAAAGTAAAGCTGCTGCAGTTGAAGGTGTCCGGTTCCGAGAGCGTTACCGTGCCGGCGGGGACGTTCGAAGCCTACAAGGTGGAGATCTCCTCGGCCGAGGGCGGTCCGGAGAAGACCACCATCTGGGTGGCCAAGGACTCGCGCAAGCCGGTGAAGATCTCGAGCCTGATGCCGGAAATGGGCGGGGCCACGCTGACCGCCGAGCTGGCCCAGTAGCAGACTCAACACGAAGAACACCAAGGCACAAAGACACAAAGGAAAGACACCAGGACGGCCCAGGCATCCGCTTTTGGTGTTTTTTTCTTCGTGACTTCGTGCCTTCGCGCCTTTGTGCTGAAAGCCCGCGTCTCTAACGTTTCAGCGCCTGGAAGATGTTGCTGAAGTCGTCTGTCCAAAGGCGTGGCGGACGATCCAGGGCGACCGGCTGGGCATGGTCGCGCAGGCCGGGCAGGCGCAGCATTGCGGGGCGCCGGGAGAGAAGCACCCAGTCGGCGCCGGCATTCTTCACCTGCGCCGAGTTCAGGCCGGCGTCGGCCGCCAGGCCGGCGACAACGAGCGCGAGATCGAGGAACCTGTTGGAGATGTGAACGGCCAGAACGGAATCAGGCCCGCGCAAATGCCCCACGTAAATCCGGAAGGCCTCGCGGGTCAGCAGGTGCACGGGTATCGAGTCGCTGCTGAAGGCATCCAGGACCAGCACGTCGAACTGCTGCGGCTGGGGACGGCGGAGTTCGCGCTCCAGCGCCAGGCGCGCGTCGCCGGCAATAACCTCGACTCTCGCCCGCGAGTCGCGCAAGAACGTGAACTCAGGCGACTCACTCCTGGATAGAGCCGTTACGTCCGGGTCGATCTCGTAGAAGCGGTAGTAATCCCCCGGCTGGCCGTATGCGGCCAGGGTGCCGGTGCCCAGACCGACCACCCCCACGCGCCACGGATTCGTGCGCGGGTAACCCGTCAACAGCAGGTTGATTCCCGTGTCGCGCGCGTAGTAGCTGGTCGGTTCGCCCCTCCGCGCGGGATCCAGACTCTGCTGGCCATGCACGATTCGCCCGTGGCGCAGAATCCTGTAACCGCCCTGATCGAAAACCTTCTTTACACCAAAAAAATTCCGGCTGATGACGCGGACGCCCGCGGCGTCGGAGCGCCAATGCACGATCAGCAGCAATGTGAAGACGGCGAGAACCACGCTGGAGGATAGGACGGCGAGCGGAGCCGCGCGCCGCCCCCTGGCCGCCGGTCTCCGCGCCGCCCGCGCGGCGAAGAACGCCGTCACGCAGACGGTCGCGTAGTAGCCGGTCCCCAACGTGCCGCGCAGCAGCAAGCGCACGGCAACGCCGATCAGGATCAAGAGGCCCAGAATCATGGCCCAGGCAAGCCATGGCTGCGCTTCATGGAACCAGGATTCGCGGTCGGATACGAGCACGGCAAAGAGCAGAACGCCGCAGCCGATCAGGGAGATCTGGAACTCCCAGTAGTTGCGAAAAACGAGCGGCGCGGCCAGAACGACGAGCATTCCGCCGAGCGCGCCGCCCAGCGAGACCGCCACGTAAAACGGAGTGAGATACCGGGGCGCCGGCTTCAGGCGCGCGAGCTCGCCATGGCAAACCATGCAAACCACAAACAACGCGCTGGAGTAGATCAGCAATTGCCAGAAAAGGTTTGCCAGGCCGCCCATGGCCGACGTGACCAGGGCAAAGAAGACGGCGGCTAGATAGAGCGGATGGAAGATTTCCCGCCGGTACCAGCGGGGGCTGTCGAAACAGATGATGAACGACAGCAGGTAGAGGCAGAGCGGCAGCACCCACAAAACAGGCGTAACCGGCACTTCCTGGCAAATCAGATTTGTGGTGGCCAGCAGCGCAACCGACGCGCAGGCGGGCAGCGCCAGCCACAGCGCCTTGCGGAATTGCGGATTGCCGATTGCGGATTGTAAGCGTGGTTGAAATCCGTCCGCCGCGGCGGACAATCCGCAATCCGCAGTATTCGTTTCCGGCGCGCCTTTGCCAAAGCTCAAGGCAACGGCGGCGGTGGCGAGTGAAAATGCGCCGTAGCAGGCGCTCCACAGCCACCCCTGGTGCCGTACCGTCAACACCCGCTCCAGCAGGAATGGATAGCAGAGCAGGCCCGCCAGCGAGCCGGCGTTCGACAGCGCGTAGAGCCGGTACGGCGAGCGGCCGGCTCCGCATAAGCTGAACCAGCGCTGCAACAGGGGGCTGGTGCTTGCCAGCAGGAGAAACGGAAACGCGACGCTGACGCACAGCGTGCCGACGACCCCCAGCAGGGGGTTGGTGTGCTCGCCCGGCTTCCACGCCTCGCCAGCAGTGATCGGCGAAGGCCAGGCGAAGGAAAGAATCAGCAGGAGGGCGCCGCAAGCCGCCAGCAAGAGCAGGTGCACGGCGGCCTGCGTGCGCGGCCGCAGCCGGCTGCTAATGACGTGCGCGTAAAGGTACCCGCCCAACAACAGCGCCTGGAACACCAGCATGCTTGTGTTCCACACGCCCGGCGCGCCGCCGAACCAGGGAAGAATGTGCTTGCTGACGACGAGCTGCACGAGGAACAGCAGCAGGGCGCCGAGGAAGACGGCGGCGCCGTAAAGGAGGCGCGCGGGAAGCGCCGTGGCCCGGGGAGCAACCGGCTGGACCGCTGAGGAACCGTCCATACCACACCTTATACACGGTCTGCGGGCACCGGGTAGCGCCCTTGGATGGCTTCCGACGGCTGCGCTCTTCCGGCACTGCGGCTTGTGGGGGACCGCGTACGCCGCACAATCGGGCACGCTAAACAATAACCATGACGGCAGCGGTGACCCCGAGTATACTGCGGACCATGTTTCTGACGTGCCAGCAAACGGTGTCGCGCCTTCTGCCCCTTTTCATTTTTGCTGTCACGCTGAATGCTGCCGAGGTAACGGGCAAGTGGGAGGGCACCGGCGAATTGAAATTTGCCAATGGCGAAACCAGAGACAGCGGCGTCTATCTGGATTTTCGCCAGGATGGACAGGAAGTCACCGGCAGCGCCGGGCCGGGGCCCGACCGCGTGCTCCCCATCAGCAAAGGGAAACTGGATGGCAATAAGCTCACCTTTGAAGTGGTGGCGCCCCCTGAGTCCTCCGGCGACGGTCTGGTCATCTTCGACTTCACAGTCTCGGGCGACAAGATGGAGGGTACGGTGAAGTGCGCACGCTTCACCGGCAAGCTGTCGCTGAAGCGCTCCTGAGGTTCGTTCTGGCGGGCACAGTGGGGCGGGCGCTCAGCGCAGCGCGGCGAGAATCATGGGCAGCGGTCTTAGACCGCGGCGCAGTGGGTCGAGTGCCAGGCCGAGGGCTGTCAGGGTGAAGGCACCGCGCAGGCTGTAATCGCCTTCCTCGCCGAAGATTACGTCCGCTCCACCCACCCGCTCCCCGTATCGGAACAGGGCGATTCCCCTCTTGCGGGTGATCTTCGTGCCGTCAGCCAGCCGGAATTCCTGCGTGGCCAGCGGCTTGATGCCGAGCCTCTCCAGCATGGCAGCCGGAACCACCGAATAGCTGGGGCCGGAATCGACCAGGAATTCGAGTTTCTCCGTGACCGCGGGATTCGCCGGGTTTCCGACTTCAATCTCCAGGACGGTCAGTCCCACGGGCTCTTCCTCTCATAGATTACTACGCCCAATAGGTGCGGTCCAGCGAGCGGTACTGGACGGCTTCGGCGATGTGCGGGGGCTTGATCGCCGGGACGCCTTCCAAGTCGGCGATGGTGCGGCCGACCTTCAGGATGCGGTCGTGGGCGCGGGCCGAAAGGCCCATGCACGTGAAGGCGGCAAATCACCAGATCGTCTGCACGTAGCGGGAAGCGCTGATCGCCCGGTCACGCGTCAGCAGCGGTGCGCCGAGCAGATCGGCCGAGGCGACGATGATCCTGTCATGCAGTTCGGGAAGTCCAGCCAGTTGCGCCGCTCGCGAAAGCACGCGCAAATCCAGCGGAAGGGTAGTGAAGTTGAGGCCCACTCTCAGCTTTTCCAATAACGCTGCGAACTGGAGATCGAGATGCTTCTTCTCAATGACCATCAGACACTCAGCCACCGCGATCGCAGGCAAAACGATCACGGCATCGCCCTGCTCCGCCGATTGAAAGATTGCGCGTGCAGCCCGACCGAGCCTCTTGTCTTCGGCCAAGTGCCAGAGGAAAGCATGGGTATCGGCGACGTAAATCATTTCGCGCGAGCGTGCGGGAATAGCGATTTCTTGGCCTGACGGATATCTGCCTCGCTGATCTTCGCCCCCTTCAAAGCTCCCTTGAATGACACCGTGGTTTTGGCCGGCGCCTGTTGGAGCACGATCAGGCGAAGTTCGCTGATTTGTTTTTCCAGTTGATCGATCCTCTTGTTTACGTTCTTCACAATTGTGTGCCCCTACATCATTCTAGCCCCGTGCGCAACGCAGGTCACGCCCAATAGGTGCGGTCCAGCGAGCGGTACTGGACGGCTTCGGCGATGTGCGTGGATTTGATCGCGGCGACGCCTTCCAGGTCGGCGATGGTGCGGCCAACTTTCAGGATGCGGTCGTGGGCGCGGGCCGAGAGGCCCATGCGCGTGATCGCCATTTCCAGTAACTTCTCCGACGCCTCGTCAATGGCGCAGTGGCGGCGGATCAGGCGCGTGCTCATCTGGGCGTTGGCGTAGATGCCGTCTTTCTTGAAGCGCTCAAGCTGCAGGCCGCGCGAACGCTCGACCCGCGCCCGGATGTCGGCTGAGCTTTCCGCGCTCTCCTCGCCGCGCAGCTCGCGATACTTCACCGCCGGCACGTCCATGTGGATGTCGATGCGGTCCAGCAGCGGCCCGGAGATTTTCGAGACGTAGCGCTGGATCATGGCCGGCGTGCAGTGGCACTCGCGCGTGGGGTCGTTGAAGAAGCCGCAGGGGCAGGGATTCATGGCCGCCGCCAGCATGAACAGAGCCGGAAAGGAAAGCGTCATGGCGGCGCGGGCGATGGTGACCACGCCGTCCTCGAGCGGCTGCCGCAGGACCTCCAGCACGTTGCGGCGGAACTCAGGCAACTCGTCCAGGAACAGCACGCCGTTGTGCGCCAGGCTGACCTCGCCCGGGTGAGGGATGGTGCCCCCGCCCACCAGCCCGGCGTCGGAGATGGTGTGGTGCGGGGAGCGGAAGGGGCGCGTCCCCAGCAGCCCCTGTGCCGAATCCAGCACACCGGCCACGCTGTGGATCTTGGTGGTTTGCAGGGCCTCCTCGAAGCTGAGCGCCGGCAATACGGTGGGCAAACGCTTGGCCAGCATGGTCTTGCCGGAGCCGGGCGGCCCGATCATCAGCATGTTGTGGGAGCCGGCGGCGGCAACTTCGAGCGCGCGCTTGGCCGCCTGCTGGCCGCGCACCTCGCGGAAATCGACGTTATAGGTGCTGCTGTGGGCGAAGACTTCCGCCAAGTCCACCCGCGTCGGCTGAAACGTCTGAGCGCTGTTGACCAAAGCCATGGCCTCGCCCACCGAGTTCAGCCCGAACACGTTGACGCCTTCGACCACGGCCGCCTCGCGGGCATTGGCCGCCGCCACCACCAGGTTGGCGATGCCGGCGTCGCGGGCCTGCACGGCGATGGGCAGCGCGCCCCGCACCGGCCGCAGCCCGCCGTCCAGCGACAGCTCGCCGACAAAGAGAAACTCTGCCAGCCGCGCCCGCGCCACCGCCTCCAGACCGCACAGGATCCCCATGGCCATTGGCAGGTCGAAGCCCGAGCCTTCTTTCTTCTTGTCGGCCGGCGCCAGATTCACCCAGACGCTCTGCCCGAAGAAGTAGCCGCAATTCTTCAACGCACCCCGGACGCGCAAGGCGCTCTCCTTCACGGCCATGTCGGGCAGGCCGACAATGAAGAAGTCGTGGTTTCCGCTGTTGGTGAGGTCGACTTCGACATCGACCACGTAAGCATCGATGCCGAAAACCGCGGCGCTGCGAATCTTGGCGAGCATGAAAAACGGCTGTAGGCTGTGGGCTTCTTTCTCCAGCCTCTTCGGAGCCAGCGATATGGTAGCGCCGGGCAGGGGGGAAGGGCAAGCCTAAGTGGAGTGCGGAATGCGGGGCGCGGAGTGCGAGGTGCTCCAAGAAACTCCGCACTCCGAATTCCGCACTTCCTAAAACACCACGGGCCGCCCCGTGAGGAGCGGCCCGTGACTTTCGCCTCCTTAGATAAGGCGTTAGACCACGGTAACTTGCTCGGCCTGCCAACCCTTGGGGCCGCGCGTCACCACGAATTCCACCTCCGCGCCTTCATCCAGCGTCCGATATCCCTGGCTCTGGATGGCCGAAAAATGGACGAACACGTCCTCACCTGTTGACCGCTGGATAAAGCCGTAGCCTTTCGCAGCGTTAAACCACTTCACGATTCCTTTTTCTTTCACTACTCCACTCCTGTTGTTGTTGTCGTGCTGTTCGGCCATCCTCCCGAGCCCCGGGCAATAAAAAAGGCCACAAATCTGTTTCCAGCTTTGCAGCCCTTCGAGTCCGCGACCTCAGGATGAATACAAAACCTCAACAGCACCCCTATTATCCCATGAAGTGGGAAACATTTCCACCAGAAAAGTTGGGTATACGGCAGACGTTTATCGGGTGCGCCGGCGGCCAGTCGGGCAAATAGGGTCGCCGCTGCGGGGCAATGAACCGTGCCGGCGCCGGCGTACGTCTGCGGGTGCATTCTCATTGCGGCGAATAACCCCGCTGGTTTGAATCTCTTTTGCGGCGGGGCTCACGATTCCACTTGCAAACATCTGAGGCTCGGATAAACTGAAAAATTTGGCCCCCTCGTGAAGGGGTGAGTGTGCGCCGCCCTATATAATGGAACGCGAAGTGGATCAACCCGAACTGCCGCCCGGCGGGAGGGATGAAAGGGCCGAGGCTGCCCCGGAGCCCGAGCACCCAAGCCCACCGGAAGGGGCGCAGGTGTTGGAAGCCGCGCCGGGCATCGAGCCGGCTCCGGCCGCGGAAGTGAAGGAGGCGGAGCCGCAAGCGGCCGTTGAAGGGGCGGGGTCGCCGCGGCGACTGCCCGCTCAGTCGGCCGAAGGCGAGTCGCCAGGCCAACTGCCGCAGCCGGCGGTTGTAGGGGCCGGCCCTGTGCCCGCTCCATCCGCCGAGCCCGAACCCCTGGCCGAACAGCCACCGGCAGTCGAGCTCCACCCTGGTCACCTTGTGGTGCAAGGAACGCTGGAGGGACTGGACAGCTTCATTCTGCGGCCGGTGCCGGCGACTGGCGGAACTTCGCGGCGCCTGCGGGCGCGCTCGTTCCGCGCCGCGCTTACGGCCGAACTCATGCTGCTGCGCGTGGCCCAGCGGCTGGCGTTGACTCCGTTGCTGTTCGCCGGCAACCGTTTTGTTCTGGCAGGTCCGGCGGAGGCGGGGTGGCGTGAAACGCTGAACGACATCCAGCACGAATTCGACATCTGGCTGCTCCAGCAACCGCAGTTGGCCGGCGAAGTCCGGTGCCTCCTGGTCGGGGAAATCTCCCAGGACGGGCGGCTGCCGTGGCAGGCACTGCAGCAGGGCCTGCGGGGCGCGCAGTTGCAGCCGCTGGAAGGGGCCCTGCGCGTCGGGCTGCGCTGGAACGGGCGCGCCTTCGTTCTGCCCGCGGGTTCCCAGTATGGCCGCTGCGCGGGTTGCACCGTGGTGACTCAAGTCCGGTCGCTGGGCGAGGAATCGCTGTGCGACTCCTGCGCCCGCGACAGCGAGCTGGGCGAGCGCCTTCCTGCCATCGACCGGGGCTGGCTGGCCGCGGATGGCGATCCCGAGCTGGCCGTTCCCGGCCTGGCGCTGCGCTTCTCCCAGGACGGAAGCGGGCATGAATTTCCCCTGGATGCCGGCAAGTGGCTGGTGCTACGACGCCTGCCGACGGCCGAGGGACGGCCGTTATCATTCGAGCAACTGGCCGGCGAGTCAAAGCTGCTCGGCTACCTTTATGCCGAAGTGGACGATCTCGCCGATGTGTTCCAATCGCTGGAGGGGGAGCCGCACCGCGCCGTGCAGCTTGATCGGGCGTTGAACGCTTTTTTCGGCGAACACCTGGCGCGCCTGCTGGAGGGCGAGTTCCCGCTGGTTTACCCTATATTGGAAAATGGTAGCGGGGTGTTGCTGGCGGGCGCCTGGCAACAGATGCTCGAGCTGGCGGCGCGGCTGAACCGCGAGTTTGGCAGGCAAGTGGGCCGCGAGCTCACGCTATCGGCCGGCCTGGCATTGGCGCGTCCTTCTTCGAGCGTTGCTTCAGCCGCCGGAGAGGCGCGCGAGCTGCTGCGGGAGGCCGTGGCGGCCGGAGGCCATCGGCTCGCTGCCCTGGGTAGCTCGGTGGAATGGCAACATCTGCCGGCCGCGCTGCAAAGGGCCAGGGCGGTGGCTGTCTGGGTGAGGAACCGCGCCATCAGTGGCGCCTGGCTGAACCGGCTTGCGGGCCTGCATGCGGCCAGCCTCCAGCCGGGTGACGCCTGGCGTCCGGCGCTGGAGGCGCTGATCCGCAACGCGCGCGTCAAGCCCGGCCAGGCGCGTGTGTGGGCCGTTCGCCTAGCGCCCGCCTCGCCGGACTCGGATTGGCGCTGGGTGCCGTTTCTGGCGCGGTATGCGTCGCTGGCCGTGGCTGTTGAGCGCCGCGAAGCAGAGCCGGAAGAGACAGCCGAAGTCGAGCCCGCGGCGGCGGAAAGCGCGCCGCAGGCCGAGGATTGAGTGCTGAGTGCTAAGTGGCGGCTGCCACTCAGCACTGAGCACTCAGCACTTAGCACTTCCTTGGCACTGGAGAAGACTATGGGAAGCATGGAAGATGCCTTTCGCAAAGCAGGCGTGGCGCCGGCCCCGCCCGAGCCGCTGCCGGAAAGCGCGTGCGCGCGGTGCGGCAAGCAATTCCGGCCGGCACGCCCGCAACACAGGATGTGCGACGAGTGTGCGACGGCGATGCGCTCCGAGCGTGCCGTGCAAGGTCCCGTGCCGGCCGGGGGCGCCGAGAAGCCGGCCGGCGAACGGCCCGCCGAGGCCGCAGCGGCGGCCACGGCGCCGCCGGGGCGTGAGCGCCCGTTCCGCGAGCCCCCTCCGCGCAGGGAGCGCCCTCCCGGTGCGGCTGGCACCGTCGCCTTTGTTTCCGCGTCGCGCGAGCTGCCGCACGGGTACCTGCAAGGCGGATATTTCGCGCCCTCCGGCGCGCTGCGGCGCGAGGTGCTCACCGACTGGGCTGAACAGGTGGCGCAGGCGCTGGCTTACATGCCGTCGGACTCCACCGCGCAGCAGCTCCGCGTCTTCTTTAACCACGTGCGCCGCGCTTGGGAGGCCTTCAAGTTCGGCAAGCGCCCCATCGAGCCGGCGCTCAACGAGATCCAGAAGTTGAAGGCCTTCGCCGTGGAACGCTCGGCGCGCCGCAAGGCGCCCGAGGTGTTCCGCCGCTTCATTGAGGCCAACGTCGATCGCGTGGTCGACGAAAAAACTTTGCAGGCTTTCGTCCAGCATTTCCAGGCCGTGGCGGCCTACGCGGGCGGCCTGCTGCACATCCGAAAGGAGCGCCGATGAAGAAACTGGTAGGCTGCCTGCGCATGCGCGCGATCATTCGAGTGCCCAACGGGGGATTGAGAATCGGAGGCAACCCGGCCACGCTGGAGCAGGGCACGGCGGTCGATTTCCCATCGATTCATAACCCGGTGAACGGCGAGCCTTACGTTCCCGGCTCCAGCTTGAAGGGGCGCCTGCGGGCCATGCTGGAAAAGGTGGAGGGCAAGGGGCGCGAGGGCGACCCCTGCAACTGCGGGCGGAGGGATTGCCTGGTCTGCGTGGTTTTCGGGGCCCACAAGCGGCCCCAGGCCGAATCCTCGCCGACCCGCATCATCGTGCGCGATGCTCCCTTGACCCCGGAATCCAGCCGCCATTTCCGCGATCTGCAGGCGGAGGGCAAGTCGCTGTTCGAGGAGAAAGCCGAGAACCTGGTGGACCGCGATAAGGGGACGGCTGAGCACCCCCGCTGGCAGGAGCGCGTCTGGGATGCCGCCTTCCAGATGGAGATCCTGGTCCACGTCTATGACGGCGACGAGCCGGTGAAGATGCTGGAGTTCGTCCGCAAGGGGCTGGGGCTGATCCAGGAGATCGGCGCGCTGGGCGCCGGCGGCAGCCGCGGCTCCGGCCAGGTCCGCTTCGAGAACATCAGCGTCGATCCCATGACGCTGGAAAGCGTTACGGTATGAAATCGGCCCGGTTTCGGCTTCGCCCGCTGGCCCCCTGGGGCACGCCGTGGCAGGCCGACAGCCTGTTTGGCGCGCTTTGCTGGGAGTTGGCGCGCGCCTCGGAGGAGACGGCGCTCAGCGGCATGCTGCAGCGGTTCCGCAAGGGACCGCCGCCGTTCCTGCTTTCCGACGCTTTTCCCGCCGATTTGCTCCCCCGGCCCCTGTCGGCCGACTCGCCGGAATGGCAGCGGGCCGCGCTGCTGACGCGGGAGCAGTTCGTCGCCGTGCGGCACGGTGAGACGCCCGCCGGGGAACCGCCCCGGCAGCAATGGTGGATCCCGCTACGGGAAATGCATGCCCGCATCCCGCGTAACGGGGCCGCCCCTGTTCCCTTCCAGACCCAGGCCTTCACCTGGCATCCGGACGTGCCCGAGGCGGAGCGCTACTTCTCCGTCTACGTGCGCGCCGATGAGGAGTGGCTGCCCAAGCTTGCCGCTTTGTTCGGCGCGCTCGGCCGTTCGGGTTTCGGCAAGGGGAGCAGCACGGGCCGCGGCGCATTCGAGTTGCTGGGCGCTGCCGAGCCCTGCGATTGGCTGGAACCGTTGCCGTTCGAGAACGCCTTCGTCAGCCTCAGCCACTTTGTGCCGGAAGATAGCGATCCAGCCGACGGATGGTGGGACGTCCTGGTCAAGTACCCGAAGATGGGATCGGAGCGCTCGGCCTCCGCCATGCCCTTCAAGGGACGGCTGGTGATGCTGACGCCCGGCTCTTGCTTCCGCCCGGCCGGCCGCCCGCGCCGCTGGTACGGCCGCTTGCTGACCGGCCTTTCCCCCGCCTTCCCCGATACAGTCCATTACGCGCTGGCCTACGCCGTCGGCATCCGCTGGGAACGGTAGCGGTGAGTCCCTGCCGCGAATGAAGTACGAATCACGGGTTATCAGAGACCTGCCGCCTGCGGGCGGCCCTGTATGAAGCGCTCTGTTGTCATTCTGGTGCTGGTCGCGACGGTGGCCGTCGGGGCGGCGGCGCTGTGGCGGTTCACCCGCTCGGCAAACCCGGCCACGGCCAGCGGAGCGGTTTCGGAAGCGGCCGCCGGCCGCATGCAGCAGAAGCTGGATGCCATTGTCGCGCACGCGGCCGGCCCGCCCAAGGCGAAGGCGCAGCCCCTGACCACGACGCTCTCCGAAGAAGAGCTCAATTCCTACTTCCAGTACCGGATGGGCGTGAAAATTCCGCGCGGCGTCTCCCAGATTCGGTTCCAGTTACACGCCGGCCGCGTGACCGGAGACGCGATGGTTGACTTTGACGAGGTGAAAGCGTCCTCCAACCGCCCCATCCATCCGCTGCTGGACGCCTTGCTGGCCGGCAAGCGCCCGGTCAGCGGCACCGGCTCGTTTACCTCCTCGAACGGCAGCGGCGTGCTTCACCTGGAGCAAGTGGCCATCGGCAATCTCTCGCTGAGCGGCGCCCTTCTGGACCTGTTGGTGCGCCGCTTCGTGCTGCCGCGCTATCCGAAAGCGGCGATCGATCGGCCGTTCCAGTTGCCGGCCGGCATCGACCGCCTGGTGATCGAGGAAGGCCGCGCGATCATCTACCAGAAATAGCGGCGCGCCACGCGGGGTTGAAACAAGGGGGATGGAGTGAAGACGACGATGAAAGCGCTGGTCAAGAGCCGGCCGGAACCCGGTTTGTGGCTGGAAGACGTGCCCCTGCCGGAGATCGGGATCAACGACGTTCTCATCAAGGTACAGCGGGCGGCGATCTGCGGAACCGACGTCCACATTTACAACTGGGACGCCTGGGCGCAGAAGACCATTCCGGTGCCGATGGCTATCGGCCACGAATTCGTCGGCGAGGTCGTGGAGGCCGGCTCCAACGTGGCGGATTTCCGGCCGGGGATGCTGGTGGGCGGGGAGGGCCACGTGGTCTGTGGGCGCTGCCGCAACTGCCTTGCCGGCCGGCGGCACCTGTGCGCCCGCACGCAGGGGATCGGCGTCAACCGCCCGGGGGCGTTTGCCGAGTACATCGCCCTGCCCATGACCAACGTCTGGCACCACGCCGAATCGATCGACCGCGACATCGCCTGCATCTTCGACCCCTTCGGCAACGCCGTCCATACCGCCCTGTTTTTCAAGGTGCTGGGCGAGGACGTGCTGATCACCGGCGCCGGGCCCATCGGCATAATGGCCGCGGCGGTTGTCCGCCACGCCGGCGCCCGCCACGTCGTCATTACGGATGTGAACCCCTACCGGCTGGAGCTGGCCCGCAAGATGGGCGTCACGCTGGCCGTGGACGTCCGCGACACCCGCCTGGCCGATGTGCAGCATCGACTGGGCATGCGCGAGGGCTTCGATGTCGGCCTGGAGATGTCCGGCAACGCCTCGGCCTTCCGCGAGATGCTGGCCAACATGTCCCACGGCGCCAGGATCGCCATGCTCGGCATTCCCTCGGGCGAGATCGCTATCGACTGGAACACGGTGATCTTCAACATGCTGACCATCAAGGGCATTTACGGCCGGGAGATGTACGAGACCTGGTACATGATGACCGTGATGCTCGAATCGGGCCTGGACATCCGCCCGGTCATCACCCACCGGTTCAGCTTCGGCGATTACGAGAAGGCTTTCGAGGTGATGCGGTCGGGCGATTCCGGCAAAGTTATCCTTGACCTGGCGTGAGGCGGCCACGCCGCCGCGCCGTTTTTCACGGTGGCGATCGATGAAGTTCGTGGTGGAGATTGACGGCCAGGAACGGCTGGTCGAGATTGAGACACGCGGCGGCAGGCCTGTCTTTTCGATCGATGGCCGCAAGATCGAGGCGGAGGCCAGCGAACTGGAGCGCGGGGTCTATTCGGTTCTGCTGGACGGGCGCAGCTTCGAGATCAAGATCGAGGAGGGGGCGGGCGGGCTCAGTGTGCACCTGAGCGGGCGGCCATATCCTTATCGGGCCGTGATTCGCGACCAGCGCCGCGGACCGCAAAGCGCATCCGCCTTTTCCGCCGCGGGACGCCAGGAAGTCGTCTCGCCGATGCCGGGTAAGGTTGTCCGGCTGCTGGTCGAGGAAAACCAGGAAGTCGAGGCGGGGCAGGGTGTGGTCGTGATCGAGGCCATGAAAATGCAGAATGAGATTCGCTCTCCCAAGCGCGGCCGCGTCCTCCGGGTGTTCGCCCAGGCGGGGGCTGCGGTCCACGCCGGCCAACCGCTGCTGCTGGTGGAGTAGATTCTTCAACACAAAGACACCAAGGACACAAAGAGCCACAAAGAAACGATCTTTGTGAACTTCGTGTCCTTTGTGCCTTTGTGGTGAAGCCGCTCAATTGCCGTTGGTTTTGGCGGCCGTGCGGTCGAGGAACGGCGAGGGCTGCTTGGGGCCGAGATGGCGGCAGATGGTGCGCGCGTTGATCCGCAGCAGGCGCGCGGCCGCGAAGCGGTTGCCGCCGGTGTGCTCCAGCATGGCCTTGATGGTGCGGTTCTCGATCTCCTCCAGGCTGGTGCCGACGGGGAAGGTGAGCGAGATCAGCGGGTGCAGTTCGTCGCCGGCGGGCCGGGCTTCAAAGCGCGAGGGGTTCAGCGCCGGAGGCAGCGACAGCGGCTCGACCGTTTCGCCCTCGGTCAGGATGACCGACCGCTCCACCACGTTCTCCAGTTCCCGCACGTTTCCCGGCCACTCATAGGCCAGCAGGCAGTTCATCGCGGCGGGCGAGAACTGCAGCACTTGCCTGCGGTTTTTGGCCGAGTAGCGCTGCAGGAAGTGCGTCGCCAGTTCCGGGATCTCTTCCTTGCGCTCGCGCAGCGGCGGCAGGTGAATGGGGATGACGTTGAGCCGGTAATAAAGGTCCTCGCGGAAGGTCTTGTCCTTGAGCGCCTCTTCCAGCTTGCGATTGGTGGCCGAGATGATGTGCACGTCGGAGTACAAGGTCTCCTTGCCGCCGAGGCGCTCGTACTTGCCGTCCTGCAGCACCCGCAGCAGCTTGATCTGGATCGGGGGAGGGGCTTCGGCGATCTCGTCCAGGAACAGCGTGCCGCCGTTGGCCAGGTCGAAGCGTCCTTCCTTGCGCCCCACCGCCCCGGTGAACGCGCCGCGCTCATAACCGAACAGCTCGGCCTCCAGCAGGCTTTCGGGCAGCGCGGCACAGTTCACCTTGATGAGCGGGCCGCGGGCGCGCGGCCCCTCGGCATGAATGGCCTCGGCAACGATCTCCTTCCCGGTGCCGCTTTCGCCGCTGATCAGGACCGGCGCGCAGGAAGGCGCCACCTGGCGGATCAGCTTCTTCACCTCGCGCATGGCCGGGCTGGAGCCGATCAGCAGGCGGTTCAGGTGCTGATCGCTGAGTTGTTGGCGCAGGGCGCGGTTCTCGCGGCGCAACTCGATCTGCTCGCGGGTCCGCCGCACCCGCGCCAGAAAATCGGCGTGGGAAAACGGCTTGGTGATGTAATCCTGGGCCCCGAGCTTCATGGCCTCGACCGCGCTGGCCACGGTCCCGTAGGCGGTGATCAGGATGATTTCCACGTCCGGCTGGATGAACTTCAGCTCTCTGAGCAGCGCGATGCCGTCCAGATCGGGGAGCACGATGTCGCTGACCACCAGCGGATAGGACTGCTGGCGCAGCGCGTTCACCGCCTCGGAGGCCTGGCCCACCGCCGTCACCGGGAAGCCGGCCTGGTGCAGCACGCGCTCCAGCGCCCGGCGCAGCCCTTCATCGTCATCGACCACCAGTATGGGAAACGACTTGTTGTCTGTCTCTTCAGCCATGTTAGTAGCCAGTTAAGAGTTAGGAGTTAAGAGTTAACTCCTCACTCTTCACTCTCGCCCGCCGCGGGTGACTCGGCGACCAGCGGCAGGCGTACCAGAAAGCAGGCGCCGTGGCACAGCCCTTCAGGCTGCGCTGCTGCCTCCGCTTGGCACAGATTAAAGTCTGTGCCACTGGGCGCACATTCAATCTGCCCGCCATGCTGCTCGACAATGCGGCGGGCGATCGCCAGACCAAGGCCGGTGCCCTCTGCCTTGGTGGTAAAGAAAGCGTCGAAGATCTTTTGCCGCTGCTCCGGAGCCACGCCCGGCCCGCTGTCGGCCACCGTCAGTTCGGCCACATTGTCGGCGGTACGCAGAGCGATCCGCATTCGGCCGCCCGAGGGCATGGCATCGAAGGCGTTTCGAGTGAGGTTCAACAGCACCTGGCGCAGCAGGTCGCCGTCGCCGCGCACCGTGGCCGTCTCGCTGTCGAAAGGCGCGTCAATCTCGATGTTGCGCCGCCGGGCCTCCCGGGCGATGAAACCGAGGAAGCCGCGCACCACGCCGGCAAGGGAGACGGAGCCGAAGCTCGGCGTATGAATCCGCGTCAGCTTCAGGCATTCGCCGGTGAAACTCTTCAGGCGCTCGACCTCTCGCTCGATCTCCTCCGAGGCCTCGCTTACCTCGGCCGGGAGCGCCGAGCCGAGCAGGCTGTCGACCTCCGAGAGCAGGTAGGTGACGTTCAGGCTGATGCTGGCCAGCGGGGTGTTGATCTCGTGCGCGATCTGCGCTGTCATCTTGCCGATGGCCGCCAGTTGCTCGGCGCGCATCATGCGCGCTTCCAGGCGGGCGCGGTTCTCGGCGATGGCCACGCGGCGCTCGGCGTCCAGCTTCTGTAGGTAGAAGCGGATCATGCCGATGCCGGTCCCAACCACCAGCGCCAGAAACAGCGCGGTCAGCAACGAGGCCTCCAGGAAGCCGCGCCGCGTCAGCGCCGTTACCTCCGATTCGGGATTGCTGATGGCCAGCGACCAGCGCCGGCCGCCGGACTCCACCGGGGCATAGCAGACCAGCATCTGCGGCCGGCCGGCGACCTGATGGTTCTCGATTCCCGCTCCCCCCTTCACCATGGCCGCTTCCATGGAGAACGAGCTGTGGCACTGCAGGCAGCTTCGGTCGCCCCCCAGCGCGTTGCGACCGATCATGTCGGGGTGCAGCCGGCTATAGATCAGGCGGCCTTCGTCGTCCAGCAGCCAGAGCCGGCCGCCCACCCGCTTGTTCCAGACTTCCAGCAACGGCCCGAAGCTTTCGAACGGCAGCACCGCTTCCAGTGTCCGCCCCTGCGATAGGGCCACGGAAACCGGGAGCAGAATGCCCCGTTCGCCCAGCAGGGCCGTTCCGGTCAGGGCGCCGCCGGCAGGCACACTCGCATCGCGGATGTCTATCTGTTGAAATCCGGCGGCTTCCAGTTTTCTCTGCAACCCAGGGGAGAGGCTCTTGCCCTGAGGAGCCACTGAGCCAGCCACCGTTTCAAAGGTGTCGAGGCGGCGTTCGATTTCCCGCCCCAGGGAATCAGCCACGGCTTGCACCAGCAGCAACTGGTGCTGGTTGTGCCGCCCAATCACCTGCCGCTCGCTGTGCGTGTAGAGAGTGACCACGGCGATCAGCAGAGCCGCCCCCCCGACAACGACGCCAACCGGCAGTATTTTCTGTGCGATGCGAGCCATGAGCTCTATTTGTCCACGTGTTGTAGATGCAATCACCCTGCCACGACGAATTGTCCATATGCTCAACCACTTCGCTTCTGCCTATTGAGCCAAGTGGCTGTAAAACTGTGCGATTACACGCACTGACGAGAATTACTGCCGATTGGCGTCAATCTCTTCCTGGTGGCGAATCGATTGCGGGTACAATCAGGCTGTGGGCTGTAGGCTATGGGCTGTGGGCTGTGGGTGCCCTGCGGGTCTGGGGTGGCACTATCTTCAGCAGTTCGCAGCGAGGATAGCACCCCATCCCTGGCCTGCCGCGCAGAGTCCACAACCTGCGGCCCACAGCTTACGCCTCACGGAGCAATCATGCGCATTACGCACGATGACGTCTTTAATTATCATTCTTTACCCCGCCCCGGCAAACTCGAGGTTGTGCCCAGCAAGCCGTGCCGCACCCAACGTGACCTGAGCATGGCCTACACGCCGGGCGTGGCCGAGCCTTGCCTGGCTATCGAGAAAGAGCCGGAGAAAGCCTACTGGTACACCGGGAAGGGGAACCTGGTGGCGGTGGTCAGCAACGGCACGGCGGTCCTTGGGCTGGGCAACATCGGGGCGCTGGCGGGCAAGCCGGTGATGGAGGGCAAGGGAGTCCTGTTCAAACGGTTCGGCGATGTGGATGTGTTCGACCTGGAGCTGAACACGACCGACCCGGACGAGGTCGTCCGCGTCTGCCAGATCCTGGAGCCGACCTTCGGCGGAATCAACCTGGAGGACATCAAGGCGCCCGAATGCTTCTACATCGAGGAGAAGCTCAAGGCCACGCTGAACATCCCCGTCTTTCACGACGACCAGCACGGAACCGCCATCATCTCCGGCGCGGCGCTGTTGAATGCGCTGGAGCTGGCCAACAAGAAGGCCGACCAGGTGAAGGTGGTCTTCAACGGCGCGGGAGCCGCGGGAATCGCCTGCGCCGAGCACTGGATCCGCCTGGGCGTCCGCCGCGAAAACATCATCCTGTGCGACACCACCGGCGTCATCTACAAGGGCCGCACCAAGGGAATGAACCCTTACAAGGAGCGGTTCGCCGTCCAGACCGATCTGCGCACGTTGCAGGAGGCCCTGCGCGGGGCGGACGTGTTCTGCGGGCTGTCCGGCGCCAACCTGGTGAGCCAGGCCATGGTGAAGTCCATGGCCGGCAACCCCATCGTGTTCGCCATGGCCAACCCCGATCCGGAAATCACCTACGAAGATGCGGTGGCCGCCCGCTCCGACATCATCATGGCCACGGGGCGCTCGGACTACCCGAACCAGGTGAACAACGTCCTGGGCTTCCCGTTCATCTTCCGCGGGGCGCTGGACGTGCGCGCCCGGGCCATCAATGACGAGATGAAGCTGGCCGCCACGCACGCGCTGGCGCGGCTGGCCAAGGAAGACGTGCCCGATTCAGTCTGTCGCGCCTACGGGTTGGAGAAGCTCGGCTTCGGCCGCGACTACATTATTCCCAAGCCGTTCGACCCGCGGGTGCTGATCTGGGAGGCGTCGGCGGTGGCCAGGGCGGCCATGGAGACCGGCGTGGCCCAGCGCAAGGTCGATATCGAGGAGTACAAGGAAGAGCTGGCCCGGCGCCTGGGCAAGTCCCAGGAGGTGATGCGGGCGGTCATCAGCAAGGCCCAGCAGTCGCCCAGGCGCATCGTTTTCTCCGAGGGCGAGGAGGAGAAAATCCTGCGCGCCGCGCAGATCCTGATCGACGAAGGCATCGCTACGCCGGTGCTGATCGGCAGCACCGCGCGGATCCGGGAAATCGCCGAGGGCTTGAACCTGCGCCTGGCCAAGGCCGAGATTGTCGATCCCGACACCTTCCCCAGGCTCGAGGAGTACGTCAAGGAAGTGTACCGGCTGCGGCAGCGCAAGGGGATCACGCTGAGCGAGGCGCGGAACCAGTTGCGGAACAAGAACGCGCTGGCCGCCATGATGGTTTACATGGGGGACGCCGACGGCTTTATCGCCGGGCTCAACCAGCACTATCCCGACACCATCCGGCCGGCGTTGCGGCTGATCGGCACGCGCCCGGGGGTGCATCGCGTGGCTGGCATCTACATGCTGATTGTGAAGCGCGACATCTACTTTTTCGCCGACACCACGGTGAACATCGAACCGACGGCCGAGGACCTGGCCGGGATCGCGGTCTGCGCCGCCGACTGCGCCCGGCGGTTCGGCGTCGAGCCGCGCGTGGCCATGCTCAGCTTCTCGAACTTCGGCAGCACTCCGCACCCGCTGGCCGAAAAGGTGAGTCACGCCACCGAACTGGTGCGCAAACTCCAGCCCGAGTTGATGGTGGATGGCGAGATGCAGGCCGACACCGCCCTCTGCCCCGAGATCATCAACGAGACATATCCGTTCAGCATGCTGCGCGGCGGCGCCAACGTGCTGGTCTTCCCCAACCTGGAAGCGGCCAACTGTGCCTACAAGCTGATGGAACGGATCGGGGGCGCCGAGGCCATCGGCCCCATCCTGGTGGGCATGGCGCGGCCCGTCCACGTGCTGCAGCGCGGCTGCGAGGTCAACGAAATCGTGAACATGTCGGCCATCGCCGTGGTCGATGCCCAGGAAATGCATCGCCCGCAGAAGCTCGCCACCAGCACGTAGATTCACCGCCCGGCCCTTGCACCGCGGGCGGCACAAACAGTGCTGCGCTGGGGCGTCATGATCCGGCTTTCGGAACTCCTTCGTAAACGGACACCGTGTCGCGCTGAACCTCGATGCGGGCGTTTTTCTCACCCTTGCCTTCGAGCAGGTTTCGGTAGGCAGCGGCAAAGGCCTCGGCTGCGGCGGCATCGGCCCAGCGGGAGCGATGCACCAGGAACGCCGACGTGCGGTCCTTGTTCTCGTAAACGGCGAAGCGCAGACCGCGCCAGCCGGCCGCGACCTGCCGCGCCGTCTCCTCGCCGGAGTATTGCTGGAGCAAGATACGCACGTCCAGCTCCCCAAGCACATCGGTGATCAGGCGCGAGTAGCCGGCGGGCAACGGCGATGGCTCGGGCGCTTGCAGATCGGCCGGCACAGCGCGGCCGCGCGCCTCCGGGTGAAGCACCTCGGCCGTCGATTGGGGCGGGCTCCGTAGCGATTCGGCGTAAGCGGTCTTGCCACGCGCCTGCACCAGCGCGCGCACGTACTGCATCCCCACCGTGTACGGGAACAGCAGCGATTCCCGCAGGTAGAGCGGAGCGGAAGCATAGACCGGGAATTTCTGGATTTCCGCGGTGGTGGCCGCGGCGATCATCTCGTCCAGGTTGGGAAGCGTGTCCGCACGAAGGCCGGTGGCAGCCAGCAGATAATCCATCATGGCCAGCACCGCCGCGCCTTCCACCACCGCCTCGCGCGCCATCTGCTGGTCCTGGTTCAGCTTCTTGTCCTCCAGGAACTGGTCGAGCCCGACTTGCTGGTCCTGCAGCGCGTGCGTCAGCTCATGAACGATGGCCGGGCGCTGCAGCTCGACCGGCGTCCAGTCGGCGATGTAGATCTGCTGGCGCTTGGGGTCGTAGTAGGCGGCGGCCTGTTCGGTCAGAAGCTGCTCGGTGGCCGACTGCAGGTCGTATTCGGGCGGGAGAAAACCGAACTTCTTGAGCGCGACTTCCTGGGCGCGCAGCTTTTCAGAGGAGGCCACCTCCTTGAGGCGCTGGCGAATGTAGCGGCGGATGCTTTCGCGGCTGGCCAGCGCGTTCCTCACGGGCCGGCGCACGGGAAGACCCGTGATCTCGCTGGCTCTTTTCAGCAGCGCATCGACTTCCTGCAGGGCCGCGGCAGCCGTCGCGCGATTCTGCTCCGTGGCGGCATACGGCGGGTTGTCGGCGGCGATGACCGGAGCGGGCGCGGCGGCGGCCGGCCCCATCAGCATCGCCAATGCCCACGACAATGTCAGCGCTCTGTTCACGCCCTTTGCGCTCCTGGCTAATGGATTGCGGACTTACAGCATGCCTGCAGCGCGGACGGAGTCCAAGCGGCACGCGCCTGTCTCCATTCTATCAGCTTGACCGTAATGGGAATGTCATCTGGGCGGTTGCTGGCGCTCGGTTAGGCGCTTCTGAAGGAATTCCTCGATTGCTCTCAAGACCGGTTCATACCACTCGCGGCTTGCCCAGAAGGTGTGGGGAGCGTCCCTGGCCGTGAAAAGCTCCGCCTGCACGCCAGCCTGTTTCAGTCTCCGCGCCATCTCGTCCGCCTGCCGGTAGGGAACCGCGGCATCGGCGGTGCCGTGGAGAATCAGGAAGGGCGGCGCACTGCGGCTGACATGGCTGATCGGTGAGGCCTCGCGGCACAAGCCAGGCGCCTCGCCGCAGCCTTTTCCAAGTAACCTGGCGATGTTCCCGGCGGGGTTCGGCATGTCTTCCAGATCCAGGACCGGGTTGAGCGCGACGACGGCGGTTACTCTGGAGGAGAACTGGCGGCCGGCGCCCGCGCCTTCGAACTGCGGGTTGCCGCCGGTGACCCCAAGCAAAGCGGCCAGGTGTCCGCCGGCTGAACTGCCGACCGCCGCGATCCGGGCGGCATCGATGCCGTACGCGCGGGCGTTCGCCCTGAGCCAGCGGATCGCTTCTTTGGAGTCGTGCAAGGGCGCGGGCCAGGTTGCCTGGCCCGACAGGCGGTAGCTGATGCAGGCCCCGGCCACGCCCTTGGCGGCCATGTGGGCCGCCTGGCGCCATAACTGCGTGCGCACCCCGCCGCTCCAGCCGCCGCCGTGAATGTACACCGCGGCGGGGAGTGGCCCGGCCCGCCTGGGAAGATAGAGGTCGGCCTTCAGCTCGACCGGTGGCGACGGGCATTCTTGCCCGTCGCGGCATGGGCCCCCAGGCATTGCGAAGACCACGTCAGTAAGCAGGTCGTAGCCATCGCCGGGTAACGGAACGCCTTCCCATGCACCGGCCCGCACCATGGCGCCGCGATCGGGTGGACCCTTCGGCAACGGGGTTCCGAAGTAGTCGCGGGTGCCGGCTCCTTCCACGGGAACGCCTGACCGCGCGCAAGGTGACCCGGCCGTGGGGCGATAGCCTGCCACCGACGCCACCCCGGAACCGGCTGCGCCCGGGGCGGCCAGCAACGGGTCGGCAGTGATCTTCTTTGGGTCGGCCGGCTCATTGTCCGGATGGTTGCCGAAAAAGCAATTGGCCTCGAAGATGTAGTTTTTTGCCGCGCCGTAGACGTACGTTCCGTTCCCGGCGTTGTGGATGATGTTGTTGCCGAACCAGACCCCGTCGGCGTAGCCCGGCGACTTGCCGAAGCGGTCGAACTCGACGATGCGCGGGCTGAGTCCCGGGCCGACGTAAATCGTGTTGTTGTAAATCTTCGTGTTCGTGACCGGGCCGTCGAAGCCGACGACGCGCTCGATCTCATCCACGCTGACGTTGTAGCGGACGATGGTGCCGTCGTTATAGCCGCGCGGCGGCCGGGAGGTGGGGTTGTTGCACAGATCGACCAGTCCCCCGCCGTTGTCGTGGCTGTAGTTGTACTGGATGACGGTGCCTTCGGAATTGTAGTCGCTGTCAAAGGCCGCGCCCTCCAGCCCATAGAACTTGGTTCCATACACCTCATTGAGCTGGATCAGAGCATCCTTGCAGCCAAAAACATAGATCGCATTGCCATGGAGACGAGCGGACGAGTTTTCAACCACGTTGCGCTCGACCAGCGGCGCGAGCGAGGCGCGGACGCCGATCGCGTTCTTGCCGATGTCGCGCAGCCGATTGTTGCGCAGCCGTACGCCGGTGAACCGCAACTCCTTCCATCGCGGGTCGCGAGGGTGCGGGCTGTAGTCCGACCAGGTATAGATGCCGGTATTGTCCACATGCTCGACCGAGCAGCCCTCCACCAGGATGTCGTCGAAGCGCCCCGGCCGCTCGGCGCCGCGGACTTCAAAGGCGATGCCGCCGGTCGTCTTTGACACAATGTCCGCGCCGAGCCTGCCCCTGACGTGGTGCACCTCGAGTCCGCGCAGGTAGATGTGCCGAAGCGCACGGCCGGCATTTTCAGCCAGCACCAGCACGCCACGGCGCAGTCCTTCCTCGGGCGCGTCGTTGGTTACCTCAAGGTTGGCGATCTCCCAGCCTTCCTGGTTATTCAAGAGCACGGCCGCCATTGCTCCGTTGCCGCGAATCCTCGGCTTGGGGCCGTCGCCATAGCGATCGACGGTGATCGGCCGGCCGGGCGCGCCGCTGCCCTGCGGCGCCAGCACCTCGGTCCACTCGCAGCCCGCGCGCAGCAGGATGCGGTCGCCCGGCTGGAACGTCGTGGCCGAGACTCTGCCGAGCGTCTTCCAGGCAGCCGCCGGCGCGGTCCCCGGGGCGCGGTCATGGCCCTTCACGCAATCGACATAGTAGTCGGCCGCGACTACTGCCCGACAGAACAGAAGGAAAACGATGAATCTCATCGACTTGGGTTCTTCTGCACGTACTCGTACACGACCGCTCCGTGCACATCGTGGAGGCGAAACGCGATGGTGTTCAGGTTCCCGGTGCGGTTGACCGATACGGACAGGAAGCCGCCTTTGACACGGTGGAACCGGTGATAATTCGGATCGTAGCCCGGTGAGCCGGAGGCGTGCTCATCGCTAGTCGGTCCGCAAGCGAATTCCTGGACTCCGGTTTCCGGATGGACAGAGTGGTACTGCCAGTGCCGGTCACCGGACACGACAAAGAAGTTCCGCGCCACGTTCTGTTTCACCCACTGGCGAAACTCATTTCCTTCGTACGCGAACGCTGCATTGGAGTGGTTGTCGCCCTTCTTCCCGCGGTCAGGACCGACGATGGGTGTGGGACTCACCAGAACCCGCCAGGTAGCGTCGCTGGCGAGCAGGCTCGCCTTGAGCCAGCTCTTCTGCTCGGCGCCCCAGATGGTCTTCTGCGGGCCGTCGTCGGCGTTATTCGGTGACCGAAAGTCGCGGCCCTCCGGCAGCCAGATCTGGACGGCCTTTCCCCAGCGGTAGGTGCGATACGTCTTGTCGCCCATGGGAACCTGCTGGAGGAAGACGCGCTGCCCATCCTTAAACGTCATCGGCAACATCTTGGACAACATGGCAGGCCAGCAGTCATCCGACAAGGTATCGTGGTCGTCCTTTTCCCAATAGCCCGGCACGCTGAGGTGGAAGGCGATATGCCGAGGGAAGCTGTACATCCTGTCCCAGTGATGGCGGGCGATCTCGATGGTAGTGGCGTGCGGCGCATCGCCGTCGTAATACACGTTGTCACCCGTTTCGACGATGAATCTGGGGGCCAGCTTCGCCATGGCCGGGTAGACGTTGTAGCCTTCGGAGTCATCCATGTCCCTGTAGTGCTGGCAGGTGATCACTGTGAATTTGATATCAGCTTCGGTGTCCGGAGGAGGCGCGGTTTGGAAACTGCCGCGAAGCGAGCCGTGCTTGGGAGAGCCACCGGGGCCAGCGGTCTCGGCCGAGAAATGGTAAAGGGTGGCGGGCTCCAAACCTGTCAGGCGGAACTGATGGGAGTAGTCGGTTCTTGCCGTCACCTCGACCCACTCCGTCGCCTTGGCGTCCCTCAGGTCCTGTTTGGCGCCGTACCGGACGCGCACCCGCCCGGCAGTCCCGGGGCACGCTCCCTCCAGGCTGCTCACCTTCATGCCGGCAGGCAAGTTCTTTCCCTCCGGACTCTGCAACACAATCCCGCCGGTATTTCGGTGCGAGTTTGCCGTCAGGCGCACCCAGACGATTGCCGACGTGGGAGACACTTCTCCGACTTTCACTCCGGTGGCCTGGCGTGTCACCTGTCCAAACGCCGCCGTTGCAAGCACAAGCAGCGAAACGCACGGATAGCGAAGGCTCATCTGTTGGCTCCTTGCCACAAACACCGGACACTGCCACCCGGCGCCGGCGGCTGTGCCAATCCTCGATTGGGCAGCGTCAAAAATCCAGGCGCATGCTCACCTGCACCTCGCGACTCCCGGTGACCTTGAGTACCTGGCCGAAAGTCGAGCTGGCGCGCTTGGTGTCAATGCCGCCAAGGGTATGCCGGTTGAGGGCGTTCAGAAACTCGGCTCGCACCCTAAAGCGCATTTTTTCAGTCAGCCGGTGAGTCTTCTGAATTGAGAAGTCTTCGTTCCTGTACGCCGGATTACGGGCCTGCGAGTAGAAGCGCGCGCCGCTGCCGAGCGTGTAGTCGGCGGGCTGGGTAAACAATGACGTGGCCAGGTAGGCGTTGCTGGGCGAAGAGGGTGTCGATGCCTCGTAACGGGACGCATCGAACGATGGGTTGATCATCGCCCCCGGCGCCACGTTCGGTCGGTTGACCGCGCCGTTCCAGTAGCTGTACGGCGTGTTGGCCGTCCATGGCCCGAGAGGGACACCGCAATAGTAGTTGAGAATCCCGGAAATGGACCAGCCGCCCAAAACGGCGTTCGTCAGGCGGCCCGAGTTACGCAAAAGCGCCTTCCCCCGGCCGAGCGGGAGATCCCAACTGACGTACGCTTTGAAGGCATGCGGGATGTCATATTCCGTAACGCTCTTTTCCAGCGCCAGGTTGTAGTAATCGAGAGGCCGGCTCGCGTTGTCACCGATGAACGAACTGTCCACATTGGAAAGCGTTTTGGACCAGACGTAACTCGCGTAGACCGTCAGACCCCTGGACATCTCACGATTTGCGGTGACCTGCAGCGCGTGGTACGTGGAAAAGCCGAGTGGCGAGCCGTAGACGCCCACTGTGCTGCCACCGTTGACTTGGCGGTACGGGCGCAGGGCGGCGGCCACCGTCCCGCTGAAACCGTCAAAGGGATAGGCGACATTGTTGACGGCGGCCTGCGCTGCGTTGGTTACCGTATTGCCCAGACTCTTCTTGTACTTGTCCAGCACCCAGGTCGGGAGCTGGTTCACACGTGCCAGCTCCCCGACGCGTAGCCGGGTGCTCTTGCTGCCGACATATCCGATGTCCAATACCAGCTTTTTCTTGATTTCCCGCTGGATGTTGAAGTTCCAGGACTGGATGTAAGGCGTCTGGCCGTAGTTAGGGTCGATCATCCCCGGATCGTTCTTGTTGCCCCACGAGACATCGAGCGTGGGCGGCTGGTACTTGTCGAGCGGGAAGCCGTTGTCCCAATTGAAAATGCCCTTCCACCGTTCCGTCGCGTTGTAGCCCAGTTGCCAACTTCCCACCCAGGCAAGATTGGTGGGCATTCCCAGGGGAGTGCCGTCATAGCCGTTGAACGAATCGCCCTCGTAAAAGATACCGTAGGAACCGCGGACCGTCCATTTCTCAAGCGGGCGCCAGGCGAACCCAAAGCGGGGGCCGAAGTCGCGATAACTCGTCCGGCCGAAGGAGCGCTTGCCGGTGCAAGCGCTGCACTTGCCCGCGAAATCATAGGCGCCGCGCAAGCCGCTTACCGGGTCGATCTTGTTGGGGTTCCAGCTCGAGAGACGGTCGGCGACCTCGAAGGCAGGGGGTTGGTACTCCCAGCGCAAACCGAGATTGAGAGTGAGCCGCTGGCTGGCCTTGAAATCGTCCTGGAGAAACAGCGCATGGTAATGGCGCCTGCCGCCGATCCCTCCGTACTCGTTGACCGTGCCCCTGTCCACAATGCCGAGCAGATAGCTGGCGAACGCATGCCCGGTTTGCGATCCCCCCGAAAAGGTCTCTTTGGGTATGGCCGTGGCTAACGGGTCGAAATACAACTGGACGCGCTGAGCGCCGCTGGAATTCAGGTGGAAGCGGCGCATGTCCGCCCCGGCCTTCAGGAAATGGCGACCCTTGGAAAAACTGACCGTATCCAGCAGCCCCCAGCTCACATCGGCGCGGAAGCCGTCGTTCATATACCCGGCGGCCGCCAGCGTCATCGTCGGCCCTGAGCCCCAGTTGATGGTGGGGTAGCCGCGGGTGGAAATGTTCTTGATGCCCAGTTCCTTGGCGCCGTCCACTTCCCTCTGTAGGGCGCGTTGCGGGTTGCCGCGGCGATTGTAGGAAGCAGTGAAGTGGTTCAAGACGCGCGGCGAAGCCGTCCAATCGTGCGTCAGCCGGACGAACTCTCCCGTGTCCCCCCTGGTGCGGGCGCGTGCCAGCGGCCCGCCCGTCGGGTCGTTCACGTCCCACAGGCCGCCCGCATCCAGGATGAGGTAAGGGGCGTAGCGTTGGTTGTAGGCCCCCGACAGCTTGTGCTTCTCGCTGAAAATATGATCGACCTTTAGCGAAACCTGGTACATGTCCCATTCCGGCCGGGTCGCATCGGGAAACAGGGCGTTGTTGACCAGCGGGATCTGGCCGGACGCGTCCCGCACGTTCGGAAGATAAGATGTCTTGGCGATGGCATTCAGCCGGCGCGCAACCTCGCTGAACCGCGCTTGCGGGATCTTGTTATTAGGGAAGGGCGTGGCGGTGTAGCTTCCGCCCGGCGACAGGGTGAATGTCGCAGGGTCGAAGATCGTGCCGCGGCAGTACTTGTTCGCGCCGTAGGTTGTCCTGCAATCCTGCAGTCTGCCTAGATCGCCATCGTAAAACTCCGGCAGCGGGACGGTCTTGTTCGGGGTGAGGCCGTAGGAGCGCTCCTTGTAGCGTTCATACGAGGTGTAGAAGAACGTGCGGTTGCGGCCGCTATATACCTTGGGAATCGAGAATGGGCCTCCAAAGCTGAAGGCATAATTCTGCTTGCGGTCGAGCGCGCGTTTCAGTCCCTGGGCGTTATTCGTGAAGCTGTTGGCGTTCAGCGCTTCATTGCGTAGCGAGCCATAGGCGCTGCCGTGGAGTTGGTTGCTGCCCGATTTCATGACGAAGTTGAAGACCCCCGCCTGCGTGCGTCCGTACTCAGCGGGGACACCGCTGGTCTGGACACGGAACTCCTGGATGGCTTCGATGGAAATTGCGGCGGCATTGTAGTCACCGCTCTGGTTCACCGTGACGGAAGCGCCGTCCACCAGCATCTCCTTCGAGTAGGCGGTCGATCCATTGATGTGGCTCAGTTGCGTGGTTCCCTGCACACCGGGCGTCACAGCGTAAGCGAACGCTTCCGGGCGGCGGCCGTTGGCAAAGGTGAGCGGCAGGTCGACCAGCGACCTGTTTGACAGCGTCGTGCCCACTTCCGGCGTGTCTGTCTGTAGCCGCGGAAGCTCGGCGGTCACCTCGACGGAATCGGCCGTTGCGCCCAGTTGCATTTGAACGTCCACCCGCAGCACCGCCCCCACTCCGACCGCGACGCCGCTCCTGATGAGCTTTTTGAAGCCGGAAGAGTCGAAGATGAGCTGGTAGTCACCGACGGGCAGGTTGGGCACCGTGTATTGCCCTGCCTCATTGGAACTCGACCGATACGTGGCCGACGTAGCGGTGTTGCGAATCGAGATCTGGACGCCTGGAATGACGGCCCCGCTCGGGTCGGTGATGACTCCGGTAACGGTGCCGCGGTCCAGTTGTGCCGACAGCGGCACGCTCACAATCCCCAGCAACAGCATCAGAAAGACGATTCGGCGCATGGCTGGCCTCCAAGCCGACCGCAACAGAGCCGCGAGCGTAAGCAAGACGGTGCGTGTTCAGCGTCGCGCTCAGACTGTCAGGGCGCCCGCTCGCTCTCGCTCGCGGCTCTATTTCGGTCATGATCGAGCGCATGATGCCCGCTGCACATGGTCGCACGCAAGTCTCTAAACGTTGAGAGAATGTTAAGGGCACGTTACGAGTGGGCCTAACCCGTTGTAGAATCGAGCCGTGCGGGACTTGGAGAACTCGGAGCCCGTTGCCGCGCCGACCGACGAGGAGAAGCGCGCGGCGCTGGAAGCGTTGCTGAAAAGTCAGACGTTTGCGCGTTCCGAACAACTGCGCTCCTTTCTGGCCTTCATCTGCGAGATGGAGATGGCGGGACGGGGCGCGGAGCTGACCGAATACATGATCGGAGTGGAGGCGCTGGGCCGCCGCGAGGACTTCTCGCCGACCGAGGACTCCTCCGTGCGCACCCGCGCCCACGAACTGCGCCAGCGAATCCAGAGATTCTACAGCGCGGAGTGTCCCGAACCCAGGCTGCGGATCGAGCTGCCGAAGGGTTCTTACACTCCCCGGTTCGTCGCATTCAAGCACACCACGGTTGAGCCGGGGAGGCCGTCGGAACTGGGATCCCCGACCAGTCTGATGGCGGGCTCGGGAATTCCGATCCGTGCCTGGGCGGGCGGATTCATCCTCGGGGCGCTTCTTGCCGGCATCGTTCTTCTGCTGTTAGTCCGCCGTCCAGCGGCCGAGCTTGACCCGGCGGTGCGCCAGGCGTGGGCGCCCTTGGTCCAGAAGGACGGCGAGGTGCTGATCTGCGTTGCCACTCCGCTTCACCTGATGGTTTTTCCAAAGTCGGCCGACTCGGAGGCCGCAAATAGGGGCATTGCTGCGCAGGGGACGCCCCGGCTGCCGGCGCCGCAGGAAATCTATCCGTTTTTTGGCCGCTTCCGCCCGCTGGCGCCGGACGCCACGCTTGAAATGCAAGTTGTTCAGAAGGCGGTGAATGTGAGCGACGTACAGGGCCTGGCGCGTGTGGTTGGCACGCTTCAGAGCCTCGGCGTCAGATTCCGCATTCTAACGGAAAGCAACTTCCCGCTCTCCGCCATGCGCAAGAGCAGCGTGGTTCTTTTCGGCGCGCCCTGGTTCAGCCGGGCTGCATCCGGTCTGCTGGAGGGGACGCCCTGGGTGACTGCCCTGGACCCGGACGGCAGCGACGTTGTCTCGATGAACCGTGGCCCACAGACTCCGACGGGGTCTTCCCCGCCGCCGAGCATCCGCCGCGAATACCGCGAAGCCTTCGGCCTAATTACGGTGCTGCCCAGCAACAAAGAGGCCGACGATGGTCACACGATCATCATCTTCTCTGGGCTCACTTCCGTCGGCAGCCATGGCGCTGCGGCCTTTTTTACTTCCGGAGACAGCATGCGGAAGTTTCGTGACCGGCTGAAAAGCGAAGGTCACGGTTCGTTGCCCCGCTCCTACCAGGTCGTGGTCCTTTGTCGCGCCAACGAAGACACGCAGTTGGTCTTCCACGACTACGAAACGCACGAAGTCCTTGCCAGGTAATCGTTTCTCGTTTCAAGTTCCCCGGGCCGACCACCCACAGATCATGAAAAAGCGGAAGCTGTGCCGCCAGCGTCTCGCCGGCAATCCTCGGCCGACTGGCGCTGCCCCGAGCCTGCCGGCGGGACACCGGCGGTACAAAATCCTCTGTGCCTCCGCGTCTCTGTGGCAGAATTCCACCGTGGAACTGCCGGACTTCAAAGCGTTGTGGGAAGAGTGGAAACAGCGGCGCTGGAAGGAAATCACGGTGCCCGGGGCCGTCATCTGCCTGATCGGCTGCGGAATCCTGGCGATTCCGGTCGGCCAAACGCCCATGGGCCGCTTCCCCCTGCTCCACAACATCACCGTCGTGCCTCATGAAGGCGGGCACATGATCGTGCATGGCTTCTTCAATCTCGTCAGCCCCATCTCGGGCGGCGCGGATGAGAAGCCAATGCGATTCCCGCGCCTGGCTCCCGTGGCCATCGCCATCGCGGGCACGCTGGGGCAATTGCTGGCCTTCGCCGCCCCGGCCGCCTACTTTTGGTACAAGAAAAGCCCCACGCCGCTTGGCTTTTTCCTTTTCTGCCTGTTTGGGAACTTCATCGGCATCGGCATTTACATGATGGATTGCCGGATTTTCACGCTCGACTACGTGAGCTACGGCGAAGTCGACTACGAGAACATCGCGTCGCTTCACGACTGGGCCACCATCTTCAACCTGATGCACTG
>Ga0315288_10000662_pt1 | contig 43517 bp, 41 predicted proteins | sample YL17G11_20_MG_FD_203454 | JGI IMG/M metagenome (GOLD analysis project Ga0315288, IMG submission 203454) | Sediment microbial communities from Yellowstone Lake, YNP, Wyoming, USA - YL17G11_20 | ecosystem: Environmental > Aquatic > Freshwater > Lake > Sediment | place: USA: Wyoming | collected... | reverse complement strand
GTTGTCACCAAGGTGATCTTGGTGACATTGGTCATAAGAGGCTTGGATGAGAAGACGAAGCGCTCCCTCCGTGCCGAAGCGATTAGGCGCGGCCTTAGGCTGGCACAAGCAGTCAAGGAAGCCTTCCAACTCTGGCAATCCTACGACCAAGACGCCCAGACTCTCTCAGAGAGGGACGTGAACAACGCCGCCTATAATGCCCTGCGGCAAGAACTTGAGAAGTACGCGGGCAAGACGATCCTCATCGCTGGAGGAAGACTTCTCGGAGCCTACGAGAATCCGCGTTCGGCTGCGACGGACCTTAGGCTGAAAGCTCCCGAGGCCCGACATGCCATTGTCACCGTGATAGGCAAGGACAAGAGGGAGGAATTGGAGTGGCTAAGCGGCTCTTTGAATCTCTAGAATGCTGGCCGAATCTGGACGGAAATCGTCCAACTTTGCCCATAACCCTCAGCACCCTAGACGGGCAACGCGTAGTCCATAAACAACCCATGCCGATCGACACAGGGTTCGCTGGAGCAATGCTACTATCCCGAGAAGCCTTCAGCTATTTCGAAAGAGCCGAACTTCCGGAGTCCGAATCACGCATCTACCGAACCCTGATAGGTCCCGTTCCAATGCGTACCGCACGTGCCCTTCTGAAGCTGCCGCGCACCGACGAGATGGAGATTCTGGTAGATACTCCAAAATATGGTGTGGGAAAATCCTTGATCGGCATGCGAGCGCTGGACGGAATTGAACTACTTCTGAGCGGGCAGAGATCAGAGACCTGCCTCCTAAAAGAAAGAAGCCAACCTTAACCTCAGCCCACAACCCCGCCAGAGCGCCAAGGCTGCCGATCCAATTCTCGTCTGCGAGTTCAGTCTGGCTCCGCGGACCGGATTCCTCAAGATGCATCAACAGTCTGATCACCTGAAGCCGCAGATCGCTCTGTTTCGGAAATAACTCCGCGAGTTCAAGCTCCATATCCTCAGCCAACCTCTCGACCGTGACCGCTTGCTTCACGATTGCCGTGTCGATAAGCCCCTTCCCGTCTATCTCCCAATGTCCGAGGGCGAGCGTGATGTATCTTAGGAAGCGGCGGAAGATTCCGCGACTCACCCGGGCGAGCGTGAAGAGCGCGTCCTCTGTGAACGGGGCAAGTGCTTTGAAGCGTTTCCTGTAAGCCTCAACCATCTGCTGGGGCTCGAGCGGTTCAAGCTCAACCTTCTCCATCTTGTCGAAGAAGAAGTGGTCACGGAACATCTCTTTCTGGATCGCGAGTATAGGTCCCGGCCGCCCTTGCATCATTGCCCATTACGGAAAGGGCTTAGTCTGCGTGCAGGTTGATGGTAGGAGCGATATCAATGAGTTACGCCATCTCGGTTAAGGCGTTTGATGGTAGGCAGGTGCTTCTTCTGGATCAGGTTGGTTGCACATCACGTTCAGGCATCCGGAAGTAGGATTCGAAACGGCGCTCCTGTCGAGGGCTTTGATTCAACCCGATGAAGCCTACAGAAATGGGCGCGGCGGAGTTCATGCGTTGATGCGCATCGATGAAAGCCACTTCCTCGTGGTTATATATGAGCCGACCGACAATGAAGGCCTCGTACGAACAGCCTATCTGACGAGCGTTAGCAGGAAGGAGAGGAGGTATCGACAATTACTCTGCCTGAAACGATCTTAGAGCTGGATCTGAAGAAGATCTTGGCGAAGGTTGAGGCCAAGTACGGAGTGAAGCTTCCTAGAAAGGTCGTGGCCGTTGACTTTGGCTCCAGGGGAGATCTGTACGTCAGGTTCAAACATGTCGCAAAACCCATCGGTGAGGCCACCAATGATGGTCTTGCAGTCTTCTTCTATGATGATGGACGGAGCCCGGTCGGCCTAGAGCTGCTTGATGTCGAGCCGTTCACCTGAGATCGAGCTAGCCCCCATTGGCGTGGAGCAAGTTCTGAGGTACCTTACAATTGGAGCCCTTTCATGTCTAGTGGTCACGATTCTGGAGAGACTTGCTGCAGGACTCGAAGGCGTCCTACTGAGGACGGAGATCTATAGCATCCACGGCTTTTCGCATGTCTTCTTCGGGATAGGATTGGCTTCGATTATTCTGTTCCTCAGACCGAGAGCGAGTGCAAAAGTTGTGATTCTCGCAGTTCTGCTTGCAGGGATAGCATGGGAACTCCACGAAGGCTTGTGGTTGAGAGGCGAGCCACTAGATTCTGTGGAAGACGTGATGTTATCAATCCTCTCGGCTTCAACGTTTCTATGCCTCACAAGAAGGAAGGACAGGGAACCCGGCGCATGATTTGATCACTGCCAATGAGCGTGTTTGGGTTCTTGCAGTATTGCACCGCTATTTAGGAAGAGCCGGGAAGGACCACCCCCCATGATTGCGGATTGAAATCACGGTAAATTCGGTCCGGAATCGATTGGGTCTCTTGGCTCGCGAGGATCTGGGGACGTGAAGATCGCGTGCAAGGGCAAACTGGTTCTGTAATGTGGCGAAGCCTTGGATGGTCAGTTGCGTAGAAGTATGCCTTTATATGCGGGGCCTTCATACTCCGTACCCGGCAACGTAAGCAAGGTCTGGTGCAGATCATGAGTGAGCGAGTCACTATAACCCTCAAGAAGGGTTTCCTACGCGAGATAGACAGGGCGGTAGACCGGGTCAAGGTAAGGTCTCGAAGTCACTTGATCGAGGTTGCCATGCGTGAGTACCTCGACAAGAGAACCTCCGTCCAGCCGGATCCTCTCGAAAAATGGCTCGACACGATTGTTGATGGGCGCCGATCGGATGCCCTCAAGGAGCACGACCTGGTGGCCTGATGTTCATAGATTCAGTCATCTGGATAGCATACAAGAACAAGAACGACTCATGGCACGACAAAGCCAAACGCCTACTGCCAACCATCCTTCAGAGAACACGCGAGAGAGCCTACGTGACTGACTATGTTGCTCTGGAAACTGTGAACCACCTGCTGCGAAAGACATCCTTCGAGACTGCGAAAGAGACCCTGGAAATGTTTACCAGATCTCCCAGAATCACCACGCTTTACAATGACGAAGATAGCTTTCGGGCAACATACGATGTGTTCCTGGAACATCCTCACCTAAGCCTCACCGATGCCAACATCATCTTCCATATGGCAAGGTTACGGGAGAGGACTCTATTCTCGTTCGATAAGGGATTCGACGCGGTGAAGGGGATTATGAGGAGAGAAGACGCTCCCGCTCAGTAGCCGCAGGAGAACATGCTCTTCTAATGATTCTGTAAATCCGAGTTCGCCGCAACCTTCTGTCCGTTTCTTCCTTATCGTGTGAGAAGCTACTTGACCAACTGTCGAGTCGCCAACCTGACGGATTCGTCGCTGTTCCTTCCTGGTTTCCACCCGCGCCTCGATCTTTGAAGTGCTCATGGAGAGTCATGCCGTCCGGGTGGGCGTGATTTGTGTCGGGTTGGTGGTTCTGTCACATATTCGGGCTTGTTCGTGCAATATTCTCTGGCGCGTTTCGGCTCTCACGCCGTCTTAAGATAGTCAATTAACAAAGGAACGGTGGGGAGCCGAAAGTTGGCTAAATCCATGCTCTCCGCACAGGAGAGGAAGCTGCTATCAGAAACACGGGATATTCTTGAAGAGCTATTGGAAACAGAAGAAGTTCTCAGAGACAAAGCGCTGACGAAATCCATCAGGGACTCCCAAGAAGATGCGAAGGCGGGCAGGCTCTACACAATTGAGCAACTCAAGAGTAAACTCCGCAGAGAAGGCAAGCTATAGCCCTGAATCCACGCGAGGCTACCGAATGAAGACATCCCACCTTTGCCTCTTCCCCAAGTCTGCGTGTTGTCTCGCGTCTCGAGTGAGGTAGTTGTCTATGGATTCGCACCATAGAGGAACCCATCCAAGAAGATGCCAACGGGTTACCTTGCAGTTCGGTTGTTGCGGTTAGTATGGAAATTGGGCGACATGATATGCTTCGATATTCGGCCCCCTGGAATTCACCTTGTCTATGAAGTCTTCTTTGTCCAATGACACCAAGACTGCACGATTGTCTAGCGCCGTCTTGAGATACATCGCATCTATGGCATAGATGCCATACTCGGAGCAGAGAGGGTACGCCGACACGCAGAAAGCTCTGTTACAATTGGCGAGCAGGGTTGGATCGATGATTAGGTCAAGCTGCCTCTTTGCGTTGTCGGCTACTTCTGCTCCAACCCTTCTTGCTAGTGTTCCGCAAACTTCTTGGTAGACGATACTGGGCTCTGACAAGATGAACTGGCCTGGAACCTTGCTGATTATCTCTGCGCATCGGTCGCTGTGAGATTCATCCTCTTTCAAAGCGGCTATCATGACGTTCGAATCTAGGGTCAAGGTACGACTATGCTGTGTGATGGGCCCTCGACCTTCTTGTTTCCTCAAGCACGTCGGGATGACCTGTCCATCTGTCTGAGACAACGCTTCGAAGCTTCAGGAACTCCTGTACCCCAGTTCTTATCTCGCTCAGTTTCTCTTCGCCGAACGAGATCGTCCTCTCGGACTCGACAAGCTTGGCTAGAAGTTCCGCCCATGTTCTACACCCTAGCTCGGCCTTGAGCCTCTTGAGCTCCCTCAGGAGGCCGTCGGGCAGATTCTTAACGAGGATCGTTGCCAAGGTCATCAAGAATATCTGGATAGCCCAGAATAATAAGATTATCTCCTATAGCAGAACTCTTCGAGCATGGCCAGAGATTTGCACAAACAGGACACGTTACCAAGCAGCAGATCCTCAAGGCCGCGAGAGAGACTAGGCGCGGGCGCTGATTCGAGTCACGCTGGCCACAAATGTCCTAGTCCAAGGCCATTTCCATGACAGCAATGAACGAGCGGTCCTTCAGGCTGCCATGAAGGGGAGTGTGCGGCGTTTTCTTGGATACGAAAAGACCGTTGCCCCAGGACACCCAATGCTCACTCTATCAGACCAGTGCGCATGCCATCCGGTTCCTCGGGCTCAGCCGATCCCAAGGTGAATGTGACTTTCGACTATTTGGATGGTTTACCTCCACGTCCGTCCCGTCTCGCTCACGGGCCCGTTCATTGTTATGGATACGAGATTCGTGGTTCCTGTGTATAATCCCGAACCTGAGCCAGACCAAGAAGACGAAGCGTAGCCAGAGTTCGCTGTTGCTGGAGGGGAACTGGCTCTGCCGGTCAGCAAACACGAGGGTATGGGTCGGGGCTAACGCTGGGTTCGAGCCCAGAGAACATGTACCCATTGGCAAATCGAGCGCCTCACAGAAGGATTCTCTGAAGAAAGTCGGCGGCAAAAGCAAGTCTGTGTCCTAGATACTTTCTGATTAGGTCGATATCTTCTTCTCGTGCGACTCTGAGCAGGCGTAACATCCCGAGATAGGCTATGCCTCCGAGAAGTGCGTATACTGGAAGCAGGAACTTGTTGTAGAATAGAATCTCCACCATCAAGACGACCGCGGCCATTACTATCCCAGCGACGAGACTCTTCGATATTGCCTCAACGTCCAGCTGGAGCTTCAACCTCCTTCCAAGGGCGAGGAGCGTAAATGTGGTTACTATGACCATAGCGAGTGCACGAGCGATCGCTGCGCCAACCATCCCCAAGAAAGGCAACAGTATCGACGCCAGAACAAGACTGACAACCACAGAGGCAACTGTGATCGCTGAGGTTACACGTGTCTCTCCTAGGGCGAGGAGCATCGGCGTCAGGATTGCTCCAACGAGCGTGAAAGCAAACGCCCCCGCCAGTATCATGAGCGGTTCTGCGCCTCCGACGTAGGCTTGACCAACAAAAAGGGTCAACGCAGGCCTAGCAGTAGCCAAAAGCCCAAGCGCAAGCGGGATTCCAACCAAGCTCACGTAACGTGAGGCCATTCGAACGGCTTGGCTCAGAGCTTGGTGCTGAGAGCGACTTTGCATGGCCGAGTATGCAGGGAAGAGCGTATCTGCCATGGCACCAGGTATTCCTACCAGCACGGTGAACGCTGTTAGGGTTGCGTTGTATACCCCGAGCATAGCAAGGGGAACGAAGATCAGTAGCAGCACACGATCGAACCAAGCTTTGGCAAACGTCACAGCATTCCTCACGAAAAGAGGCCACGAGAATCCCACGAGTTTGGTCAGAGGGAACCCAAACCTCGGTCTGCCCAACACCCTCGAGATGTAGCCCAAGTAGATCAAAGCCGTCACAGAATCTGCGATCATCCAAGCAACGACAAGGCCGCGAAAATCCTGCAGCAAGACGATTAGGACGATGATCAGTGACTGCCTGACCACCGTGCCAACGATGCCGATCATGGCTGTTTCTTTGAACCTCTGTAAGCCGAGCATCGTGCCAGTCAGGACAGGTAGCGCCCCGGAACTGAGCACGACGTCGAACGCCAGGACTTGGAACAAGATCGCGCGTGTGTGGTCACCCAGGATTTGAGATGCCAGGACTCCGGCTCCAAGGAAGACAACAAGCGCGACCAGAGCCGCGGAGAGAAGAGTGAAACGCATAGCCTGATAGAAGATCGATGCCGCCGTCTGCTTGCCACATGGCTCCAAGTTCTCTGAGATGAACTTTGTCGCAGCCTGCTCAAGCGCCAAGGTTGAAGTCAGTTGACAAAAGCCGTTTACAAGGAGGAGGACGGTCAATATGCCCATTTCCTCAGGGGTTATCAGCCGGGCGATGACGACGAATGACAAGACCATTGCAGCGCTGGCCGCGATGTTCTGGATTATGATGTAGGATGCACCGCGAGCGACATGAACCGCACCTGACGAATGCAATGTTCGTTCTCCAATGGTTTGCTAGCTTGATTGCCTCTCAGATCCAGTATCCGGTAGCAAGTGCTGCAACGGGGCGCAAGGATAGACAAGGATTCTTAGGTGTTTCGTGTCACCTTGTTCTCTCTTCACGACCTGCAGGACCTCAGACCATAACGACTTGACTCTAGCTCGACGAACTTCTGATGGTAGTGGTTCATCACTTTTTTGCGTCCGATACAACCAGATCGGATTCTTCTCACTCGGACGCTCACGCCGCAAGAATGGCTTGCCTCTCCGAAGACCGTCTAGGCTGAAGCTGCGCAAGAAACGCGAACACGTCCTATCCAATAGCTCACGCGGGGTCATTGCGGAGAGCCTTCGGGCTCTGGCTGACAATTGATGCAGCATTGGCGAACTTGTCACGGGAAAGAGGCGATGGTATCCCATTCCTTCACTGCAAGAACCAACTGCTATTGTAGTAACTTCGGGACGGCAGTGAAGAAGTGGAGTGATCCCTTTCATCAGCACGAACGTCAACGATAGGTCGTTCGGGTAAGCATTGGAGACAACAACATCTGTGTTTTCGGGCATCGGTGCTAAGTAGGTTTTCTTGGAGAAAGCAATCTCATCCTCAAAGTAGCAGGAAGGATCTCCGCATCTCATGCGGACTATCTCTCGGTCCGAATTCAAATGCACGGAGACCATTGTATTCAATCCAATTAGTCGGGCAATCTCGTCCAGGTCTCTCCTGAAGTTGCTTTTCGCTGAGGATCCCCACCCAACGCTCTCATGACGAAAATGCAAGTGCATAATAGAACGTTCCCCAAGAACGCCCAACGCGAGCTTGGATCCTCCTCCGAAACCAGCGGTTTGGTTGGGGTAGATCCCACCTATCCCAATAACAAAATCGCTTAGGGCAACCGCTCTGTTGACAATGACGGGTGTTCCAAAAGAAGTGCGGCCCACTTCCACGAGATCACGGGTGCAATCATGAACGATGGTTCGACACGACGAGGCTGCTTCAGGTCCCACCTTCTTGATCATGGCATTCTTGCGCGGTACGCCATGCGCTCCTGTTGCCATCAGGATTTTCACCTGCCGAGCTGATGTTCCGCCGTCTCGAAGAATTCTTAGCAGAGGGCGCATTACACGAGCTGCGGGTGTCGGTCGATTCAGGTCGTCCACAATAACTAGCGGCCTCGACTTCCCGCGACAGATCTCACTTATTGGTGGCTGCCCGGTCGGATGTTCAAGAGTGTCAACGATCTCTTCTTCCGTGAGGGGGCTGGGAGTCCTAGGCCAGAGGCATCTGATGTCCCACTCATGAGGAAAATCCATCTTAAGGATCTCGTCGCCGTACCACGCAGCTGTTCGAAAGCTTTGCTCTGAGACCATGAAATCCAATTCCGTTTCCAACGCTCGAGCAGTAGGCTCACCAAAGCATCGCAGGTTCTCCGCAACGTTCTCTTCGCTTCAAGGATATGTAAGCAGCACTGAAACTCGCGACTATGTACGAGAACGTCACAATTCCGATAACCATCATGCCTTCAGGAAGCCTATCAAGAACACTCGCCACAAGTAGGATCAGCTCTTTGCCTGACAGTCCAAATTTGAAACCCTTCCCAACTGCGGGACTATGTTCCACATCTGCTCCCTTTCTCGACGCATCTGCTTGTTGACCAATAGTTGTCCGAGGGAAAAGATCTGACACTATGACGAACATACCTAGGATCAGCATCCTAGGATCGTTTCTTGAAACGAAAAGGGACAACGTTACGCTGAAATAGACACCAATGTCTCCAAGCCTGTCTAGGAAGAGGTCAAGAAGCCCCCCAGATCTCGTCACTTGATTCTTGACTCGAGCGACTTCGCCGTCAACGCAGTCGAAGACATGAGAAAAATAGAGCAAGGTTCCCGCGGTGATGTTAAGCAGATAGTTGCTGAACAAGAACAGCAAGGCCGCCAGGAGTTTCAGCGCGAATGAGAGCAGCGTCACTTGGGTCGGGGTTACTTCGGTCTTCAAGAGGAGCCTTGTTATCCTTATCGATAGCGGTCTCATGAGAAATCTGGGTACTATGGCGTCGACTCTCTTCCAGGCTACTTTCTTCAAGGTCTCCAGATCGTTGAAATCGCTCATTCTTCACGCCTTGATCGGAGCTTGTAGCTTTCCGAGAAGCCAAACATAATCTCGGTAAGTGTCGACCTCCTTGCACAGCATCCCTGCCGAGTCTATGGGAACGATATCGCGCGTCCTAACGAACTGGTTCAAAGCTTCCGGCCACCACGTGTCTCGATGCCCATCAACTATCAGCTTATCTACTGTATCGTAGAAATGTGCAACATCGTCCTGGCATATCCTAATGATCCCGATGTTTTCGCCAGACCAGTCGTCTCTTGGCAGATCTCTGCTCCAGATGAGTATCCTCCCGTCACGAACCTTGACCTTGGTTGATTCAGGGTCCCATTCACATAATGCGTCTATTAGAGCTGCATTTCCTGGTCCTGAAATGATCTTTCCAAACAACCTTGGTTCTAGGTAGACATCAGAGTTAGCGATGATGAGGCCGTTCTTGCGTGGCTTTCTTGAAAGCCACAACGAATACAAGCTGCCGGTCATACGATACCTTCTATTCAGGATCAAAGTCGCATTCTCGTTCTCTATGAAAGGGAGCAATTTCCTGTGCCTGTAGCCTGCCACTATGGTGAACCTGCTTATGCCTTGCATCTTGAAGGATTCGATGAGATGCGACAATATCGTCTTGTTTCCGAGAGGGAGCAAGCACTTTGGGAATTCTCGCGTTTGCGGCAGAAGCCTCGAAGAGGATCCTGCTGCCAGTATCACGGCTTCGAACTCAGGTTCGCACATTGCCCGAAGGCCCCTGTAGAAGTGAAGATGACGAAAATAGAATCTTGCTCTATTTGTGTTGTTGCATAGGTCTTCATCGGTCTTTCTTGGAGCAGCTAAACTCCCACGCATGTTTGCACAGGATAACGTTTGGCACATATCGGTCTGCCAGAGGCTGTCTGGGTGCTCACACCTGAAGCCTATGTAGGTTCTCCTTCTTCCAGGCGCATATTCCCTGAGAGGTAAGGCGTGGAGTGTCATGTACACAGATCCGTTGCTGACCTTCTTCTCGTCCTAGCGTGGGCGTCTAGTTGTCGTCTAGTTGTCCATACTGCTTGTCGCCATACCCACCCCGCGCCAGGGACCCTCCTGGCAAGATTCACGATCATGCTTTCAAAATCGCGCGCCTCTGCCATCGATCTTTCTCCTCGTTGATCGCATTGATGTAGGTGCCAGCGTACATCACGTACGCCCCGCCTTGCATGAACTTTGTGATCTGCTCTGATCTGCCTGGGCGCTTCGATCAACGATAGTGACGACGGCCACGACAGCTTGGCCCTGGCCAAGAGCCCAAGCTTGGTGTTGAGGATGACTCTGCATGGCCGATAAGACAGCAACACCGGAAGAAAGCCACACTCGACATTCGCTTCGCCTTCAGAATTCACAAGACCATCGTGCGATATCTCAGAGATCCTCGCGCCCGCCAGATCAGCGTGAAAAGCGAGAACATGAGCATGGCGAGCGAACCGATCAAGATTCCACTGGGCGTCCTCACCCCCTCCCTAGGAATCACAAATCTCGCGTAGTAAATCGCATACGCCATGAATGCAAGCATTGTCAATGTCGCCGAGCAGGGACCAAAGAGGAACACAAGAGTCGATGAAGACAGAATACTGGCGAGCACCGCTGCCAATCCCACGGTTGACCTTGTGAACCGTCCTGTCATTCTTAGCCATTCTCTCGTCCAAGCAGGGTGCCTCTTGAACAAAAGCGGCACGGTGTAACTGTCCGCGCTTAATCTCCATATCCCTTTCAGCCCCAGATAATCAAGCTCGTGAAAAACGACAGCGTCCTTGCAGAAGACAAACTTGTGGCCTCGTTCGAGGAGGCGGAGCATGAGATCGTAGTCGTCACAACCTCGCCTGAACTGTCGGTCAAAACCGCCAGCTTCTGCAACGGCAGACTTGCGGTATAGTACGTTGCATCCAGACGCTCGCAGGGGCGCCGACCCCAAGTTGATGTTCGCAGTCAGGATCGGGGGAAGATACTTCGTGAAGTCGGTGATAACACGTCCGCCGATGATTGACGCTTCGGTCTTTTCGGCACATTCTACCATTTTGCTGAGCCAATCACTAGTTGGTCTGCAATCTGAATCGGTAAATGCAACCAGCTCCCCCTTCGACAACAATATTCCATCGTTCCTTGCAGAAGAGATCCCAGCTGCGGTTGCTGAGAGGGCAATTCTGACTTCGGGATGCGCGCCCAAGGTTTTCTGCTTGAGCTTCTCGCGGTCTGGGTGAGGATCTAATACGAAGATTATCTCAAAAAGACTTGAGGGATAGTCTTGGTTTCTGAGACTTGCCAGGCATTCATCGCAATCTGTCGTCCAGTTTTTGGACAACACAATGACTGTGACAAATCGCTCCATAATGGTTACCAGCAGATATCCAAGGGGGACTCGGCCTAGAATAGACCCCTCTTCAAAGATCATGAGCTCCTGTGGCCAACGCCGTCCTCATGACGCGGATTTCGGATACCACCTATGACAGACCTGCCTTGTTCTAAAATCATTTCCTTAAGTGATGCTACCTCGTAGAGAGATCAGAGAACATGCACATTCATTCCTCGTGCAGGAATAAGAACAGTCAATTGTGTTGGGTCAGGCTCGTCGAAGACGTCGCTGCATGTCCCTTTCCGGCACCGGAAAAGGAACCCGATTGCTGCCAGCGATAAGATGTGGCACCCTATGCTTCCCGAATACAGACGCAACACCGCCTGCTCCTGCGTTTCACGTAATGGCTGACTCGTAGAAGTCCACCAACCGACGAACCTTAAGGTCCCAACCAAATTGCATTACTGCCCTCTCTCTGGAATTCCGGCCCAGTTTCTCTCTCAATGCTTCGTCTCGCAGCAGCCGGACTGTCGCGTCAGCAAGAGCCGCAACATCTCCTGGGCATACCAGAAAACCATTTTGACCATGAGCCACCGATTCTGCATTTCCAGGTATTGCAGAAGCAACAATGGGCTTGGCTGATGACATAGCTTCCAGAATCGAAACACAATGCCCCTCTGAGAAGGAAGGCATGACGAAAATGTCTGACATTGCATAGAGCGAAGGCAATGTGGACTCATCAACTACTCCAATGAGTTTCAACTTGCCCCCGAGTCTCAGTTCATTCCCAAGTCCATGAAGTTCGTCGCGTAGAGGGCCTCTACCCGCTATAACCAACGAACACGCGTCAAACCGCCTCAGGACGTCGCTCATCGCTCGCATCAAGTACTGGAATCCCTTTCGTGGTATGAGGTGCCCGACAGAAAGTATCACACGATGATCTTCGGGGATACCAAGTGTTCGCTTCAGAGAGACAGACTGCACGTGAGGCCCAAATCGCTTCGTATCGACTGCATTCGGAATAGTCACAATTCTGGAACTGGAGGTCACGAATCTTGTGACCTCCGATAGGATTGCATGACCCACCGCTATGATTCCTCGTGCGGACCGCAATGCGAGTCTTGTGGCAGCCGCTGCCATGGGCCATCTGTACGGAAACTCAAGAACGTCCCACCTATGGACGGTTATCACCAACGGAGCAGCGCGGGGAGTCAAGGCTGCTACGACCCCTGCCGGAGCTATGAACTGGGCATCAAAAATGTCGAGCCCTGTGCTTCTTATGAGACACTCCAACGACATTGCTGCAAAGTTCTTCGCATGGTCTATCACGGCTACGTCGACTTTCGCAGAACGAAGATGATCGACCAAGTCTCGTACGAAGGTGCCTCGATCAGGGTTGCGACTTGACGGATATTGATCTGTGATTATCCCTACTCTCAGATTCACTTTCCACACGTCCCAGTCTCCATAGGATCACGCTCTAAGTCCCCAGCGTGGGCTGGCGGCTGATCTGCGCAGACAAGTGTGGAGCGATGAACCCATGGATAGGTCTTTCCAAACTAGCCTTACTTCAGATGAAGGGAGACCCCTTGGAACGAATCATGTGGCGAACGAAGATGAAAGGTTCGAGAAAGGGATAGGTTCTCCCATACTGACTCCAGCGTGCAAGCCAAGGAGAAAAGCTACGATCTCCAGTCTTTTCGATCAGCATACGAAGCAGTTCCACGTGGAGCGTGTGGTATTTTTCATCCGCCGGATTTCTGCGCGAATCATAACAAGTGTAGAACGTCGCATCGAAGAGGCCTAGGTCACGCTTCAGCGTTCTGCACCCCAATTCAAACCCCTCTCTCAGAGCTGGATCTCCGAGACGAAGACTACACTCTCGCAGAATCAGCAGACAATGCAGCATGCAATTCAATACCAAAGGTCGTTGTTCGCAAGCAAACTCCAAGAACCAAAGCGAGTCTCTACCGACATACGCAACACCACCCTGCCTATAGTCCGTCAGCATTGCCTCGAGGTGTCTGCGGGCTTCCTCTGCCTTGCCAACGACCAGTAGTAGTAGTGCTCCAAAGGCCTCCGCCAAGGCAGATCTCCAGGGCGGTTGAAGATTCAAGCTCGGCCACGGAAACGCATATTCCCAGACTGAAAAACGTCCACAGTCGAGTTGGCTTGAATCCAGCCAGCGTATGGCTCTTTCAACATATTGGGAACCCTCAGCCTGTCTAAGACGCGGCAAGAGTATTGGGCCCGCAGTGGATTCCAAGCCGAGCTGTCTGCAGGCATAGAGCGCCACGGTCAGCGGATTGACCTGCCTGCCGACATAGGATCCGCATCGCTCACCGTAGTTGACGACTGGAATTCCCTGTTTGGAGTCGTACTCTAATTGAATGGGGTCCGTTCGAAACGCTCGCAGGACGGACTTGCGAATGTTCTGCCTCAGCAAGGTGCCAAGAGGAGCTAGCTGCAATGCGTCTCACGCCCTGTGTGGACCAGTCCGAATTGCGCTTAAGCGCCTATAGATGTCGCTCAACCTGAGTGACATGACTTCCCAACTAAGATCCAAGGCCGCCGCCGCGTCTCTCGCCCTAGTAGACATCTCATGGTGCCTGCTTGGATCCTTTGCCAGCGAAACGATCATCTTCAATATCCCTTCGGGATTGTCGTCTTCTAGGACCAATCCGATCCCGAACTGCTCGACTAGCCGCGCAACGACCGTCCCCCTCTCTACTAGCACTGGGACTCCAGATGCCAGCGACTCAGAGAATTTCCACGGCACTGCCAAACGCTCGCTCAAGGCTGCTTCGCTATTCTGGTACACAACCCAACTGAGATCGCTTGCGAGGACGTACATGAGGGCTCTTTCGTGAGGCACATGAGGTCGAATGGTCAAGCGAGGATTCGATGCATCTTCTGCAAGTTCCACAAGTGCAGGAGCAAGGGGACCTCCTCCGACAACAAGGAAGTGAACTTTCTCATTCTCGGCCAGTGAAGAGACAGAAACGAGAAGGTCCAGTTTGCATCCGAACCTTATCTCCCCGACATAGGAGATGATGAAATCTTGCCGAGGCAGCCCAAGAACGGATCTTGCTTCTCTCTTGGAGAGTCTCGGAATATCTGTCGAACTCGGGCAGTTATAGATTACTTCCGTCATCCGATTGAACGTTTGCAGATATCTCCGAATGGGGTCGCTCACCGTGATCACAGAGTCCGGACACCTCAGACACCTTTCCTCAATGATCCGAACTATGCCTCCAATGATGGGATTGAACCATTCCGAATACACTGCGTAGCTGAGCTCATGACAGTCGTAAACCAGCCTAGTGGACAACCCAAGCTTTTTCAGAAAACACCCAGGAAGCAGCGTATTGAAGTCGTGCGAATGTACTATGGGTCGCTGTTTCAGCCGGCTGATTAGCCTGACAGCTTCCAGAACAAGTATTGCCTGAAACATTATGGCTCCTAGAACAAGGCCGAACCTCGAGAACCTTCTCAAGTTCACATGATGGAACGAACGTATCAATACGCCGTCCGAGTTCTCAGCGTGTCCAAATCTGCATTCGCGATCCCAGGCAAGTACATAGAGAGGGTGCCCAGATTCTGTAAGGGTTCTAGCTTCCTGCTTGGGCCGAGTATCGTTCTGGAAAGCCTTTGCCAGCAGCATAATGACCGGAATAGGAGTTGTCAAACGATGAGCCTTCTCTCCTTTGTTCACGTTGTTCATTTCTACTCCTAACAGTGGATCCCCAAATATCGTTGTCTCTTTTCGCTGTCTATTTGACCCTCCGATAGAGCAGCAGTCGTACGGCCTCAAGTGCATAAGATCCACGGCCGACAATCGAGGACCCAGCCGACGAGAGGCAGACCAGCCGATTCTGTTTGCCCGCTTCGAACGTAATAAGGCAAACGACGGATCCTCTCAAATTTCAAATTCTCAAGTGGACTTGTCGAATCTGCCTCTGATGCCGAGCTGAAGAGCAAAGACCGGGAATTCATCGCTGATTTCTGGTTGGAGGATTTCGTAGGTGTAACTCTACATTGGCTTCTGGAGTTACATCACGCTCATCGCGCTTGTCGAGCATCTCCCTCACAAGAGGGAGCAACGACAGTGACCAGTTTCATATTCTCAAGCAGAATTCGGCTGTATGTACTCGCGGGAGTACTCTTTGCGATCTTAGGCGCACAGGTCACTACGTCGGTCCTAGCGGCCAAAGGCTCGGAAGCCACGACCCAAGAGAATTTCCTCAAGACAGATGGCATTACGATCGTAGATGCCAGCGGACAGCCGGTATTGCTGCGAGGAGCCAACTTTAGGGGCTATCACTACGGCGATCGATCACTATGGAAGACTTCGCATTCAGAGAAGGACTACCAGAATCTGGGGAGCTGGGGATTCAACGTAGTCCGCTTGCTTATCGCTTGGTCAAAGATCGAGCCAAAGAAGGGTGCCTACGATAAAGAATACTTCTCGAAGTATGTGGATCGCGATATCGCTTGGGCCAGACAGAACGGACTCTATGTGATTCTCGACATGCACCAGAACAACTGGAATAGCAAATGGAACGGCAATGGTGCTCCCGACTGGGCGGTAGCTGGGTATCCCCCCACTGAAGAAGGACGACTGATGGCTGTCGAGGACTTTTGGAAAAACCAAGAACTGAGAGCGAGTTTTGTGGACATGTGGAAGCACGTGGCTTCGAGATACTCAAATGAACCCACCGTTGCAGGCTATGACATACTAAACGAGCCTTGGGCAATGTTTGACAAGTCCAAGACCACACCTGACCAAATATCGTCAACGCTCTCAGGATTCTACGAGCAAGTTATTGATGGGATCCGCACAGTTGACTCCAATCACATAGTTTTCGTTGATCCGTACTACCCATCTATGTCTCCTATCCGCCGCATCGACAGGCCTAACCTAGTGTGGGCGCCACACTTCTATGCGTATGTCTATCAGTTCTACGGAAAGCCCTACTCACACAATAACGCAACTCTCCTCGAGAAATACCTGAAGCCGTTCTACGACCTACTCGTTGTGAACTATCAACAACCCGTATTGATCGGGGAGTTCGGGATGGAGATGTGGGTCCAAGGTTCCGATGCCTGGACTCAGGACTCCGTGCAACTATTCCAGAAGTATCAACTCAGCTGGGCTTATTGGGTCTACTGGAAATCAGACAAGCCCGACATGTGTCTCCTCAACGCTGACGGCACGGCTAGAGACTACTTCCTACAGTTCTTGGCTAATCCTCTCTGAGAGAGGCTTCTGTGTCTCTAAGCGCAACTTGTTCCATTCCCAGACCTGACGCTGCACGCCATTACAGCGACCAAGGCTCCCAATCGAACGATCGTCGAAGTTGGACTGGTGAGACTTGGGACAAGGTTAAAATTCGGAGTACCACAGGGCCTCATCTAGTGGAATCCACATGAAACATCATCGCGGAGCGCCCAGTAGATCGGAAGGAACACTACCCGAATGCTTCTCATGCGATGCCTTCGGTTTGAATCGGCATATTGAACCTTACCTCAAATTGACTTGAGGCAAGGATGTTCGCGTCTCCAGTTCAGCCAGAGGTGACTAATGTTCAGTCGAAGGGTTCTGGGCTACGGTCTCTTGGCATCGGCCGTATTCCTGTTGGTTGTTTCATGGGCGTTGAGTTATCCCCTGAGTGTGGAATCGCGAACGAGCTACATCTATGAATCGATTTCTCCGGGGTTTTGGGTGAGCCTCTCAATCGCAAATATCGGGCTTTTTCTCGTCGCCTCTGATTCCAGAAATCGTCTGGAGCGATTTGTCTGTGGTTTGGCCTTCTTTGTCTTCGCGTACTCAATCAAGACTTTCTTCACATTCCTCGAAGGCCCTGACTCGAATACGTTTCGAGGACTGACGGAGAATCTCGCTGCAAATGGGCCACTATTGCCCGCACAGCATGGCTACTACCAGTGGCCAGCGCTCTTCGTGCTCGGCAAGATGATGTCAGACGTTCTTGGTTCGACGGTGGCAGGAGCATCCGAGCTGCTCTTCTTTGTTTGGATTCTCGTCTTCTCTGCCGGTCTTTTCCTGCACACTAGCCAGGGGAACGATCTGAGAGACTTCTTGTCCATGATCGCCTACGGCATTGCAGTTTATCCATTCGTTCTCCTACAGTTCTCCGCATGGGCATTCGCTCTGACACTGTTCGTGGTCTGCCTGAATCTGATGTCAAGAAATGAGGTGCCAGCACGTATTGCAGCGCTAGTTGTCTACACTGCACTAGTCTTCAGCCATGCTTTCGTGGCGCTCTTTCTGGTTCTCGCAACGAGCGGGATGGCCATCGGCAAGCGCATGTATGCGCCTGTCGCTCTCTCATTTGCGCTTATGTTCTTCTTGAATCTGGTGTTTCGCGCACAGAATGTGGTTCTAGAACTGACAGCTCTTCCCTTCGCGCTCTTTTTTGAGTACTCCCGCGGTGTAGAAGTGACGTTTGCTGTATCTGTCTCCGCGATTGACGCTCTGACGCAGCTCATCTCGAGATCAGTAACAGTGTCGATGTGGGGCCTATTGTCCTTGGTCACGCTCTCTGCACTGTTTTCGAAGAAGCTACGTCACATCGACCTTTCGGTGGGAATAGGCGCGTCGGCATACGCTATCGCAGGTTCAATATTCCCAATACTCGGATGGAGAACCGTTGGAATACTATTCCTCCCTACCACGGGCGCCCTGAGAGTCTTCAACACAAAAGGTCGCCTATGGAGAATTATACGTGCATACTTCGTCCTAGCATTGGCTGTCTTCCCCTTTGGGCTAGTTCACTTCTACTATAACGACGTAAACTACATGACACTGAGAGAACAAGACGGTATTGATACCATATTCCTCCCAGCGTATTTGGCAGGAAGCGGCTCAGATTCGAGAGTATTGGCCCGGACAATAGTACGATCCTACGTGGAGTCAAGGTCGACGGCAGAGAGTTGGTGGATCGACGAGAGTGAACCATCCCAATTCTTGGAAAGAGGCAGCTGGTTCCACTTCGTTTTCATGAGTCCGGAGCTTGAAAAGAACTTGCTTGAGAAGGCTGGACTTTCAGAGAACCAATTGTCAGGACTTGAGGCAAGCATCCTCCACTTTTCGAGGGTCTATTCGAATGGTCATGTCGCAATTCTTCAAAACTCAAACGTTACAGATCTGCCTGAGATCCATCAGTAGTGGCATCCATGCTTCAATGAGAGGGATTGCCGATGAAGGTTCTGATATTCTGCCAATTGTTTCCTCCCCTAATCTACGGAGGGGGAGAGGTTTTGTTCTGGAACTTGGCGAGATCCTTGGCGGCGCATGGTCACGAGGTTCACGTGATCACTCAAAAAGTGAGAGGTCAGGAAGTAGCCGAGAGTATCTGCGGTGTGAACATTTGGCGAGTTGGAAGCCCAGTAGACTACTCAGGAGCTCTGACGACCAGTCTACAACAATCCGTTGCTTACCTATTGACGGCCTTCTTCATGGGAATCCGGATTGGTCTTAGAAGACGAGTCGATGTGATTCACTCGAACACATATGTGCCTTCAGTCGTGGGACAGCTTTGTGCCATGGTGATGAGGAAGAGGCATGTGATGACTGTCCACGATGTATATCTGGCGAGTCTGCCTTGGTTCTGGGATAAGTGGTCCAAACAGCCGACGGTTGGATTGTTGGCTAGGCTATTCGGTCCGCTGATTGAGAGAACCTTGTTGCATATGCCTGTGGCTGCCATCCACACAGTGAGTGATACCAGCAAGCGCGATCTGCTTGAGATCGGGACGAAGGCCAAGATCGTCGTCGTGCCCAACGGAATCGATGTTGATGAGTACAGAACCCGCGCTGATGTTGGAGTTGACAATCATCAGGCCATTTTCATAGGAAGACTGGTGTTCTACAAGAATCTCGAAGTTGTCTTTCGCGCGCTCGCCAGGACAATTCGAGCCGTTCCGGATGCAAAGCTGGTGGTTGTGGGAGACGGTCCCATGAAGACTGGGTGGGAGAATATGGTTCGCGACTTGGGTCTAGCGCATCGTGTTCTCTTTCAGGGCAGAGTACCGCAACAGGAGAAACTCATGCTCCTCGAGCAATCTGCCTTCTTGGTCTTACCGAGTATTGTGGAGGGTTTCGGGATTGTTACCTTGGAGGCATTCGCATGCATGAAACCCGTGCTGGCAAGCGCGATCAGCGCTCTATCGGAACTGGTCTCAGATGGTGTTGACGGCTATTTGTTGGATCCCGCATCTGAGGAAGATTGGGCAGACAAGATGATCGCCCTTTTTGGAAATGCCGAGCGTACGCACCAAATGGGCTTGATGGGACAAGACAAGCTACTCCTGAACTTCACAATCGATCGTGTTGCTGAGCAGATGGAACATCTCTACGAATCACAAGGCAAAGACAAATCCGAGCTCACACCATCTTTCTCTTTCAAATAGGAAGGAGAATAGTGTTGAACGCCGGGGACTCGGGTCGACGACACCCGCACTGGATTCGACAAGAAACGTGCCTAACGGGGACTGGCGTTTCTTTCGCTGTCCGATCGCCAAAGTAAGAAAGAAAGCGCGGCAATGGCGAATGAGAGTATCCCGGTATCATCAACCTTCATGTGGAATGGCGGGATGTCATAGTGTGTCATCGGCCCGGATAACCAGCTAGGATGGGTAATTTGAACTACCACAACATAGAGCCATACCAAAAGGCTGAAGAAAAAGATCGTCTGGCAAATAGCGGCAAAATACTTCATATGCATGCGCTTCCTCGACTACGCAGGTATTCGGCTGCGCAGTAGGCTTGTGCCGCTTTTTCAAGCTTTCGAGTGTTATCCTGTCTGGGCCTGACTAGGAAGGTGAACTCCGGATTTCGGTGTTGGCTCCCTGTTCTTGTTGAGTATCGAGTATTGGACGTGCGACCCGTTGCATAGGCGGCAGGTCTACTTTCGATCCGGCACGCGACGGTTTTCTCCCCGATCAGGTTAAGCATATTCGGAATACCTAGGAAGGTGCTATCGTAGTATTTCGCGCAAAGTGGAGTAAAAGTGGCGATTCTCAGATCCACCCCGTAGCGTCTCGCTATGCTTCGCGATCTCCCACAGTCGATCGGGTGCTCGTAGTCTCCTCCTAGCAGCCAATGAGCCACTGATCCGATGATGATTGGCCGCATCGAGCCGAGGGCACGGTACATGTTTCTTTCCCTCAGCTTCGAGAATACATGCTGGAGATAGTATCCTACTCCATGAGTCCAGAAGGAGAGCAATTGCCCTTTGGGTTTGAGGACTGTGGAGACGACCTTGAAGAACTGTCTTTCGTCTACGTACATGAGTACGCTCATGGAGAGAACATGGTCGAACGATTCGGGGTCGAAATAGGAATCAACGCTACGATAGCTCAACCTGAGAAACCTCACATTGTCACATGTGAACCTTCTTCTGTAGTATTCAGCGACTTGAAGTGCAGGCTGGTCGATGTCGATGCCGACGACTTCCGCGTTTCTGTTGTAGAGTGCGACTGCGAGGGCCCAGTTTCCGGGATCGCAACCAATGTCCAAGATTTTTATGGGTCTGAGTCGCTCGAACGAGATGCTGCGCAGGGCTTCCATATACCCTCGAGGGAAATGCTCGAATCTGTACTCAGCGTATTTGAGGGACCTGATCGCAGCTGCTCCGCACTCGGATCGACATGTCAACGCAACCGCCTGCGCCGCTTCAGAACTAGTGCGTCTGTAGAAGATTGGAACCTTATAGTCTATCGGGCATACTCGGGCCCGGCGAAATGCGCGCGATCACCGCGTGGGGCTCATCAGAGGAGCCGTCCGAGATGGTAGCAGCTCTGCGGCTCGTCACTCAGAGGGCGAAGGGCACTCCATTCTTCGAAAAGGTCTGGACAGGGTGCTACTGATGGTCACTATCAAAGCCCACGTATAGCCGACGTAGGTGAGGACTCTCAAGGCGAGTTCCACAGGAAACATAACACAGTACTTTGTGCTTCCGTAGTGGGCAATCGTGCATGCCACATAGTACGCCCCCCGTGCTACCTCAAACAGCAAGAGACCGGCCGCGATCGCAATGACAAGTGGCGTCGGGGCTAGGCCTAAGACTGCGGCAAAGGATAAGATCAGGAATGTGATGAAGGCTACTTGCCTAAGCTGCACTGCGATAATACCGCGCATCTTGTATCGACGCAAGAACGATAACGCACTGTATCCTAATCCGAAGGCCGAGTAGAACCAGCTTTTCAGTCTGTCTTCGCGATCATGCCACACCACTGCCCCAGGTTCACCTATCAGTCTGTAACCGCTCTTGATGATTCTGCTGCCGATCTCAAAGGCTTCGTGTCCTCTGGGTTGCGCAAAGATGGGGTCGAATCCGCCTATCTTGCGGAGCACATCCGTTCTGTACGAGCTGTTTCCTCCTGGCAGGTCTGAGACCTCGACAGGCTTCCCGATGTCGCCCCAAGTTTCTCTTTCCCTGAAGGTGCGATATGTCGCCACTATCCCTGACTTCTTCGTCTTGACCAAGCCACCGACTCCTCCGACATCGTCACTCACGTAGTGTGCCATGAGCATGTCCAGCCAGTCTTTCTCAACCGTGCAGTCTGCATCAACGAACGCAATGATTTCACCACGTGCAGCGTCTATGCCATCATTGCGTGCAGCAGCGATGCCTCCTCTCGAGGCTCTTCTGACAATTCTAGTTCCATATTGAGATGCAACCTTAGCGGTGTCGTCGGTGGAGCTGTCGTCCACCAAGATGATCTCAAGGTTGGGGTAGTTGGTCGACAATACACTCTGCAGGCAACCAGCTACATAGTCCTCCTCGTTGTACGCCGGAATGACAACAGAGACAAGGGCCCCCCTCAAAGCAGGCCTGCCTGACTGCTCTGACTTCGGTGTTGTTGCAGACGAAATCAGAGATGTCTCCACCTTCCTATGAATTCGGTGACTGTGAGGAATTCCACCTCATACGTCCGGGACAACTCGTCGAGGTATCTTTGGAGGCGGTCGATGTTTGCCTTTCCCTCGCCACCCCAAGGGCCCATTTCGCTGAACTCCCAAGGGTGCGATGTCACCTGCACAAATGTGAAGTCCCTTCCTGAGAGCGAATCTATCCTGCACTGCACATCAACAGATTCCAGTGCGAGTTTCATGCTTCTGGACACTGTGTCTATTACTTCTTCGCGAATATCGAAGGGGTGGAAAAAGAGCGGTCGAGGCCTGATCATGAAGGGCACCTCAATGAGATTCAAGTCTCCTGCGGCCCAAAGGTCAACCGCAGACGCGCGGCGACAAGGCGTGGGATGCAGAGGATGTGTGAATGATGCGGTATTGTAGCACGGCAGCGAAGAATCGGAGTCGAAGCCTACTCGATCCAGCAAGGACAACGTTGAGGGATGATCAACGCTGTTGAACGGAGCTTTGAATGATCTAGGCCTCATTCCGATTGCGCCTTCTATGGATTCCGCGGCTCGTCTGATGATGGCTTCCTTGCCGGCTGGGGGGAGAACTGAGAGCTGCTCCTTGAGAGGTATCCATCGCGGGGGTCTTCGAGTACCCAACCACTCATGGTTATACGAATGACAGCCTATCTCATGCTTGTTGGTAAGTTCACGGAATAGATCCGGCTGCTCCTCTACTAGTCTGCCTTCGCAAAAGAACGTAGCGGGCGCATCATAGGAATCGCACAACTCCAGAAATCTTGGCAGCCCGTCCAGCAACGCTTTCGTTCGTCTATTTGTCCAACTATCGTTATGAGACGGAGGATCGAACTCAGTGTCAGAGGAGAGTATGATGATCACGTTTCGATTGTGCATACTCTGTCTCGCAGTGCTCTTGATCGTTCGCGTTAGCCAGAGTGTCCTCGGAAGAAACATCAGGAAATGTCTGGCGAGGTCTACAAGTGTCAAGTTCCCGATGTCTCACTCTAGAGGCGTTGCCCCATGTCTTCCTCATGACATGTGAGTCTGCCGCTCCTTATCTTGACGCACGTGGTATTTCGATCTTGCGAGCATTGACGACTGGAGCAGACTAGCTCTGAAGTGGTTGTTGTATTCCATACATCCCAAGCAACGCAACCGGGCCAAACAGGAGGCCTTGCCGCTCGTTTGCTCAGCCTCAACCTTGAGGCACGATCCTCAGGTTTGCTCAAACGATATCTTGATGAGACTGACCAAGCGATACCCCGACCTAGAAGGTTCCCGGACAGACGTTTCGAGGTTCTAGGAATTATGCCAAGATGAGACATGTTCACATGAGAATCCCTGATAGAAGGTACAGATGCGGAGCCGGAAGTGCAGGCATGCCATACCTGAGGGGCACTGAGCATGCTTCGCATCAGTACACAGAGAAGACGGATGGCGCTTGACCAGCTTTGCGCGAGTTCTGAATCGATCGCTTGGTCAGTCGATGGAAAATGGAAATACTCTTCGTGACCAGACGTTTTCCTCCGGCTCCTGGTGGCGTCGAAGATCAGGTCATGCATATTGCTCGCCGCCTTGTCATGAGAGGGCATCAGATCACTGTTTACACGAGCGACTTGTACAGCGACGTGCCTGTCCAGCCCTTGCCAAGTAGGAAACACGAGGATTGTGATGGTGTCGAGGTAAGGCGATACAGAGCGGTTCCGGTTCCCTGGCGCAGGACCGAAGGCACCTCTGTGACGCCGGGTATGCTGCTGACTTGCCTCGCCGAGACGAAACTCCCGAGTGTCGTACACTGTCAGGGCCTCAACCTTGTCACAGTCTCTGCTTCGATGCTGGCCAGACTGCGCAAGAGCAGAGTCATATGCACAACACACACCGACCCAATCACAGGATTCGGCAGATTGGCCGCGATGATTCTGGCCGAGTTTGACGGAGTTGTGGCACTGACCGAAATTGAACGTACACGCATGCTGAACTCGGGCCTTGACGAGTCAAAGATTCGGCTAATTCCAGACGGCATTGATCTGGAGCCGTTTTCATCCCTCCCGACTCGCGCCCTCTTCAGGGAAAAGGTCAGAATCGAAGGCCATTTTGTAATGTATGCGGGGCGCATTGATGCTCGCAAGGGCTGCGACGTACTGATCGAAGCCGTCTCTCTAGCACAACCTCGCATAGGAGAGTGCACAACGGTCTTCTCGGGGCCTGATTGGGGGTACCGAGACTATCTTCAAGAACTGTCCGCACGCAGGGGAGTCCGAACAGTCTTCACGGGAAATCTTAATCCCGAGGATCTGAGGAGCGCTCTAGTCGGATGCGATGTATTTGTCCTGCCAAGTTACGCAGAAGCGATGGGACTGTCGATCTTGGAAGCTATGATGTGCGGCGCTCCCGTGATAGCGACAAACGTCGGAGGCATTCCCTCGTTGGTTCGCGACGAAGAAACGGGCTTGCTTGTGCCCCCAGGCGATCCCCGCAGTCTCGCTGAGGCCATCTGCCGCATAGTGCTGGACAGGCAGCTATCGTCCCGCCTTATCGTCAATGCAAAGAAGCTGGCAGCCACGTATTCCATCGACAGCACGGTCTCTCAGCTAGAGGACTTCTACGAGCATGTCTCGAGTAATGCCGAATGACTTCGTCCTCCTAGAGAACCCACATGGAGTGGCAAACACTACGATCAGGTCTTTCCTAACTCGTCCCCTAAGACGGTCTGCCATCTGCCCGTCGTGGTCCTCCTAATGATCTCTCGCTTGGCGAGCCATGATCGCCAATAAGAAGCCTTGTTCTTGAGCCATGTCAAGTCTTCGTCCACCCAGGGTCGCAAGAACGTCTCCAAGAGCTCAAGAAGAAAGGCGATCTCCAAGGACATCATTTGAGCCGGGCCAAACTCGGTCTGAGAGGCGTAATGTCCGAGAAAAATGCTACGCAGATTCTCCAGAGGAAGCGCAACTCGAAAGATGCCGGTCTTGTATATTTGGCAGTAGGCAAGAAACGACGCCAGGTTCTCGCCAGGCCAGCCACAGCTCAGGTCTTCAAAATCAATCACCGACGTCTTGCCCTCGGATACGAATATGTGGGTTGGCTGGTAGTCAAAAGCAGGGACACAGGCACACGTGATATCAGAGAAAGCATCTCCAATGCAGTCGAGCCAAGTGCCGATTGACCGAACCATTCTGTAGTTCAAACCATGTCTGCGGCAAGTGTCCAGGTGATCTCGGAGATAGCCTCGCACCTCGCCAAGCCACGTGCTGCCTCGTAGCTCGTGAACCTTCTCACCATGGCATGGGGTCTTCTGGTATGCGGCCAGCCAAGAAGCTGCCCCTCGGATAGCATCGATTGCGGTTTCCATTTGTTGGCGACCAGCGGCCCTGACCGCTGGCCAGAGTACTCTAGTCAACCGTTCACCTGTAACACGAGACATCAGTAGCCCCGGAAGCCCCGGGAAGATCGCCAATGGGACTGGGACGCCAAGTGAGGAGTCCACATTCCTAGAATGCTCATTCAATCGCTCAAGAGTTCGAAACTCCTCTTCAGCGGACTCGGCTGTATCGCAGATCTTCAGGACGAGTTCGGGTTTGTTGGGATCTGTTTTTTTTCGGATTCTGACGAAGTAGACTGGGTGGTCTTGGTATGTCCACGCTAATGGCCCGTCGAAATGTCGCTCGATCGATAAATCTGGTTCACTATCGTGATATCTCTGCGCGTACCAATGTGATAGAATCCTATGGATCTCTGACAAGACTCAGTTGACCCCAGAAGCTCTCATGTTTTCCCATTTAGGCTCTCCCCTCAATCTGTCCTTCTGCAACGCCAAACTGCGAAACGAATCCTCTCTCTCGTGTCGAAGGCGAGTACACAATTCGCGGAGCAGTGACAGTGTGAATAGATCTGGGATCAAGCAAACGGCGATTTGCATGCAGATCGCCCGTCCTCGTGATGTCACAAGTGTGGTCATGTAGCACTCTTCCTAGAGTCTATTCGCCACAGTAGGAAATTAGGTCCTGCAAATGCAAACGAGATCAATCCTGTGTCGTCGACAAGCCGATCACAGGGGGACATGCCATGGTCAGCGGAGGGCGACTTGAGCCACTTGAGGTGTGTCACCTGAAGTGTGGCCACGGATACCCATGCGAGCGGGCCATAGATGAACACTGCTTGACCAAGCGTCACCAATGTGCTCGACCGCTGCCTGAAATCCAACCGGCCTCTCTCCCTGCTTCCTGTCTGTGACCATTGTCGAATCTTCGACGTAATAATGACCGCGGTTGTGCCCACATTTCGGAGCAGGACCGCATCTCGCCCGTAAGAGTGAGGAGGGTGGAGGCAGTTTCCCAAATGGCTCTTGCGCCGTGGAAACCTTGATACATTCGCAAAGATGCAGATGACGCTGTGAAGATACCGCATGGCGTCGTCGGCTGCCAGTGTCGCGCGCGGTAGCCTCATCTTGGTTCTTGGAGGCGCCTTAGCTGCCCCCATCAATCTGGTCGCACTGGCGTTCCTTGCGAGAACTCTAGCACCTCAAGAGATGGGAGCTCTTTTCGCTTTTGATACGATAGCACATCTGTTCGCACTAGCTTCGGATCCGGGTCTTTCGACCACAGTTACCACTTATTCCGCCGAAGGAATAGGCAGAGGAAGAAATGTCAGTGGTCTAATCCGAAGAGTGATTTCCATCGGTGTCGTACTCTCATCAGTAGTCGCCTTCGCGGTCCTTGTCGCTGGGGCTGCCCTATTTGAGATAACCCTCGGCATCCGTGTTTCTGCCGAACTCCTGCTGATCTTGTGCGCGTATGTGTTCTTGATTTCGCTTGCGCCTTATGTTAGCGGACCTTTGATCGGATTCGAAGATTTCAAATTCATGAAGTTGGCCTATGCAACCTCTGTTGCTGTGGGGCAAACTGCTGCTGTAGGTCTCGTACTGGCCGGTTTCGGAGTTTTCGGAGTCCTTCTTGGCTGGGCTCTTGGCAGTCTCATGTGCCTGATCGTTGGTGTATTTGCACTGCTTCGTGATCTTGGGAAGTGCTCGTCGCTTCCCCCATTTGCCCCGACATACCGAGAGCTTGTTAAGTTCTCACTGCCTCTTTGTGCTTCGGACATAGTCGAGTATGGATCGAAATGGTTCGATAGAATCCTCGTTCTTGCAGCTTTGCCCATTGAGAAGCTGGCCGTCTATAGCATGGCCTATTCGATCTACTCCACCGCATCTGGCTTGCCGGCTGCTGTGTCAGAGGCGTTACTGCCTCACTTTGCGAAGAGCTACGGAAGACACGGCATGTCGCTCCTGAAGGCGGAGAGCGAAGACGCTGCTCGATACGTTGCAGTGATTTTCACACCACTCTTCATGGGGCTGGCCGCCGTTTCCGGCGCGGCGATTTCACTGTTCGCCGGGCCGGGCTATTCAGACGGAGCAGTGGTACTGGCAATACTTTGCGTATTTGGTGCTATAGCGCTTCCAAGATCAGGCTTCACTTCAGTTTTTAGTGTTGTGAAAGAGACAAGGGTATACGTCGTTGCTGCTATGGCAGCGAGTATTGGAGGCGTACTGACAGGGTTGATTCTATCCACGCCCTTTGACATAGTCGGAATAGCTGTCGCTAGAGGCATCGCCTTGTTTGCGGCATATGCCGTAGAACTGTGGAGCCTCAAGGTCATACTTTCGGCCAGACTGCGGGCATCATCAATGGTAAGAATCCTTTCGTGTGGGGCCATAATGGCCATTGCGGTGTTCGGGGTCGAACGAATCGCTCATGGTGTCCAGTTTCTGGGCGTGTACCTCGTGACTGGGATCCTAGCCTATGCTTTGCTAGTCAGGCAAATGCGATTGCTCAGGAAGAGGGATTTCGATGTGACAAGGGAGTTGCTAGCCCATAGGTTTGGGCGTCTTGTGGATTTCATAGAGAAAGCAGTACTACCGGCGCGATAGTTACGGGTTTCTTGCAGTCATCACCCAAGTACACGCTCACTGCGATCGCCAGAGTTGGCGCAGGAGTGCTTCTCAGTCTACTCTTGGTTGGGCCATTTGGCATTCTCGGGATAGCTATAGCTCGAGGAATCACATTCCCAATAGACTATGCAATAGAATTCTGGAGTCTGCGAATCCACTTGTCATTGAGGCTGGATGTGGCATCTTTGTCAAAGATACTCCTGTGCGGCCTGACGATGGCCTCGGTGGTGTATGGAGTGGAACGAGCTTTCCACGCCACTCAGCTGCTGGGCATCTACGTCGCGATAGGGGCGGCATCATATCTTGGACTTGTCAGGCAAATGCGACTGGCGCGCAGGCGGGACTTTGAAGTCATGAAGGAGCTGCTTGGCACCAAGTTCAGTTCCGTTGTGGATGTCGCGGAGAAACTGGTTCTGGCCCGGTGACGTAAGGCACGACTTAGGGTATGACTCTTACTGATCCATTTGATGAGGACGGGAAGGACCTTCCTCTTCGTGGCTTCGAATCGCACATTTGTTCTACGGAGAGTACTCCACTCTGCCTTGTACGGTTCATCTCCTTTCATAAAGTCGTACTCCTCCATGCCGCTGGCGATGCAGTGACTTATCATGTGCATGTGCAAGAGCGATCCGACGCTGTACTGTGAGTAGTGTGGATCAAGCCCAGATTGGTAGAAGTAGAATCTTCTTCCGTATCTGAAGTTATACGTAGCAGCGACTGGTTCATCGTCCAACAGAAGCAGAGCCAAGACCAACCATCTTCTACGTGCAAGTGACTTCGCCACGTCAAGATGGAAGTCGCGTGTTCTCTGGTCTGAGAACATTCCAGACTCTCCTTTGACCGCGCGCCTCTTCTGGTGCAGGTCGAAAAATGCACTCATGCCTCTCTGGACACCGTCGGGATCTTCAAGAAGTTTGTACTCCAACTTGTAGTTGGCCCTCAGTTGTCCTTCTCGTTTGGCGAGATTGCTTGCGAAATGTGGGCGGAGGGCCGCTAGGTAGGCGTCGCGGTGCTTCGGGAGGGCAACGTATGGGCATATTTCGCCCTCCGTTTGGTCGAATCTCACCGTAGGCGTTGACACGCGTCCTATGGTTCTTGCGGTCACGGAGCGACAGGGGATATCATTCAGTCCGATGAAATCCCATTCTGGCACTTTGTGATCTGCGTATTCTATCAGCATCTTCGCGAGTTCGGGTTTTGCCTCCGTTAGCACGAAGTTTTGATAATCGGATCCCCCGAGGAACCCCAGTTTGGTCACCGTCACACCCCAGAGGGAGTAGGTGGAGGTCATGAGTGGTGCTGCAGCGACTATCCTGCCGCCGTCAGTGATGACGATTACGAGAAAGCGATTTCTATCTTGATAGTGCCTCCACCACGTCGAGAGCCACTCCCAAGTGAGAAATATGTCATTATCAAGGCTTCCTTGCACGGTCTCGTTCCACAGATCTCTCATTTCGAGGAATTCGTCGAATGTCAGGTCAGCTACTTTCAAGCCTGCAGCCGCGTCTTGGGAGATGTCTTGCATCTCTTTAACTCTACTTGCAGTGCTTCGCTGGAGGCGTCGTCCTATGGTGTGTATTGCCGCCCATGGGATGAGAGGGAATGTGTGACTGTTCTGACGGCGGCTGCCTCTGTATTGCCAATCTTGCCTTTCACCGTTATTGAGCCCGCGACACGTTTCGCTTCCCTCATAGCCTGCCCAGCAGGATTCCAGAATCCGGATTCACTTGTCAGCCAGTCTAGATGCATCCTCCTTGAGCAAGATTCCTTTGCCAGGGCAAGCGATCGCTTCTCTTTGTGCGCCAAGTATCGCCCTGGCCAACTGGCAGGAGGATTTGGCCGGCCATGTTCTAGGAGGAATGCCAATACGTCCCGCTACCCGGAATATGGTGCAATGCCTCTCGGAAGTTTCATGAGAGCCTTGTCTCGAATGTTGCACAGTATCTTGAGGAGCAGAATGCTGAACTTGCAGGATGTCAATCGCCAGCTGGGCATGCTTTTGCGGGAATACTTGAAGACGTAGGGTTTGCGAGTCGTCCAGCCGGTCGCTCTCTCGGGCTGACAGTGCTACTGCCTACCGCCGGGGTCGGTCAGGCCTCAGTGCTTAGAAGAGAAAATCATATGGTGACTTGGGGTGATGCACACGCAGACAGTACGTACACTTAGCGTTACAGATAGTCCTGGGTCAAATGGAGGACCGCCGGCAATTGGTCACTTAGGTGTTCGCTTTGGGGGTCATTACGCACTAGCGTGTGTCCCTGTTTGGGCGATACACCAGACATGAATTGCAGACCGATGGCTATTTTGTCTGGATTTCGAGTCTTTTGACCGGTAGCTCCCTGGATCTTGTTCGACTCATCTCCAGCAACTGTGCATTAACGAGACTCCAGAGTTGCTCCGGTCGACACGAAACGGTCCGTATTCCCGCTTGTTCAGAAGGCAATATCCATTCATCGAGACGCGCTTTGTCAGGATGGCCGAGAATTGCGATGATTACTCGATGGTTAGACATTGTTGCGTAGCGGGCACCCTCGTACAGTCCATCTAGACTTGCCATGTCTCCAGAGATGGCGACTACCAATGAGGGCTCGCGGACACCGCTTACTATGTCAAATGCTTTGAACACGCCCTTTTCGTTCAGTCTGCTCAGATATCCTGACATAGCTTTCCGGAAGAACGGTAGAAGCTTACTGGCAAATGAGGTGGACAGTTCTGCAAGTGGATTGGTTCTGTTGGAGACGGTCAGTTGTTTCTCGATGGTATGTGTCTCTTCAGCTAGGCTGGCGTAGGGTCGGCTCGTTTCCCGTGCGGGTCGTATCGTAACAGAAGTATGTTGGGTCTGGTCTATGAGCGTGCGCAGGACTCGCTCCCTGTTCTTTAGGCCTGCTCCTATCTCGATATTCGCGATGACAACGCGCTCGTCGTACAAGATGAGTCCTACAGGGTTCCGCGCGAGTTCTGTGTTAGCCATGAGGCTTGCGAGCTCCCTTAGTAGATTCGCTGAGAGAGACTCCTCCGCGGTCATATCGAAAGTCGCCACGTCAATCACCAGAATCATGGGAGGATCTCTTTCAAGATAGAATTCCCTCGCCATCAGCTTGCCAGTTCGCGCGGTAGCTTTCCAGTCGATCCTGTGTAGGTCGTCCAGGGAGTGGGCAGGTCGTATCCCTGCAAATTCCGTCCCGACTCCTCGGCGATTGGGATCAGAAGCTAGGTCGTGCAGGCCACCCAAGCCAGGCAGGGAGTTCGTGTCACCGATGATCGGTCGGGCCGCAATAGTCACATGATCAGGGAGCGCCAGAGGCTGCCTGAACAGGCCTGCACGCCTCTCCACAGCGAGCCTTGTCTCCCGTATCTCGTATCTTCCGGGGCTTCTGAGCTCAAGGACAGTTTCGACTCGCTGTTTGCCATGAGCCGGCAGCAACAGTTCCTTGTTGAAGACGGGCTGACGGATTGCCGACGGAAGGTTGCGATGGAATCCAATAACTCGGATATCCACATCAGTGTGATTCTCGATGGTGGTCTCCATCGTGCAGCGGAGTCCAACCACCGTTTCAAAGTTCTTCGGACTGGTCCTGAGTGTCACCGAATGCTCAAGAACACCAACAACTCGCCGGAACGAGACTCCTTCCGCGAGAAGACAGGCAAAGAGCACCACAGCAGGGATCATTATCAGCGTGTTGGAGAAGAGAAAGCTAAGTATCAGGAGGCCTATTCCGGCCCACACGATCAGCCGTCCATTCGAAGCTAGTTCCAAACGTTTCAGCGCTCTTGTGACGATTTCTGAGGAATCGGTGCCTGTTCTAGAAGGTTCTCGACACTGGCATCAATTGAGAGCTGCTGACTTCTAGCTTGGGCCGACGGGACTATTCTATGTTGGAGAACGAGAGGAACGAGATACTTCACGTCATCTGGCAGAACATACATTCTTTCCTTGATCAGAGCTCTTGCTCGTGAGGTCTTCGTTAGTGCGATCGAGGCTCGCGGGCTGCCCCCCAAGGAGATACTGTCCATCTCACGTGTTCTACGTATCAGATCGACTATGTACCATTGGACCTGCGGAGCGATATAGACGTCTCTGGCCAGTTCGATGAGGCGGGAGATCTGCTCGTTCGTGGCGACCCGCTCAACCTCAGTGACATCCAACGAATAGACCCGCTCTGTCAGCCGAAGCTCTTCCGGGGCGCTCGGATACCCAACCCCCAGCCTGAGGAGAAACCTGTCCACAACCACTTCAGGCAACGGAAAGACTCCCTGAAATTCGATCGGAGTCTGCGTTGCGATGACCATGAATGGATGGGGAAGGCCTATCGTCTCGCCTTCTATTGTGACTTGCCTTTCTTGCATCGCTTCGATGACAGCGCTATTGGTCTTGGATGTGTTCCGATTGATCTCGTCGATGAGAAGAATATTCGAGAAGATGGGTCCTCTCGCCAACTTGAAGGACTGCGTCTTGGGGTCGAAGACATGTGTACCAACAATATCGGCCGGGAGTATGTCGGGGCTGCCCTGGATTCTACTGAAGGTTAGACCAAGAATCTTTGAGAAAGTCTTACCTATTGTGGTCTTTGCTACCCCAGGGACTCCCTCCAGGATAACGTGGCCTTCGGACAGGAGTGCTACGATGAGATCTTCGATTAGGCTCGTCTTTCCTACTACGATCTTCTGGCACTCAGAGACCATGTCACGAATTATCTTATTGGCCTGATCTGGAACTTGCTTGGGAGTTGCCATTGGGTGGAACCGCCGCCTCTCTCGGGCTTCCTAATTTGGAGCGACTGTGAACTTGACCTTGCCTTCGTGGGCCCTATCTTTGTCTTGTCTCTTGTCCACGTCTGGTTTTCCTGAGAATTTCAATAGAGAGCGTCAGTATTATAGCTATTGTCACGGCGGATTGAACAAACGCACCCAACATGGAATAAAGAAGGAAGTTGCGGATAGAATCGACGGCATTTATGAAATCGATTCTCGCATCAGTCAAGGGCGCCTTTGACAGGTGAGCAACATCAAGGAACAGCGAACCCTCCCCAACGGCAAGCAGGTTCCTGAAGAGACGCATATTGTCGTAGAGATCAACTATCTCGTTCACAAATATGCCAGGGTCGGAAATCATGACCAACATGCCCTTCGCGACGCTGACAGACGCGATGACAGGATAGGAATTGAGGGTTGTGTTCACAGATGGTTCGTTGCCCCTATTCATGTCTATGAACGAGAACGTCGATGACCTCGCGATCACGGTCAGCTGGCTCGAGTTTCCCAGCTCGATATAAGACGGGTTATCCATCATAACCGTAGTTATGTTTGTGGTTACTGGACTGGGAGAGAAGTCTGTTATGAGGGGAAAGCTCCACTGTCTGTCATAATACAAGAGGTCCGCCAAAGGCTTCCCTGAGAACCTTGCCGCGACCCCAAGTCTCTGCAGCAGACCGTTTCCTGTTCCGAAGTCATCAGCCAGAAGCACGGTTCCGCCACTCTCCAAGAAACGTTGTATCGCAAAGCCTTCGCTCTTGGAGAATTCTATCCCGGGGCCAATGATGGCTAGAAGTGCGCTTTCCGGTGGAATTTGGTCGTAGGAAAGTATCAGTGTCGTGTTCTGAGTTGTGTCTGCAATCTTGCTGCAGCCGTTCCATCCGTAGTTGAGAGAATGATATGGTTCTTGTACTGGCCAGTAGTATGCGATCGACAGCATTAGAACCCCTGATAGCGCCACGACAAGCGCTACGATTCTTATCCGACGCCTCACTCGCTATTTCACGGCCTTGATCTCATCTCGAAGTCTAAGCAGGATCTCCGTTGCTTCTCTAGCTTGGTCGCGGCCAATCGGGTACGGACTGTACTCGGCTAACTCGAAGAGTTCAGACAGACGCTCAAGGGAGTCTCTTAGGGAGGGCTTCTTGTCTGTAACGCGAGAGAAGTATTCCCAGTGTGTCTCGCTTTCTCGGGCGGACTCACCTAGCCCGTCGCTTATCAGCGCCTGCGCAAGGCGGTAGGATCTTCTGATCTTGCTGGCCTCATCGGACTCGGATTGAACCAAGGAGGTCAAGCGATCGGGAGAGTAGTCCTCCCTCGGCGGGGGCCTCTCTTCAAGGACCGGCTGTTGTGGTTGCTCAGGCGCTAGGCTGATGGCCCGCCTTCTTCTCAGCATCGTGTATGCTGCCAAGGAGGAGGCTGCCAGTATTCCCGTTGCGGCGAAGGCAACTAGGGGGGTATTGTAGATGAACAGCTGGGACGTAGCTTGAGACTCCTCCACCCAAGACTCATCCGGGTAGTACTCCACGCTCACACTGTGAGCCCCCCATGGAATGCCCATCGGCATCTCAAGCACTGAGAGGAATGATCCATCTTCCCCGACAGCCTCATTCCCGTAGAATAGGCCGTCGAGAAACACTGCTACATGCCCGTACTTCCATCTGGTGCCATTGGCGAGGCTGACACTTCCGTCAAGCGTGAGCTTCGTCCCCGAGAAAAGTGATGCACGATCAACTGCCACCTCAAGCTGAGTCGGCAAGAACTCAAGTGTGAACGGCAAGGTTGCGTTTGAGGGAGCGTATCGATCGTCAGCAGCCGTGAAAGTCACAGTCACATGGTGGGTACCATTTCTGAGGGTATTCGGCACAGAGAATCCAAACAGGAACTGTCCACTAGCGTTGGTCTCGGTGTCGCCTACGGACGTTCCATCAATGTGTATCTGAATCGTTCTGGATTCGAGGGGTCTACCTTCGGGTGTTGTCAGATTACCCTCAACTTCCACGGAATCCAGTGGTCTGACATTCATGGGGTTGATGGTGGCAAGTATCACAGAAGGATAGTACATGACGCGGATCTCAAGGCTCGACATAGTAGGGACGTAGACGTACGAATCAGGACCTTGAGGTTCAAAGCGGGCATCTATCAGTGTCGGCCCGGCAGGAAAGCCCACAGGGAAGGACACAGCCGCATCGAACCTTCCCTTGGCATCCGTTACACTGTTGACAGTCGTGTTGGTCCCCCAGGATATTGTGACATTCTTGCTCGCCAAAGCTGTTCCATTCTCCATATTGAGGAACCCATAGACAGAAAGTGGTTCTTCGACAAATACCTCAGGCGCCGAAGAGTTGAGACTCAGCTTGGTTGAAACTAGCCCCTGCTGGGTTTCCACTTCAAGAGCTAGCTGATCGATCTGCTCGGAGTAGCTCTGGAAAAGTCCGTTCAATTCCTCCAGCTTCTGCAGCTGGACAGCCGTGTCGATCTTGTAGTAGTCCGCCCCTTCGTTGAGGAGTCTGGGTAGCGAACGCGAGAGAGGCCTTGTCTGGGCTCTCAAGTCTCTGAGCTGCTTGAGGTCAACCTCAGCTCGTTGGATATCTCCCGAAGACAGAGCGTCTTGCGCATCATAAATCATTGTCTCCATCTGAACCATGCTATCTGAGAACTCCGATAGGACCCTGAGATAACTTACAAGCGGATCCTCATCGCTGAAAGGCAGCTGTACCGTACCCTTCAGTCTGTCACGGAGACGGCTCAGTTCGTCCGGGTTCATGGTCTGGGCAAGCGACCTCAGCACCGCCTGGATTTGTGCATCAGATACACGCACTTGCATGCGTGAATACTGATACTCCCGCGGCTCAACGGGTGAGACCAAAGCAGTTGCCCACGGAGCTAACAGGTAGAATCCTGGAAGAGCCAAGCCAACGATCAAGACCACAGCCAGAATCCTCAATCGATTTCTTGGCACTTCCGACCCACCTTGACAGCGGTACCTAGCCCAGTATTTGGATTATTCGTTCGACAACGATTCCGGCGAAGATCAGCAGCATCACCATCTCCGCAATGGTCTTTCGACGATACTGGGGGGCGCTGAAGGGTGATGCCAGTTCTGAGGCAATGAAGAACTCGATCGCGAACAAGGCCACATATACGTCGAGCCCATCTTCACCCAGGAGGCTCAATACGAAGATAGTCGAGAATGCAAGCGTGGCGTACAAGATCAGGAAGAGATCCATCTTCTCCATTCCAGAGTGCCTCCCTTTCCGCAACGCCGCCTAGGCGAGTATTTGGAGAGTCACGTTGACCTTCTTGCGGGGTAGATCGAAGACGGCGCTTCCTATCTTTACATATTTCGCCGTCGCCTTTGATGTAGCCGCTGCCAGCGTGCTGACAATTGGCGTGCCAACATGCTCGCTGAGTCGAGGCGTCAAGCTCATCAGCTTGGCTTCCAGATCGAAGAGCTTGGTCAGCTCCATTTCGATTCTCACACTTGCATCTTGGTGCACAAGGCTCGTCAGCTTCGCAATGCCCAGCGCTCGAAATCCGGAGTCCAGCTCTGACCCCAGATCACTCAACGGCACTCGTGCAAAGTCAAGGTGCAAGGATCGCTCCAGATCCGAGAGGATCCCACTGCCGGGAGCATCAAGCAAGATTCCTCTGTCTTCCGGATTCTTACCGACAGTGACAAAGATCCTGCGACTGTGGGCAAGACCGAGCGGAGGTCTCTTCGTGGACGGCGTGAGTGCAAGAGGCACGAAAACCCGTGGCGCTATTCCGGGCCCCGCGACGGGTATGTAGATCCCCCTCTCATCAAGGTCCAAATCTTGCAGAAGTTTCTCGATATTCAACAGTGATGGAAGCGCCGAATCAGTCAGGACGGAAGTCGATACCGAGGCAGATCCAGGGAGGTAGAGAACCATTATTCCGATCAAGGAAGAGGCTAGGCCCAACGCGAGCATTGGGACGATTCCCATCATGTAGCTGGGGATTCCCAGTACTGCTCCAACTACGATAAGCAGCAACCCTACCGCGATCCTCGAATCCGTGCGTTTGAGCGCTCGCCGGGGTTCTTGATTCGTGTCCACCCGGACTAGCTGGGCTCCACAATTTGAGCAGAAGTTGGCCTCTGCGAGAATGCCATCACCACAGACCCAGCAACTACTCTCTCCCAAGATCTTGCCACGACCATCTCAGCAGTCTCAGCCCCTTGATTGCCTAAAGAGGTTCTGGGTATGTTGCCAAGAGCTCCGCTATGGATAGCGGCCTCGGCGTGAGGTTTCTTTCCTTACTTCTTCTTCTTGCCTCGTGTCCGAACAGCTAGCAGTAGTAGTGCGATGATCACCAACACTACTATCGCGATCGGAACGGCGTACATTGTCAGCAGTTCCTGCAGAGTAGGAGCACGTGTTGTGGTTGTTGTGACTTCTGTGGTCAGAGGACCGATCTCTACCTTCGAAAGGTCAGATGGAGTGATGGTCGTATCGGAGCTTACATCGTCTGTAGGGCCAAAATTGCCGCCTGCGTCGGATGCGCAACAGAACATGACGTATATCGTGACGAGTCCAGTCGGGAAGTCTTCAGCTACGGTCTGGGTATACGTGTAGAATCCGGGGTCTCCTGTTGGTACCACAGGGGCATTCTTGACAGTCTTGTCGCCTGCGCTGCCACGCCAGAGGAACGACAGCGTCTCTGGGGCTAGGACTGCAGGTGTTCCATCCGGGTATGTAACGTGCACTCTCGTGACGACTGTCGCGCCGACAGTTACGGTCTTGGGAGTTGAGTCCACAAGGTCAACAATCAGGTTCGTCTGATAGGTTGGACATGTAGCAGCACTTGGCACAGGGATCAAGTACGGAAACAAGCTGAGGGCAAGGAGAGAGACTGCGATAACAGCGAACGATCTGTTCATTTCGAATCCCTCCTCGTTTCTCGCGAATTTAGTGATAAGTCTTGCTGCGAATCACGCCAGACAAAACACAAATGTGTTATAGAAAGTACGCCGGCGATCTTCAATTACGGCGTGTAGTTATGCGGATCAATCAGCAACTGTGCGAGAGAACGCGTCGTGTAGTTGAAGGCCACAAGGATCAGAGCCACCAGAACGATATCGCTCAAGAACGCTCTTTCTTGCCCACCAGACTTCACTAGGCATAAGCCTGTGAGAACCGGCAGCACCAGGAGCATCGGGACGAGCCTCCACTCTGATGGCGTCCAAGCCAATATGAAGCCAATCGCAAATACCATCGCAAGAAAGACGCCGCGAATGGATCTAGCTATGCCTCCGGTCATCGCACCCTCATTCGCTCTTTTCGGCCTCTTCAGATACCCCGTAATCATCACTGCACCAAGCGGCAAGGTGAGCTGGAAGGGCGTCAGGAATAGCATTCGCCAAAGCTGGCTCTCGCTTCGTGTCGGTTGGCTTGGATCATAACTTATCGGAGCCACCAAGATCGATCCGATCGCAGACGCAAAAAGCCAGCACAAGATCAGCCGCTTTCGCCATGGCGCCAAGGTTGCTGTTTGAAGATAGAAAACACCCAGAATGCTCACAATGATGGAAATCGGACTGAAGAACGCGGCCCATACCTGAGTCAGCCGATTCAAAGCGTCCCAAAAGACAAGCACACTCCCCGGATTTCCTATCGTCATTGTGTACAATCTAAGTGTGTAAGCAACGCTCGACCCTTGACCTCCTCCAAGAACCATCACACTTACCAGAGCAAGGAGTGCATCAACCACCACAACAAGAACGAGGACGGCTGTGATCTTCAGTGCCCTCCGTCTTTCCTGATACAATGTGACCAATGCAAACAGCAGAATGGACGTCGCGAACACTCCCCAAGTCCATGGATGGATGAATAGAATCAGGATCGACAACAGAAGCAGAACGGCAACATCCAGACCCCCAATCCTCTCGTCACATCTGAAAGCAAGGTAAGCGAAGAAAAGCATCCAGGCGACTAGTGCCATCCAGTTTGCGATTATGCTTGAATACATTCCCACAGCAGTCACCACAGAGAGGGCCGAGAACAAAGCGACGATCAAGCCGAAGTCAGTCGTCTTTCCTCTTGCCACGAACCACCATGTGGCGAAAGCAAGGATCACAACCAGGATCATAGGAGTGAGTCGCACAATCTCGAACGGGGTAGTCCCTAACGCTAACTGCCCCGCGTAGAGAAGAATCGAACTGACAGGATGCCACTCTCTGAGCGCTTGGGAGAGACCTCCCCATAGTCCCTCTGCATTAATGCGGAGCAGCGGATCGTAGTACCGCCAGTATGCGTCGGTCCCAACGAGCCATGGCGGATTCTGGAAGTATGGATAGTATCCGACGAAGATTGCAGTGGCCAACATGACAAGCACTCTGGGATCTAGCAGTACTGAAAGCCGGTTGTGGCCGAGACGCTCAGTAGGCATTTGCTCACGGCTTGTGGATCGAGTGTTGATATACCGTCGGAAGATTGAGATCCTAGCTATTCCTCGAAAGACAATGGGAACCCATGCCCAAGAGAAGAGAAATCCTAGATAGAGCCAAGGGAGCAGACCGCATAGTGAGTAAGATAGCTGAAGCTCAATCGAGGCATCTATCTTGCCTATCGATGTCATCGGGTCAAACGATTGCAGAATGCGGTAAACCCCTGAAGACACCTCGACGGCCAGCAAGACCCCCAGACCGTAGACCAGTACTCTCGACACAAAGTTGCCGGTTGATTCTTGAAGAACGCCCTTCGAGCAGTAAGCAAAGAACCCGAAACCTACCGTCACAACCACAAACAGAACCCAAGTAGACACCTCCTGAAGGAAACTACCACTCGGACAAGACAAGAGGAGAGGAAAGAAAGGCACAGCAACCATTGCGATTCCTGCTTGGACAGCACTCCTCAACCTGTCTTTCAATGGCCATATCGTTAGCACCAAAGTGGAAGCCGCGGCCAATGCCCACACGCCTAAGTCAATCTCGGGATTCACAATTCCGAGCCGCAGTGTCCGGGGAAAGTAGTAGAAGAAACTCAGCTCCAGAGAGTTCACTACCAGAAATGTTCCCAGAAGAAAGTGAAGGGCGAAACAGTAGGCAAGTATGTGCGAATACAGCCTAGCCAACATGCCAATTCTTCCTAATTCTCTGGCATTCAACATGTGCACGTCTTCTCGGTCAGCCTCCGGCAGCACATTGGGACCACCACTTTGGAGAGTTATGTGCCTTTCCCACATGCGACCGAGTCGACGAATCAGCACCACAGATCCACGGCTATGAGATTACGGAAGGACCAAGCACGCCGCGGGGCTACCAACCATTGAAATATCCGAGTTCGACATCTTCTCTCTTTTGATCAGACCAAACGAGTGTGGCAGAGTTGCCTCCCAAGATCTCGGTTGTCATTCCCACAAAGGACGAGCAAGACGCCATTGCGGCGATCGTGCAAAGCTGCAAGGAATCACTCGAAGGGATCGACCACGAGGTAGTTGTCGTCGACGCGTCTGCAGACAACACGCCCACAGAGGCAATGAGGGCGGGGGCAAGGGTCGTCAAGCAGATAGGTCAAGGTGGCGTGGGTGAAGCACTTGTCCAAGGGTTCTACTGGGTACGGGGTGAGCACATAGCCTTCTTCGACGGAGACGGAACCTACAACCCCCAAGATCTACATCAATTGGTTGAGCCATTGCTGGAAAACGAGGCCGACGTAGTGAATGGGAATAGGTTCGCTGATATGGAGCGCGGAGCCATGCCGTTTACCAACAAGATGGGTAACCATTTTCTCACATGGTTGGGCAATCTGCTTTTCCACACGGACATCAAGGACTCGCAAAGCGGGATGAAGGCATTCAAGAGGGAGGCTCTCAGAGGAATGTCATTGTTCGAGAGAGGTTTTCCTTTCTGCAGCGAATTCCTAGCCGAAGCCTCTAGTCTGAACTTGAGAATTGTTGAGGTTGGGATCTCCTACAGGAGAAGGATAGGCAAGAGCAAGCTGAAACCTGCCTCCGCTGGGCCGAAGATATTCTGGGTCAGCATGAGGATGTTGAGAGACTATGATCCCTTGTTGCTCTTCGCAGGGGTCGGACTGCTGCTCATGGCAGCTGGATTCTACGCTGCTTGGCCGGTAGCCGCCGAGTACGTCACACAAGGAACGTTCAGGATGCTTGGCCGTGCACTCGTCGCGATGGGGTGCTGGCTCACGGGTATCTTGTGTCTATTTACGGGGTTCATTCTCGACGCAGTGAACTACACGGTCAAGAAGATGGAGAATCGTCTTGGCGCACGATCCTAGTCCGTCGCTGTTGCATTGAACCACATCTGCGTCCATACCGAGTGGCTGAAGCTGTCTGACCTCCAAGAGAAAGCCAAATCTCCAGATCCCCCATCATAGAACCAGAGTTCAAATACAAATCGATAGTTGAACCCCGAAACAGCAGAGACCAGTTGTCCGTTGAAGGGTACCTGGTTGATTGACAACGCGGTAAGTACCATGTTTGAGTCTTTGGAACTTAAGCTCTCGATTCTCCACCCAAAGGGTATGGACCAAGTCTCATTGTCGGCCAGCACCCTGGTGAACTCCAAGATCGGAGAGACGGGGCTGGGTGTTCCACTCACCTCGTCTGGGCCTGCGATAGTTGAGTTCAGGAGTTTCACGCGCACCACAACATACTGAATAGAGCCCATATGGTTGTAGACTCCCAAAGTCCAATCAACCTCCTCGCCGATCCCAAGATTGGGATCGTCGTCTGGATAGTAATGCTCTGCTAACCCCTCCGACCCCAGAATCCACATTGCAAAGAACCGTTCAGACGAGGGCGGATGCAGAATCCCATACGCTATGCCGGAAGTTACAAGCGTGGCTACCACAACGAACGCCACGAGATACTGAAGGTCACGCGACTTAGTCCACTTCTTTCTTCTTCTCAATGATTCTCATCTCAAAGAAACGGATCTTCTCGTACCACCGCCACGCTCTAAGCGAGGAAAAGAAGACTAGCGCAGAAATCGCAACAACAACAGGAATACTAAGGATAACGATGGCGGTATGGATCATAGACTCATTTTGTGCTCTCCGTTGCGCAACCGGGATCTCACTAGTGACCTCCTCGACAAGCATGCGAGCCTGTTCTTCAAGCGTAAGAGCGCTCGCCTCATCACCCTTGAGTCTCTCGTAGTATGCCTCCTGGATCAGTTCCAATGCACCGTTCAACTTGGCAACCAACTCGGGCGCAGTGCTGCCTGAGGCGTACACCACGGAAAGTCGGCGAAACGTCTGGCGTGCAGAAGCCGTGACTTCTTCTGAGGTTGAGGCGGGCCCCTCCGAAGCACTCGTACTCACCATGCTTCCTATTCCTAAGACGAGAACGAGGATCAGCATCACCTTCCAGAAACGATGCGAGAAAGGCACAATTGCAGAGCTCAAGTGGTGCGTCACTGCGTAGGCGGATTTATGAGCTCAATGTCTTATCAATTGTGGGACTGGGCAGGCAAACGACTTGCTAACGGGAAGTGGCTCCAAGGTCTCCCCCAAAGAACTGGTGGAGAACGCCATCAAGACGAAGCATCCTGCGACAGTGCAGGAACTTGCCCAGATACTGGTAACGGGAGATATTCTCAGCGAAGAGGACTTCGTCAAGGTCGTCAAGGAGATGGCAGCGGATGGATCGCTGATTCTGCAGGAGCCCGTTCACGAGATTGAATCACCTTGGGACTACCTTCTCACGCCCTCTTTATCCGTCTGGTTGTGGGTCACTTTGGGCATCACGATTCTCGCTGTGACCGCCGTCCTTCTTACACCGGATATCTTTCCAGTCGTTGTCATCCGATGGCTACTGGGCTCGATCCTCGTCCTCTTCTTGCCAGGCTACGCCTTGTTACAGCTCCTGTTCCCGAAACCATCGGAAATGGATTCGCTCGAACGTTTCGCCTTAGAAATCGGCTTGAGCCTAGCACTCGTTCCCCTCATAGGCTTAGTACTCAACTACACCCCTTGGGGAATCCGATTCATCCCTACCACTATGTCCCTCTCAGCATTCACCATCATCTTTCTCCTAGCAGCTGCGACCAGGAAATACCTGTACACTCGGGAGCAAATGAGCGCAATTCATTGAAAGCTGGACCCGACCACCACATTCTCAGCGCGGATCCGTCAGCGTTGGAACCTTTGGGGTCATAACCGGCGGCCTAGGACCTAAACGAAATCAGGTCGTGGCAGGGAGGCTGCTCTCGAGAGAATGCCTCTTTACCTCGACCATCTCTGAGTACTTCTGAAGCTCACGGTAATCCTCCAAGAACCGTCGACCTTTCTCGGTCGCGATGTAGCTCTTCTCAGAGCCGCCGCGGACCTCCAGCAGGCCAAACCTGACGAGCATGTCCAGATACTTCTGGAGGAGGTCGAAGCTGAGGTTGCCCTGGTACATGATCCGCGTCTTGCGGGAGCCGTCCTTGGCGATCTCTAGGATGTCCGCAGCTATCTGGATTCGGCTTCTGTACTGCCGTCTAGCGGTAGCCACGTGAATTCCCCGAAGACTTGAGGACTGATTTGGATCAAATGGGGTTACCCATTCAAAAGTCGGTTGTGGAAGCCTTTTCTAGAACAGCAATCCAGAACGTGCCTTCTAGATCCTGCCAGGCCTATCCTGCTATCCACAACACGTGCGAATTCGTCTCTTGTCCGAGAAGCCGGATGAATTAGCTGTGGTTCGCTTCGAATCACGCGAGCTTTCAGGAGATGAATTCGGATATGTGTG
>Ga0315288_10000659_pt1 | contig 43641 bp, 34 predicted proteins | sample YL17G11_20_MG_FD_203454 | JGI IMG/M metagenome (GOLD analysis project Ga0315288, IMG submission 203454) | Sediment microbial communities from Yellowstone Lake, YNP, Wyoming, USA - YL17G11_20 | ecosystem: Environmental > Aquatic > Freshwater > Lake > Sediment | place: USA: Wyoming | collected... | reverse complement strand
GGGTCGGGCGTCATCGAGAACACCTGCATGGACACCGTGGGGCGTCGCATGAAGCACCGCGGCATGGGCTGGACGGACAGGGGAGCCGACGCCATCTTGTGCCTGCGCCTCCTCCACCTCAACGGCCACTGGGACGACTACTGGGACCGAGAGCACCCCCGCCAGGCCGCGTGACATACATACGATATGGGATGCTGCCGCACGCTCGCCCCCGAGTTCCAGCCCGCGGTCGATGAGAATCATGCCCTTCTTGAGCCCTCGCTGCGCCAGTGTCGGGTCGGGGTCGGGTGCCCATACCTCCTCGATGTCTGGTGCGTCCGGGTACCAGGACATGGCGGTTCCGTTCACCACGTATAGCTTCCCGTTGGCCGCGAAAGTGACCGCTCCCCCGGGCTCGCAGAAGAGCGTGCCCTGCTCAACGGTCAGGGGCCAGTCATCCCCGAACATGCGGCGAGAGACGACTTCGGATCGGACCTCCCCGGTCATGGGCCATGGGTCTCCGTGGGCGCTGAGAGGGACGTTCTCGGGTCGCACCTGCGTCGCGGCCCGCTTCCCCTCGCTTTGGCTCCGACAATCGCCACCCAGGCAGAGGAGACACGGAACGGTGGCGAACAGCACGGCCACGACCGCAACCTGCCATCCCGGGGCCGACGGAGCGGGGCGTGTGACGGGGGACGGGGGAGCGGCGACAGGCACGGTCGCCGGCTGCTCCGCCTGCGTTGACGTGGGAGGCGCCATGGGGCCAACTGGCGTTGGGGAGGCCGGCGTGGCTTGCTGCGCCATGCGGGCGCACCTGGGGCACTCGACATCGAAGTCAGACATGACGTAGCCGCAACGAGTACAATCCATCGGGAGACCCCCTCTCCGAGCTGACGGTGTATTCGTCTTGCAGTGCGCGAGCCCCTACCCGTCAGGATTCGCCTACCCAGTGGCGGGGCAACTGCGGACGCCAGTAGAAGCGCGCGGTTCCGACCTCGTTCGGCGGCGCGTGCCAAGCTCACGCGTAGGGCTAGGCCAATCAGGCGAGGCAGCACCTACACCCAGGGCGGAATGGGGGCAGCGCCTCCTGGCCGAGGACTACGTGCCGCTTGTTGTGGGGAGCACACACCGGGCAGGCATCCTGCGGAGTAACCAGTACCTCGGCGACACGTCGACCGCACTCCCTGATCGAGCGAACGTCGCGTTCCGTACACTTCATCGCGAACACCGTATGCTCAAGTAGCCCTATCTTGCGCTGCGTCCACCTAACCCAATCGGCGTCGTCGCGAGTCGGAAACGGGATGGAACCCCCACTGTCCCTCTTTCTGTGGAGGCGGCAGGAACTCCCAAAGCTCGGCTTCGGGCACACTGCCAACCACGGCCTCGACAATCACCTCTTTGGCACCCCGGGCCCCCACCGTGCATCGCTTCGCCAGGGCAACCAGGTCGGGCCTCTTCATCGAGACGAGCAGGGCGCGCATGTCAACCGGGACGGCAGTCGTGCCCAGCCCGACCCGCTCCACCTCGCCCATGGGACCACGAAGTGAGTCGGGTGCCACGCGCAGTCGCTCGGCGCTGCGCCGGAGCATATCGTTCACTCCCCGACGAGGTAAGTCGGCCAGCCGGATGCCGGAGGACCCGCGCTGGCCTGCGACAGGCACACGCAAGAGTATAGGTGGAACGCCGGTCTCCACGCGGCGGCATCGCGCCCTTCGCCCGAGCCTTGCCGAAGCCCTCCGACGGCGGCAACACGCTGCGGGCGCGTCGGCGTGACGCTGGCGCGCTGCCGCGCACTCCCCCACGGAGACTTGGCGCGTTCGAAGTACCGAAGGAGGGGCTACCGTGATCCATAGCTTCATCGCGAGCGTGTGGCAGTAGGGCGAGCGGTTCGTGGCGCAGTGCCGGGAAGTCGAGGTCGCGAGCCAGGGCCGTACCGCGGGTGGGGCGCTGGCGAACCTGTCTGAGGCCCTTGAGCTTCACTTCACCCCGCCTTGCACCACCCTCATTCCGGAGATCCGGCCCCTACAGGTAGGGACCAGTGCCACTCTAGCCGATCCGGTTCGCGCTCCGGAGGCTACAGGTCGAGGAGCGCGGCGAGGCGGTCGGTGACATCGGCGAGCGGGGTACCAGTGACGCGGCCCCAACATGTCTCCAGGCGCTCTCGTGAGACGGAGCGGACGGCATCGCAGAGGATCACGCTCTGGCGCTTGAGCCCGCCTTCCGGGGATGCTATCGGAAGGTGCATCGGGATCGGGGATTTGTGGCGGCTGGTGATGGGGACAACGATGGCAAGCCCAGACGCTCCCGCGTTGTAGGCGTCCGTCGAAACGACCGAAACCGGCCTTGTGCCGCCTTGCTCATGCCCGGCGACTGGGCTCAGCCGCGCCGTGGGCTATCCGTCGGCCGGCTCCAGTCCGTCCGCGAGCGCGGCATCCCACTCCTCGCGCTCCTTGAGGTGCTGCTCCCAGGCTGCTGGGTCCTCGCGCAGACGTGCGTAGGCCGCATTGGTGTCCTCGGTGAGCCGCCGGCGGCGCGCCGTGTTGCCTGTCGTGCCCTTGGACGGACGCGGCACGAGGTCATGGGTGGTCATCCCAATCCTCCGATCCGGTACGCTGCGGCAGCGTTGAGCCTATGCCTTCGTGAGCCGTCGCGCAAGGCGACTGCGAGCTTCAGGGCCTGTCGGAGAAGGCCGACCTCGGAGTCCCGACTTCAGTCGGGAAGTCTCGGCACTTGCTCGGGACATCTCGCGACCTCTAGGCTTGTGCCTGCCCGGCTGAAGCCGGGCCTCCGACGGCATCCTGCGATGGCTTCCCCGACAGGCTCCTGAGTCCGCAGAGGTGGCAGCCCAGAGCGTCGCGGCCGAGAGGGGAGGGGCTGGGGATCCGCTTCCGGGGGCCTGTGGTGGCGGGTCCGGAGACCCGCCGGCACGAGGGCGCGGCTGGTGGCCGGCGGAGGCCCGAGGAGCGGGCCGGTTGGGGGCCCACCGAGCACAGCTCGGTCCCCCCCATGCGGCCCCTCCAGGCTAGAACTCACCGGTGCGCACCTCGAACTTCGTGGGCTTACCGAGGCTCTCGCCGCCGCGGCGCACCCAGTCGGCGGTCCACTCGATTATCTGCCCGATGGGGATGCGCGGCGGGCCGAGAAGCTCGTGGGCGCGCTGGGCGTTGCTCAGGAGAGCGTCCGGCGCCTCCTCGCCGGTGAACTCCACCTCTCGGTCGAGCAGGCGCCCGAACTCGACGGCGATGCCGCGCACGCTGAGTAGATCCGGCCCCGTGATGTTCAGGATGGTCGGCGGGCTCGTCGCACGACGTAGGGAGAGAAGCGTCGCGGCATTCGCGTCGCCCTGCCAGATGGCGTTCAGGTAGCCCATTGTCACGTCGACAGGCTGCCCGTTCCACACGCGCTGTGCGATGTCGCGCAGCACGCCGTAGCGCATCTCGACGGCGTAGTTGAGGCGGAGGAGAGTCACCGGCAGCTCGAGCGCCCGGCTGAAGTGCTCGAAGATGCGCTCGCGGCCGAGGCAGCTCCACGCGTAGTCGCCCTCGGGGTGGAGCGTGTCGTCCTCCCGGCTGCCGCCGCTGCGGACCGGCGTGAGGCCGTAGACATTGCCGGTGGAGAACGCAACGATGCGGCTGTCGGTGAAGTGCTCGCAGACGATGCCGGGGAGGTAAGCGTTCATTGCCCAGGTCAGCGCTTCCTGGCCGGTGGCGCCAAACTTCATCGCGGGCATGTAGAACACGTTCTCCACGCGCGGGAGCTTCGCGACCTGCGCCCGGTCGAGGAGGTCGCACCGGATGGTCTCCACGCCGATGGCCTCGAGGGCTGCGGAAACATGGTCCGACGAGAACCGCGACACGCCGATGACCCGTGCCCGTCCGCCACTCGCGTCCACGGCACGCCGGGCCATCCGCGCGAGCGTCGGGCCCATCTTGCCGCCGACACCGAGGAAGATGATGTCACCCGAGGTGACGGCGAGCTGCTCGATGACCTCGTCGGTCGGCTCGCTGAGCAGTGCCTCCAGGTGCCCTACATCGCGGATGGCCTCCGGCAGCGGCTCCATGGCGCCTACTCCTCCACGCGCACAGCCACCTGTTGGCCGCCCCGCGTCACGGTGGGCAGGCTGTCCGGTGAGCCCGCTACGTAGGCGGCCCCCTCATCCGAGAGCACCAGCTCGGAGTAGGGCGCCGGCGCGGGAAGAGCCACCTCGAGATCGCCGATGCTCAGCAAGGTGGCCGCCGCGAGCGCGGCATCGGTCACGCGGCCGTTCGCGTCGAGCCGCACCCAGCAGAACTCCCCCGAGAGCCGGATGCCGTGCTCCGCCACAAGGAGGTCGTCCCCGCGGGAGCGCGCGGGCTCAAGCGCCAGCGGGTTCTCCGCGTCGGCGGCGATGAGGATGTCCGTCTCGCCGGTGGCGAGCTTCACCTCGGCGGCGACGTTCGGATCGGGGAACTCGCGGCCGTCGGAGGTCGTGAGCTTCAGCCGCCGGACACCTGTGACCGACGGTGCACCCTCATAGGGCTCGATGATGCCGACGAAGGTCGAGGCCAGCGGCGCCTGTGCCGCGGTGCGGCGCGTGAGGACGCGGGGGATCCACGCCTCCTCGTCGGTGTTGAAGCCGCCGGCGGCGATCCAGCTTTCGCAGGTGATGGCCTCGGCCCCGGTGGTGAGGTCGGTGAGCCGCAGATGCACGTCCGCGCCCTCGGGGAGGTAGCTGAGCTTGTCCTCGACCTTCCAGTCCGCCGACCAGCCCGGCGCGGGACTCGTGTCGATCGCGTAGCTGCGCATCTGCGTGTCCGGGATGAGCGTGTCCCCAGCGGGTTGCGGCGATAGCCCCTCGGTCGTGAGGGAGGCGTAGTGGCTGTGCATTGCCCGCACATGCGACTGCCCGCCGACGACGCGAAACACATCGAGCACGTAGAACGACTCGTCCGAGGTGTCGACACTGGCAACGGTGCGCTCGAACTGCTGGGCGCCGACGATCTCCGGCGCGGAAGCGCGGATGAGCCGTACGCTTCGGCCATCGCCCCAGAGGGTCGTCTTCCCCCGCCCCGGCACGGAGCTGGCGCCATCGACTACTACGGTGTTGTGCGCCATGCTCGCGAGGTACCACGAGAACCGCGGGCCGCTCCACCCGCCGTAGTGAACCGGCGGGTAACCAAAGTCGGGCATGAGGTCGAGTCCCCTCGCGAACAGCCCGAGGTTCATCCCGTCGCAGTGTGAGTGCCCGCCTCCCGCGTCGTAGTCCAGCCAGACCGCCCGACTATCGGCGCCCTCCCCCGAGCGCAGGATGGCGATACACCACTCCTGCTTGTTCGTGCTCGCGAGCTTTGGCGTGTCGCCCTCGCGCGCGATGACCTCCGCGACGCGCTGCTGGAAGGCGGCGGGGTCCTCCGCGAACAGGTCGTAGGGCAGTCCGTCCGTCTTCCGGCCGTTGGCCTGGTAGAGGACCTGCACGAGCGCCGGGTCGCCGGTGATGTCGTGGACCTGCATCAGAAGCGAGTAGCTCGACGGCGTCATCGTGGGGCCGTTGGTGAATGAGACGCCCACGTAAGTTGGCGCCTTGCGGGCGAAGGTCCCGCAGTCGCCGGAGTTGGGGTAGTACTCGTCGAGGCAGTGGGTGTCGATATGGAAGCGGAACATCTCGCGCAGCCGCGGGTGTCGCTCGAACATCGTCGCGAGGAAGCCCGGCTCCAGGCGTGAGAACTGCGCGAGGAACGCTGTCGTACCCTGGACGGTGTAGGCCGAGTAGCCGCAGAGACCCTTCTCGCCCGTGACCCCGTCCACCGATGTTGCTTGTTCCAGCATCGGGTCGGCCATGGCGAGGATCTCCTCGCGGCTGTCCGGCCATGCGAGGACGGCTTTCAGCGTCATCAGCGCGATGTCCGTGCGCGGGTAGTTCGAGTGGATCTTCCACGCGTTCGTGACCGTGTCCGCGAGGATGCGCTCCTCGATGTTGCGCTGGATGTCCGCGAAGGTGGCCTTCGGGTTGTTGAGGTGCGCCTCGCCCGCCTTCCGGCTGAGGAAATCCACGAGGGTCGGGTCGTCCCTCATGCCCTCGAAGACCTGGTCGTAGCCGAGCGCCAGCTCGCGGACCTCCTCGCAGGCATCGTGCCAGGTGGAGACATACCCGGCCGCGCCCGGCTGCTCGTAGACCTCCGCTTGGGTCTTGAAGTCGAAGGTGGGATAGAGGTCCGCCACACGGTCGATGAGCACGCCGGCCTTGTGGGCATAGCGCGGATCGCCGGTCACAACATACGCGTCCGACAGCGCGTCAATGCCGTTCAGGATCGCGGCTTTCCACTGGCTGTAGATGAGGTACGCGCCAATGAACCGCCACCGATGCTCGCCGTCGGAGTAGCCCTCGCCGTCGTCGACGCCGAAGCTGCGGAGCGGATCGCCCGCATCCGGGTGCTCGGCGTTGAAGAGGAGCGCTCGGTCGGCGCGGGCGGGGTCGAACACGAGATGCTCGTCGAGCCCGGACTGGTAGAACGCCCCGAAGTCGTTCTTCGGGAACAACTCCTGACAGTGCGGGCAGCGAACCTTCCACGGCATCGCGAAGGGGTCCATCTCCCATGTGTACATCGGCACCGACTTGCGGCATGACGGGCAGAACCCATCGGACCACACCATCCACGAGCGCGTGATCGTGGCGCCGAACATCAGATCCCAGAGCGCGTCATCGGACATCTCGGCCCACCGCTGCGCCCGTCCGACGATGCTATCGCGCGCGGCCGCCGCCCAGTCATGGGCCGCGATGTTGGCCCGCGCGCGCTCGGTGAGCTCGGGGGTGATGAAGACGCTATGTTGCTTCAAGGCCGCAGCCTGGGCATCGCACACGTTCGGCACCCCCCACAGAGTCGTGGCGATCGCCGCGAGCACGAGACCAGTGGCACGCCTTCGTCGGTCCATCGGCCGTCACCGCCCTATCCTGGAGTCAACTGTCGGCGGTTGTTCCGGCCGTGACCCTATGGACCTCCACGTAGGAGCGACTTCAGTCGCGATGCCCCTGCTTTCGCGACTGAAGTCGCTCCTACGCGGTAGACACGGGCGGCTGAGGGGCCCAGCGAGTCGTGCAGCACGCCCGCCACGATCGGCAGCGCTCTTTCAGCCTCGAACAGCACCGATGCGGTCTCGCCGACCACACTCAGGGACACCTCCGCCGGGGCGGAGGTCATGTTGACGGCCACCAGGTAGCGCTGTCCGGCGACCGTCTTCTCAGCCGCCTGGAGCACGCTAGGAGCTGTGCCGGTGTCGACCGGGCGCCACGGCGCCGGGTCCAGGATCACCGAGGACATCGCGCGCAGCTCGCCGGTGAGCGCACGGCAGTAGGACCACAGCAACGGGTCGCGCGCGAGACAGCCGGCGGGAGGGCCATCGAAGTAGGAGTAGTAGCCGAACCACTTGTAGCCGTGGATGATGTGCAGGTATGCGCTGGCACGCAGCTCCTGCGGCGTGGGCATCCGCGTCTTCGGTGCGTTGGGACTGTAGGTTTGCAGCACGGTGCCCATCGGGTGGCTTCCGAGGAGGGTCCCGTCGGAGTAGTCGAGCCACGGCAGGAACCCCGCAAGGCCGATGGTTGGGAATGGGTAGCAGTCGAAGGACCATAGATCCTGCGATGCCAGGTAGTCCCCTGCGCGGCCGACCTGGCAGAGGTTCACCCAGACCACATGGTTCGGGTCGAGCCGCCGGATCAGGGCTGCCGCCTGCCCCACGACCTCCGGCGTGAGCGAGACCTCAGGCTCGTCCACCAGATCCCAACCGAAGAGCGCCGGGTGCTCCCGGAAACGCTCCACGGCCCCGCGGATGTGCTCCAGGTCGAATGCCCCATCGGGGCAGAAGTAGCGGTTGTTGAACAGCGCAACTGTGCCGTACAGCCCAGCATCGCGGCAGCGGTTCAGGTGGTCCTCGATGCTGGGAAGTGGGTCGGGGTCGCCGCCATAGCACTGCACCATGTTGAACCCTTGCTGCCGAGTCGGCTCATCAGGCGCGGCATGGTAGAGCAGTTGCCCGAGGAACGGCTCGCCGTTGAGGAGGAGCCCATCGCCGCGGGCCGCGGTGCGGGTGACGGCTTGCCACTCGTCGAGCGCCGCCGGTTCGTAGACGAGGAGCTCCTGCACACCATCGCTCACGACCTGCCCATTGCGCTCGAACCGAGTGGACACCTCGTAGAGCCCTCGTGGAAGGGCCCCGATCTCGACCTCACGCGAGACGGCGGGCGTCTGGCCGTCGCACGTGAGAGTGGCGATGGCAGGGTTGGCCGGTGACCGAAGGGAGATGGTCGCCCGGAGGCTTCGAGCGACCTCCGGGGATGTTGCCAGCGTTGCCGTCCACGTAGCGCGCGGCGTGCCCACAGGATACGCATACTCGTCCATGGACACATCAACGGGGTCCGGTACGGTGATGTGGTACTCGCCGGCGAGCACCTCCTGCTCGCCGGACAACAGAGCGACATGGAGCTGCTCCTCCCCCCACCGGGCCGCCTCACAGCTCACCGTGACCTCCTGCTGCGCGCCCGTCCGGAGCTGAACACGGGCCTCCGCCGGCCCGGCCTCGCCGATGCGGCAGCGGATCGCGTAGGGGCCGCTGCCGCTCAGTTTCACGGTCACGTTGCTGGTTCCGAACACGAGAGGCCCCGCAGCGATGTCCGCAATGACGGGTGCATCGCCCGCGGCGGGCAGGCCGCCGGGCGATGGCGGGATGGTCCACTCGCCGCCATCCACTGCCAGGCGCAGGGCGGGCAGTGGAGACACCAGGCTCTCGAAGTCCTGGTCGTCGTCGCCGGGCCGGAACCCTTCCTGTGTAGTGAGAAGGGTGGTATCGATGTAAGGCGCCTGGGTGATCCCCTCGGCGCCGACGAGACGGAGCTCGTGGTCTCCCGCGCCGCTGACCGCGGCGATCTCCCGCGACCACTTGAGGGCGGTCCCGGGCACCTCGTAGGACGTCCGGCCCACCTTCACGCCGTCCCAGTAGACATCCACCTCGCACCCACTCGCCCACGCCAGCCCGCGGAGGAAGAGGTGGTAGGGCGCCTCGGACAGCCCGCGAACGTCGTAGGACAGCCAGTCTCCTGCGCCGCCGAGAACCATGACCTGGCCGTGCGAGGGGTGAGCCATCCACGAGGTGAACCCCTCCTCGCGCAGGCCATAGCCGTCGCCATTGGCGTATGACTCGGCCTCGATGTAGCGGAACTCGTGCGCAGAGCAGGCCATGCCCAGGAGCAGGAGCCAGACAGCCACAGTCGACCGTGCCATGGTGTTCATCCTCAGGCTGAGCCCTTCTCGCGCCCCTCATTCGGTCGGCTCGGGCTCAGGCGATGCACCGTCCGCAGGCGCAGTGTAGACCTGGTCGAGTAGATCGGCCATCATCTTCGTGAGGTCATCGCGGCCCTCGGTGGGCTCGAAGGTGAGGTCGATCCCGCGGGTCGCGGCGAGCGAGAGCGCCATGTCGCGCGTGTCCCGGATAAGCTGCTCATAGAGGGCGTCCAACTGAGCTCGCGAGGTCACGCGGTGGCGCTCGGCTGCCTCCGCGAAGCTGTGGCGGAGGGCCGTGGCCTGGTCCGCGAGCTCGCGCTCGCGCCGCGCCATGCGCTGCGTGCTGAGGGACGGACTCGCCGGACGGGGCTTCGCCGGGGGCTGCACGAACTCCGTGACTGCTTTCCTCTCCGACGGAGCATCGTAGGTGACCTCAGGCTCGCGGGACCGGGCGTCAATGGCGGCTCGCAGCACGTCGGCGTCATGCTCCAGCTCGGCGCGACGCAGGTTCCCCGCGGTCTCGGCTCGGATGCGGGCCTCCTCGTCGCGTGCCTGCCGGCGAGCCCACTCCTCGGGGTCGCCACGGATCTCGGCCGCCTTCTGCGCAGCTTTCGCGTCATCCGGCGGGGCATTCAGGCGGGTCATCATCGCGTCCACCCTTGTGCCCTCCGAGTGGGAAAGGCGCGCACTCGCGACATCCCGCTCCGCCTGCCGAACGCGAGCCTCGGCGACCGCTCCGATCTTCTCGCGGTCCGCAGACAGCCTGGCATCGGCCTCCTCGGCCGCATGAGCAGGCACCCACTCTTCGGGAGGACGCGCCGGGCGGTCGGGCCCGCGTGTGATGCGGCGCGCGCTATCTCGCCACTCGTCGAGGTCGGGGCCCGACCCTGTGTCGGGCGCCACAGCATGCGTCCCCTCCAGCGAAGGAGGGCGAAGCTCGCCCGAGGCCGGCTCGCCCTGCCCGGCCTCCTCGGCGGCGCGGAGCTGCGCATACTCATTCCATAGTGGGTGGTGCTGAACGAGGACGGCTGGGTCGGCCCACGCGGGATGCTGCGTGGGAGCTGATTCCACAATGGGCGGCTCACGCCGGATGCAACCGCACAACGCGGCGAGAGCCTGGCTCGCTGCCAGGGCTACCGCCGCGATGACCACACATCTACGCGGGCCGGTGGACATCATGTCTCGTACCCACCCGGGAGTCCGGCTCACCCAAGCGGCTCCGCCGCGCCTCTCGCCGGCTACTGCGCCACCTGGGAGCCTGGAACGCGCATATCCGGTTCGTCCGGGCCTGGCGGAGGCGGGGCCTCGCCGCCGTTCATGATCGTGATGACCCTGTCGGTCACATCCAAGCCACCGTAGAACACGACGCTCTCGAAGGCATAGTCATGCTCGTGCTGCCCCTCCGCGGTGGCCACAGCGGGATAGGAGGGGATGTAGGTGTTGAGCACGATTTCGAGCTGGTACTGCTCCTTGACCTGTTTGATCGCACCGATGAGCAGGTCGGTAGCCTGCTTCTGGACTCCGGCCAGCTCGTCACGGAGGCGGTTCTCGATGTCAACCCTCTTTGCCTGGATCTCCTCGTTACGCTTGTCGGACACTTCCTGGAGCTGTCGGAGCCGCGCCGTATCCGCGGCGGTGGGCGTGCTGTTCTGGAACAGCCTCAGGAACTCAAGGTCCAGATCGTTGTTCCTCTGCCTTAGAGCGATGAGCTCCTGGGTCTCCTGAGGCGTGATGGTCCGGTCGAGGCTCTTCTTGCTCAGCTCGACGGCCCGGGCGGCGTCCACGCCGGTGAGGTACTTGAACTCCTGCTCCATGCCCAGCTCCTGCGAGGCCTGCTCGCGGAACTGCGCGACCTTACTTTGCCCCTCGCTGAACGCCTTGGCGTACTTCTGCACGCGCATCTCGATGATGAAACCGATGCGTGGCGCATTCTGCGCCGAGGCCGGCAGCGCGAGTAGGGCAAGCACCGGCACGAGGCCGACGCCGAGGAGTTTGCGGACAGAGCCGATACTCATGAGGATGCCTCCAGGCACGACTATGTTGGGGATCGGGACGTGGAGAACGGGTCCACTCGGCCCTCATGCACGCGGTCGGCCTCTGCTCGTCCCTCGGGGTTCGCATATCCCCTCCGACAACGCCGCATGATACCAGAAAAGTTCGGCCCCTCAAAGCGAGCCAGCCGACTCGCTTAGGCGCAGCAGCCACAGGGGGCGTTCCCCACGACATGCGCGACGCTTCACGTGCTCACCCCCGGCCCCTGCACGACTCAGCGCGTCTTGACACCCGCACGGTCGCTGCGTATGATTCGGGCACCATGCCGAAGTGGCGGAATTGGCAGACGCGCTGGGTTCAGGGTCCAGTGAGGGTAACCTCGTAGGGGTTCAACTCCCCTCTTCGGCACCATCGCCGTTCCTTGACAGTCCACTCCTTGACCAAAGACGTCGATCGGGACGAGTAGGCGGTCGCCGACGCTACAGCGAACCGGGGATGGTGTGAGCCCGGGAGCAGAGCGCCGTCGAAGATCACCCGTGAGTCGCGACCCGAACGCGGCATAGGCCGCCAGTAGGCGTCGACGGCAGCCCACCGTTACCTGGGTAGGTCATCGGCACATCTCTTTCATGCGGTGACCGAGAGAGAGCCGGCGCTCTGCGCCGGAAGCGGAGTGGTACCGCGGACCGCATTCGGCCCGTCTCCGATACGGAGACGGGCCGTTTTTGCTCTTCAGCCGGCCCCGGCACGCCGGGGCATGGAGGTGGCCTTGATGAACCATACCGTCATGATCTACGACACGACCCTGCGCGACGGCAATCAGGCCGAGGGCGTGTCGCTCTCCCTGAACGACAAGCTCCATATCGCTGCGCGGCTCGATGAGATTGGCGTCCACTTCATCGAGGGCGGCTGGCCGAACCCCACCAACCCGAAGGACGTCGCGTTCTTCAAGCGCGTGGGCGAGCTAGGGCTCAAGCACGCCCGCGTCAGCGCCTTCGGCAGCACACGCCGGGCCGGCAACTCGCCCCAAAGCGACCCCATCCTGCGCACGCTGCTCGACGCCGAGACCGAGGTCATCGCCATCTTTGGGAAGAGCTGGGACTTCCACGCGGAGCGCGTGCTACGGGTCAGCCTGGATGAGAACCTGGAGATGATCCGCTCCTCCGTCGAGTACCTCGCCTCGCAAGGCCGCGAGGTGGTCTACGATGCCGAGCACTACTTCGACGGCTACCTGCGCAACCCGGACTATGCGCTCCGCACCCTGAAAGCCGCCGAGGAGGGCGGCGCAAGGTGGCTCGTCCTGTGCGATACGAACGGCGGTACCCTGCCGCACGAGGCCGAGCGCGTCATGCGCGAGACGGTGGGGCGGATCTCCACCCCGTGGGGTATCCACACGCACAACGACTGCGGATGCGCCGTAGCGACCTCCATGCTCGCGGCACACCTGGGCGCCACGCAGATCCAGGGCACGATCAACGGCTATGGCGAGCGCTGCGGGAATGCCAACCTGTGTACCATCATCCCGAACCTCGTACTCAAGATGCACGCGGAATCGCTCACCGAGGAGGCGGTGCGGAGGCTGTCGGACCTGTCGCGGTATGTGAGCGAGCTGGCCATCACCGTCCATGACGAACGACAGCCTTACGTGGGCGGGTGTGCGTTCGCCCATAAGGGTGGCGCGCACATCGACGCGGTCCGGAAGGCGCCCGCGTCTTTCGAGCACGTGCCCCCGGAGTCCGTCGGCAACGAGCGCCGAGTGCTGTTGTCCGACCAGTCGGGAGGGTCAACCATCGTGGAGAAGCTGCAGACCGTCTACCCCGAGCTGGACAAGAAGCACCCCGCCGTGGGACGGCTGCTCGAGCGCGTGAAGCATCTGGAGCATGAGGGCTACCAGTTCGAGGCGGCAGAGGGCTCGTTTCGGCTGTTGGCCGAGGAGATTGTCGAACGACGCGATCCGGCGTTCACCCTCGAGCGCTACCGCGTACTGACGGAGCTAAGAGAAGGTGGGGAGCCGCACGCGGAGGCGACAATCAAGGTGCGCGTCGGCGACCAGGTTCATCACACGGCCGCGGAGGGCGTGGGCCCGGTGGACGCGCTGGCCAAGGCGCTCCGGAAGGCCATCACATCGTTCTACCCCCGGCTGTCCAGCATCCGGCTCACGGACTACAAGGTGCGCGTACTCGATGGCGCGGCCGGAACCGCAACGAAGGTCCGTGTGCTCATCGAGACGACGGACGGCAGAACGGAATGGGGCACGGTGGGGGTTTCCAGCGACGTGATCGAAGCGAGCTGGCGAGCGCTAGCCGACAGCATCGAGTACGGCCTACGGATCGCTCAGGCGAACGGTGAGCTGGAGGCACCGCCTCCCCCCTCCGGAGAGGGCCGGGGCTGAGGGACCAGGTTCCGGCAGCAGGGCTGGCTAGAACTTCCTCTTCATAAGGCGTTGAAAGTCTATGTGCTCCTGGCGCTCCTGGAACTCATCGACAAAGCGGATGGTCTCGCCGGTGGACTCGGCGCGCTCGAGCAGGTACGTCGTCACCTGTTCGACGGTCATGTCGTCGAAGTACCCGATGACGGACCGGTCAGTCTCGGCCTTGATGCTTCCGTTGGGTTGCTTCGTGAGCTTGACGAAGAGCATCGGCGGCGTCTCCCCTTGTGCGGCAATCATAACCTGTGGAGACTTCGCCGCCGACGCGCGATTTCCTCGTGTGCTCCGCTCGCAGGCCGGTCAAGACAGGGCAATGCGGAGGACGCATAGGCCCTCGCGCGGCCGGTCCAGAGCGGGTAGGTCAGAAGCCGCGCCCGAAGCCCTGGCCCCATCCGAGGTTCATACCGCCGTTGCCCAGGCCGGACTGCCGCCCGCCGCCCCAACCGTTGCCCCCGCCGTTGCCCCAGTTGCCGACCTGGCCGTTGCCCCAATTGCCGCCCCAACCGTTGCCCCGGTTGTTGTTGGCGATCCCGCCGTATCCGCCGCGCCGGCCCCCATTGCCCATGTTGCCACCGAAGCCGTAGTTGCCGCGCATGACGTCAGCGTTGAGGGAGATGATCTGTCCGCCGAAGAGCTGCGCGAGCGCCAAGGCGCCGATGTACTTGGGCTTGATGACCTCGTAGACGTACTTCGCGGTACCCTCGTCGTCCCCATAGGCCGGTCCGTTAGTGCCCTGAGCGACCACGACGACCTGGCACCAGGCGGGCGCCGCGAGAGCGAGAAGCACAATCGCGGGCAGCGCGAGCTTGCTGGCACATATCAGTCGACGCATCGTGCGATCACCCCTGAGTCCCCGACGATGACCCCGTCGGGACATGGTACCTTCTTTGACGTGACCGGCCCGCCCGGGTTCCCCAGAGATGTGAGGTGTGAGGGATGAGTTACTCCGATACGCTGAACCTGCCCAAGACGAGTTTCCCGATGAAAGCCGATCTGGCGAAGCGGGAGCCCGGCATTCTCCAGTTCTGGGAGGAGTTGGACATCTACTCGCTCGTCCGGGCTCGGGGCAGGGGACGGCCGAAGTTCGTGCTCCATGACGGCCCGCCCTACTCCAACGGCGACATCCACATCGGCACGGCCCAGAACAAAATACTGAAGGACATCACGGTCAAGTTCTGGACAATGCGCGGCTATGACTGCCCCTACGTGCCCGGCTGGGACACTCACGGCTTGCCCCTGGAGCAGCGGCTGTTCCAGGAGACGGGCCGGAACTGGCGGGACGTGGGCATCGCGGAGTGGCGAGAGCAATGCGGCGAGCTTGCCCGCCGCTATGTGGGCCGCCAGCGCGAGCAGTTCATCCGGCTGGGTGTGCGCGGCGACTGGATGAACCCCTACCTCACCCTCGACCCCGAGTACGAGGCGCGCCAGATCGAGGTGTTCGGTGACATCGCTCGTGGCGGGCACATCTACCAGGGCCTCAAGCCCGTGTACTGGTGCGGGAAGTGCGAGACGGCCCTCGCCGACGCCGAGATCGAGTACATGGACAAGACCAGTGACTCGATCTTCGTGCGTTTCCCGTGGGCCGACGACCCGAACCGGCTCGCGCCGGGCCTGGCGGGGAACGGCAGCTCGGCCTCGGTCATCATCTGGACGACAACGCCCTGGACGCTGCCTGGGAACATGGCGATCGCGCTGCACCCGGACGCTGAGTACGTCGTCGCATTCGCGAACGACGAGTACGTCCTGGTGGCCGAAGCGCTGCTCGACCGGGTCCTGGACCTCCTCGGCGCGTCGAAGCGTGATGTCGTGGCTCGCCACAAGGGGACCGACCTGGAGGGACGGCTGTGCCGGCATCCGTTCGCCGACCGGAATGTGCCGATCGTCGTGGCGGACTATGTCACCCTCGATGATGGCACCGGCTGCGTCCACACGGCGCCGGGGCACGGCGAGGATGACTTCGCCACGGGTGAGCGGTACGGGCTCCCGGTGCTCAGCCCGCTCAACGACCGCGCGGAGCTGACGGAAGAGGCCGGCATGTTCGCCGGGAAGTACTGCGAGGACGCGAACGCGGACATCGTCGCGCACCTGCGCTCCACCGGCCATCTCGTCTCCAGTGGGAAGGTAGTCCATCAGTATCCGCACTGCTGGCGGTGTCACTCGCCCATCGCGTTCCGGGCGACCAGGCAGTGGTTTGTGAACATCCTCAAGCTCCGCGAGGCGGCACTGGAGGCGATCCCCAAGGTCCGCTGGGTACCCGCGGAGTCCGAGCAGCGGATCACGGGCATGTTGACGATGCGGCCCGACTGGTGTATCTCGCGGCAGCGCGTCTGGGGGGTGCCGCTCCCGATCTTCCACTGCGACTCCTGTGGCGAGGCCATCTTCACGAAGGAAGCAACTGACGCTGTGGCCGGGTTATTCCGCCGAGAGGGCTCGGGCGCATGGTGGACCACGCCAAGCGAGGAGATCCTGCCGGAGGGTTTCACCTGCCCGAAGTGTGGCAACGCCGCGGCCGATCTTCGGCGCGAGAGCGACATCATGGATGTCTGGTTCGACTCGGGATCGAGCCACGCGAGTGTGCTCGAAGCCAACCCGGATCTCTCCTGGCCCGCCGATGTCTACCTGGAGGGCTCGGATCAGCACCGCGGCTGGTTCCAGAGCTCCCTGCTCACCGCCATGGCTTCGCGGGGCGAGCCGCCCTACCGTACGGTAGTGACGCACGGGTTCGTCGTGGACGAGCAGGGGCGGAAGATGTCGAAGTCTCTGGGCAATACCATCGACCCCGCCGATATCGTGGCAGAGTACGGCGCGGACATCCTGAGACTATGGACTTGCTCGGTGGACTGCAAACGCGACCTGCACTGTTCCCGAGAGATCCTGGGGCAGGTGGCGACGACCTATGTACGCGTCCGCAACACCTGCCGGTTTCTTCTCGCGAACCTCTACGACTTCGACCCGGGCAAGGACCTGGTTCCGCACCGCCATAGCCACGTGTTGGAGCGGTGGGCGCTGGCACGGCTGGCGACGCTTACCGACCGGACGACGAGGGCCTACGCGACCTGGGACCTCCATCTGATCTACCAGGACATCCACAACTTCTGCGCAGTGGACCTGAGCGCCATCGTGCTTCATGTGCTCAAGGATCGGCTCTATGCCGAGCGGCCCGACTCGCCCGGGCGTCGGTCGGCCCAGAGCGCGCTCTATCACATCCTGGATGCGCTGACCCGGATGCTTGCCCCGATTCTCGCGTACACGAGCGAGGAGATCTGGCAGTCCTGCCTTGCGACGGAGGAGATCCCGACGGTACAGCTTGCGCCCTGGCCGGAGCCGCTCCAGGAGTGGTATGACGCCGAGCTTCTCGAGCGGTTCGACCTGGCTCTCGCCGCCCGGCAGGAGATCTTCCAGGGCGTGGAGCAGGCACGCGAGGCCGGGGCTTTCAAGAAGCACCAGGATGGCCGCGTGAGGGTCGTGGCGCCGGACGACATCGTGAGGCTCTTCGCTGACCTGGGCGAGCAGGGCCTTAGCCTGGCGGACTTCCTGACGGTGTCCCAGGCCGAGATCGTCGCCCACGGTCAGGGCACGCCGACGTATGTGAGCGCGAGGATCGGCGGGCTGGCCGTCCACGTGGACCGCGCTGAGGGCACGAAGTGCGAGCGGTGCTGGAATGTGCGAGAGGACGTCGCCACGGAGGGCGATCTTGCCGGCCTATGCGCTCGGTGCGCTGACGTGGTAAGCTAGCGCACATGGGCCTATCACATCGGGTGACAGCGGCGCGGCGCGCGGCGATCTTCTGGCTCGCGGTCCTCGTGATCGCCGCGGACCAGGTCACGAAGCACTGGGCGCGCGCGCAGCTTCCGCCGGGCAAGCCCGTGCCGGTCACGTCGTTCTTCGGCTGGCACTACGTGACCAATCCCGGAGCCGCCTTTGGCTGGCTGCGGGCGCGCCCGGAAGCGCTGACGTGGGTGGCGATCGCGGCCACGGTGATCGTGTTCATCGCGGCGCTCCGACTGCGAGTGTGGCGGCGTTTCCTCGCCGCGGGTCTCGCGCTCGTCTTCGGTGGCGCCGCCGGCAATCTCATCGACCGGTTCCATGCGGGGCATGTGACGGACTTCATTGACTTCCATGTCGGTCGCTTCTCCTGGCCGGAGTTCAACGTCGCCGACATCGCCGTCTCGGTCGGGGCGATCCTGATCGCCGCCCATCTTTACACCAGCGGCGCCCAGAGAGCGCTGGAGCTGGAGCCAGGGCCGGACGTGGGTGACGCGGCTGCGCCGACCCGCGACGATGAACAGCTCTGCGCGAGCATGGACGAGGCGCCCGCCCCGAGGGCGGATGTTGGCGCCCACGCCTCACCGGAGGAGTCGTCCGCTCCCGCGGATACCGGGTGAGCCGCGGTCACACGCCCGTATCCCGGCTGGAATCGGCGTTCCCAGAGCCATACAAGGTAGGTGCTTGGCGTGCATCCGGAGATCTTCCGCGTCGGGAAGGTTGTCGTCCACAGTTATGGGACGATGCTGGCACTGGCGTTCCTGACAGGCATGTTCCTTCTCCACAGGCACGCCAACCGCGTGCCGGGGCTGAAGCGAGACCGGGTCGTCGACTGCGTGCTGTTCATCCTGGTGCCGAGTCTCGCAGGGGCGCGGCTCCTCTACGTCCTGCTGAACCTCGACCAGTTCGCGTCCTTCAGCGATGCCCTGGCCGTGCAGAAGGGGGGCTTGTCTTTCCATGGCGGCCTGCTCGGTGGCATGGCGGGCTTGGCGCTGTTCTGCCGGTTCTACAGGATCTCGTTCCTGCCACTCGTCGATGCCGTGGCTCCATCGGCGGCCATCGGGTACGCGATCACGAAGATCGGGTGCTTCCTCAATGGGTGCTGTATCGGCCGACCGACGGACCTGCCATGGGGCGTGTGTTTCCCCGACCCGGAGGCCGGTTCCCGGTCGGTACTGACGCCGCCGAGCCACCCTGCGCAGATCTATGACGCCATCCTCAACGTGCTGTTGGGGCTCGCGCTCCTCCGTGCACTGCGGCGCAAGCGGTTCCATGGCCAGACGTTCTTCCTCTATCTGGTGCTCTACTCGGCCATCCGCTTCGCCGTCGAATGCTTCCGCAAGGGGGTGAGCGGACAGATCATGTTCACGGGTGAGGCACTGGGGCGCGAGGCGGAGCAGACGCCCATGCTCGGCTGGCCACCCACCCAGGCCCAGCTCGCCTCCATCCTCGTGATCGTGGTCTTCGGGCTGATGTACCTGATTCTGCTGGCCCGAGCGCCGAAAGAGCCGCTGCCCCTTCCCGAGCCCCCGGATAGCAACAAGGAAGAGCCTACCCGCAAGGCCAACCCAGACAGGAAAACGCGGCGACGCAAGGACCGCCGAGCACGACGTCGGCGCGATGCGAAGTCCCGTGAACCCTGAGCAACCTGAGCCCACCCAAGAGGAGGACGATGACGGTCTCTGGGCCGCTCCGCCGATCCGCCTGGAGGTGCCGTACCTCGGGCGGGACCGGTCGGAGCGCCTGGATCGATTCGTCTCGCAGATGCTGCCAGCCGTCTCCCGCGCGTTCGTCCAGGAGGCGATCCACAGCGGGCACATCCTCGTCCATCAGTCCCAGGAGAAGGCGTCCTATCGCCTGCGCTACGGCGACCTCGTCGTCATCGCCCTGCCGCCGCGACGGATCGAGCCGACGCGAGCCGAGCCGGAGCCCATGCCGCTGAGCATCCTCTACGAGGACGACGACATCATCGTCATCAACAAGCAGGCACCACTCGTGGTGCATCCCGCGCCAGGGCTGGAATCCGGGACGCTGGTCAATGCGCTGCTGCATCACTTCGCGCATCTTTCGAGCGCGGCCGGCCAGCTCCGCCCGGGCATCGTGCATCGCCTGGACAAAGACACGACCGGCGCCATGGTGATCGCGAAGAACGACCGGGCGCACAACGGCCTCGCCGAGCAGCTCGCCCAACGGACGATGAGCAAGGTCTACGCCGCCATCGTCTATGGCTCACCCCAGGATGAGGGCACCATCGACGCGCCCATCGGCCGGCACCCCTTGAACCCGACGAAGATGACCGTGGTCGACCACATCCGCCGGGGACGACACGCGCTCACTCACTACTGGGTCGAGGAGCGGTTCCGGGGGATGGCGCGCGTGCGCGTGAAGATCGAGACCGGGCGCACCCACCAGATCCGCGTCCACCTGACCCATATCGGCTACCCGGTCGTCGGTGACCCCGTGTACGGCGCAGGCCGGAGTCGCCCGAAGGAGATCCCCGTTCGGGCGTGGGAGGATTCCATCGGGCCGGCCGTCGAGGCCCTGGCGGGGCAGGCGCTCCATGCCGAGCAGCTCGGGTTCGCTCACCCCCGCACCGGTCGGGTCATCTCGTTCACCGCCCCATGGCCCGAGGACATGCAGGAGCTCCTGAGGCGCCTCAGGGAGAACGAGACATCGGGGGACCGGGAGGCTCGGCATTGAGCCGACTGTCGTTTGAGGTGTCGGGGCACTGCCCGGCCACGAGGGCACGCAGGGGCACCGTCCATCTGCGCCGCGGCTCCTTCGAGACGCCCGCGTTCATGCCCGTGGGAACGCAAGCCACGGTGAAGTCCCTGACCTCGGACGACCTCGAAGCCCTCGACGCTCGGATCATCCTGGCGAACGCGTACCACCTGTACCTACGGCCCGGCGCCGAGCTGATCCGCGACCTGGGCGGGGTGCACGGGTTCATGGGCTATCCGGGACTGGTCCTGACCGACTCGGGCGGGTTCCAGGTATTCAGCCTGGAGGGCATGGTGAGGGTCGACGAAGAGGGCGCGCACTTCCGGTCGCACATCGACGGCGCGCTGCATACCTTCACGCCGGAGCGCGTGGTGGAGATCCAGGAGGCGTTGGGCTCGGACATCGCCATGCCTCTCGACCAGCCGGCGAGCTTCGCCAAGACCGCCGAGGAGCACGTCGAAGCCACGGCCCGGTCCGACCGCTGGGCTGAGCGGGCACGTGCACACCACCTACGGCCCGAGGGGCGCGGCGACCAGGCGCAGTTGGGGATCGTGCAGGGCGGGTTCTCCATCGAGCTGAGACGGCGGAGCGCCGGGCGCGTCGTCGAGGTCGGCTTCGACGGTTACGCCATCGGCGGGCTGAGCGTCGGCGAACCGAAGGACGTAATGTGGGATGTGCTCGAGGAGACCGCGCCGTTGCTCCCCGCGGACCACCCACGGTACCTTATGGGTGTAGGTACCCCCTATGATCTCGTTCGGGCCGTCGCGTTGGGGGTGGACATGCTCGATTGCGTTCTCCCTACCCGCCTCGCCCGGAACAACGGAGCGTACACCTCCACCGGGCGGAGGTCCCTGCGCAATGCCCAGTACACGCGGAGCGACGAGCCGCTCGACCCCGCGTGTGACTGCCCAACGTGCCGCCGCTACCCGGTGGCCTACATCCGGCACCTCTGCCTTGCCCGCGAGATGCTGGCGGCGCGACTGCTGACATACCACAATGTACACTTCTACCTTCGGCTGATGGAGCGGGCGCGCGCCGCGGTCGCGGAGGGCACGCTGCCGGGCCTGGTGCGGGAGATGGGCGATCTGTACGGCCATGAGGGGACGAACCGAGGACAGGGAGAGCCATCGTGATCACCGCCGATGATGTGCGCAACGACGACGAGATACGAACCTACATCCAGAAGGCCGATGGGGTCCTGGACGCGATCGGCTACACCGAGCATGGGATGCGGCACGTGCTCCTCGTAGCCGACACGGCCGGCCGCATCCTGCGGGAGCTGGGGCACCCACCGCGGCGCGTCGAGCTGGCCACGATCGCGGGGCTCATGCACGACATCGGCAACATCGTCGGTCGCGCCGGCCATGAGCAGTCGGGCGCGCTACTGGCGGGGCGAATCCTGCTGGACCGAGGCATGCCCACCGACGAGGTCTGCGACGTCATGTCGGCCATCGGCAACCACGAGGTCCAGCCGCAGTTCCTGCCTGTAATGGACATCTGCGCGGCTCTGGTGCTGGCGGACAAGGCGGATGTGCATCACACACGCGTTCGCCCTTCCGGATCGCTCGAGCACGACATCCACGACCGCATCAACGGCGCTGCCCGGGAGTCGTCGCTGGTCGTCAACCCAAAACAGAGGACGATCACCCTCGGGATCAAGATCGACGCGGCGATGGGTTCACCGATGGAGTACTTCGAGATCTTCCTCGCCCGGATGGTGGTGAGCCGCCGGGCCGCCGAGATCCTCGGCTGTCAGTTCGAGCTGTTCATCAACGACGCGAAGCTGTCCTAGTGCCCACCACGATCCGGCAATGCCGCACGGCACCCAGAGAGCCGTCGGCCCGTCTCAGGTGATGGGGGGCGAGTGGGTTGGCACCATCGCAGCAGATTGGAGGCGACTCGGTGGTGGCCGATGTAAGGTGTCATCTCCGCGGCTTCGCTTTGGCCCTGACCACCGTTCTCCTCTTCGCCGGTGGGACGTCCCATGCTCAGGAGACGGCAATCGTTTTCAGCCATCCGTGCATGTACCTGAACGCTCAGGAGATCGAGGAGATCCGCGACCGCATACGCAACGACGCCACATGCCGGGACATGTTCACGGCAATGTGCGCTGATGCCGATGCACTGCTGGCGCGTGAGCCACATCCTGTCACCGGCCCGTTCACTCGCGCGCTCGAACGTCCGGTAACGGAGCAGAGCGATGCCGGGCCGCCGACGGACGCTGCTCTGGCGCACGCGGACTTCACTGTTGCGAGGAACCTGGGCTTGGTCTATGCCCTGACCACCGATGAGAGGTATGCGGAGAAGGTCGTGGCCTTCGCCACGGCCTGGCAGAGCGCGATGACCACCGAATGGCCCCAGACGCTGTCCGCCTGGCAGGCTCTGGCGGAGACGCTGCCGGCGCTCCTCTATGCCGTGGATCTGTGCTGGAACTCGACTGCGGCCACGGCCGAGTTCAAGACAGGGCTTCAGGCCTGGGTGAAGGAGCTCATCACGAAGGCGAAGCAGCAGCACCCTTTCGCATCGCCGGAGACGACGGCGTGGAACCTGAACGCCATCGGTGCCGGCGGGGTGATCTGCGAAGACCCGGAGTGGATCCGCTTCCTCTACGACGACCACGCCGGGAACATCGACACCTTCCAGGGGCTGCTTCGCGGCTCGAAGGACCCCAAGACGAACGAGGCCCTCCCGGGACTCCTGGACGGCGACGGCCGGGCCCATTACGAGGTGAACGAGCCGGATGAGTACCGCAAGGCCATGCGCCTGTTCAAAGCGCTGGCTTACGTCGCAGAGCTGGCGCGCCACTACGGCCAGGACCTGTACGCGTTCACGTACAAGGGGCGGAGCCTCAAAGCGGGGCTGCTTCACTACGTCGGGTACTACGACGGCTCGGAGCGTGACGCGAACATCGGCGTGCCGTTCCGCGGTGTTATTGACGGCTCCATCTACGAGCTCGCCTACGCGCGGTACCATGCACCAGAGTTTGAGCGCGTACTGCAGGCCAGAGGGAGGAAGGTCGTGGACCCGGACATCCTGGGGCCGATCTCGCTGACCCATGGCGCCATGCCCATGACCGCGGGTAGTGCGATCGGAGGGGGCGCCGGTCGCCGGTGAACGCGGTGTTGCTGCACGGACGGCAGAGGGAAACCAGGCCGTGGCGGCCAACATACCGAGGGCCGCTCGGGACGGCCGCGGCCTTTATCGCATGGGGCTGGGTCGCTACACTATCATACTGTGGCGCCTGTCTGACGGCCCCATGGCCGCCATCGGGCGGCGATGAGTGGGAGCGTAGGATCGCGTGGACAACTTCGGGAAGATCGTCGGTATCTTCGTATTCCTAGCCGGCATGGTGCTGCTCGGCTGGGTATTCAACCAGGTCTATACGTTCCCCACGGCGTTCGAGCACGCCATCAAGACGCCCCTGGCGCCTGCGGAGGTCGATGAGACGCTCTCGCCGCTCATGCGTTTCCTCTCCATTCAAGGCATCCGTCTGATAGCGCTGCTCGGCCTTGGCGTGATCGCCTCTCTCATCGCGCATAAGGGAGCGGTACTGATCGGCGCGTTCCGAGGCAAGAAAGAGGAGTCCTGATCCGTGTCCCGCCGACTACGCATCGATCGCCGCCTGGACGTCGCCTATCGTCCGGCGGTCGCCGGAGTGCTGCTGATCCTACTGGCCCTGCCCTGCCCGGCAGATCAGGACTCGCTGCTGATGGACTATGTGGACCAGGGCACTCGCCTTCTCGCGCAGGGCGCGCCCGAGGAGGCACTACGAGCGTTCAACGAGGCGTTGGCCATACGGACGGATGTGGCCGCGAGGCTCGGCCACGCCATCGCACAGCTCCTGCTGGGGCGCCGAACGGAGGCCGAGAGCGAGTTCCGCGGGCTCACCGCGGTCAGCCCGGCGCCGGCGGCGGTCGGCCAGGCGCTGTGCGCTCTGGCGTCGGGGGAGCTGGTGGCTTGCCGGGCCTATCTGTCGGAAGCCCAGGAGTTCGGGTACGACCGTGCCGACATCGTCCAATCGCTCGCGGCCTACTGCGCTCTTCTCGAGGGGCACTACGGTGAGAGCGGGCAACTGGCGCAGTCCGCGCTCGCGGAGGAGCCGGCCGGCTTTCTCGCGCTCCTCACGCTGGCGGAAACGGACCTGGCTTCCGGAAGGGCGGCGCGAGCCGGCGACCGTGTCCGGTCAGTCGAGGCTCTGAAGGGGCGGGGAGTGATCCGGCCCGGCCACGGCCCGAAGCTCGCGTCGCCGGACGTCGTCATCACGGGACGGAGCCCCGTCATCGGGATGGGCAATGCGCCCATCACGGGGCGCGGCGGGGCGAAGCGCATCGAGATCACCTCTCCCCTGAACGGCGCCGTCGTCCGTGGTGACGTGCCGGTATGCGCCGCTCTGATCAGCGATGAGAAGGCAGCGTGTGTCACGATCGCGGTCAACGGCACCATGGTCTTCACCACATCCCAGCCACCATACCGCTGCGTGTGGGATGCGCGCGACCGCGTGCCGGGCGACTACACCATCACCGCGGCGGCCAAGGACGGCATTGACGGCGACGTCCTCTATGAGGACCGAGTCACCGTTCGCGTCATGCGAGGCGCTGATCCGGGCGCCGGTGGGATCGCCGCGCCGGACGAAGCGCTCGTCGGTCGGCTCATGGCCGTCCTGGTGCCCGAGCCGTCTGACGACTGGCTTGCATCCATCACCCAGCGCCTCGTCGCTCTGAGCAACTACGACCCCTCGGCGCGCCAGCCGACGCTGCCCGAGGGCTGGGCGCCGGCGGAGCTGCCGACGAGGCGCACCGGCGCGGTGCCGGTACCAAGACCCGCGGGCGGCCAAGCGGAGCCCGTATTCCCGATCGCCGGTGGGCCGAGTTCGTCCGAGCCCATACCGTCAGTACCTCATGTCTCCGGGCGGAAGATGGTCGCGCTGCTGCTCGATGACGGCCCGCACCCCATCATCACTCCGGCGATCCTCCGCGTGCTGCGGCAGGAGAACGTCCGCGGCGCCTTCTTCCTGGTCGGCTCGCAAGCTGAGCAGTACCCTGAGCTGGTTCGTCAGATCGCGAGCGAGGGGCACGACGTGGGGAACCATACGTACCATCACGTCAACCTCGACGGCCTGCTTCAGCCGGAGATCGAGCGGGAGATCCTCGACAACCGTCTCCTCCTCCAGGGCATCCTCGGCCGTCCGGTGAACCTGTTCCGGGCCCCGGGTGAGCACAGTGGTCCGCGCGTGCGCGGCGTCGTCAGCAGCAACGGCCTCATTGTGGTACCGAGTACGGAGAACACCTGGCCACTTATGGCGCTGTCGCCGGAGGAGATTGTCGCCCGCATCGCCGCAACAGCTCACGATGGCAGTCTAGTCCTCTTGCACAATGGGCAGGACAAGTCGATCTACTGCCTGCCGCTGCTGATCCGCAAGCTGCGTGATGCCGGGTTCGAGTTCGCTTCGGTGTCCGAGATGCTCGCGGACCCACACTACCAGCAGGCCTTTGGCCCGTCTTCCTCAGCCCCATCGCCAGAGTCCATGGCGGCAGGCGACCAGGGCGCTGGTCCGTCGGAGACGTTCGCGCCGTCCCCGGTCGAGCCCGCGGCCCCAGGCCCTCTGGCCCCGCCGTCGGACACTCGCCCCGGCCGGCTTGGGGCCCGTCGCCCGACGGGGCAGTGACATGCCATCTCTAGCCGGGCCGGGGCGTACCGTGTCCTCGCGGCCGCGAGGAACCGGCAGCCCGATCCGGTGGCGGCCTGCAACGGGCCTCGCCATGGCGCTGTGCGCGAGCGCCCTGTTGGGACAGCAGAGCAGCGACCTGCTCCCCACCAGCCCCGCGGCCTTGCCGCTTGCCTACTCATGCAGCCTCGACCTGAGCGATGGGCTGCCGTCCACGACGGACGAGGGCGGGTTCCTCACCGTCGGTGACGGCGGTAGGCTGCTGTTCACCGACGGTCGCCGCGCTCGGTTCTGGGGAGTGAACATCGCTCGCGACGGCGTGCTCGTGGACTGGGCGGTCGTGGATCGGGCCGTGGACGTGCTCGCGAGGGCGGGTGTGAACCTGGTCCGGTTCCACCATGTTGATGGGCCGGACGGCATCCTCAGCCCGGACCGCCTCTCCGGGGGTGACTACTTCGACGCCGACCACCTCAAGACGCTCGACTACTGGGTCGATAGGCTCGGCTCGCGGGGGATCCACGTCTACCTCGACCTGCTGGATTTCCGCGAGTTCGCCGAGGAGGAAGGCGTCCAGAATGCACGCGCGCTCGGACGGGGAGCGAAGCCCTATGCCGTGTTCGTGCCGCGGCTCATCGAGCTCCAGAAGGAGTACGCGACGAAGCTCCTCAGGGAGCACGTGAACCCGTTCAGCGGCCTCGCCTATGCAGACGACCCCACTGTGGCGCTCATCGAGCTGTTCGATGAGAACGGCCTCTTCATACGAAACGGCGAGCTGCCGACGCTGGCGTCTCCCTACAGGGAGATGCTTGCCGAGCGATGGAGTGACTGGCTCGGTGCGCGCTACCAGAGCACCGACCGGCTTGCCCGAGCATGGGCGGGCAGCGAGGGCGGCCCCGGCCTGGCACCCGGCGAACGGCTGGAGGCCCACAGCGTGGCGCTGCCCGTGCTGTTCCCCAGCGCGGAGGACAACCTGCGGCCCGTGCCCATCCAACGGCGGATCGACGGCGCTCGGTTCCTGTACGAGCTGCACCTTGCCTACTACGCAGAGATGCGCGACCACCTGCGGACCATCGGCGTCCGCCAGCCCGTCGGCGCCGTGGGCAGCCTCGACCGGCTGCCAGACATTGCAGCCATCACGAAGACCCTGGACTTCGTCGGCACGAACTTCTACTGGGACCATCCCGCCTGGCAGGAGGGCCGTGCGTGGCGCGAGCCGTTCTTCTACTCCGATTGGCCGCCCCTGAAGGATGACGGCCGGTTCAGCCTTGCCTGGTCGGTCCCGCTCGCGCGCGTGAGGGACGTGCCGCTCGTGGTGCGGGAGTGGTCCTATTGCTGGCCCAACCAGGCGCGGGCGACGGGCATGGCGGAGATGGCCGCATTCCTGAGCCTCCAGGACGTCGATGTCGCCCTGGCTTTCACCTACCAGCCTACCGACCAGGTGAAGCCGCTCGACTTCTTCGACATGCACCACGACGTCACGCGCTGGGGCCTGTTCGCGCTCCTGGGGCGGGCGTTCGTGAACGGCCTGATCAGCCCTGCGAAGCACGAGGTCGTGTTCGCTCACTCGGAGCAGGATCTACTAGGCACGACGCAGTACCGCACGCCGATGTACGCAGCCGCCTGGGCCACTCGCGTGAGCAACGCCTTCTACACGGACAGCTACGACGCACAAGCCGACTGGACCGTGAGCATGGGTCGCCTGCCGGGGGGCGTGGTGCGCGGCGACGGGCGCATCCTTCGCCAGACGCGCTGGGCGCGCGCGCGGGCCGGCGGGCCCGAGGCGGAGCTGGCCTGGCTCTCGGGCTACCCGGTGAAGGGCGCGGCCATCGCGAGCGACTCCATCATCCCACTCGCCCTGAATGGCCTCATGTATGGTGAGGGCGCGCGCTCCTACAGCGATGCGGGGGTCTATGACCTGGCCGCGCTCAGGGACGCCGGCTATGAGCCCATCGGGGTCAACGAGAACCGGAACGTTGCCCTCGGGCTCAGGGACGTCGCGCATCGGACATACGCATTCCGCGAGCTGAGTGACCCGGATGTGCTGCGGCTTCTGCTGGACCTGATCGGCCGGGACGGGGGGCCGCCGCTATCCCACATGTGTGTCGACACGCGCTCGTACGTGTCGGACACGGACGAGGTCGTCCGAGACGCAGCATCGGGCTTGCTCGTCGTCCGGGCGCCGGCTGTGCGCGCCATCGCCTGGTCCGGAGCGGGTGGTCTCGCGGCCCATGCGGGCGGACTGGCCGTGCGTACGCGATCTACGCCTTGCGTCGTGGTCGGGCTCTCGCTCGACGGCTCCCCGCTGGAGTCCTCGCAACGGTACGTCGCCAAGTGCGTGACCGTCGCCGAGAACGCGCGCCAGCACACGTCCCCGGTGGAGCGGGGGCCCAAGCGCTACCTGATTGACTCCCTGGGTGTGGCCCCGCCGGAGACGCTCGGGCGTCCGGACGCCACCGGGACGCGGCTTGTGTTGGGGGACAGCTCACTGCTGACCGTTCGCCAGCGCGATGGGAGCTGGGAGCTCGTCCGCGACGGGGCGACGTTCCGCTTCGTGACCGACACCGACGGCGCTCGGGTGTCGGTCTGTAACGGGCCTGAGGTCGACTGCCGGGCGGGTGAGCCGATCCTGTTCGGCCTGGACGGGCGTCCAACAGAGGCGGGTGGCAACGAGCCAACCGCCCCCTAAGGGAGGAGATAGGGCGTCCATGGCGAGAGAGCTGGCCATCGCGCTGATCAGCGGGGGGATGGACAGTTGCGTGTGCGCCGCCATCGCCGCAGAGGAGTGCGAGCTGGCCGCATTGCATGTCGCTTACGGGCAGCGAACCGAGCAGCGCGAGCGGGAGGCGTTCATCGCCATCGCCGATCACTACGGCATCCCGGCCCACCGGCGGCTCCTCTGCAGCATCGCGCACCTTGCGGCCATCGGAGGATCGAGCCTCACTGACGCCCGGATACCGGTGACCCAGTGCGGCTTGGACGAGTCCGCGGTTCCCACCAGCTACGTGCCGTTCCGCAATGCGCATTTTCTGTCGATCGCCGTCTCCTGGGCCGAAGTCATCGGCGCGACGCGCATCTACATCGGCGCCGTTCAGGATGACAGCTCCGGCTACCCTGACTGCCGAGCCGAGTACTACGAGGCGTTCAATCGGCTCGCCGAGGTGGGCACGAAACCGGAGACGCACATCACCATCGTCACCCCCGTGATCCATCTGCGGAAGGATGCCATCGTTCGCCGGGGCATCGAGCTGGGCGCGCCGTTCCACCTGACCTGGTCGTGCTACCAACGGTCGGACCGGGCGTGCGGCCTCTGCGACAGTTGCCGGCTGCGCCTGGCGGCCTTCGCGCGCGCCGGCGTCGAGGACCCCATTCCCTACGAAGCGAGACCGGAGGTCGGCTCATGAGCCACAGCCGCACGTACTCGATCGATGTCGGCAGCGATGCGGTCTTGGCTCTCCCCGATGTGGAGGTGCTCGTCATCGGCGGAGGCACGGCAGGCGTCGTCGCCGCCATTGCCGCGGCCCGGAACGGCGCGAAGACGTTGGTTGTCGAGTCCATGGGGTTCCTAGGTGGGAGCCAGACCGGCGCCCTCGTGACACCCATCATGGACTACCACTGCGGCGCGGAGGCCCTCGTGCGCGGTATCCACGAGGAGATGGTGGACCGCCTGAACGCCACGGGGGGCTTCGACGGCGTGTGGCACTCGGCCGAGGCCCTGAAGCGGCTCTACGACGAGATGGTCGAGGAGATCGGCGTGGGGGTGCTCTACTACACCCAGGCGATCGATACGGTCGTCGAGAACGGGGCTCTCACCGGCGTGGTGCTGGCAGGCAAGGGCGGGCTGCGGCTTCAGAGGGCGCGCCAGTCCGTGGATGCGACCGGCGATGCCGACGTGGCTCGGCTGGCGGGCGTGCCGTGCGTCGAGGGACGGGAGCGGGATGGCGTGAACCAGCCCGCATCGCTGCGGTTCCTCGCGGGAGGGATCGAGACGGCGCGCCTGGTGGCCTACCTCCGTCAGAACGGAGTCTCCGTACAGGACGAACGGCGCATCCATGTCGGTTACTGCCGCGGGGGCGCGCAGGACCTGAGGGACCTGTGGGAGGAGGCCACGGCCCGCGGCGAGCTGATGCCGCCCGAGGACGGGGTGTACATCCAGCTCTTCTCCGTGCCCGGGTGTCCGGGCCTGTTCGCCTTCAACTGCCCTCGGGTGACCGGCGTGCGCGGCACGGATACGGCCTCTCTCACCCGGGCGGCGACCCTCGGCCGTCAGCGCGCGCACCGCATCCTCGGCTTCTGCAAGCGCAACATCCCCGGCTTCGAGAGTGCCTACATGGCCCTCACGGCGCCCATGGTCGGCATCCGTGAGAGCCGGAGAATCCTGGGTGAGTACGTGCTCGTGGTGGAAGATGTGCTCGCGGCGCGCAAGTTCGGCGATGTGGTGGCGAAGTCGCGCTACCCGGTGGACATCCACAATCCCGACCATGACAGCGGGGGTGTCACGCTCATCGCGCCGCCAGAGGGCGACTACTACGAGATCCCGTACCGCTGCCTCGTGCCTCTGAAGGTTGATGACCTACTCGTAGCGGGCCGATGTGTGTCGGCGACGTTCGAGGCCCAAGCGGCCGTACGCGTGCAGGCCACCTGTCGCGCGATGGGCGAAGCGGCAGGAACGGCGGCGGCGTTGTGCTGCCGTGATGGTGTGCCGCCGCGCCGAGTCGACGCTGAGGCGCTCCTCACGCAGCTTGCGGAGCAGGGCGCGAATGTGGCGCGGAGGGCATAGCATGACGGCACATCGGTTCGGCTTCCACATCCCCATCGCCGGCGGCTTGCAGAACGTGCCGGAGCGCGCTCGCCGGCCGCGTTGCGACACGATCCAGACCTTCACGCGGAACCCCCGCGCCTGGCGCAGCCCTTCGCCGACCGCGGAGGCGATCGAGGCGTTCCGCTCCGGGATCGCGCGCCTCAGGATCGACCCGATGGTCATTCACACCATCTATCCCATCAACTTGGCTTCGGCGGACAAGGAGCTGCGCGAGGGCTCGATCGAGCTGGTGGCGGAGGACATCCGCCGAGCGGACCTCCTGGGCGCGGCCTACGTGAATACGCATGTCGGGCACGCCGTGGACCAAAGCCGAAGTGGAGCGATGCGGAACGTCGTCCGCTCGCTCAAGCGGCTCCTACGCCTCACCAGGGGCTGCCGTGCCCGACTGCTGCTCGAGAACGCCGCGCAGAAGGGCGAGTTCCACGGCTCACGGTTCGAGGAGTTGGCCGCCCTGATCGATGCGGTGGGCCAGCGCGACCGGATGGGTGTCTGCCTCGACTCCGCCCATGCCTACGCCTCCGGGTACCCGGTTCATACGGAAGCCGGCCTCGACGACACCGTGGCGGAGATCGACCGCTGCGTCGGCCTGGACCTGCTGTTCCTCGTACATCTGAACGACTCGAAACGGGAGTTCGGCTCGCACGCCGACCGCCACGAGCATCTCGGCCTCGGGCACATCGGGCGCGCAGGGCTCGGGCGGATCATCAACCACGGGAAGCTGCGCGATCTCCCGTTCATCATGGAGACGCCTGTCGACGAGCGTCGAGGAGACAAGGGCAATCTGATGGTCGCGCGCCGGCTGGCGAGGTCCTGAGAGCGGGCGAGGACGGGCCTCCAGCCCGGCCCGTGGCGGCTCGGCTTCAGCCATCCGGCAGCGGCCCCGCCGAGCCTCAGGCCAACGCCTCCGCAATGCGGGCGAGCAGCGGGAAGCCTCGGCGCTCTGCCGCAGCGGCACCACGGACCAGAGACGCAGCCTCCTCGCTGCCGATGCGCTCGTCCTCCACATCCATCGGGGGATGGAGCGCGTGAAGGGCCTGCAGCTTGTCGGCCGCGACGGCATAGTGCTCGGCGGCTTCGTCGAACAGCCCATCCGCATGGCCCGGCAGACGCTCCTTGGCCTCGCGGAGGAATCCCACAGCGCGGGACCGCAGCTCCGCGTATGCCGCCGCGCTGTGGCGATGCCCAAAGCCGCCGGCCGCGCCGCTCTCGAGCGCTGCCGCCCAAAGGTCGTATGCCGAGAGTCCGACCACGAACATCCCGCCGTCCGGTTCCCGGTTCATACGGTCGGTCACGGCCCGCAGCGCCTCCCGCACGACGGTGGCATCCTCAGCAGGCGTTCCGGGCAGGATTGCCTGTACCCGCACCCACCCGACAATAGGGGTTGTCTCCGACCACCGCACGGATCGGAGGCGGTCAGCGGTACCTTCGACGACTTCAGACGAGACGAAGAGGTACTCGTCGTCGGTGTACCCGGCGATGACGAAGAACCCTGGATCTGCGAGTTCATACCCGATGCACGGGCTCCCCTGGTCGATGCTCGCTCTCACAAGGTCCCAGGCTTGCTTCCGAGCCTGGTCAAGCTCCCGGTTCCCCCCGTGTGGGCACCCACAGACGCAGCGCGTCTTGTACCCGAGGTTCGGCTGTAACCGCGCGACCACGCCGGGGTTCGTCGGGCTGCAGGCGTTCACGCAGAGCCCGTCCCAAGCGATGGGCGCCGCCGGGTCCACATCGGCCGACATGCAGAACACGAACCCCCAGCCCGTGCCGCCATAGAGCCACGCATCCGACACGTCGATACCCAGGTAGTCGAGACATCCCCCGACGGCACCGAAGTAGCTGAACCATGCGGAACGAGGGCGTAGACCGCCAAGGTGTGCCTGCACGTTGCTCCTCCGTCTCGACTCCACGGGCCGCCGCGTGACTGCCCCGTATCATGGCTCCCGCAGCGGGAGGGCCCACTCGACCCCGTACGTGTGGGCTACTGCGTGCCCTACCCCTGGCATCCGCCATGCTCGTGGGTCGCCTTGTTCATCGCCACGAAGTTCGCCACTGGGACGTAGTCGGTCACCGAGTTGCTCGACCCCACGCAGTACCCGCCGCCGGGCCCGACGGTGCGGATGCGTTCGATGACCTCCGCTTCGACCTCGGCGGGCGTGCCCCGGGTCAGCGTGTAGCCAAGATCGATGTTCCCGATGAGGCATAGCCGACCGGCCACTCGGCGCTTCAGCGCGACGATGTCCATCGCCTTGGGCTCGATGGGATGCAGGGCGTTCACCCCGCACGCGATGAGATCATCCAACACGTCCCACAGCTTGCCATCCGAGTGGTGTACGAGGGGGAGTGGCGGATCGCAGCGGCGACAGAGCGCGGACAGCCGCTCCAGCCACGGGAACAGATGCTGCCGGTAGATCGAGGGGTTGACCATGAACCCCTCGGCGTAGGCCAGGTCATCGCACAGCCAGATGACGGATACGCGCGGGCACTCCGCGACACAGCGCTCGACCACGCCATACCACACCTCGCCCGCGCGCCGCATCGTCTCTGCCACGAGCTGCGGGTCCTCCACCGTCGCCGTCATGAACCGCTCGAAGCCCAGCAGAAACCACGCCCGCTCGAAGATCCCGCCGCCCTTGAGCGCAGTGACGATGCCCATCCCTTCCGGCGCCAGCTCCGCAGCCAGGTGCAAGGCTGAGAGGTCCGCACTCGCGGGATCGGGCCATGGGTAGACCTCGACATCGGCCATCGATCGGAGAACGCCGCCCCCCTGGCGATGCCACAGGCGCTCCTGCTCCTCGTCCGTGTTGGCGGAGTAGGCGAACCGGTGCTTCGTCCCCGGGTGCTGGTAGTCCACGGTCGCCGGTGCGCGCACGTAGTCGTAGCCGGCCTCGAGGGCGAACCGCACTTCGGCCTCCATGGCTTCGCGCGGGTCCTTCGGCCATCGTGCGAGCCCGAGGAATGCGGCCTTGACCGTTTCGTCCACCTTGAGCTCGGCGACGGGGATGCTATCGGGCTCGCGGCAGAACAGAGCGTCCGTAAACCGTTCGATGCTCGGGGGGCGCCGAGCGCGCCAGTGTGCAATGTCGGCCACCGGAGACCGCCTCCCGCCTCAATGGCTGCTCACCTCTGCTATGGGGATTCGCACTGTGAAGGTAGCCCCCCTGCCCGGTCTTCCGCTAGCGACAATCGTCGCGCCGACCGGGCCCAGAATACGCCGGCAGCAGTAGAGGCCAAGGCCCACGCCGAACGGCGCCCGTCGGCTGGAGACCAGGGGCTCGAAGATGCGCTCGACGTCCGCGGGGAGGATGCCGATGCCCGTGTCGGCAACCTCGATAGAGACCGATCCCTCTTCGGCCCGGACGGACACGCGAACGTGCTTCTCCTCGGAGTTCGCGGTAGCCAGGATCGCGTTGTGCAGAAGCTCGGCCAGCACCTGGCGGAGCGCGGCATCGCCGAGGGCCGGGCGAGGTAGATCGGGTGCGAGATCGAGGCCGACCATCGTCTCCCCGGGCTGGCCGGCCGGCTGAACGAGGGCGATGGCCTCCCGCAGAGCCACAGTCACATTCGCGGGCCCGGACTCCGACGCCGGCGGCGCTGCAAGACAACGGAGCCGGCCCTCGAGTAGCGTCAGATGCGCCGACACGCCTGACAGCAGCGTCGCGGCATCCAGTACGGCGTCGGGGCCTGCATGGGCCAGCCGCGCCAGGCGCTCCTGCAGGAGACTGCACAGCCGATGAAGCTCGTCGGCGACCGCCGCACACAAGCGCTCGAGCGGCAATGCCATCGCATCGCCGTCCTCGGGAGGCGCCGGCGGCGCAGTTTCGGCGACCGAGGTGTGCCGGCCGCGGCGAGTGAGAACGAGCCGCAGCACATCGTCCACAGTGCGGGTAAGCTCGCGCGACCCCACGGGCACGATCAGGCAGTCGTCGAACCCCGTACGGACCGCGTTCGCAACGGCCCGGCCGCTCATCTCTCCTGCGAGCAGGATGAGCCCAACCGCTGGATCCACCGAGCGCAGCCATGCCGGGAGCTGCGTGCTCGCGGGAGAGCTCGGCGTCGGGGACCAGAGGAGCACATCCGGCCACTGGGTCTCGGCGACACCGCGGCCCTCGTCATCGTTGGGCGCATGGACCACAGCGAAACCGCGGGCTTCCAGCGTCTGAATGTCCTCGGAGGAGAGGGCCTCCGGCCCGGCCACGACGAGTAGCGTGTGCGCGTCAGACATGGCCGACGGAGCCCGTAGCCGGGTCGATCCCGCGAGGACCATCCATGGGGTCCGCGTCGGGCATAGTACCGAGCTTGAGGACTGCCTCATCGGAGCCCAGCTCGGCCGCCCTCCGGAGCAGCTCGCGCGCAAGGCGTGTGTGCCCCGACCCCTCGTGGCACAGGGCGAGCATCAGGTGTGTCGACGCATGTTGGGGGAACACGCTCAGCACCGTGCGTAGCGTCCGCGCTGCGACGGCGAAGCGACCGTTCCGGTAGGCAGCCAGGGCGGCCGTCCGTTCGAGGCCGATCCACACGCCGATGGAGAACCGGTGCAGGCCAAGCTGCCGGGCGATCGCCAACTCCTGGAGCGCCTGGTCCAGGCGTCCGACGTGCAGCAGTGCGAGCGCGAGGCCGATTCTCGACTTCGCGTCGAACGGCCGCAAGCGCACCGCCTCTGAGAACCGCACGCGCGCCAGGTCGAAGTAGCCCGTCGCCAGGGTATCGAAGGCGCTGGGGCCGCTGGCCAATGCCGCCCATAGAGCGCTCAGCACCGTGCTCGAGAACACGCACATGGCGGCCAGGAGCAGGAACTCGCTGCCCGCCGCCGCGTAGAGTGCGAGCAGCGCCGCAACGATGAGGTAGCCGGCAAACCGAGCACGGGAGACCGCATCACGATCCTCGGACAGAACAGTCCGCAGCAGACCGCCCTCGGACAGCACCGAGTCATCGGGCTGTGTGCCCGAGGCGTGCAGGATGCGCTCCGGCAGGCCCTCCCCCGCCCCCCGCGACTGGGATGAGAGCAGTCGGTCCGCAATCTCGCGCAACACCTGCACGTCCCGGTGTCGCCGCGCGACACGTTGGCCGAAGGATGCGAGCAGAGCGGCCCACGGGACCAGGGTGAAGTAGGTGAGGTCAACGGGCGATCCCGGGCTGATCAGCCGGCCCGTGGACTCCGCCAGGGCATAGGCGCCCACGGCGAGGCTGCTGGCGGCCCAGGCTGAACCGCCGGCCCAGAGGCCGACGAGGACCGCGTAGACGCCGCACGGCACCATGAGCCGGAGGAACGCAGGATCCACCTGGTCCGATGCCAGGGATGTGAGGTGGTCCGAGCCCAGCATCACCACCACACCGGCCACGACGACCAGTGGGTTCCTGTTCAACGGCGTCCCTCGCCTCGTCCGGCGTCCCATGTCGGTGGGCTCGTTGCACAGCCGCCCGTACTATTGTTCAGACGGGACCGGGGTCTTCCCTGCCACGGTCCGTTCCAGCCGCGGTTCGACCGAGCCCGAAGCATGCCCGGAGGACACGTCTCTGAACCCGGGGAATCGTGCCTTGTCAGCACTGGCCCCGGGGTGACGCACGTGCGACCGGGCGGGAGGAATTGTGTGATGGACAGGCGCGCAGGTCGGAGAGTGACGGCGCTCGTCGCCCTCGTGCAGATTGCCCTGGCGCTGAGCATCGGGTCGGCTCAGCAGCCGATCGCGCCGGGGGTCACGCATGAGCAGCGGGTCGAGGCCGAGGGGCCTTGGGTCATAGACGTTCTCCGCATCTCTCGGACCGCCGACCGGGTGCGGCTGGTCCCCACGCTGTCGCAGGGGCTCGTGCGCGGGACGGCCACCATACCCGCACAGCTCCCGCCGTCCACGGAGTCCGAACGCCCGGTGGCGGCCGTCAACGGTGACTTCTTCGCGATGGTCGGCGAGGATCAGGGCACCCCGAGGGGTGCGCACATCGCTGGGTCTGAGTTGGTGCGATCCGGCGTCGGCGGGCCGGCCGTTGTCATCGGCTCGGACGGCAGGCTGGCGATCACGGAGGTCGGTTTCCAGGGCGTGGTGACGCGAGCGGACGGTTCCGCATTCGCCCTCATCGGCGTGAACCAGGAGATCCCCGACCCCGGGCTCGTCCTCTACACACCAGCTTACGGCGGCCGCTCCAGGCAGGTGGAGGGTCCGACCGCGCTCGCGACCACCGACGGCCTGCCCCTCCGCACGGACGGCGTCCTCATGGCACGGGTTGTGCGGCTGGCCTACGGCCCGGTTGAGTTGCCCCCGGGGCATATCGCCGTCACCGGCCTGGGCGCGGGGCAGGAGTTCCTTCGGGCGGTCGCAGAGGGGGAGGAGATCCGCGTCAGTGTGCACTCGCCGGGGTTGCCCCGGTGGGCAACTGATGCGATCTCCGGGGGACCCCGGCTCCTCATCGATGGGCGGATCGTCGTGGACGACCAGGTTCGCCACCCGCGCACCGCCATCGGCTACAACGACCGGGAGGCCGTCATCGTCACAGTGGATGGCCGTCAGCCCGGCTGGAGTGTCGGCATGACGCTGACCGAGCTGGCGCAGCTCATGCTCCGCCTCGGGTGCACGGACGCGGTCAATCTCGACGGTGGCGGATCGACCACCGCATGGGTCCGGGGCCGGGTGTCCAACCGGCCGTCCGATGGCTCTCTGCGACCCGTGTCGAACGGGCTGGCGGTGGTACTGCGTGGCCCGATCGGCCCGCCGGCGCAGATCGGGATCGACCCTCCGGAGATATGGGCATTGCCGGGTGCGACCGCGAAACTGGCGCTCGAGGTGGTGGACGCAGACTACAACCCGCTGCCCGAAGCCGCGAAGCAGGCAGCGGTGACGCCGGACGCGACAGTCGTGGTCCAGGCGACGGCCGACTCACTGACGGTCAGTGACGCGCTGGGTGACGGCGAGGTGGAGGTCGTAGCTGGGCAGGTGCGGGCTCGCCTGCCGGTCCACGTGGTCGCCGCGCCAACCGCCGCCCAACTCCTCCCTCCGATCGCCCTCGCGATGCCCGGCGACACGGTGCGGTTCTCCCTGTCGCTGCTGGCCGAGGGAGACCATTCGCTCGCCGTTCCGTCCGACCTTCGGCTGGGGTTCGCGTGCCCGGGGACGTTGGGCAGTGTGGACGGAGAGGGCGTCCTCACCGTGGCACCGGGCGCCCGCTCGGACCGCATCACGGCCACGGCCGCGGGTGTGACGGGCGAGGCGGCGGTGTGGGTCGCGCAGCCGCACGTTCTGGACGGGGACACGGCCGTCGAGCCATTCCGGTTCACCGCGTTCCCACCGGATGTGCCCACGGGCGGACTCCGTCTGGTGAGTGACGCGGATGCGACCGGGGGCGCCTGTCTGGCACTGGGCTTCGACCTCGGCAAGGATGAGCGCACTCGCGCCGCATACGCGCGGGCTGACGCCCAGGTAGGGCGCGCCATCGGCTTCACGGCCCGGCTCAAGCCCCTCGGCTGCGCCCCGTGGGTCCGTATTGCCTACGTCGACGGCAACGGCACTCGCAATACGGTGACGCTGGTGGAACGCGCGGACTGGGCGGGGGCGTTCCGGTCGGCCCGTGTACGTCTGCCCGACGGCACGAAGGCGCCGGTGGTGTTCGAGTCCATCTACGCGGTGGAGACGGACCCCGCTCGCGATACGAGCGGAACGCTCTACATCGACGAAGTCTCCGCGTGGGTGATCGAGGAAACCGCCTAGCCGGGGTCGCCGGGGTCGTTCGGCCGCGCAGGTAGACCGCCTCGCGGGAGGGCAGCTACCCCGGCTTCACAAGGCGTAGGCGCTTGGCAAGCATGTTCCTCATGTGCACCCTCAGTTCTTCGACCTTGGCTGAGCCGCTTCGTAGCACCGCCCTTGGTTCCCCGCCTTGCTCGATGGCAGGAACAGTCCTCTCATCGACCGCCCGTAGTTCGGTGTGCGCCCAGTTACGCGGCTCCGGCTTGTGCACAGCCACGCCGCACACCGTTATCGGGCCATTCCTGGGGTGATCGTACAGCACCCTCACCTCGGGCACATCGCGGATCAGGACCCATGCGACCCATGGCTCACGGGGCCGGGCACAACGACAGTCTGCGACGCTTGCGTGGCGCTCGCGGAACCCTGACAAGCCCCTGATGGGCCAGTCAGCCTTCAGGGCCTCGGGCATCACTGATCGCTCACCAGACCGCTCATCTGTGTCGATGGCTTCACTCGTGAACGTTCTGAAGAAGCGCTCCTGCGGGTCAAAGCACGGGGCTGCGCCAGTGCCAACTCCCGACGCGGGACTGCTCACCGGCAGACACTCCCAGGGCCAACCACGTCCAGCACCGCCTGCAGGACCTTCGGAATATCCGGTTCCGCGAACGCCTGCACGGAGTCGCCCTGGTCGGGATCCGACGCGGACAGCACGACATAGCCCTTGTTCTCACACTCGACGATCACGTAGTGCCTGCCCCCCCGGTACCGCACAGAGATCCCTTCCGCGGCCGTGTCGATCACGCGAACGGGATCCAGCCCGAGGCTCAGACCTGACTCAATGACCTTCACGGCGAGTAGCTTAGCCAGCTCGCTAGGCCCCGCCGCATCCTCCATCGCGTGCGTGATGGGCCGCTGCTCCGCGACACGACCGACCTCACCAGCCCAGAACCGGAACTTCAGTTCGTCGGACACCGACTCACATTCCAGTTCGCAGACTTCGGCCGGATCAGCCAGGCCAGTGGAGTGGCTGCGCGCCGTTCGCCCCCCCCCCGGAAGCCGCAGATGATGTCCGGGCGGCCGCATAGCCACGATCCACGATCGCCCGGATGAGCCGGTCGAGAAGCGAGCCCTCGGGTTGCTGCGGCGAGCGGCCACTAGAGTTCCATAAGGGTTGTGCCGACAAGAGACCGGAAGACGGCGACATCCGTTTCCCACCTTCCAGACACTCTGCGGATGGCCCCCAGACGGTCGGGATGGGCCCTATCCGATAGATCGCGATGGGCATTCCCCTCGATGCGGAGAAGCCACTCTGGCCCCCCTCCGCCGCCAGGGGTGGCCCCCAGGCGGTGCGCATTCCCTTCAGCGCGGAGAAGCCGCCCTGGCCCCCCTCCACCGCCAGGGGTGGCCCCCAGTTGGACTTGCCATTGGAGCCCCCCCTCATAGATCCAACGAAGCGTCACCGCAGCGCTGGGGACGCTTCCGCCGTAGGCACGTGCGTTGGCGTCACGCAGCAGACGGTCACCTACAAATGCTTCCGCGGTTGCCTGGTCCTCGAACTGTACCGACGCGAACGGGTTGGTGCCGATCGCAGTGTACACGACATGGGGCACGATCCTGACATACCTGCTGACCATGCGGGCCACCACGCACTCATCCAAGCGGGCGGGCCGGAACTCCTGTTCGAACACGATGCGATCGGGTTGGGATACCACCGTAATGCCACAGGAGTACTGAACTCTCGCCAACCCGCCTATGCAGATCTGCTGGACGCACTCCCATGCGTCATCGGCGATCCTATTCCGCGTAAGGAAATCGGGGTTCAAGATCGATGGGTTGTGCTGCTGCGCCAGAACCACAATGGAGAGACGATCCAGCCTCACCCCGTGTTCCCAGGGCTCCCGCCAGGGGTGTGGATCAGCCGGGTACCGACTGCGCGGGGGCTTAGGCATTGGTGAGACCCCCTCCCGATCGATGGTCGGCTGCCCGCGTCACGAAGTTCGCCAAGCCGTCCGAACGGCCCGCTACGGACATTCGGTGCTGTCCCAAGTGTACCTCCTCCGCCGCGCCTGTCCCGCACAGAACCTGCAGTCGCTCCGAAGTGATAGCGCGGCGGAGCCAGCATGATAACACGATGCCTCCGCGACCTGTCGCGCATTCGATACGCCAGGCACGCGCACCTTCGCGCGCGAGCACATCGCCTAGTCGATGAGCGCCGCCGACACCACGGCGTTGTAGCCCGCCGCGTTCCGCACACGGACAGACACGGGGCCGGAGATGCGCCAGGTCACGTAGACGCCCCCCGAGGTGTCCTCAGGGGTGACATGGCGGCGGTCGATCTCCTCAAACGGGGTCTCGACCGTCAGGTCCATGGCGCGGCCGTTGCGGTCGAAGTCGAGCAAGTAGAGCGTCAACCGATAGGCCTTCGGGCCATCCGGCGTTACTGAGACCGTCACCGTCTCTCGGTCATGCCAGCAGGACGCTACTCCCGACAGGGCCCGAGGATCGCTGCTCGGCCGCTGCCAGTCGAACAGTTGGCCATCCACTTCCACGCGGCACCCACCCACCCGCGCCGCTCGCCCTGCCGCCGGCGTGACGGTACCTACTGCGCCGTACCGTCCCTCGGGTCGGCCGGACGTCTCCCGGTCCAGGCTGACGAACGAGGCGGTGGAGCGGGCGTAGGGCCGGGGTTTCACCCACCGGAGCGGCAGCACCGTCTCAAACCGCCGGACGTCCGCTGTGTCTTGCTCCGGCGTCCATTCGGCGACGCAGTAGGAGTGGCCATCCCCCCGGGCGACCAGCAGTTCCGCGCGGACCACGGAGAACCAGGTGCCTTCGTCGCCTGCGGCCAGAAGGATCTGGGGCGTCGTCGTTCCGAGGGCCTGGACAGGAACGTCGAGAACGCAGCGAGAGCCCTCCAGGCTGCCCAGGTCCCGACCGCCCAGGGACACACGCAGCGGGGCAACAGGTCCCAGATGCTCGCCCGTGAGCAGGAGCTTCGCGGACGTGCATGTCCCCAGACTCGGTCGCGGTGCAGCGGCCATGTCACGCGGCAGAGCTGAGGCTACGCGCGCGCGCGCGAGCGCGATGGATGTCACCTCTCCCGGCAGGCTGGGCTCCACGCCCGGCCCGGCTATGACCATCGAAGCTGTACCGTGCGACGCGATCTGGACCATCGCCGCACCGCCGCGGTGGGTGACGAGCGCCCGCGCTGGTGGGCCGTCCGCGCGAACCGTGTATGCCCACCGGAGGCGCCGCGCTTCCGGCGTTCGGAGCGTGACGGTGACCGGCTCAGTCGGCGAACCATCGCGGGTGAGGAAGCGCGTGCGGGACGTCACCGGCGCGATGAGGCGCCCGTCGGGCCGGCGGAACAGGTTGACGTCGTTCGCGCCAGTCACCTCGACGCAGTGCGGCGCCAGCACCTGGTCGGCATTCAGTAGGGCGTCGAACAGCGGCGCATAGACCTCCAGGAGGTCCGCGCCCGCGGGGTCCGGCGCTTGCTGGGAGATGGGGAACTCGTGGGCGACCATCTGGGGGAACAGCGCGAACTGCAGCCGCTCCATCATTCGCGCCTCGAACCGCAGGAGGTCGGCCTGTGGCGGCGCGGCACAGTGCCATGCGGACGCCGGACGGTAGGGCGAGAGATACCCCATGCCGCGCGGGTAGTCGTACTCGTGACAGTAGCCGTCGACGTCGCGCAGCACATCGATCCGGTAGAACTGGTTCACGAACACGCGCTTGCCGGCGCCGTGCGCGAGGGCGCACACACGCTGCACGGCTTCGGCCACCGGCCCGGCCAGATGCTCCACGGGGCGGCCGCAAAGCATCGTCTCATGGTCATCGTGGCCATAGTCGATCACACCGGACCAGTCGAGCCGGTCGATGGTGAAGCCGTCGATCTGCGGCAGGCGTTCGAGATGGCGCCGCACCTGCTCCTCGATGTGGGCGAAGTAGGAGTAGCGCGGGCTCGGGTTCATGGCCTTCGAGCCCTCCCAGGTCGGGACCGGGTTGCCCGCAGCGTCCTTGAGCAGCGCGTCGCCGAAGCGCTCGGCGATCGCCCTCTCTGCCGCGTCAGCATCACCGAGCGCTCCCCCATAGCCGCCGTACTCCGTGGTGTTGAAGTAGGCGTAGGTCGCGATGCCATGGGCGTGCAGCTCGTCGATGAAGGCGCGGATCTTGCCATCCGTCATCCTTTGGCCGAGGTTCCACCAGCGCGCGAAGGTGTACGGCTCCCATTCGGCCTGCGCAGGGAGCATCTCGCCAAGGTACGGAAACCAGAAGCTCGACCAGATCCACCGCACATGCTGCCGAGCCATCTCGTCGAAGTCGGGGTGGGCCTGGATGTGATGGTAGTAGAACGTCCCCTCCTCGCGGCCGCGTGGGAGCGGCGGACGGAAGTACGCGGGGAAGTCGCGGCTGTAGGCGTCGATGGCGCTCCGGTAGTCGGCGGCGTGCGAGTAGAACAGGATGCGTAGGCGGGAGGGCTCGCTCCCGCCGATCGCTCGGTGCGCCAGGCGGAAGCGAACCACTCGCGCGCCCTGCCACTCCATCTGCAGGTTGGGGAGGTGTGCATCCGGCGGCAGGGCGATCGTGAGCGCACGGTCGTGCCGCGTATCGAGCACGGAGACCAGCGGGAGCACGCAATAGCGGCCATCGCCCCACGCATAGCGCCCGTACTCAGTCGCCTGGAAGTCCGGGTGGGCCGCCACGGAGACCACGCCGCGCTCGGTCGGCGTGAAGACCTCATACCGACGCGAAAGAACGGGCAACTCGATGATGACCTCGTGGCCGACGCGGCGCGCATGCCCCGTGAACTCCAGGTCCCATGCCAGGCCCGATGGCGTGGCGGACCAGCGCTGGCTCAGCCGGATGGCCGCGTCCGAGCTGCGCGGGTCGATCAGTCTGCCCGTCACCTCGTCGCGAAGCATGACGCTCGGCTGCGTCAGCAGCCAGTTGCCGCACTGGTCTGAGATCGCCACGCGGCCGCCGTGAAGGTGCACGGTGAGACCGCCGGCGGAGCAGTCCCCTCCTGCCGCGAGCAGAGCGAAGAGGCCGAGTGCCAGCCAGCGAACCATGGTGCCCTCCCCTAGCTCCGTGGCGCAGGAGCCATCGCGTCGTCGGCCCCCGTACGGTCGTGCCACTCGTCGCCCTCTGCGCGCAGTTCTCCCAGGGCCCAGCGCAGGCGAACCAGTGCGTGGCTCAGGTAGAACCCCTCGGAATGGCTCAGTGAATGGTCGTCCGTGTCGTCCATACGAGTTTCTAAGTCATTCCTTGCAGATAGGCGTAGTGGGAGGACGGGGCGGTCAGCGTGGCGCCCATTCCGGCGAGGGTGGCGGCGAAGTCGTGGTGGATGCTTT
>Ga0315288_10000658_pt1 | contig 43651 bp, 31 predicted proteins | sample YL17G11_20_MG_FD_203454 | JGI IMG/M metagenome (GOLD analysis project Ga0315288, IMG submission 203454) | Sediment microbial communities from Yellowstone Lake, YNP, Wyoming, USA - YL17G11_20 | ecosystem: Environmental > Aquatic > Freshwater > Lake > Sediment | place: USA: Wyoming | collected... | reverse complement strand
GTACGTTGGCCAGCAGCCAATGGGAGGCCGCAATAGGGAGCGGGCGCCCGGGGTCTGAAGCGTCGCACACCGCCGCGTAGTGTGCGGGCCGCTCCCTCACCCGGAACGACAGACCTACGGTCTGTCGTTCCGACCTCTCCCAGGAGGAGAGGTGGGAGTCTACCCGCGGCCCTTCGGCAGGACGCGGACCTGCACGGGCACGGGGGCCGGCTCGCGGTCGTCGACCACGGTAACCTTCCACCAGTGGCCATAGCGCCCCTTATCGCGGAGCACGCGCGCCATCAGGCGGAAGCCCCAGACGGCGATGAGCGCCAGCGTGACCAGCAACCAGACAGGATTGGGCAGAGCCATGGCAGCGCGTCTCATCCTCATCAGCCTCCTCACTCCGCAGAGCGGATGATGATCTTACCCACCGTCTCGTCGCCGGAGTCGAGGAGCTTAAGGCCCTCCTCGACCTCCGCGAGCCCGAGGTGGTGGGTGATCAGGCTCGCAGTGTCCACCCTACCCCGCTCCAGCAGTCGCAGGGCCGTCTTGTGGTCCCAGCAGAACCCTAGCGTGCCCATAATGGTCAGCTCATTGAGTGTGACCGTCGTCATGTCCATCGAGTCGGTCTTGTTGCCCGTCCAGCCGATGAGCATGATCCGTCCGCCTCGCCGCGCCATTGGTACCGTTGCCGCAATCGTCTCGGGCTTCCCGATGGCTTCGATCACCACGTCGGCGCCGATGCCGCCGGTCAACTCGAGCACACGGCCGACCAGATCCTCGCCCTTCGCCTGGACCGCGTATGTCGCCCCGAACCTATGGGCCAACTCGATCCGGCTCACTTTCATATCACAGACGAGTACCTCGGCTCCCGCGTTCACTACATGTTGCAGCGCCAGCGAACCGATGGTCCCGCAACCCAGTACAACAACGAAGTCGCCGATGCCGACTCCCACTCGTTTCACGGCGTGGAGCGAACCGGAGAGGGGCTCGGCGATCGCCGCGGCATCGAAGTCCACGCCCTCGGGCTTGCGATGGAGGAACATGGCCTGGGACTTGACGTACTCGGCGAGCGAGCCGGGGATCTGGTGGCCGATGATAAGGAGGTCCTTGCAGAGGTTGTAGCGTCCCTGTTGGCACGCGGGACACTTGCCACAGATGAAGAAGGGCTCGACGACAACGGCGTCGCCCTCCGAGAACCCTTCGACCTCCGGACCGACTACGGAGATGACGCCCGAGCACTCATGCCCCATGATGGCGGGGTAAGGGATCATGGGGTGCCGTCCGTGGTAGCCATCGAGGTCGGACCCGCACAGCCCGGTGGAGACGACCTTGACGACGGCCTCACCGACGCTCGGTTCGGGTCGGTCCACCTCATCGATCACGATCCGCCCCGGCTCAGGGCATATCGCAGCGCGCATCTTGGCCATGGTTACGTCCCTCCGCGGGCAAGGTGAGCTCAGAGCTTCCCTTCGCCTTGGCCCGCGGCGGACCTGCATTGACGCGCACTGCGGCGAGCCATCCCCGTCGGCAGCGGGCCGCGGAGGGGTGCCCCGTACGCGAAAAGAGACCGGGGCGTGCCACTCGGCGCGCGCCCCGGTCTCGGAGTGCGGGTCAACGCCACTTGCTAGTCGGCGCAGTTCGTGTAGACGGTGAAGTTGGCCGGCGCGTCCCACCAGTTCCACATCATCTTCGGAGTGGTGGTCTGCGCGCCTTTCATCCACTTCACATGCCCGTCGAGGAATGCGAAGTTGGAGCCGCCGTTGTGCTCGGGGGCCAGTCCATTGGGGTGCTGGGGGCAGCCCTCTTCACAGAATATCCGGTGGCACCACATGCCAAGGTCCGGGCAGTTGCAGCCACCGAAGAAGAAGAGCGTCTGGGCCGGCTCCGGCACCTCAGCCTCGTTGCGGTTCTCGATGTACGGGTTCAGGACGTAGTGGTGCGTGTGATTCGAGCCCCGCCGCGTTGGATTGGGTCTGCATTGTGGGTCCTCGGACCGCGCCGGACAGCGCTGAACGCCATAGTTCTTGACGTAAGGCTGGATAGCTTCGACCCAGAAATAGCAGCCGCCCACAGAGCCGTCCTGGAACCTGTACCCTCCGGCGGGGTAGTAGCGGAGCGCGAGGATCCGCTGGTCGTAGTCAGTCATATACTGGATGGCCGCGAGGCCGATCTGTTTGAGGTTCGACGCACAGGAGGCCTGACGGGCCTTCGCACGAGCCTTGGCAAACACCGGGAACAGGATCGCGGCTAGAATCGCTATGATCGCGATCACAACAAGGAGCTCGATCAGGGTGAAACCTCTTCGTCTACGCAACGCGCATCTCCTCCCTCTATTGTGGCTGCAGCATAGCGTCCCAACCAGGATTCGCCGCCTCCCCAGGCATTCACCTCCTGCCGCCGAACACCGTCGGCCCCGATAGTATACCCCGCCAACTCTGGCTCTACCTTCCCCCCCCGGACGCTGTCGACCCGGATTCCGCCTCGGCCCATCGAAGGTGCTCTTTCACCTCAGCATTCCCCGGATCAGCCCACCAAGCCTTCCGAAAGCACTGCAGCGCAGCGGCCGGCCGACCCGCGTTCGAGTGGGCGATCCCCATGAGATCGAGGACTTTCGGGTCCCCCGGCTTGGCCTGCAGGGCGCGCTCATAGGCCGCGACGGCATCGTCGTAGCGACCGAGGTTGTTCAGCGCCATCCCCTTCCCCGCCCAAGCGAAGGGATGCATAGGGTCGAGCGCGAGGGCCCGGTCGAATGCGGCCAGAGCGCCGTTCGCGTCATCGCTCTGGTTCAGCACCATGCCCAGGTTGCTGTGCACGGCAGGATCATCCGGGAATAGACCGACAAGGCGCATGTACAGCCGCCGCGCCTCCTGCGCGTCCCCCCGCTTCCGGGCCTGGTCCGCCTGAGACATCATGCCGGCGTAGAGGCCATCGGCGGTCTCCCGCAGGTCTCGCGCCACATCGCCCTGGTCGGGGTCGGTTGCCAGCGCCTCACGGTACTGGCGCACCTCCTGCTCATGGTCCGCCGCGAACCGCGCCTCCCTTGCCTCGATGTAGAAGACCCGCGCCTCGGCCCGCCTTGCAACCCGCGCGGTGACGTCCTGCGAGCCGGGCGCCAACAGATTCGCTGCGGTCCAGTTGCGTTGCCGCACCGTGGCGGCGACGAGCCGCAGTATCTCCGCCGCCTGGCTCTTCGTCAGTCGGGCCCCGCCGAACTCGACATACGGGTGGTCGTCAGTATGGGTCGGGCCGGGACCCGCCAACGCGAGGAGGCCCTCCCGGTCGAGGGCACACCCCGCGACCAGGGCCACGGGGTCGTCCATGGCTACCTCGGCCAGGCTCGAACGAACGGCGGGGGTCGACAGTCGGCGGGAAAGCTCGCCGAAATCGATGCGGAGCGGGCTCGGCGCCCCGATGAGTTTCGCATAGTCGCCCTGGAACCAGAGATAGGCCGCGGGGAAAGCCTCCGCAAACGTGCGGCAGATCATCTGGAAATGGTAGACCGACAGTCCGTGGATGGGTAGCCACTGACAGAAGACGCCTCCGGGCTCGAGCCGGTCGAGAGCGGAGCGGAAGTACCTCTCCGTGTACAGGCTGCCGTCGCCGGCCGCGACGGGGTGAATGGGATCGCAGGTGATCACCCCGAAGCGTTCGTCCGTCGCCATGAGGAAGTTCCGGCCGTCGCCCACTGTGGGGTGGAACCGCGGGTCATCGAGGATGTCCCCGTTGTAAGCGGCGAACAGCCGGCCGGCGTCCATCACCTCAGGCGACAGCTCGACGCACCGGATGGACTCGACTTCCGGGTGGGTGCTCAGGCCTCCGGACGTAATCCCGGCCCCGAAGCCGATGACCAAGGCGTGTTCGGGCGCCTGTGAGTAGAGTACTGGCAGGTGGGCGAGCAACTGGAATGTCTGCCTCGAGTAGTACTCGGTGAGCGACGCGTTGCGGGCGTTGATCTCGATGTGTCGCTCGCCATGGCGCGTGTCATAGACGGCAACGGTCGCCGTCGGCCCTTCCTGGTAGGACAGCATCTGCGCGACCTCGCGCCTGCCTGACGGCCCCACGCCCATCAAGATGGGCTCCCAGGGGGGCGTCCGGACGCAGATCACGCCCACGGCCGCCGCGCCCACCGCGGCGAGGGTGATCGCCCGTATCCTCCGCTCTCCCGATGTACTCACCAGTGCGACAGCCGCCCCCGCGGCGGAGCATCCCGCAATAGAGAAGATCGAGCCCCTCAGACCCACGGAGGGCAGAAGTACGAACGCCGCGGCAAGCGACCCAACTGCCCCTCCGGTGGTGTTCACCGCGACAGCCCGGCCGACCGCTCGGCTCAGCCGCGGTTGGCCGCTCGCCGCCCACACGGTGAGCAGCGGGAACGCGGCTCCAAGAAAGACCATGGGTACGAGGAGGGCACCCGAGCACAACAGGAACTTCGAGATCGTTAGGCGCAACCACGTCGCGACCCATGGCGACGGCAGGCTCGCGAACGCCCGGGGCAGCCAACCGATGACAGCCACCGACGTGGCGAGGGAGACGGCGGCCAGTAGTTGGGTCGACCCCACCGCCCACCTGACCCGATCGACCGGTCCGACGAGGCGGCGGCCGAGTTGTGCGCCCAGAGCCAATCCCAAGAGACACGTGCTCAACACGATGGCGAAGGCGTAGGTCGTGGTGCCCAACACCAGGATCAGGGACCTGGCATAGATGACCTCGCCTGCGAGCACGACTGCGCCATTGAGCGCGAGTAGCACCAGCGCGGTCCGCGGCAGAGGGGCAGCGGCCTCACGGGGCGCGGGATCGCACGCCTCGCCAGCCGACGACGAGCAGAGCCACGCGAGCACGGCTGCGCAAAGGTTGCCACCCATCGCGACGAGCAGCGTGACCTGGATGCCGAACTCGCCGATGAGAACGAACCCCGCGGCGAGCGCCCCGAGAACCGCACCGACCGTGTTCGCGGCGTAGAGCCGGGCGATCGTCGGGCCTCGGCGTCCGGCATCGACGGCCGCCCCCCGCGCGATCAGAGGAAGCGTGGCCCCCATGAGGGTCGTCGGCAGCAGCAGCGCGAGACCGCTGACGAAGGCACGGGCCACCGTCGCCGGCCACTCGGCGCCCAAGCGGAACGCTGCAATGTACAGCGGGGTGGTCAGCCGGACAACGGCCACGAACACGACCGCGCCCACCGCGATGCCGCACTCCAGGAGCGCATAGCTCCGTAGCGGGTGGCGGGACCGGTCACCCCTCGGCGCCACGAGGGTGCCCCCCAGGGCAAGCCCAGACATGGTGGCGGCCAAGACGATCCCCGCCGCGTACACTGTGTTGCCGACGACCGTTCCGAGCATACGCGCCCAGACGACCTCATAGAGCAGGCCGCTAGCCCCCGAGAGCACCATCGCGAACGCCAGGAACCTGATCCGAGGGTGGGCCCCAGCATGGGACGGCACGTCCGGCCCGGCAACTGTCTCCGAATCGCTGACCATATCCCTCACAGCGCCGGCGCCCTCGAGCGCCCATCCGCGGGAGTGGCGCCACGCGAAGAGAGAGGCGCGGCCGACACGCCACGTCGGTCGCAGGTCGGCCGCGTGGGCGAGCCTAGTTGCCCTTCGTCGCACCGGCCGCCGGCGCGCCGCCCGGTCCACCCGTGTTGCCGCCAGCCTTGGCCTTCATCTTCTCCATCATGGTCTTGCCCATGTCCGGCGTCGACTGCTCCGACGGCTTCTTGCAGCCGACCAGAGTGCCCACCAACAGAGCCGCAATCACTAGGAAAACTGCCAGACCCTTCACGCGCTATCGCCTCCCAAGTCACTGAGCGACGGGCACCTCTCAGCCGCTCGGCCCCGAGGCGACCGTGCGATGAGGTGTCCCGTCTTGTCGCGCCCAATTCCTCTGACCTATGGGCTTCTCCTCCCCGGTGGGCGCTGCTCACGGCGAAAGGGAGCCATCGACAGCGGCCCGGGCGAGCAGTCTGCGGAGGTAGCGGGCCCGGCGAGTCGAACTTTGCGGTGTGGTGGTGGGTCTCGGCCGCGCGGCGAGCCGTCGCGACGCGCCGCTCTGTAGTCCCGTAGGCTGTTCCGCATGGGAGTGGACTGGGCTTGCCGAAAGCTGTGTGCGTGATTCTCGGTGGGGGGCAGGGACAGCGGCTGTACCCACTCACGCGCGAACGGGCCAAGCCGGCGGTTCCTCTGGCCGGGAAGTATCGCCTTATCGATGTGGCCGTGAGCAACTGCCTGAACTCCGGGTTCAACAACATCTTCGTGCTCACGCAGTTCAACTCGGTCTCCCTCAACCGGCACATCGCCACGTCGTACCATTTCGACCCGTTCTCGCAGGGCTTCGTGCAGGTGCTGGCGGCGCAGCAGACGAGCGAGAGTATGGACTGGTACCAGGGCACGGCGGACGCCGTGCGGCAGAACCTGTCGCATCTCCAGCTCGACGAGACGGAGTGCGTGCTGGTCCTGTCGGGCGACCAGCTCTACCGGATGAACTTCCAGCGCATGATCAACGCTCACCTGGGCTACGATGCGGACATCACGGTGGCGGCCACACCGATCGCGGCCGCGGATGCACCTCGCTATGGCATCCTGGCCACCGACGAAGCCGGGTGGATCACTGACTTCGTTGAGAAGCCCCAGGACCCGGCCGAGATCGATCGGCTGAGAGTTCCGCCGGACGCGCTGTTGTGTGCCGGGGTGACCGCGGGGGGACACAGGACCCATGTGGCGTCAATGGCGATCTATGTTTTCCGCCCTGATGTGCTACGTGAGGCGCTCCGCACGGCCGAGTACTCCGACTTCGGCCGCGATGTCATCCCGGCCGCGATAGGCCAGCGGCGGGTCCTCGCGCACTTCCACCCCGGCTACTGGGAGGACATCGGGACGATCGGGTCGTTCTTCGAGGCCAACCTGGCCCTCACGGACACTGTGCCCCAGTTCAACTTCTTCGATGAGGCCGCGCCCATCTACACGAATCGCCGACACCTGCCATCATCTAAGATCAACCAGTGCCAGATGACGCAGTGCGTCGTCGCCGATGGATGCATCATTGACAACTCCGTGTTGGGGCGGTGTGTGGTCGGGCTGCGTACGCTCATCGGGGCCGGGTGCAAGATATCGAACTGCGTGCTCATGGGATCCGACTACTATGAGTCGCAGCGAAGCATCCTCGAGCATCGGCAGCAAGGCATCCCCGCGATGGGCATCGGCCCGAACTCCGTTATCGACCGCGCGATCATCGACAAGAACGCGCGCGTCGGTGAGAACGTGGTTCTGACGAACAAGGCCGGCGTATGCGAGGCCGATGGCGAGTTCTACTCCATCCGAGACGGCATCATCGTGGTCCCTCGTCGCGCGGTCGTGCCGGCGGGGACGCGCCTCTAGCCATGCTTGACCTGTCTGTGCACATCGGGACGGTGCTTGCTTTCTGGTCGGCGATGGGGTCCTGCCATGGCTCGCTCGGGCTTGGCTACACGCAGGCGCTGGTCGAGGAGGGCCGGCTCGGGTAGCAGCGCGGTCCACGCTGCGCGCCCTCGCCCTCTTCCGGAACTCTGGAGGCCCGGCGCACGTTGCGGGGAACTAGTTGGTGTCGGTCGGGACTACGAAGGGCGCGTGCCGGCACCATCATGCCAAGACGCTGGGGGGCGGTCGGGCGCTCGGCCCGCCGCGACCTCACGCGATCCCATTCGGAACAGGGTGAAGGAGATGTACGTCTTGCGCGCGTTGGCTGTGTTGAGTCTGTGCATCGGCGTAACGATCGTGTTCGTGTCGGCGTCAGGATGCTCGAAGCCCAAGGAGGAACCCGCGACACCCGCCAAGGTTACACCCAAGACAGGCCCCGAGACGAAGACTGCGGCGGGGGCGCCGCCCGCCGAGGAGAAGGCCGCCGCCAAGTCGGAGTTGAAGGTCGGGACGACGCTGGAGAACTTGCAGGCTGCGTTCAACGGAGAGAGCAATGCCCATGCTCGCTACCTCGAGTTCGCGAAGAAGGCCGACGAGGAGGGCTACAAGCAGGCCGCCCGGCTACTCCGCGCCGCTGCGCGCTCTGAGGAGATTCACGCCGGCAACCACAAGAAGGTGATCGAGAAGCTCGGTGGCGCCGCCGAAGCCGACATCAAGCCCGCCGAAGTGAAGTCTACAGCGGAGAACCTGAAGGCCGCTTACGATGGCGAGATGTACGAGCAGGAGACGATGTACCCCGAGTTCCTCAAGATCGCCCAGCAGGACAAGGACAAGGATGCCATCAAGACGTTCAACGGCTCGCTGAAGGCCGAGATCGAGCATGCGAAGTACTACAAGCAGGCCATGGACGACCTCGAAAACTGGAAGGCCCTATCTGCCGACTTCTACGTCTGTCCCGTGTGTGGCTTCACCACGAACAAGCTCGACTTCGCCGACTGTCCGGTCTGCGACACCCCTAGCGAGAAGTTCGAGAAGATCGAGTAGGCTTGCGCTTGGCGCGGCGAGTCCCTAAGTAGCACGACACGGTGGCACCGGCTTTCCCGCCTGTGAGTGTGGGTCCAGACACACCCGCCGGGACGCCGGTGCCACCAGCCATCGGCTCGGAGAGGAGCTGCTCCGTGGCACTCGCACCTCCGCCTATGCCCAGTTGGGATTCCCTACACCCTCTCGTCGTGCATTTCCCGATTGCTCTGTTGCTCGTGGCGCCGATCTTCGTGCTGCTCGGCCTCATTCTGCACCGGCGAAGTAAGGCCTACTCCGTGTCGGCATTGGTCCTCATGGCACTGGGCACAGTCGGAGCCTGGGTGGCCGTTGCGACAGGCACGGCGGCGATGCCGCTCGCGATCACAGACACCCAGTCGGCGGCCGTGCTGGAAGACCACCAGGAGCTGGCGCATCTGGTGCGGACGACATTCACCATCCTCGTGGCTGTCTACGCGGTGATCCTGCTCGCGCCGGCGCTGCTACGGAAGGAGCTCAAGGCGACCGCGATCATTGCGGTGCACGGCGCGTTCCTCGTGGCCTACGCCTTTGGGATGTTGCAGGTCGCCAATGTGGGTCACCTGGGCGGGCGCCTTGTGCACGAGTTCGGCATACGCGCGTTGCTGTAGCGTCGCGACTGGTCCGCCCAGCACCGTAGGAGGGGCTTCAGTCCCGACGGCGGCGGCTGTGTGCCGGAGGGATCGCGACTGAAGTCGCTCCTACGAAGGCAGCGAGGCCGAGTCCAGCCGGGTGAAGGCCTCGTCGATCTCATCCTCGCTGTTGTAGGCGTGGGGCGAGAATCGGATGCCGCCGCCACGCGCAGCGGCGATCACACCGCGCGACTGGAGCTGACCCACAAGGTACCCGGGGTCGGCGTCGGGCGGGCGAACGATGACGATTCCCGAGCGTTCCCGCTCGGTGGCGCAGGGGCTCAGGACCTGGAAGCCTCGACGGCGCGCGTGATCGATGATGCGGTCCGTCAGGGCGATGATGCGTGCGTACACTGCGGGGATGCCCCAACCGCACAGGATCGCGGCGGATTCGGCCAGCCCGACTGCGCAGACTGTGGTGGGCGATCCCTCCTCGAATCGTCGTGCGTCCGGGCGGAGCGCCATGTCGTAGCTGTCGAAGTCCCACGCGCTCTCCACGCTGTGCCAGCCTACGTAGGAGAGCCCCAGGTCATCGAGCACGTCCTGCCGGCAGTAGAGATGCCCTACCCCCTCAGGACCCAGCAGCCACTTGTGCCCGTCGGCAGCGGCGATGTCCACCTGGCAGGCCGCGAGGTCGAGGGGGAGAGCACCGGCGCCCTGGATGATGTCCACGACGAAGTACGCGCTTCGTTCGCGGCATAGCTCGCCGATCGCCGCCAGATCGGCGCGGAAACCGGTCCCGAACTGCACGAAGCTCACCGCGACGACTCGGGTTCGAGCGTCCATGGCCTCGCGAATGTGGTCGGCGGCGATCCGCCCGTCGCGGGGCTCGAGCATGCGTGCTTCGACGCCCTTGCGTTGGAGGGCGAGCCACGGGTAGGCGTTGGCCGGGAACTCGCCGCGGAAGAAGATGACATTGTCACCGGGCAGGATGGGCAGCCCGTTTGCGGCGATGAGCAGGCCGTGCGATGTGTTCTTGACGTAGGCGATCTCGGAGGGCCGGGTCCCCACGAGCTGCGCGAACCGGACCCGCCCCTTCTCGATCAACCGGTTCCACCGGCCCGAATTCACCGTGCTGTGGTGGGCGGCGTCCAGCGCCGCCTCCGCCATGAGGTCCGCCGACGGGCCCGCCACCGGGGCCACTCCCGCGTGGTTCAGGTGGATCCACTCGCGCGTGATCGGCATGGCGGCGCGAGCCTGGTGCACATCGAACGGGGGCATCCTGGATGATCCCTTCGTGGAAGGTCAGTCGCCAAGGCCGATGGACTTGAGCCCGTCCGTGTACGCGCTGTCCTCATGGAGGCCGTACAGGTCGGTTCGGATGGTGCCTTCCGCGTCGATGAAGAGCGTGCGCGGGATGCCCTCGACACCGTAGGCCTCGCACACATTCGCGAGCGCGGCCGGGTCGGTCGTTCCCTGAAGCACAGCGAACGTGATGCCGTTCTCCTTCACGAACTTCACGATGTCCTCAAGCGTCTCATCGACGCTCACCGCGATCACGACGAGGCCCGCGTCCTTGAAGGCTGACGTGAACGACTGGAGCTTCGGCATGGAGCCCTGGCACGGCGGGCACCAGGACGCCCAGAAGTCCAGGATCACCGGATGCCCCTTGAGTGTGCTCAGGCGGACCTCGTTGCCTGCCAGGTCGGGCAGCGCAAGGTCCGGCGCCTGCCGCCCCTCGATGCTCTCCGGCCGCTTGCCCGATAGCTCAGCCAGGTCCGAGACGGCCATGTCCGGACCGGGCGTGAAGGCGAACACGTCGTCGGCGAACGTGGTCGAGTCCGCTTGCTCCTCGGTGTCATAGGCGATGGAGAGGGAGAACTCGCGGACCTCCGCACCCAGGTCGGGCCCGAGGCCGCGGTCCAGGTCCTCCTTGGTCATCTCCAGCGATGTGCGGCGCAACCGGTGGGTCGCGGAGTCCACGAAGAGGAGCTGCCGAACCCCATCGCGCGGCCGAACGGCCAGCACGTCACACGCGTCCCACAGCGCGTCGGCGTCGGGCGGGCGAGGCGCAGTCCTCACGGACTCGAACATGGCGTCCGTCACGAAGCCCAGCGCGAGCGCGAGCTCGTCCACAAGCCCAGTGCTCGAACCGCTCACGCCCGATCCCGGTCCTTGGAAGGGCACGAACAGCTCCTCCAATGCGGCGGTCGTCGCCGGCACAGGCCCGGTGAAGGCCTGCTTGCCGAAGACGAAGGTTACCGCTTCCCCGTCGCAGTAGGCGCTCTGGCTGTCACCGTTGATGTCGGCGTCGACGCGGAACCGCCGCGGCGCGCGGTAGTAGACCTCCGCCGTCCCGGAGATCGCCTCCGTGGTCTCATCGATCTTCGCCGTGCCCTGAAGGCGGCTCAGCGTGTGGAACGACGGCACGTTGGCGTAGGCCGCGAGCATGTCCCCAAGCGTCCTGGCTGCGCTGCGCTCGGCCGACACGGGAACGACGAGCACGGCGAGCAAGGCCGTTGCGTGGAATGCGAGTCGGGCGCTGTGCATGGGTTGACGCCTCCTTACCGTGCATGGTACTCGATGCGGAACCTTCTGACAGGGGGGTCTTCGCGCGCCCTGGCGTCTTCCGCGGGGGAAGTGCTTCTGATATGCTGGGTACGCGTGCCCCGGTGGTCTAGTGGATAGGACACGACCCTTTCACGGTCGTAGCAGGGGTTCAATTCCCCTCCGGGGTACCACCATCCCTTTCTCCCCCTGGGAGAGGGCCGGGGTGAGGGTCCCACACGAGTGCTGCCCGTGGGCGGGTAGCTCAGTTGGTTAGAGCGTCTGCCTTACAAGCAGAAGGTCGCGTGTTCAAGTCACGCTCCGCCCACCATTGCTCTCGCGAAGCGTTGTGCCACAACGGCTTACGCCCGATCCGGGGCTCTCACAGGAGGGCCTCAGGCTTCGTTCACCTGCCGCCAGACTCGCCTTCAGAGCGGCTACTCCAGCAACCAGTAGATGCTGCAGCCGGACAGCTTGCCCTGCAGAGCGGCCCTGCCCGCGTCCGTCACGCCGGTGTTGTGCAGGTCGAGGACCCCCAGGTTCGTGAGCCCGGCCAGGTACGGGAGCCCCGCGTCCGTCACGCGGGTGCCTCCCAGCCCGAGCTTCGTCAGGTTCGTGAGCCCGGCGAGATGCGGGAGCCCCGCATCCGTCACGCCGGTGTCGCACAGGTCGAGCTCCGTCAGGTTCGTGAGTCTCGCCAGGTCCGTCAGCCCGGCGTCCGTCACGCGGGTGCCGGGGAGCCCGAGCATCGTCAGGTTCGTGAGATCCGCCACGTCGGGGAGCCCGGCGTCCGTGACGCTGGTGCCGTCCAGCTCGAGATCGGTCAGGTGCCTGAGCTTCGCCAGGTGCGCGAGCCCCGCATCCGTCACGCTGGTGCCGTCTAGGTCGAGCTCCGCCACGTGCGTGCCGGCGAAGTCAGCCGCCAGTCGCTCCAGCTCCGGGTCGCCAAAGCTGCCCGGGTCAGTGGGTTGGAGGGACAGCTCCTGCCCGACAGCCACACTAACGGGACCTGGCGTCCTACAGAGCCCGGCCCACTCCGCGTCCGGGTCGCTCGAGGGTCGGACCTTGGCGAGCAGCGCCAGTTCCGTGCTCACCGTCCTGGCCCCAATGGAAGCCGCGACCTCGGGCTCCGTGCTCACCCTCTTGGCCTGCAATGGGCTGGGGGGCTCGGGTCCCGAACTCACCGTCTCGTGCTTCCTGCAGCCTTGGGCGGATCCCAGGGACAGCACCACCGCGGCCATCCCCACGAGAGCCCAGCGTCGAGCCATTGCGCGTCGCCTCCCGAGTCCGTGGCGTGGCGCTATTCGCGTCCACGCAACGGAGCGCCTACGTGGGCACAAGGGCCCTCGGGCGAAGGTCCCGACACCCGGGAGTCACCTGGCCGCAGGAGCTGTCGGCAGGGCAGATGGACAGATGCCCCGAACTACCGCCGCGTGAACCCCCAGATGCCGCTCCGCACGAACACGATGGCGGTCCCGACTAGCAGCGTGAGGGCGACGCCAACCACCAGCGTGATCGCGGCTGCGTTGTTCCTCTCTCCGGGAGGCACGCCCGGCTGCCGCAAACGCCCGACGGCCAGTATCCCTGCGACGACGGTGGGGGACAGGAACAACACCAGCGAGACTGTTTCCAGCAGTCCGCCATTGCGTAGTCCTTGCACAAGCTCCCTGAGGACCCAGCGGACCTCAGCGGACCCGAGGCCGGCGACCATCACGAGGAACAGTATCACCGCGCACGCCACTGCGCATATCGCTACCAGGATCCAGAACCGAGGCATTGCCGTCTCCTCTTGAGTCTGTGGTGCGGCCCTATTCGCCTCCACGCGACGCAACGCCTACGTGGGCACAGGAGCCCTCAGTCGAGGGTCCCGGCCCCGGGGAGTCACCTGGCCGCAGGAGCTGGTGGCGCCGCCTGTTCAGTGGGTGGGCGGTCCCTCGACTGCGCTCGCGTCGAGCCCGATAAGCGGGAGCCGCATCCACGATCACGACCATCCACAAAGGCAGCGAGGAAGCGCGGGTGGTCCGCTCGAAGCACACGTCCTGGTGGCCTCCATCAATGGCAGGCAAGGCAGGTGTGCTCTCATGGGATGCTTGTGGGTGCTGATCGAGGTCCTGGGGTGGGTCGTGATCGGCGTGTCGGCGCAGCGCCGGCGGGAATCCGGAGCGACCACCCAGCCCGTGGAGACGGTCGCCATCGTGTGGGGTGTTGGATACATGGTTGCGCTGGTGGGGTCGGCGTATATGGTCATCTTCACAGCCCCCACCAACCAGGGGATGGTCTGGGGGGTAGCTGCGTGCATCATCGGCACCAGCGCCATCTTCCTACCGGTGGGCGTATGGCTGGCCAGACGCTCCAAGGGGAGGCCCACCGGCTCGGGCCGTTAGCGACCGCAGACGCGGACGAGAGAGATCGGGATGCGTGGCGGGCCATGCGGAGCAGCTTGCGCGCCCTGCCCAGGTCTGCCTCAGAACCACAGCAAGGCGACCCGACGCCCGCACAGGAGCCCTCGCCCGAGGGTCCTGCCACCGGGGGGGAGTCGCCCGGCCGCAGGAGACGGTGGCGCCGGCTGTTCGGCGGGTAGCGCCGCCCCATCACGAAGTGCCACCGATGATGAGCCACAGGAGGACAGGGGCGGCCAGTAGCAGGCAGAGAGTGAGGGCGCATCCGGCCTTTTTCGAACGCTTCCATCTTGGTGGCTTGAAGCCCCGGTTCCCGGCTTTCAGCATTCCGCCCGCGGCTTTGGAGAAGCCGCGGGTGGCCTTGTCGAGCTTGGGGAATCCGGAACCGCGTCTGCGCGACATGCAAAGCCCCCTCTGGTGTCGTCTCCTGAGTATCTTCACCACACGGGAGTCGCCGGCCTGCTGGGGAAGTCGCGTCACGCACCCCAGATCGTCGGCCCCCATCTACGGAAGTTGCCCGAACACGGCTGGCGGCTTCGCGTGGTAGAAGGCCTGGTGACACAACGCGCCCATCGCGTGGTCGTGATGCTGGACGATGCCCCGCGACGCTGCCCCGAAGGTCGCGCGAGCCCGGGTGGCGCATTCCTCCTGCGTGGCGAGAGGGAGAGGCACGTGACCTTCGACCGGTACATCGGCATTGACTACAGCGGGGCGGAAGCCCCCGAGTCCCGTCTGAAGGGGCTCCAGGTCTACACCGCCTCCGACGGCGAACCAGAGCGCGTCCCTACGCCCGCTGCGCCCGAGGGCAAGCACTGGAACTGGAGTCGCCGGGAGATCGCCGAGTGGCTCATCGAGCAGACTCAGTCCGACAAGCGGTTCATCGCCGGGCTCGACCACGGGTTCAGTTTCCCCATGACCTACTTCCGCCGATACGGACTCACGAGTTGGGACCAGTTCCTCGACGACTTCGTGCGGTACTGGCCGACCCACGAGCCCCACACCTACGTTGACTTCATCCGCTGCGATGAGCCGCCACGGACTGGCAGGAGCAACGAGTTCCGGCTGACCGAACGCTGGACGAGCTCGGCGAAGTCCGTCCTCAAGTTCGACGTGCAGGGGCAGGTCGCCAAGTCCACCCACGCGGGCATTCCCTGGCTTCGACACATCCGACGCACGGTGGGTAACCTCATCCACTTCTGGCCATTCGACGGCTGGCGCATCCCAGACGGCAAGTCGGTGATCGTCGAGGTGTACCCGTCGATCTTCCGGAACCGCTATGGGGGTCAAGGACACACCTCCCACGAGCACGACGCCTACTGTGTCGCTCGTTGGCTCCGGGAGACGTGCGCGAACGGGTTCCTGTGGAGGTACGCTGATCCGCCTCTGACCAGGTGCGAACGAGCGGTCGCCGACCTGGAGGGGTGGATACTGGGAGTCGCATAGGCGCCGCCCTCTGCTCGGAAGCCGGCGCTGCCGCCGGCAGGTCTGGATGCGAGCCGGGGGGAACGGACCGCGCACACCACCTCCAGAGGAGGCCCCCCCATGCGACCGCGCCTCAGCGCCACTTTCCTCTGGTCCGCACTGGTGACGCTCGGCGCCGCGGGTGCGGTCGACGCCGCCGGGCGGAACCTGCTCGAAGACCCTTCCTTTGAGGAGCCAGCCGGGTCGCCGACTCAACGGTGGCACCTCGAGGCCGGCGCTGCGGCGGCCGAATGGTCCATCGCCGAAGGCGAGGCGCGGTCCGGCGAGCGTTGCGTCCGTGTCCGCAACACAGCGGCCATGTCGCCGCATGTCTTCGGACGCCTGTGGACACAGGTCTCTCTTGAGTCGGGGCAGACCTACACGGTCAGCGGCTACTTCAGGAGCGCCGCGCCGGGCACGGCATGGATCGGCGGGGGGACGGCATGGCAGTTCCGGTTCCCGATCCCGGCGTCCGAAGACTGGACGCGGGTGGAGGGCACATTCGTCGCCGACGGTGACTCGCTGCCCATCATGGTCGTCAGCGAGTCGCCGACCGATGGGATCCTCATCGACGATCTGCAGCTCGAGCGGGGCGACCACGCGACCCCCTTCGTCTTCGAGGCACCCCTGGCGCCGGGCGAAGCGCGGCTCGACGTGGCGACTGACGACGTACCTCACCCCGGCACGAACCTCATCGAGAACCCGAGCCTCGAAGATGCCGACGGGGATCTCCCCCGCGGCTGGAGCTTCAGCCCGCGGAACACCGACGCGACCGCTCGCCTGGATGAGGCCCACACCCACTCAGGCCGCCGCTCACTGTGCTTGACCAATGGCACTGCCTTCGGCGCCCATGTCTACGGTCACATGCCGTTCGGGGAGCCGGTGCCCGTTAGGCCCAACACCGACTACACACTCAGTGCCTACTTCCTCCGCGAGGATGATGGGATCGCGTGGATCGGCGGCGGGCCGGACTGGCTCGTGAGGCTGCAGGCGCCCCGGGAGAAGGGCACGTGGCGTCGCGCCAGCGTGACCTTCCACACCGGCGCGGCTCAGACGGGCTTCGACCTGATGATCTGCACCGAGTCGCCGACCGCGGGGCTGTACATCGACGACGCGAAGCTGGAGGAGGGCTCGTCCCCGACTCCCTACATCCCCGAGGGGGCTACGGAGCCGATCCTGTTCGTGGATGTCGCGCCACGCCTCGCCGTGGAGCGAAGCCTGGCCATAGAGGGCTGGGCCTTCGTGCCGGAGGGCGCGCCGACGCCCGGGGTGTCCGCGACGCTCGCCCGCGCGTCGGGCGCAGTGATGGCGGAGGCCACAAGCGAGCGTCCCCTGCCACCGGGCCTATCGCAAGTGCGGCTGCGGTATGGCGTGCGGCCCGGGGACTCCGGCGCCGTCACGGTCCGGTTCCTGCTGCTGCGCGAAGGGGCCGCCCCCGTTGAGGCCCTTCAGGCTCAGTGCTCACTGGTCGCCGTGCCCGATGTGGTGGCCGAGGTGGCCCAACTGCGGGATGACGCCGGGCGGGCGCGCAAGCGTCTGGAGTCACTACGCTCGCGCGGCGTGGACGTTGCATACCCCCTCGTGGGGCTGACGGTGATGGAGCAGTTTGCCGGCTTCATCGAGGAGGATCTTTCGCACGGCGAGGGGCTCCGCGCCGAGGACCAGCTCGAGGAGCTGGGCTCCGTCCGAGCGCGGGTTGGGGCGCTCCTCGACGACCTCGAGGCTGGACGCGCGATGCCTCCCGTTCCACGCTATGCCACCTCGCCGGTCCGCATCGAGAACGGTACGTTCCTCGGCCGTGTGACCTGGCCGGACGGCCGCATGGAGGAGGACTGGCCGGTCACCTTCACGGGCTATGGGCACTTCGACTCGGTGAAGCGCGACATCGAGCTCCTGCCCGACTACGGGATGAACATCATCCAGATCGAGCTCGGGCCGAGCGCTGTGTTTCCCAGCGAAACGGAGACGAACGACGCTGCCATCGACGAGTACCTGAAGCTGTTCGATCGCGCCGCGGCCGCCGGTGTGCAGGTGAACCTGCTCCTCTCGCCGCACTACCTGCCGCAATGGGTCTTCGACAAATGGCCTGAGGTTGGGGGCGTGGATGGGGGGTTCATACGCTTCTCCGTGGACTCTCCCCACACTCGGGCCGTTCACGAGCGGTTCCTCCGGCTCGTTGTGCCCAGGTTCGCGGGGCACCCGGCACTCCACAGCTTCTGCCTCTCGAATGAGCCCATCTACCGCAACGCGACCACGGACCCGGGGAACCGACGGGCCTACACGGAGTGGCTGACAAAGAGGTACGGCGACATCGCCGCCGTGGCGCGAGCCCATGGCGCGGCATACGCCTCCTTCGAGGATGTCCCCGTGCTCCCCACGCCGACCGGCGTGACGGTGGCACCTCGCGCGCGGTACGACTACTACCGGTTCAACAACGACCGGTTCGCGGGCTGGCATCGCTGGATGGCGGACGTCATCCATGAGATGGCCCCCAATGTGCCGGTCCACGCGAAGATCATGAACACAGTGTTCGGCGGCCAACTGCAGGACTTCGGCATCGACCCGGAGCTGTTCTGCAACCTCAGCCAGATCGCGGGGAACGACTGCTGGAAGTACTACAATCACGGCCAGGGCGAGTACGCTTCGAGCTGGACCGGCGAGAATGCGTTCTTCGACCTCCTGCGCTCGATCCGTAGGCAGCCGATCTTCAACTCGGAGAACCACGTCATCGTCGACCGAGACCAGGAGCCGATCCCGGGCGCGCACATTCGGAACATCATCTGGCAGTCGGCGATCCACGGCGAGGGCGCGTCGACGATGTGGGTGTGGGAGCGCTCGTCCGATCCCCGGTCGGACTTCGCTGGGAGCATCATGCACCGCCCCGATTGCGTCGAGGCGCACGGGCGCACGGGGCTCGACCTTCTGCGGCTGGGACGCGAGGTGCAGGCTCTCCGAAGCGCGCCGGCGCGTGTGGCGATCATCTACTCGATCGCATCGCTCATCTACAGCCCGGACTGCGAGCGGGCGCTCTGGCGAGCTTACGAAGCGTTGGACTTCACCGGGGAGAGGATCGACTTCGTGACCGAGCGGCAGCTCGCCTCGGGGCAGTTCGGCCCCTACGACCTGATCATCGCGCCCGGCACGTCGCACCTTCCGGAGGACGCCATGGTCGGTCTCGAGCGGTGGGCCAAGCAGGGAGGGCAGGTACTCGCCGTGGGCGAGAACGTCCTGTCCCACGATGACTTCGGCGGCGTCCGGTCCTTTGGCGATCCCGCGGCCCTCCAGACGCTGCCCGAGGCGCCCGCCCGGGAGCTGCTGCCGGAGTTGCTCAGCGCCCTGGATGAGCTTCAGGGCGGACGGCGGCTGAGACTGGTCGACACGGAGACGGGCGACAGCGCCTTCGGTGTGGAAGCGCTCTCCGCCGAACTTGAGGGCCGGGTTCTCGTGAACCTCACGAACTACCTCAGCCACGCCGTAAGCATTCGTCTTGAGGGGCGGCCTGCAGGGCAGCTCACGGACTTGCTCACGATGCGGCAGGTCGGCGAGACCGTCACGCTGGAGCCCCTGCAGGTGATGCTCGTGTCGTCGGGCGGGTAAGCGCGCCGCGTTGTGCGGCCGGGACGCTGTGTTATCCTGGCATGGGGACTGCCGGAGGCGTTCAGATCAGATGAGTGTGCCATCCGCGCGGACGCGCCTGCGCCTGGGCGAAGCCCTGGTGCGAGCCGGCAAGCTCTCCCAGGAGGACCTCGAGCGGGCTCTCCAGGTGCAGAGCTCGGCGGGGGCACGCAAACGCCTGGGCGCCACGTTGACGGAGCTAGGCCTCTGCAGCGAAGAGGACATCGCCACGGCGCTGGCCGAGCAGCTCCACGTGCCCTTCATCCCCCGCGCTCGACTGCGTGTTGTCCCGGACGCCCTGGAAGCGATCGGCATCGAGTTCTGCACGGAGCATGAGGTGGTCCCCGTCCGCGACGAGAGCGGCCGGCTCCGGCTGGCCATGGCCGATCCGTACGGCCTCGATCTGCTGGACCTGGTGCGCCAACTGCTAGGCCCCGAGGTCGGCTGCGCCGCGGCGACCCGATCGGCCATCCTACACCAACTCTCTCTGGCGGGCGGCCAGGGCGACCCGTTGCAAGGAATCGTCCGCGAAGCGTTCCAGGCCCTCCAGGAAGAGGATATCCCGGACGGGGCCGAGGTCGTTCTGGAAGCTCGCGCAAAGGCAACCCCCACCGTGCGGCTCGTCGATGAGATCCTCGCTCGCGCGCTGGAGGAGGGGGCCAGCGACATCCACATCGAGCCCGGCAGTAGCTCCATCAGCGTGCGCTTCCGTTCGGACGGCGCCCTTCGGGAGGCGCTGGAGCTTCCCGTACACCTGCTCGATAGCGTTGTCGCGCGCATCAAAGTCATGGCCGAGATGGACATCACGATCCGCCGGACGCCTCAGGACGGTCACATCGTCTACCGACACGGGGTACAGGGGGTCGATCTGCGCGTATCGACGATGCCCACAACGAATGGTGAGAAGTGCGTGCTGCGCGTGCTCGGCTCGGCTGCCGGGGTACAGGACCTCTCGGAGCTGGGGTTCGGTCCCAGGGTGCTGGAGCCCCTGCAGCGTGCCATACGACAGCCTCAGGGGTGCGTTATCGTCACCGGGCCCACGGGGGCAGGAAAGTCGTCCACGCTGCATAGCTGCCTCCTGGCGGTGCGCAATGAGTCGCTGAACATCGTCACGATCGAGGACCCCGTGGAGATGGAGATACCCGGGGTGGCGCAGGTTCAGGTGCACGAGTCGATCGGTGTGACGTTCGCCTCCACTTTGCGAACGGTGCTGCGCCAGGACCCGGACATCATCATGGTGGGCGAGATCCGCGATCAGGAGACCGCGGACATCGCGATGCGCGCGGCCCTCACGGGCCATCTCCTCCTGACCACGCTGCACACCAATGACGCGGCCTCGGGAGTCACACGGCTGCGGGACATCGGTATCGACGACTACCTGATCTCGTCGAGCCTGACGCTCGTGACCGCCCAACGGCTACTGCGCCGCCTCTGCCCGAGCTGCCGGGTCGCGCGCGAGCCCGATGGGCTGGAGCGGACCGTGCTTTTGGAGGTACTGGGCGAACTGCCGGACCGCCCGCTTCGCGGACCCGGCTCCGGGCCCTGTCCGACGTGCGGCGGTCGAGGCTACAGCGGGCGCGTCGCGACGGCGGAGGCCCTGCCGAACGAGGGCGACATCCCATTGCTGATCGCCCGTGGCGCCCCGGAGTTCGAGGTCCGCGCCGCTGCGTCGCGACAGGGCGCCCGGTGGATGTTCGAGGAGGGAGTCAACCTGGTCCTGGAGGGCACCACGTCACTCCAGGAGCTGCTTCGGGTCGTGCCCCTGCCGCGCCGAGAAGGCCGAGCCGGCCGACGCCAGGCGACGCCTCCCCAGGAGTGTGTCGAGCCCGAGGGTGGGTCGAGGCCCGCGCCACTGGATTTGCGGGCGCTATCCGGGCCTTCGGACTACCCGGAGCCCGCCCCCCTGCCGGCCACCGGGCATTTCGGCGGGCGTCGCCAGACGGACGCCGCGTCGCTCCGAGAGTTCTGTAACTCCGTTACAGCCCTCCCGGCATGCCCCGCCGTGGTTACGCGGCTGCAGACGGTCATGTCGGACCCGGATGTGTCCATCAGCGACATCGTCGGCGTCATCCAGTCTGACCCGGCCGTGGCGGCTCGCGTGCTGCGGATCGCCAACTCGTCCAGCTTCGCGCTGCGCCGGCGAGTGGAGACGTTGGGCCAAGCAGTCGTCGTCCTCGGCCTGGACCAGCTCTGGTCGGTCACTGTCTCGACTTGCCTGGTCGCTGCGTTCCCCGTCCCCGACTCTATGCAGACCTTCGTGCATGACCTCTGGATCCACTCCGTCGGAGTCTGCCAGTGCTGTCGCGAGCTGGCGGCCCAGGTGGGCACATCCAAGGACCGCCTGGCCCTGGCCGGGCTGCTTCACGACATCGGCAAGCTGCTCTTGGCGACTCACCGGCCCGATCTGGTTCTGCGGACAACTGAGACTGCCTCGGCGGCCGGCGCCCCTTTGTGGCAGGTCGAGTACGAATTGCTCGGGTTCTCTCATGCCGACGTGGGGGCATGGCTCCTCCAGGCGTGGAACCTACCGGACATCCTGCGGGCCACCACGGCGTACCATCACACCCCGGAGATGCTCCCGGGCGACGTCTCGCATGAGGACTGCAACCTGGCCATGCTGGTCCGCCTGGCGGACGACTCAGTCAAGGCCATGGGGATGGGCAACTCCGGCGACGCCACCGTGCTGGGCGCCGTACGTCAGGACCTGGGCCGGCTCGGCCTGACGGAGGAGGGCCTGGAGGAGGCGCTGAGCCGCACACGCGCCCAGATTCCGGTCATCCTCGACACGGTGCGCGTCAGGGAGCCGGCCTGATCTCGATCCGCAGGAGGGAGCGCAGCCGCGCGCCCGCTGTCACGTCGCCCTGCGTGACAGCGTACCCCAGACGGTATGCCTCGACGCCATAGTGTCGCTCGTCAACCAGCCACGCGGGCCCGGACGTGCGTATCGTCACGGTCGTACCCTCGGCCGGGATGACGGTCAGTCGGTCCAGGGGGCCCGCGACGCGTGGCTCCACGGCACGCTCCCGCGGCAACTGCCCGGTGCGCCCCGCGCCGCGCCAGACCTGTCCCGCGTAGTCGGCTACAGGCAGATCGATCTGCTGGCGCCACATGTGCGCGTGGAGAGGCGTATCCGCTGTGAAGTCATAGGTGATCGCCAGCGCGGCCGGCCCGATGTGCACCTCCTCGATACAGGAGACGACGGCATCCCCGTCAGTTCTCTTCCCGGCGAAGCGAACGGTGGTCCCCATCACCTCATGGGACCAGTCGGCATAGGCGAAGTCGCGCCAATGGTCGTCGGCCACAATGAAGTGCTGTCCCGCGCCCACCACGCGTCGCCGACCGTCGGTCACGCCCACCACGCGTCGCCGACCGTCGGTCACGCCCACCAAGCGGCCGTTGGCGTCGAACAGCGCGGCGGCACCCGCCACCCGACACAGGACCATCCCGTCCCGCTCGACGATGCCGAGCGGACCCTCCACGGTGAATACCGGCTCAGGGCCCGGCAGGCTCCCCACGTTCTCCGGGTCCCGCGTCGGGAGGAGGAGCCGCCCGTCCATCGTGGGGATGGTGAACTCCCTGTCGACCTTCCCGGTGCTGACGTCCCGGTGTCGCTCGGCGAACCGCACGCGGACATCCAGAAGCGAGGGGTTCACGATGACCGTGCCGCCGTCGAACTCTCGTCGCCAGGCGCCATCAGCCTGTTGGCGAGCCGCCCCCTTCGGGTAGCCAAGCGGCGCATCGTACTCCGGGTACCACCAGCGTTGCCCTCGCCACCGCGTGTGGAGGTCGTAGGCGAAGTAGCCGTCGCCCATGAGTGTCGTCGTGAGCCCAAAGCGCATCCGGCCCACGAGACTCCGGCCGCGCTCGAGCAGTGCATCGCGCTCGGCGGCCGTCATGGTGCTCCATGGGTTGAACGGCGGCTCGATGGCCGAGCTACTCACGATCGTTGTCACGGTCGGCTTGCGCGATCCCGCGCACCAGCGCAGGTAGTCTTCCAGGACCTTGTCCCAGCTCGCGCCGCGGTCCAGGACGTAGTCGAGGTAGTCCTCGAGCAGAATGCCGTTCATCGTGGGCAGGCCCCAGTCGCCGGCCTGGTTGGTCATGAAGACCGCGTCGCCGCCCAGCGCGGCCCGCACCCGCCGCGACAGCTCCGTCTTGGCGGCCACCCAGCGTTCGTCTAGTACCTCGCGCGGGTCGGCGCGGCCATCTTCGTCCGCGTCGACCTCGTACGGATCGCCATGTTCGATGTTGCAGGCCCAGGCGTCGAAGCCGGACCCCATGCAGTCGATGAAGCTGCCGTCGAACCCTCGCAGGCGCACACTCGCCACTGACCGCGCCACCAACCAGTCGATCACCTCCGGGCGCGTGAGGTTGATCATCCGCGTCCCCGGCCAACCTTCGATCATGCTCCCGTTCGGCTGGTGCAGCCAACCGTTGGCCGGGAAGAAGGGGTCATCAAGGGACGCGTAGGGAGCCGATGAGGAGAAGTCGAGGATGATGATGTCCGGGTTGCACTCGCGGACCCGTCGCATCGCCTCGCCGAGCTTCCGGACGGAATCGGCATTGTCCCACTGTGCCCAGACCCCGCCGATCAGCAGGTCGTACCGAGCGATCTCGTCGATGTCCTGGTCGGTGCAGTCCGGCGTGAGTTGGCAGGCGTAGCAGTTCGCGATTCGTGGGAACGGTGGGCCTGCGGGATCGGCGCCGACGGACGCGGTCGCGAGCAGAGCCATGAGAACGGGCACTTGGGCGTCCCTCACTAGAACGTCTGCCGGAAGGTCACGTAGCCCCGTCCACCTTCACGCCCTACGCCATAGTCCACACCAAAGGGGCCGTACTTGGTGTACCAGCGGAGGCCGACGCCCACTCCGAGCGCGCCGGCGAACGCCTGGTGCTCAGGGTAGAACGTCGCGCCGCCCTGGCCGGCCCACCGCCCGCCGAAGGCATCGCCATAGTCGGCGAAGGCGATGGCCTGCAGCGACCGGCTGGGCTCACGGCCGAACAGACGGTAGCGGTACTCCGCGTTTAGAAGCAGCATGTTCGTGCCCGCGAAGCGGTCCTCGCGATAGCCGCGGATGGTGTCATGGCCGCCCATGGTGAACGCCTCGAAGACGGGGATGTCGCCGCGGCCGTGGCCGTAGGCTCCGCGTAAGGCGATGGTTCCCCGCTCGCCGAGAGGGTAGTAGCGGCGCAGGTCGAGGCTCAGCTTCGTGAACGTGAAGTCGCTGCCGAGCAGGCCCGCCGACTGCTCCACGCCGATGCTCTCGCGCCCACCCCTTGCGGGGATCAGCACGTCGTCCCGCGAGTCGTTGACCAACCCAACGGACACTTTGCCGACTCGGCCTCGAAGAGCCGATGGCTCGAGAAGGTTGAGCAGACGCGGGTCCATGTTGCTGACGTACTCATTGAGATAGGTCAGGCTGAGGCTCCGCTTGCGGTCGGTGTCGAGGGGACGCACGAGGCTGATGACACCCCCGGCGTGCGTCTCGTTCGCGAAGGCCTGGTTGGCGGTGACAAGCCCCGCCAGGCCGGCCAGGTCCGTCCGGGTCCGGCGCGCGTAGAGGCACAGCTCGACGGATGTGTGATGGGAATCCAGGAACGGGTCCGCGTACTCGAACGCGTAGTCGTAGGTTCCGCCGAACTCGGCGCGCACGCCGATCCGCCGGCCGCGTCCGCCCAGGTTCCGCTCCGCGATGGCGGCGTACCCGGTGAACCCGTCCTTCGGCCCATAGCCCGCCCCAACGTCGAACACGCCGGTCTTGGCTTCATTGACCTCGTAAGTGATGATGAGCGCGCCTGCCTGCGAGCCCGGCACCGGATCTGCGAGCGCGACGGTCTCGAAGACGCCCAGGTCGGTCAGCCGGTCCAGGTCCTGTCGGATCTGCCCGACATCGTAGAGGTGCCCGGGTGCCGTGTGGATCTCGTCCATCACCAACCCACGCTTGGTCTTCCGCAGCCCCTCGACACGCACTTCCTCGATGTACTGCTCGATGACCGGCACTGTGAGCGTGCCGTCCGCGGAGAGTGTGTGCGGGAGGACAATCGCCAGGAAGCCCGCGTCCCAGTAGGCTCCCGCGATCGCTTCGCCGATGGGATCCGAGAGCTGTTCGTTGTACGGGTCGCCGACTGAGATCACGGAGGACAGCGCCGCTGTGAGTTGCTCGGGACTCAGAACAGTATTGCCCTGGAAGGCGATGGCTTGGACGGGGGGGTTCTCCGTGAGGTGGAAGATGAGCCGCACGCCGTCATCAGCCTGTTCGACGTGAACGTACGAGTCCGCTCGCGCACGCCGGAAGTACCCGAGGTCGAGAAGCTTCCCCAGAGCCGCTTCAGCCCGCGCGGGGTCGTAGGCATCTCCCACTTTCATGCCGAGCTTCTCTAAGGCCGTCGCCTGGTCAACGTGCTCCAGGCCCTCGAACGCGATCTCGCGAATGGGCGGGCCTCCGGCGAACACACCTTGCTCCGGCTCGACAACGGGCTCAACCGGTGGCTTCACCGGCTCCACTCCCGGCGCCTCGGCAGGCTCTTCGGTCGGCTGCTCCGGCTCGCCAGCGGGGCCGGGCAGCCCGGGGGCCGTCGGCGCTGCGTCGGTCGGCTCCTCAGTGTCCTTCGGTGTCCTCGGCTCCTTCGTGAACGGGTCGACCGGCGGCGCGGCCCCCTTCCCACCCTCCTCCGTGGGCGCGAACGGGTCCGGGGTGAAGGTGCGGTCCTCGCCGGGTGCGGAGTCACGCTTCGCCGTGCTCGCGTCATCAGCGACGGCTACAGCAATGCCGCTCAGTGTCAGGACGCACGCCAGGAGGATGGCATGAGCGAGTATTCCGTGGTGCAGCCGGAAGCCCGTGCTCTCCGCGTAGCTCTCCATCGAGGCACCTGCCTATACGCTACGAAGTGCGCCAGGAGCCGGAGGCGGTACCGCTAGAAGGTCTGACTGATGCCAAAATGCGTGCGCCCGCCTTCGCGGCCAAGGCCGTAGTCCAGCCGGATTGGGCCCAGCGGGGTGTTGACGCGGACGCCCACGCCATACCCGAAGGCGCCGTTGAAAGATTGGTTCTCCGCGAGTAGAGCTGACCCGTCCATCGACTGCCATCGGCCGCCGAAGGCGCTGCCATAGTCGGCAAACAGCACGAGCTGGACGCCTCGGGTTGGCGTATCGCCCGAGATGCGATAGCGGTACTCCGCGCTGAGCAGAGCCCTCTGCAGGCCCCACCAGCGGTCTTCCCGATAGCCGCGGAGCGACTCGGCGCCGCCCACCCGGTAGCTCTCATAGATCGGTGGCGTGGTACCCAGGGTTGTGCCGTAGCTCCCACGGAGTGCGAACACTCCCTTGTCGCCCGCGGGGAAGAACTGGCGCAGGTCGAGTTCGAGCTTCGAGAAGGTCGACTGGCTGCCCAGCCACCAGGCCGCCTGCTCCAAAGATGCCGAGTACCACCCGCCCTCGGTCGGGTTCTCGAAGATGTCCCGCGTGTCGTGGACATAGGCGAGGCGCAAGCTTCCTACACGGCCGCGAAGGAGGTCGGGCGAGACCAGGTTGGCGAGGCGGGGGTCATAGTTCCGCGTCTCCTCCACCCGGTAGTAAAGGTTTACGTTCTGCTTCAGCTCATCATCGAGGGGTCGGTTGAGGCGAAGTCCCACGCCGGAGCGTGACTCGGCTGAGAAGTTCTGCAGCCCACCACCGCCGAACACGCCGGCGCCCGTCCGGTAGGCGTTGCGGAACAGGGTGACCTCCAGCGACGTATGGTGCGCGTCGAGATAGGGCTCGAAGAAGCTGAAGTCGAAGTTCATGAATGTGCCGAACTCCGCACGTAGCGACACGCGCTGGCCGCGTCCGCGCAGGTTCTCCTCCGCCACCTCCGCATACCCCAGGAAGCCCTCGCGCGTGCTGAACCCGGCGCCGACGGTGAAGTACCCGGTCTTGCGCTCCTTCATCGTCCATACGAGGACCTGTCCGCCTAACTCCCGGCCCGGCAAGAAGCTGCCGTCCACGTTGTCGAACATCCCCAGGTTCATGACGCGGTTCTGGTCCTCGCGGAGCTCGTTCGCATCGATGAGCTGGCCGGGGACCACCCGAAGCTCGCGCTCAACGACCTTGTCGTCGGTCTTGCGCAGCCCTTCGAGACGGATCTCCTCGACGTACTCCTCGACCAACGGGACGGTGATGACGCCGTCCTTGCTGACGTTTGGGGTCAGGACAATCGCCTGGTGGCCAGCATCCAGGTAGACCTGAGCGATCTCAGTGCTCAGGTGATCGTCCAGAAGCCGTGTGTTGAGCACCTCGCCGACGGCCAGCACCAAGCTGACCTTCTCGGTCAGCGTCGCGTCACTGACGACGGTGTTCCCCTCGAACTCGTACGCCGTGACGATCGGATTCTCCCTTAGGTGGAACACGATCTCCACGTCGTTGCCTAGGGGCGTGACCTCGTAGCTGGAGGCATCAGGGTCCTTATCGAACACGCCACGGGCGAGCATGATGTCGAGAGCTTGCTGGACCCGGACTTCGTCGAAATCGTCGCCGATCTGGAGGTTGATGCTGTTGCGGAGGAGTTCCTCGCTGACCTTGTGGTGCGGCCCGATATCGAAGTAGATGCCGCGGATTTTCCGCTTGGCCTGGGCCTGGACCCCCGAGGAGATAAGAACGAGCGCCACAATCAGCAATGCCGCGAGTCTCACGGCGGGGGAACGGAGTGCGGTTCGATCATGCGCCCCACTGTCAGCGTTCGGCATCGCTCAGCTCCTTACCCACACCACACCCCCCCCGGCAGACCGCCGGTGCTGTGGAGGGCACCGATCGGACGCAGGGGGTCGACAGCCAGCGACGCTCGGCCTGTGCGAGACAGGCACGAGCACCTTAGCCAGCCACGTCGCAAAAGTCAAGTAGCAACCCCAATTGCCACGGCGCACACCCGTCGTCCCAAGCCGACCGTTAGACGCGCCATAGGGTGCCCGAGTTCCGTCGCGGACCAGACTCGACCGGCGGGTCGGCCCGAGGCGGGAACGGGGTCCCCATGATACCACGGGTCCGGCTCCTGAGTAGTAGGCAAGAGGGTGCGGTCGTGGCATCATCGACAGCCCAGTCGGGTGGCGGGGTGACACCGGTCGCAGCGGCTCCACTGGCTACCGGGGGGCGTCGCCGGTCGAGGTCTCCGGCGCCTCGTCCTGAGGCGGGGCCGGCGCAGGCCCTTGCTTCATGCCCTGGCCGGCTCGCCCGGGGCTGTTGCCCATGATCTTCCTGCCCGTCTTGCTCCAGATCACCGTCGCAGCAACGGCGAGGACCAGCACGATGATGACAGCAGCCACTATGGGGTTCAGGCGTTTCCTCATGACCCTCACCTCTGATGCAGAGCTTACATCGGCGCCGGAACCGACGAGTCTGCCGCGGGCGGCGACTCGCGACGTCTTGGGGCTCCCCATGGACGTTGGCGTTGGGGTTCGCGGCCGACGCGGCGGACTCCTGCCCGCAGGGCGCTGGGGAGCACCTCCGGTGGGCCGCGAAGAGCTGGTGCCGACGGGTCTGCGGGGGCCTTGGTGACCCGGGGGGGATTCGAACCTCCGACCAACGGCCCGTGCTGGGAGCCGGGCCCGACCGCGGTGCATCTGGGCAAAAGACGGACCTGGCCTTCCGCGCTGACCCCGCCCGGCTCGACTTCACTCCGCACTACGTGTGGGTGTGCTTCGTTCCGTCGGCCGGCCGGGACGCACCTCCGCCATCTGCCGGGAGACAAGTGACCGACCGGGTCAGCCGTACTCCGAGTACCTGGTCGGTTTCGAACGGTAGGCAGGGGATGCAGAGCGTCAGCATCCTCCGTCGGGCCAGGCTGCAGACTGGCATCAGTCGCTGGACGCCGGCCGCGCCTCGAGTACCTGCCGCAGCTCCTCAACCGTCAGCGGGCGGTCGGTGCGGCGGTGCAGCATACGGTGGCAGTTCGCGCAGACAACAGCGGTGTCGTGGATGGGGTCTACCTCGACCTAGTCGCCATAGTCAGAGAGCGGGCGCAGGTGGTGGACCTCGATGTAGCCCTCACCGTGCTCGCCATAGGCCGCGCCGAAGTCGAAGCCGCATACCTGACACACCGTCCCATGGATCCCGATGGACCTGGCCCGCACTCGGGGATCGCGTTCATAGTGGCTGACCAATCTTCCCGAGCGCTGTCCCTCCAGGTACTGCTCTTCCTCGCGGAGCGCCTCAACGTCGGACCACACGTCCATTGCGATGCCATCACACAGCTCCGCCACAGCCATTCGCATGTCCCGAGCCTCACCGTCCGGGAGGTGCCGGAATAGCCCAGAGCCCCACGAACGCTCAAGGTGATTCGGGCGGAAGTCCCAGTACCGAGGTGCTGAGCCCAGCCGGTCCACGGGCACTCGCATTGCGTACGGACTGTCGGTGTCTGCCGTCGCCTCAACGATGCCGAAGTCAGGATGTCGCTGTACCCGGTCTATGCGGTAGCAGCCGATGATGACCCGCTCGTGCTCCTTGGTGCCGTGAGGGCGGCTCGTAAGCAGAGCGAACTTGCTGACCCCCACCCTCTTCATCGGGATTCCCTCGCCATCGCGGTCCATGCTGTGGTAGACGCCTGCACCGAATGGCCAGCGCTGGAACACTGGATAGTCGAGGCAGGGGTACTCGTCAGGAGGCAGCCGCTCATCTGATCGCAGACGCCTGCAGCAGGGGCAGTCGTCCCGACTGCACCATGTCTCCTTGTCCTTCAGGATGTTGATGCGCCTGCCTTCGGGCTTACATGGCGATGTCCAGGGACCGTCTTCGCCATACACCCAAGTCACCTTGAACGCCACGTTCATCTCGGGGCTGCCTGACATAGGCGCACCTCCTGTTAGTCTACCGCGGCCCGGCCCACTACCGCCTCGCCAGAGCAGAGCGGAGGGTGCGGCCCCTGTCGCGCCGCGTCAGTCCTCCAGCGCCTTCACCAGCGCATCCCTCACGTCGGTGTAGAACAGCGTCGTGAGCTTCGCTGCCATATCGTCCGAAAGCTCGAAAAGCTGCTTCCTCGCCGAGATCGGGACCAGGAGGAACTGGGCTCCTCTCTCCACTGCCGTCTCCGCCACAGATACGGCGTTGTAGACGGGGTCGATGCCACCGCCGAGGTTGAGCGTGCCGACGGCGATGAGACCGCCCTTCAGAGTCTTCTGGAGCAGAATGCCGCAGAAGGCAAGGAGCGCTGGGAGACCCACGCCGCTACCGCTCTTGGCGGAGTCGAAGGCTCGCAGTTGCACCGAGAACTCATGCGACCTCGGGTCACGGTCTCCGACCAGCTCACGCGCCTGAGCGTAGAGGTTCTGCTCGCCGTAGCGAACGCTCTCCCGGAATGCCGGAGGCACTGGCTGGTTGAGTATCCTGATCCCCGAGCCCGGCCCCTCTGTGACCTCGATCCGGAAGAGCCCTGGGCCCTCCTCGGCGCCGCCGGAGCTGATCGCCCAGACCTGGCCCGGCGGCAGCGGGTCGGTGCCGATGCTGTCCTCGCTCTGTAGCTCTGGCGTGACGACGAACTCCTCCACGCCATCCAACCCGAGCTGGAAGCTGAACTGGGTGCTACGGAACTCGGACGCCAGGATGCGCTTCTGCTGCTCCTTGACCCGCCGTCGGCTCTCCAGCGCGAGGCGGGTGGCCCAAGCCAGGTCCTCATCCGGAACCGGTGCGTCGGCGTCGGGGTGAAGCAGCTTGATGAGTCCGCTAATCGTCTTACGCGCGGCCTCGCCGTCCCGTCCACTCAGAGCCCCACCGAAGGTCACTCGTCCCTGGAGGACCCCCGCCCTACTGTGCCCGCGAAGTCTCGTCCAGCACTCCGAGAGGAAGTCGCTCACGAGTCCGAAGTGGTCGGTGAACAGGTCACGGGACATCTTGGGGACATCCCAGCCGGGCAGGTAGGCGTGGATGCGGTCATGGAACGCGGTGTCGTTGCGCATCTCCGGAGGGAGGGGGGCCAGGAGATGCCCCACGCGCTGCTGATGCTCGACATCGAGGTCGAGGTTGCCCACCATGGCGATGCCACCATCGGCCCGGATGCTCTCCTTGCCACGGCTGAACTCTCCCGACTCCATGTAGCCCTTCATGATATTGACGCCGTCCTTCTGGTCGAACGAGATGCCGGACACCTCGTCGAAGCAGACGACATCGTACTGGCAGACGAGCCCTCGCTGCCCGTTCGCCATGTTGACGAACATCCTTGCCACGGTCGCCTTGCCACCCGAGACTAGGTGTGAGTAGGGCGATATCTGCTGGAAGAGGTGCGACTTGCCAGTGCCCCTCGGCCCCAGTTCCACCATGTTGTAGTTGCGCTCGACGAACGGCACCATCCGCAGGAGGACGATGTCCTTCGCCCTGGGCGTCAGCCGGGTTGGCTCCAATCCCACGCTGCGGATCAGGAAGCCCTTCCATTGCTCGGCCGTGAAGGCCGCACGGCCACGGATCAGGTCGTCCAGCACCTCTCTCTTCGAGAGCTGGATCGCTCGCAGTCCACGGACACCGAAGGGCCTGCCATTCCTCTCCTCGGCAATCGCGGCGTCGTACTCCAGGTCCACCTCGGCGTAGAAGCCGCCGGTGAGCATACGGTCGTTGTCCCGGACCAGCTCCGGAGTGATGCGAACCTGGTTGAGTTGGAGGCTGGGGAGCGTGGCGACGTAGGCGTCGGTCTTTGGGTCCAGGCGAGCGGTGATGATGTCGATGATCCGGACTGAGCCGTCCTCCCTCGCTCTGGCTTTGAACAGCTCCTCCTCGCCCGCACGCACGGCACGGTCGCGAAGCTGCCTATCGACGATGGTCAGCCCCTCATCGATCTCCCGTTCATCCGTGCTGGCGCAGTAACGCCCAAGCAGGAACTCGACCACGTACGTCGGTACCGGGTACTGCCCCTTGAAGGCTCGTGCCAGGTCCTTGCGGACCACGTACCCCTCAAGCGCCCCGGATGCCTGGCGATCCAGCGCGTCCATCTCAATGCTCACGCCTGTCAACCTCCGACCGTGGTCAGTTGCGATGCAGCAGGCTTGCCGTCGTGACCCAGCACGACGACGTGCGCCGCTGTGCCCGCCAGCGAGTCGTCGCCGACGACCAGGGCCACTTGGCCCTCCTGGTCCACCGTTCTCGTCTCCTGGGCGATGGAGCTTGCGGGATCGGCTTGCTTGCTTCGCAGGTCCACGCTTAGCCCTGACCCGTTCGCCACGGCGATCCTGCAACGTAGCCCAACCCAGCGAACGGACTCGATGGCGACCGGCAGTGCTCGCCCTCCTGCACTTCGCACCGTGAGGGTGGGGACGATGCTCTCCTGCGGGCTGATGCCCCCGTGTGCATAGCACAGACCGTTCACGAAGCAGGAGATGCCCGGTGCCACGGCGATGGTGACGCTTGCGTTCCAGTACCACGGCAAGAGCGGCAGGTCGGATGTGGTGGACTCCCTCAGAACGGCGCAGCGCCCCCAGCGAAGCTCGGCGAGGTAGCCCGGCAACTCGCACCTAGGCAGTGCTGTCGGCAGGAGCAGCCACCCGTGGTCGGTGACGATGCGCACCCTCCCCCAGCCCGCTTCGAGCAGTGCCTTGACCCTATCGGCAACGGCGGCGACCTCCTCGCTGACTCGCCGGGCAAGCCGCCAACCCTCGCTGTGCCCGAGCTTGTCGAAGCGCCCTGTCTCGGACCAAGCTACGCCGTCCGGCGCCCCCGTTTCCGTCGGCTCCAGGACTTGGATGCCCTGCTGCTCCAGCAGCTTCCGGAAGCGCTGCGTATCGAGGCGCTTGCCGGTGCCGGCGACACTGGGGGTGAAGTCGCCGCCTTCGGCCTCTCCGCCGAGCTGTCCCGCCACCGGTGACACGGCAGGCTTGGCTGTGGGTGTGACGGAGGGCACGGGAGCAAGGCGCCAGCCCAACTCGGACTCGTACCCCGTAAGTGCCTCGCTGAGCCGATGCGCAAGGTCCAGCCGGAGCCCATCCACGAACAGGATGCACTCACCCGCCGAGGGCACAGGGAGTGCTGCCCAAGGCAGTCCTCCACCCAGCGCCGACTGCAGCGAGGTAGCCCCCCTCTCCAGCCACGGGCGGTACACCGCATCCACGGCACAGCCAACCGCCTCCACGTCGGGTTGGGCGCTCACCGACGCAAGGGCGTCGAGCACGGCGGCGTCCGCTCTCCAGCCGCTGCCCACGTACGACGAAGCGATGGCGTCGAGCGACGTTCCTCCCAATGGCCGCTCCGTCGCCTTCGCCAGCTCGGACAGGCTCCCTGCCGCTCTAGCCAGGGGCGCTTGCCCCAGCCTCGACCAGACCCAGCGTCGCCGCGTTCCGTGCTCGCCATCGAGGCGCACGAGGGCGGCGCGGGCGTCCTCCGGGGACACACTATCGAGGCGAGACAACTCCTCACGCAGTCTGGTCTCCTGCTCCTCGTTGTCCTGCGGCCGTACCTCTTGCGGCTGGCCGAACAACCCCTCCAGCATCCTCGGTGGGCGCGCTTGGCGCAGCAGGTCGGGAATGCCGGGGTAGCGGTCCGGTGCCTCGGCGAAACGACTCCAGACGCCGGGCCACTTCTCGGCCCCGCTCCCGAGCCTTTCCGCAGCGGCGAGCGCACCGTCCTTCTCCGGGTCGAACCCGTAGCGCTTTGGGCAGAGATCCTCGAATGACTCCCACCCCTCCGGACTCCAGGAACTGCGCATCGTGTCCGGGTCGCTCATCCAGCGGAGGAGGTCACTCACCGCATCGGGGTGCTGCAAGTCCTCGAAGTCCTCCGCGCGCAGCGTACGGCCGCGAAGGTCTGCCACGCGTGTATCGGCCAGCTTCAGCAGGGCACGAAGCGCCGCCTGCTGCGTGCCCTCGCTCTGCTGAGCATCAAACCCGAGCCCCTGTTCGGCATTCTGCAGGAAGCCGACCACCGTCCAGTCCTTCCCGTTTGGGTGTGAGAAGACCGTGCCTCGGTACTGCAGCTCGGCGAGAGGACGGATCGGCTCGGGGCACGTCTCGCCAGCCCGGAGATCAGCTCGGCTGAACCCAGGCAGGTAGACGATGGGTGGGCGTCCCTCGGGCCACTTTGCCCCTTCCACGGGGCGGTCCACCATCATCCGCAGCCAGATGGCAGGTCCCGTCTTCGCCATCGGGTCGTACGCTCCGAGAGTGAGAGGCTCCGGCAGTGAGTCCTTCAGCCGGGGCAGGAGCGGCGCGAACTGCCCCTCGGCGTCAGTCCAGAGGATGGCGGCGGGCGCAGCCATATCGTCCTGGTTGTAGGCTCCCGCTCTGCGGAGAGCGTCGATGAGTCCGTCTATGACCGTAGCCAGTGTCGTCCTTTGTCCCACCTCTCCCGCCGGGAGAGGTCGCGCGAAGCGCGGGTGAGGGGCCTGTGGTCGAGCGCAGACGCCCTCACCCTAGCCCTCTCCCAGAGGGAGAGGGGACTTGGGCCCTCTCCCGAGCCTTCCGCTTCTCCTCAAGTGTCCGGTGCTCGTCGTTGTCCCGAATCTCGCCCCAGGGGGAGCCGGGCGGGTTCTTGCCTCGATCTATGCCCCACTTGATGTTCGGCCTCTTGCGGAGGACGTCCGCCACGACAAAGGGGCGGATGTTCAGGCGCACGCCGTCGTTGAGGTCGGGCTCCCAGCCGATGGGCTGCTCCTCGAGAGGCTTCCAGCGGACGAAGACGTCGTACGGCGGCTCGCCTTCGATGATCGCCTGCAGCTTCGTCTGCAGGTCTCGTGCGGCGAGGAGGCGGGCTTCGGCCCCGCTCTCGCCGCGCTTGTTGGCGTCCTGCTGTCGACGGATCCAGTCATCGCCGAGGTAGCTGTAGGTGATCCGCTCCAGCAGCGCCTTGTCGAGCTTGTGGTAGTTCACGAAACAGTGGAAGCCGTCCTTGCGGCCGTCCCAGATGTGCCAGATGAAGGGGCGGTTCAGGAAAAGCTTGCAGTGCTGGGCGAAGAACTCGTCGCGCAGCCACTCATCGAGGCTCTTGCCTGGGCTGCCGCAGGCAGCGAGTAGCTCGTTCAGCTTGGCATTCGACCACTCGCCCCCATAGGCGGCGGCGAGCAGCTCCCTCAGCCGGTTGCCGGCAGGCGGCTCTCCCTTCACCGAGTTGAGGCAGACGACGCCGTCCCGGTCGGCATGCTCGTCGAGGCCATCATCGGGCACGGGGGCACACCCCCGGACCTGCACACCCTCCTGCTGACGGGGCCAGTGGTAGCCCAGCAGCCGAGCCATCGCCACGTGCAACTCCTGCCCCGCCTCCGCGCTGGCCGGATGCCCGTGGAACAGCCACTGGGTGCAGTCATTGGAGTGCGGTTTCGGCAGTCCGTCGGGGTACTGCTCCTCGGCGACATTCTGCCAGCGTTCGAGGTCGAATGGCACCTTCACGAGTGTGGCGTTAGTGACTTTGAGGGACTGGTCGATGGCTCGCACGGCTTCGTTGAACTCGGGCGAGGAGCAGAACGCCCAAATGGCGGGAAGGTGGGCAGGGTCGTGGGGTACAATGGCGGCTGTGCTCACGTCGAACGCACCACCCATGTAGAGAGCGGCACGCAGCTCTCCCATCAAGCTGACGATGACCCCAACCTTCCCCCAAGCCGACTCACCACGGAATGCTGCCCCTTGGGACGCCCTTCATCGCTGTCCTCGCTGCCTCCCAGTGAACGAGGTCGCAGCAGCCTGAGTAGCTGACAGTGGCAGCAATCGTGCTCTGCTGCAGGTAGCAGCCGTAGGGCACGGATGGGTGCTCCCAGTGGCATCTGCCGAAGCGAGGGTAGTCGGCCGTCTGGAACCCCAAGAGACTGCGGGCACGCCTGTCTAGGAGAGGTCCTTCCTCCTGTCCTAGCGTCACCCCCGCATCGGGGTTCGCCAACTGGTCTGCCTGCGAAGCAAGCTGCACCTCACCGTCCCGCAGGAGCGCCGCTTTCTCTTCGGGGTTTCTGGGCGCTTGGGCGTCCAGACCAGTCATCTGGACTCCCGGCTCTGGGCTGGCCCGAGTGATGACCAGCAGTGCTACGTTGACGACTTCGCCGCTTATGGCTTTGAAGGCGCCGCGTCCAAGGCGTGCCGCAACGTGCCATGTAGCGCTGACGAGCAGCCTCGCTCTGAGCTTCCTGTAGGTCGTGAGGAACAGCCATAGCTGAGGCGTAACAAGGGCGACCGTGCCTTCACTTGGGCACAAGGCGAGGCACCGTTGCACGAAGCATGTGGCCAGGTCGTTCTTGGCCTCCGGGTGGTACTTGGTCAGGTAACCTGCCAAGAGGGGGTCTTGTTTGCCTCTCTGCAGGTATGGCACGTTCGTCGCCACGAGCGTGTAGCGCCTGGAGAGTAGGTCTGCCGCCTTGGCAATGCCCTGCGCTGCCACGCCGAGGGCGCGGGTCTCGGGACTGCCCCCCCTCCCCGTGGGAGAGGCATGGGGTGAGGGCCGCTCTCCCTTGCTGACGTGGTCCCTCACCCGCCCTTCGGGCGACCTCTCCCAGGGGGAGAGGTGAACCCGTCCCCTCTCCCGCCCGTGTCCCCTCTCCCCCTGGGAGAGGGTTAGGGTGAGGGCTCCCATTCCCTTCCTCGTTCAGCACATCCCAGACCACCTGCAGCACAGACTCCGTCTCTCGGAGAACCGTGTTGTTCCAGAATCTCAGGGCCCTGATTCCCTGCGCAGCCAGAGCAGCATCCCGCTTGGCATCGGATGCCCTGTGCTCGGGCTCGGCGTGTTGCCCACCGTCCAGCTCGATGGCGAGTCTCGCCTCGTGGCAGTAGAAGTCGAGGATGTACCGCCCGAATGGGTGCTGCCGGCGGAACTTCGCGCCGGCTAGTTGGCGGTCGCGGAGGAGCCGCCACAGGTGCTGTTCGGCATCGGTCTGGACGGAGCGCAGCTCCCTGCACCGGGCGAGGAGCTCGGGTGGCAGCTTCTTGCGGAGAGAGCCCTCACCCGCCCTTCGGGCGACCTCTCCCAGGGGGAGAGGTGAACCCGTCCCCTCTCCCGCCCGTGTCCCCTCTCCCTCTACGAGAGGGCTAGGGTGAGGGCGCCCGTGCCGCCCTACCCACCAAGCGCCGAGCGTGTTCTGCAGCAGGAAGTCCACCATGTAGGGCTCGGTGAAGAGCTGCGTGACGGGGCCGATGCGGTCGCCGCCGATCTTCTCCTCGCTCTTGTTGATCTCGTCCTTCCTCTTCGCCTGCCAGTACTGGTAGACCCAGCCCAGGCTGTCACTCGCGGTAAAGACCTGCGCGGCCAAGCCACCCACCAAGCGCTCCAGCCCCTGCTCGTCTTCGGGAGCAAGCGTCACACGCAGCAGCGGGTCATCCGGGCGGAAGATGCGTGGGAAGTCCCCATGAGTGCGTCAGTGAGCGCTCGCTCGTCGGAGACATCGGGCGACCGAGGGGCCGCGATGGCGGCATCGGTCAGCACCTGCCGCCGCTGGTCGCCGTCAAGCTGCCGCCACGCCTCGCACGACTCAAGACCGCTCGCCTGCTTGTCGTACTCACGCTGATAGGCTTCGAGCTTCCCATGGAGCTCCGCGCGCAGTGCATCGGCTAGCTGCTTGCACAAGGGCGGCACAGGGTCTGGCTCATCGAGCAGACGCCTCTCGTCCCGGATGGCCGTCACTTGTGGCATCACATCCGCTTCCACGAGCAGCCCTCTCGCCAGTGGGAGCATCCACTCCAGGTCCTGCCACCTGGGGAGCCTGGCTTCGATCATCCCCGCCGTCACCCGCCACTGCTTCGCTTCCTTGGCGAACCGCTCCCGTTGGTCGTAGACGGCAGCCATCAGCTCATTGCCCCCGAGGCTGCGGAGGTCTTCGATGTGGACGACACTCGGACGCAACGGGCGCGGGGCATCACCGCCGGCTTCCTGAGCCAGGGAGGCGGGGTCCTCCGGGCCGGCCGAGCGAGCGTCGGCGAGTACCGTCCGCTCCTGCTCCACCCAGCCGTCCCTGATCCAGACGGGGATGCCTACCGTCCCCTTCGACGGCTCCTGTCCGAAGTGCAGCTCCGCCTTCCTTGGAACTTTGGACTTCCCGTGGACATGCTGAAGCCCCTTCAGCCTAGCCTCGCACCCAGACACGAGGAGCGCCTGACGCTCCTCGGCGATCCGATGCTCGTCCCGTAGAAGCTGGGCTCTGATGTTGTTGAACGCGCTCCACCAGTCGGCGCTCTCGGCAGTCTGGATGTGGTACTCATCCTCAACGGGCATGAGCCGGCCCGACTCGACCAGCTTGTCCAGAACGCCGGGGATCGTTCCGCGCAGGCTTGTGCTCCCGGCAGACAGGTCCTCGACGAGCAGGTCGGCCAGCGTATCCGGCGTCGCTCGGACATGGGTGTCGCCTCCCAGGTCCCTCGGGAGCTGCTCGATGAGCCAGATGAGGGCACAGACCCGAGAGGAGAGCCCGTTGTCGGCAGAGCCCGCCTTCAGCGCGACGATGGTCTGATATGTGTCCCTGGGCAGGACGCCCAAGGGGTTCGTCCGCCACCGACTTGACGGCCTCCAGCACAATCCGAAGCTGTGTGCGGAGCTGCGCCTCCGTGCCCTCCTTATCCACGGCCCGGAGCACTCGCTCCCAGAACCGGCGCCGGGTCGGGAGGACGGGGTAGTCCAGTGAGAGGATGCGCTGGTCTTCCGGGATGGGAGCGAGAGCGGTACGGGTCAGGTGCCGGTCGATCTCTCCGCTACACTTTTGGAGGCATGACTCGATGGCGGCATTGCGGTCAGGCTTCTTCGCAAGGACCAGCTTCCGGGTCACGGCTTCTACATCGGTGTCCGACAACTCGATCCGTAAGGTGAACCGCCCCTGGATCTTCTGAAGCAGGGGTGTCCCCGTGAGCGCCGACTGACCTGTGGCAACCACCAGCAGACGCCCCCCAAAGCGTTTGGAGAGGACCTCGGTGACATCCTGCACCGCCGTGGCTCGGTCCGCATTGTCTCCGAATGTACTGCTGGACCTCGTCCAGCACCAGGAGCGTGCAGGGCAGCTTCCCGTCGGTGCCGATGAGGTCCAGGATCGCATCGCTCATCTCATCGTCGGTGAGGTCGCCCTGGTCCCTGAGCTGGGGGTACTGTCTTGGCCAGAGAGCAGCCGATAGCACTGCCCTTCATGCGCGCCAGGGAAGAACACGAGCAGCCGCCCTCGGATGTGCCGACGAGTCGCCTCCAGAAGCTCAGAGACCCGGATGAAGCCGAACAGGGAGGCGCTTCCGAGCACCGCAACGACGGTGTTCTCTGTTACCTCAAGCACAGTGAGCGCTGCTGCGAGCCGTCCGCAGAGACGCCCCAGGTACAGGGCATAGGCAGTGCTCCCCGGCGTTGGCATGGCTCGTGTTCGTATCTTTGCCACCCGCCCTCGGAGGTGTCCGGACTGGGTCCAGCTGGAGCGCACACTCCCAGCGATTGCACCGAGCGTCCTCTCGCCATACCGCCCGTGGGTAGTCTCCAGGAGCTGCTCCACCACCGCGTCCCTGGCTAGCTCTTGCCCGACCGGCGTGCCCAGCACCTGCGGCCCCGTTGCGCGCAAGAACGGGTCACGTGCGTTGGCGCAGAGACATGCCAGCAGCCGACGCCCCGGCTCATCGACATCCCACAGCCGGCGCAGGGACGAGAAGACAGGCACATCCGGGTCGAGAGCGTACAGCTCCCGCAGGCGCTGACTACACCGCTTGCGCGTGGAGACCGTGCCCTTGCCCAGCACGTTGCCCTCTACCACTGCCGACACGTACTCGTCTGGACGCCCAGCGGAGGGCACGGTCGCGAGCAAGACCGTCAGCTCTTCGAGCATCATCGTGCGCGCGCTGCGCAGCCCGCCCCACGCCGGGCGGAAGCCAGCGTCTTCGGGCACGCTCGTGTCATCGATTGTGAGGGCGAAACGGGTCATCATGCTTCCCCAGCGGATAGATGGTCCCACCCCAGGGGCACCGACCTCACCCCACCTCGCATGGGCCCATGCGTGCTTGGTGCACTGCCAATGCCACTCCATGTAGGACTGCACCCCGGCAGGCTCACGCCGACCCCGCTTCCGCGGGTCGGATCTCATGGCCGAGACGTGCCGTGTGATCGGTGCACCAGGCTGCGGGGTGACTCCCCGGTGGGCGGCCGAACCACCATCCAGCGGCGACTCGCCGCTGTGCGCCGCCGCCGGGCTTGGGCGTGGGCTTCAGCGTGGCGGCCGGCGCTCTGCGGGGGTGGCTCTCGGCCTACGGGTACGCGGTGAACGGGAACGTCCGCGAGGATGCCTCCATCGACAGGCTAGCCGGGCAGGTCCAGGGGAAGGACGGCATCTTCTACATCAGCACCCACGGAGGCGCTGGTTCGGTCGCCGGCCGGCCCACGTTCTGCCTTGCGTCCGCGACTCCTGCGACCGATGAGCGCGACAAGCTCTACGCCGGGCATCTGAACGACGGCTCGATGTTCATCGTCAATGCCCTCGTTTCGATCGGCCAAAGGGGCTGGCGCTACGGAATCACGCCCAAGTTCGTGACCGACCATATGAGGTTCGGCGCGGACAGCCTCGTCTACATCGACGCCTGCCACAGCGACGACGAGGCGTTCAGGGAGGCGTGCTTCTCCAAGGGAGCGTCGCTCTATGCGGGCTGGAGCGGGGCGGCGAAGGACTCCGTCGCGGCCAGGGCCGCGCTCTTCATGTTCGACGGCATGTTGGGCAACAACGCCACGAGCGCGACGAAGGCGATCACGGTGGGCCAACTGCTGCGCAGGGACAGCGATGCCGCCGTCGTGCCTCACGAGCAAGACGCCGGCCGGCCACCCGCTAGATATGGACGACCTCGATGCCGGCCAACTGGCAATAGGCGCGGTAGGCCCGCTCGAGGCTGCCGAGGACGAACAGCTGGTGGAAGCCCTTGCAGGCGTCGGTATCGGCCACGCCCTCCAGGGCGACCTCAACCGCGGTGCGACAGCAGCCGCTCGGCGGCTGAGCGACGTTCGACACCACGCGGCCTGAGCCCAGGATCATCTGGTCCGGCCCGGCAAGCTGCATCACGGTGACCTCCCGCCCCTCAGGCCACAGCACCTGCATCGAGGCGCCCGTGCGCGTGTGATAGGAGCGGAGCTTGTACGGCGCCCGGTAGGGCTGGGCAAAGCCCTCCAGCTTCGTGGGGCTCGTGCAGTGCGCACCGATCAGCGTATTGCTGACCGTGTTGGCTGACGGGTCCTGGATGAAGCCCGAGCGCCCGAACAACAGCTGCGTCAACAGCATGGACAGGGCCGCGTTGACGTCCGCCTCGCAACCAGCGACTACCCCCTCGTCCAGCAGCCGGGAGAAGGCCATGCACACAGGGTTGCTCCGCCCCAGGCAAGCGAACGCCAGCCCCTGGCACTGCTCGGCCTCCATGATCCGCTTGCAGACCACGTAGTTCCTGGCCGCGTCGAGGATCTCCGCAGCTTGCGGCTCGACGATCTCTTGCGCCGCCTGGGCGTACGCATCGGCCATCGCCCGCACCTCGTCCGTCGCGGCCACCTGGGCGAGCTCCTCGTCGAAGCGCGCCGCCGGCAGGTAGCGCAGCGTCGTGCCCAGCCGCGGCACGACCACCTCATTGGTCTCCGTGCCCGCCAGGATGGCCAGCCGGGTGTGTTTCATCCGCCAGATCGTCCCCAGCATCCGCAGCCCGAAGGCCAGCCAGCTTACGTCCGGCGTCGCGCCCACGTAGGTCCCCGGCACCTGGCGCGTGGGCAGCATGTGGCCGGTGAAAGAGGTCATGTTGCTGTAGATGACCAGGGGGACGTCGCCGCGGTTCTGGGCCAGATACAGGATGTCCGCCCACTGGGTCAGCTCCATTGCACACACCAGCAAACCGTCGGCAGGGACCTGCTTGAACTGCGTGAGATACTGATCGATCTGCTCCCGGTTCTCCAGCGGCTCGGTGCGCGCTTGCAGTTCAACGTCCAGCGCGGCGGCCGCCTCTGAGAGCGTCTGGGCGAAGAGGGCCTGCTGGGCGGCAACATCGGTCTGCCCGCCGGGCCAACTGACGACCGGCGTCTGCTGGGGACGGACAAAGGCCACGTGGATGACCGGCCTGCCGCCCGACGGCGCCTCCGCCCCAAACGCCGACGAGGCGGAATCCAGAGCGTCCATCTGCAGGGCTAAGGCCGAGGCACCGACGACCTGGAGGAAGCCCCTCCGGCGGATCTTCGGCCCGCACGCTGTGCGGCGGAAACACGGCGGCTGGTGCATGCCGTCCTCGCCTCCCCGGGCGGCGCCCTTTGCGGTTGCAGAGCGCCCACTCCTATGGCCGCGCTCAGGCGCGGTCTTGCAGGACAGGGACCCGGGGTTCCCCATACCCAGCCGGGTGCCCAAGTCGTTGGCTGAACAGCCAGCCACTCGCTGGAGTACTTCGCCAACCGGGCTCTGGAAACCTGCACATGCGGCTGCGGAACCTGGAAACTGCACGCGTTGCCGCCGGTCGAGACGGTTTGTGGGCTCTGCTCCCGTTGGCAAGACTGACAGCGCGTGACGGCGCCGCCGTCCCGGCAGGAACAGCATCGTCGACGACCTCTTGGCGGTCGACCTGCGCGATCATCATGTGGGCACCGGCGACAACAGCCGGATGCGGCTGAGGATCTGCCCGACGTGACGGACGCGGGCGTAGCCGACCTAGAGGCGAGGCTACCGGGGTGCAGGGTCGTGCCGTAGGAGGCCGAAGCCTGCCGCATCTCGGTGCATCACCCTCCGGGCCACCGGCGCCGCTACCCACCGAACAACCGGCGCCACCAGCTCCTGCGGCCCGGTGACTCCGTGGACGACGCCCTGCCGGGGGAGACACGGTCTGTTTGCCTTCTCTGAGACTCAGGAAGCCCTGGATGGAGCTAACCGTACTGGAACGTACGCGGAGGCCGTCCTAGGGCATTCTGGGGCCACTGCTGTACGTGCTGGCGAGGCCGCTCAGGGGGCGACCATGCTTCCGCCTGGAGCGGGCCAGGGAGGACTGTCGTGGGGACCTCCGAGAGGAGGCAGGGGATAGCACCGGACTCGGAGAAGTCCACAGGCAACTCGGCCCCTCGTGGGAGGTGCCGAGACGAGGCGCGAAGCGTTGGTATCCGTGGGTCTGCGGGGGCCTTGGTGACCCGGGGGGGATTCGAACCTCCGACCAACGGATTAAAAGTCCGCTGCTCTACCTCTGAGCTACCGGGTCATGCCAGCGCGGCGGCCCTGGGATGCCCTGCGCAGGCTGCGATTGTACTCCAGTTGGGCGCCGCTCTCAAGGCAGGCCGGCGCCGCGGCTGCATCCCAAGTGGTGTGTACGGAGAGGTACAGGGGGGCGGGGGGTCGTACATCGGTCCAGGAGATACCGAGAGGAGCCTGGAGCGATGGGAAGTCGAGAGATCGAGATCCGGTTGAGGGTCGAGATTCCGTGGGGCGCGGACATCTCGACGGTGGATCGGCTGATTTACGAGGCAGGTCGCGAAGCGACGGCCGCAGCGCTCAAGAGGGCAGCGGCGGAAGAGTCCGAGCCCGAGAACTGCCCCGGATGCGGGAAGAATGGGCAGTGAGAAACGGCCAGATCAGCCGCAGGATCCGTGGCTTGTGTGGCGATGTGGTGGTGGATCGCCAGCGATATCGTTGCCGCGGATGTGGCCGAAGCTTCTACGCGGACAACGCGCTGTTCGAGAGCCTGGACGGTTGCATCATTACTGACGAGGTGTGGCGGGTTGCCCTGCAGTTGTCGCTCTACCTTCCGTATGCTCAAG
>Ga0315288_10000657_pt1 | contig 43652 bp, 40 predicted proteins | sample YL17G11_20_MG_FD_203454 | JGI IMG/M metagenome (GOLD analysis project Ga0315288, IMG submission 203454) | Sediment microbial communities from Yellowstone Lake, YNP, Wyoming, USA - YL17G11_20 | ecosystem: Environmental > Aquatic > Freshwater > Lake > Sediment | place: USA: Wyoming | collected... | reverse complement strand
GGTGAATTTTCATTACCCCGCCATTTATGAACACCCTTATTATAAAAAGCAGGGCTTTGGAGATAATTTTCCCTTTGAGTCAAAGTATCAGTCGACCTGTTTAACTATGCCTTGTTTTCCTGATTTGAAAGAATCAGAAATAAAATTTATTACACGGGTGATAAATATTTTTTTTAATAAAGATGACAAATAATTTAGAAAATTTTTTTTTACCGCTACCTCAAGTAATTCGCCTTGAGCCTTCCTCACTATGTAATTTTCGATGCCGACATTGTACTAATGGCCTGGGACTTAATAAATCTTTAGGGATAATGAGTCGGGAAGTTTTTGACAAAATATTTGACAAAATCAAAGACTATCATTTCCGGGTTGCGGTGCTTTATCATGGCGGCGAACCACTGCTTAATCCCGACCTATTCTATTTTCTTGAGCGGATGAAAAAAATTTCTGACTTCATTAAAATGGACTGTAATGGTTCATTGTTGACTGATGAAAATATCAACCGAATTATCGCTTCACCCTTGAATCATCTGATGGTTTCTTTGGATGGCCAGTCACCGGAGGAAAATGACAAGATTAGACTTGGTAGTAATTTCGAAAAGATTTCTGGACAACTGATTAAGCTGCTTGAAATGAAAAGGCGTCAAAAGCCGGATTTGAAAATTACGATTGCCAATGTCCAGATTCCCAGCCGTGATACCGACATAAGCAAAATCGAGCCGCCTCCTTTTCTTTTGGAGCGCTTTGCCGCCTATCTTGATTTTTTCAATATTGTCTTGATTTTTGCCTACAAATGGCCGGGATACCCTGCGGCAGTTTCTAACCAATTTAAACGGCCTGTAAGAAACCAATGTGATAATATTGTAAGCACGATCACTATCCGCTGGAACGGCGATATTGTTCCGTGTTGTTATGATATTGCCAGTGCTATGGTATTAGGTAATATTTTTAAACAATCATTTTCTGAAATTTGGAATAACGAAAAATATCTGAATTTGCGGCGAGATGTCAATCAATTCCACCCTCCCCCCCAACTTTGCGGGGACTGTAGCTGTAGCAATCTATACGATCAGACGACTTTATATAGAGAAGATATGTTTTACAAATAATTTTAATTTATGAAAAAAGATAATTCACAACAGAATTTTTGGAGAGGCGATTTTGGCAAAAAATACACCGATCGTTGCTCGTTTTCTGTTAAAGAGTGGGACGGGGATTATAAAAAAATATGATAAATAACCAAAAGGTAGTGGCAATTATCACGGCGCGTGGAGGGAGTAAGCTTATTCCTCGGAAAAACATCAAGCCATTTTTGGGTCAGCCGATAATTAAGTATTCTATCGAAGCGGCTATCAGATCAAACCTCTTTTCCGAAGTAATGGTTTCCACCGACGACAAAGAGATAGCCGAAATCTCCATTAAATATGGAGCCAAAGTTCCGTTTTTCCGCTCAGCAAAAAATTCTGATGATCACACCTCTACTGCGGATGTCATTGTGGAGGTATTATTAGAATATAAAGAAAGAGGTAAGGAGTTTGATTATGCTTTTTGCATTTATCCAACTGCGCCATTTGTTACAGTCGCTAAATTAAAAGAAGCTCTGCAGTTGTTGGAAAATTCTGGCGCTGACTCGGTTTTGCCGGTGACGTGCTTTAATTATCCAATTCAGCGGGGTTTAAAAATAGAGAAGGACGGCAGGCTGAAAATGATTTGGCCAGAAAATATGAATGCTAGCTCGCAAGATTTAATACCCGTTTATCATGATTGCGGGCAATTTTATTGTCTTAAGGTCACAAATTTTTTAAGTCAAAAAAAGTTATTTGCTGAAAATACTAGGCCAATCATTGTTTCCGAATTAGAGGTGCAAGATATAGATAACGAAGAAGATTGGAAAATGGCAGAAATAAAATACCAAGTCATGAACAAAAAAATTAAAACTTTAATATGACGACCGACAAAGTAATCACAATAGGAAAAAGAAAAATTGGCCCTGGCCAGAGAGTGTTTATCGTTGCGGAAATGTCGGGCAATCATAACCAGTCCTATGAGCGGGCACGTCAGATTATTGACGCGGCAATTGATGCGGGTGTTGACGCCATCAAACTACAAACTTTTACGCCCGATACCATCACCATTGATTGCGATAATAAATATTTTCAGATAAAAGTGAACGATGTCTGGAAAGGGCAAACACTTTATAATTTATATAAAACCGTCTATACTTCTTGGGCCTGGCAGCCGAAATTGAAAAAATACGCCGAATCAAAAGGCGTGATGCTTTTTTCTACACCCTTTGACGAAACTGCCGTTGATTTTTTGGAAAAAATGAAAGTAGCGCTCTATAAAGTTGCTTCTTTTGAGACGGGGGATTTGGAACTTCTTAAAAAAATAGGGCAAACCAAAAAGCCGGTGATTATGTCGCGCGGCTTGACCGATGTTTCTGAGTTAAAATTAGCTATAAAGACATTAAAGAAAGCCGGCGCGCCGCAGGTGGCGGTATTGCAATGTATCAGTTCCTATCCGGCTGTACCCGAACAGATGAATTTAGCGACGATTCCTGATATTGCCAAAAGGTTTGACGTAATAGTTGGTTTGTCCGACCACACTCTTAGCACTGTTGTGGCTCTGACTTCGGTGGCTCTCGGCGCCTGCATTATTGAAAAACATTTTACTTTGCGGCGAGCTGATGGTGGGCCGGATGCCGCTTTTTCTCTGGAGCCGGCTGAGATGAAACAGTTAGTCGCCGCTGTGCGAGAGGCAGAAAAAGCGATTGGTCAACCAACTTATCAGATCGGCAAAAAAGAATCGGAAAATTTGGTTTTTCGGCGCTCGCTTTTTGTGGTAAAAGATATCAAAAAGGGAAAAAAGTTCAGCCGTGAAAATGTGCGCTGCATCAGGCCTGGCTATGGATTGGCGCCCAAACATTTGGAAAAAATACTTGGCAAGACAGCCGCTCGAAAAATAAAAAAAGGCACGCCTCTAGAATGGAATTTGATATTAAAAAAATAGCGATATTTGCCGCATTATGAACAAATTTATTTTGCCCAATCTAATTTTTGATGTAGGGATTTATAAAAAAAGAGATAACCGTTTTCCTTTAAGATCGCCTTTCATTTTATATTATGACGCAGTTGAGGATTTAATTATTCAGAAAATTAACGATAAGGTCAGGCGGGCTTTAAAAATTTATTATTCTTTGGGCGGCTATACCTCCACACCATTGGGAGAGGGAGAATATGCTAAAAAACAGGGAGACGATATTTTTAAAGTAATAAAGCGATCTCTATTAGAGGAAAAAAAATTAATTTTAAAAATGAGTTTTTTAGAAATTGGAGCAGGCTACGGATATCTTTTATATCTTTTAAAAAAAGAAGGCGCCAAGGAAATTCTCGGTTTAGAGCCAGGAAAAGAAGGAACTATTGGTAGTAAAAAATATAAAATCCCTTTTGTGCAAGATTTTTTCCCATCAAAATTATTAATAAAAAAATTTGATTATATTTTTTCATACGCTGTTTTAGAACATATTGAGAATCCTTTGTTTATTTTGAAAGAAATTTTTAAAAATTTGAATAATGACGGAATGGTATTTTTAGCTGTTCCTGATTGCGAAAAAAAAATGATGATTGGTGATATTTCCATCATTTCTCATCAGCATCTCAATTATTTTACTGAAAATTCTTTGAGGAAATTAATGGAAAAAGCCGGTTTTAAAAATATCAAAATAGTAGAGTCAAAGAAACGCTCGGCCCTTTTTGCTTGGGGAATAAAAGAACAATCGCCAAAGAAAATATCACAATCGCAAAAGAGCCATTCTGATAAATTAATATTTAAAAAATTCACAATTAATTTTACAATAAACATAAATGCAATTCAGAGCTTAATAGAAATATTTGAGAGAGAAGGCAAAGAAATAGGTCTTTATGCTCCATGCGCGAATCTGATAGGGCTGTTGAATTTCAAAAATAGGCCGAGAATTTTTCAAAGAGATAAATTCAAGCACAGTAAATATATATCTGGCTGCCCCAGGGTAATTGAGGCACCAGAGAGATTAATAAAAAAACCGGTAGATGTATTATTTATTGCCCCGATCGACTACGATAAAGAGATCCGCAATTATTTAGAAGAAATTGGCTTGAATGAAAAAAAGGCTAAAATAATTTCAATGAAAGGGATATATGAAAATAATAGTGGGATTAAATATAAGGTAAGCAGTAAATAAATTTATTCTATGAGAAAAAAAATAAAGAATCTTTTAATTACTTGTGCTGGAGGAAGTTCTCCAATTTATTTTGCCAACAAAATGAAGCAGAAGTTTAATATTTTTTTGGTGGATGGCAGTAATCAAACAGTCGCTCCATATCTTGGTTTCCCTTTTAAGAAGGTCCCTTTTGGGAATGACCCATCATATAGCAACGAAATTGAGTCAATAATTAAAAAATGGAATATTGATTGCATTGTACCAGGATCAGATGCCGAGTTACTCTCTATAAAAAGAATCTGTCTCCAAAACAATTCCCTCTTAGCCATTATTCCATCAGCTAATTTTATTGTTCTTTGTCTAAATAAGAAGAAATTAATGGAAACGCTTGCCAAATTTGGAATCTCGCATTTGATGCCTTTTAAAGACAAAAAACAGGTGCGATATCCGGCTTTCGCTAAACCAATTTTTGGGCGAGGGTCGCGGCAGGCACACAAAATAGACAATCAAAGGCAACTGGAGGGATATCTTAAGCTGTATAATAAAAAATTTAATGAAGTATTAGTGCAGCCGTATATTGAAGGAGAGGAATATACGGTTTCAGTGATAGTTAATAATCTTAATAAAATAATCGGGATAGTCCCCAAAAAAATTATTCTAAAAAAAGGCATTACCAAAGCTGCTGTTACCGAATACAACCCCTTGATTGATAATATTGGCAAAAAAATTGTTGATAAATTTAAGCCGAATGGTCCCTTTAATATTCAATTGAAAGTGCATAATAACAGGGTATATATATTTGAAATTAATCCACGCCTTTCCACAACAGCGGTTTTAACTGATAAGGCTTTTGGTAATGAGATAGAGTTGTATATTAAATACTATAATCAAAATAGAATAATTACCCCCCCATCTTTAAAAGAAAACATATTTTTATTCCGTTTTGATGAGAATTATTTTAGAATGAGCAACGAAAAAATAATTTTATGAAAATATTTATAATAGGCGGTTCTCAGTTTATCGGACCTCAAATAATAAAAGAATTGGATAAAAAAGGCCATTTGATTACTGTATTTAATCGAGGTAAAATCAAAAACAAATTTGGCAAAGGAATTGTTTTCATAAAGGGCGATAGGGATCAAGGCTTTTTGACCGTAAGAGATAAATTTGATGTGGTGATAGATACATGCGCATATAATGGTGGGCAGACAAAAAAAGCATTGAATCAGTTAAGGTTTGATTATTATATACATATCGGGACCGCTGCTTCATATAAAAAGACAGAGAAATTCCCCGTGACAGAAGAATTTGTATTAGGAAAATGGCCGCTTTGGGGTGATTATAACCGTGGGAAAAATGAGTGCGAATTAGTATTAAAAAAAAGTGGCATAAAATACGCGAGCATTAGGCCAGTCTATATTTTTGGACCAAAAAATCATTGTAATCGCGAATATTTTATTTATTCGCATCTTAAAAAAAGAAAACCATTGATTCTTCCAGGTAACGGGCAAGCAATAATTCAATTTGTATTTGTTTATGATGTGGCAAAAATAGTTTTATTTTTAGCAGAGAAAAGAAAGACGGGAATTTTTAATTGTTGCGGCGACGATTTGATAACCTTACAAGGTTTAGTTGAGGAAATGGCCAAAATAGTCGGCATTAATCCAATTTTAAAATTTAATTTCAAAACTGATGGCGATAAATTCAATCCAGAAGAATTCCCTTTTGCTAATGAGAATTTTTTTTGCATTAATAAAAAATTGAAAGATTTTGGACTAAAATTTACTCCTCTTTTACAAGGCCTGAGAAATGATTACCGCCACTATTATAAAAAAGTGATATAATCAGACTTAGATTATAAGGCCTATGTATATTATCAGTGATTTACATGCAAATATAGAGCAGTTAAATAAGCTTCTGGATTTATTAAAACCAGCAAAAGAAGATTTTTTAATTTTTTTGGGTGATTATATCGATAAAAAAATACACACCGGAGAGACCTTACAAATATTAGAATTATTAAAAAACGAAACTAATTGTATATTTATAAAAGGGGATCATGAATTTGTTTGGGAGCGATATCTTGATTATGCTGAAACTTTTCGAAAAGATTTTTTACTAAAATATGGTTCGGTTGAGGCCTTGAGGCAATATACCGAAAAGCCAGAACAGTTAATAGAGAGAGATGATATCGTCACTATTAAGAAATTCCTGCAACCTTATTTGAATTTTATTAAAAATACCAAAGATTATTATTTAGTTGATAAATATTTGGCTCTTCATGCTGGTTTGCAAAAAGAGCAACTATTTCAAAATCCGATTCAATTTTCAGAAACAAATTATTTTTTAAGGAGAGAAGCAATGAACTTGGAAAAATTATATCTGGATAAATACATAATAGTGGCTGGCCATACATATTTTTGCAAAGAGCCGTTTATTCAAAAAGGATATATTGGCATTGATTTAGGGGCGGGTTACGACGGCTACTTAGGGGCATTAGATTTAAAAAATAATAAAGTAATTCGTTCTGATGGAAGAATCTTTAATTTAAATAAAAAAATATGAATGAAAAAATATTAGTAGTAGTAGCCCATCCCGACGATGAAATTTTAGGAATCGGTGGGACACTCATAAAGCAGGCAAAGCAAGGCGATGAGATATTCTGTTTGATATTGGGCGAGGGAGCGATGGCGCGGACCGGCATTTCAAAAACAGCCGTGAAAAAATTGCGGCAGGAAGCAATTAAAGCCGGAAGGACTATCGGTTTCAAAAAAACATATTTTTCTGATTTTCCAGATAATAGTTTTGATAAAGTCGCTTTGCTTAAAATTATTAAAACAATAGAACGATTTTTGGAAATAATAAAGCCGGATATTATTTATACTCATCACGACTATGATTTAAACATTGACCACTGCTTGACTTTTCAAGCGGTCTGGACTGCTTGTCGACCATGCAACAAAAATTGCCCCAAAGAAATTTACACTTTTGAAACATTATCTTGTAGCGAGTGGCAGACGACGGATAAAAAATTTAAACCCAATGTCTACGTTGACATAAGCAATGTTATTGATAAAAAAATAGAAGCGCTAAAAAAATATTCTTCGGAAATAAGAAAATACCCTCATCCGCGTTCGCCAGAAGGGGTAAAAATATTAGCACAGTACCGCGGTCTGGAATGCGGATTGAAATTTGCCGAGGCATTCTGTTTGGTTAGAAAATTGGGAAAATTAATAAGAGAACAACTTAATGCATAAAAAAATATCAAAAGAAAAAAATGTAATAAGAAAAGTAAAAAGACAAGATTCAAAAGGTGTTTGGAAAATCAGAAGCCATTCTTTTAATAGGAAGTATTTTGGTAAAAAAGAAAGAATACCATTTAATTATCATGATAAATGGTTTGAAAATAAATATTTCAAAAGCCAGGACAACAAATGTTTCGTTTTGAAAAAAGAGAAAAAAGTAATTGGCTATTGCCGTTTTGATTTGGAAAATGGCAAATACAGAATTTCTATTGCCATTGACCCTCAATATCATGGAAAAGGATTGGGCCATATTTTGTTCAGCACTTCCTTAAAAAAGATAAGAACCAAACGTGATATTTTGGCTGAAATTCAGTTAGGAAATTTACCGTCAGTTAAATTATTTCAAAAAAATAACTTTGAAATTTATAGGCAAGACGATAAAAATTACTATCTAAAATATAAAGCATAAAGAAAATACTTTGAACGAAGAATTTTTTAAATTACACGATTTAATTTTAAAAGAGCGCCTCCAGAAAAGCGACGCGATTGTTTGGTTGCAAGGAGACAGATGCGATCGCGGGCCAAAAGTTCTGCAGTTGTATCAGGAGAAGTGGGCGCCCAAAATTATAATTTCCGGAAACGATGTTTTAATTGGGGAGAAACCAAGACCGGGAGAGAACAACATCCCTTTGAAAGAAATAAAACAATGGTTAATTGAAGCGGGTGTGGTAGCGGACGATATTATCGCAGATGAGAATTCAATGAATACTAAAGAGCAGGCCGAACATATAATCAGATTAGCCAAAGATAATGGTTGGAAGAAAATTATTTTAGTCGGCTCGCTTTATTATCAGCCGCGGGCATTCCTGACTTTTTTAAAGCAAACGACTGTTGCCAATTGGGCCGGAGAGATTATCAATCAACCAGCCATTTTGGCAGAAAATCAAATTCCCGGCGGCCGGGACAAAAGTGTTAGAGAACTTTTTAATGAAGAAATTGAAAAAATAAAAAAATATACCCAGCAGGGTGATTTAGCCAGCGTGGAGGAGGGAATAGAATATTTAGAATTAAAAACACAATAATTAATATTTTAGTTGACGACAAAAAAAGTTGGATTATGCCCTATGTTAAGGAAATTAACCGCCGATTTGAGGCATCAACATCGGGTCAATTTTGTTTATAACCAGAAAGATATTGTGTCGGGCGATTGTGCTTTCTTTTTGGGTTGCGGCCGAATTGTCAAAAAAAATATTTTGAAGAAAAATAAGCATAATTTGATGGTGCACGAAAGCGCCTCGCCTCAAGGCCGGGACTGGTCGCCGCTCACCCGGCAAATTTTGGCAAGAAAAAATAATATCCCCATTACTTTATTTAAAGTGGGGGAAAGAGTGGACAGCGGCGATATTTATTTTCAGGAGATGATGCATTTTGAGGGGCACGAATTAAATGTTGAACTGAAAAATATGCAGGGCAAAAAAACCATTGAGCTGGTTAAAAAATTTATTAGAACTTATCCTCACGTCATCGGCAAAAAATAGGTCGGCAGAAGTTCGTTTTACCCCAAAAGGACGCCCCAAGACAGCGAACTGGATATAAACAGAAGCCTGGCCGAACAATTTAATCCCTTAAGAGTGGTAGACAACGAGCGCTATCTTGCCTTTTTTAATTACCAAGGACATAAATATATTTTAAAAATTTTTAAGTCTGACTAATAATATGAAAATCTTAGCTATTATTACTGCTCGCGGCGGCAGCAAGCGAATCCCCCGCAAAAATATCAAATTGTTTTTAGGCCAGCCGATTATTAATTATTCAATTAAAGCCGCTTTAGAATCAGGTTGCTTTGATGAAGTTATGGTGTCCACTGATGATCAGGAAATAGCCGCCATTGCCAAAGCGGCGAGTGCCAAAGTGCCGTTTATGCGTTCGGCGGAAACCTCGTCCGATACCGCCACCACAGTCGCGGTTTTAATTGAGGTAATTAATAAGTATAAAGAGTTAGGACAAAAATTTGATGCGGTCTGTTGTATCTATCCGACAGCTCCTTTTATTACACCGGCCAAACTACAAATTGCCTTGAAGTTATTAAATGAATCGGGTGCCAGTTGTGTATTGCCAGTAGTTAGATTTAATTACCCAATACAGAGGTCATTAAAAATTGTTGATGGCCGAGCAAAAATGTTTTGGCCGGAAAATTATAATGTTCGCTCACAAGACTTAGAGTCTGCATATCATGATTGCGGACAATTTTATTTTTTAACAGCTGACAGCTTGCTTAAAGAGCAGCTTTTATTTCCTGAATTTACCTATCCTTTGGAAATTCCGGAAACAGAGATGCAAGATATTGATAATGAAACAGATTGGCAATTAGCAGAATTTAAATATAAATTTTTACATCAATTAATTTAATTTTTATTCTATGGATATATTTCAAACAGAACAAGAAAAATTTTGGGCAGGTAACTTTGGCGATGAATATAATAAACGTAATGCAGATAAAGAATTAATTGCGGGAAATCTTTATCTTTTTTCTGAGCTTTTTAAAAAAATGGTCGGCATCAAATCTTTGATAGAATTTGGTGCTAACATTGGCTTGAATTTGGTGGCCATAAAGAAACTAAAATTTCCGCTATCAGGGTTAACGGCCAGCTGGACACAGGGGCATTTATTTAAAAGAAAAGCTAAGTTTAGACGGGAGAGCGGAAGATATATATAGACGGGCGACTAAAATAATTTTTGAAAAAATGATGGCAAATATCATTAAAAATAATCCGATGAATGGCAGGTCAGCACCAAGAGATTCAAACCTAATGTCTTTATTGATATTGAATCAGAAATTGATAGAAAAATTGAGGCCATGAAAAAATATGCATCGGAAATCAAAATTTATCCCCATCCCCGTTCTTCGGATGGAATAAAAATTTCAGCTCAATATCGGGGAATGGAGGTTGGTTATAAGTACGCAGAAGCTTTTCAATTGGTGAGAATGATTAAATAAACCTCGTTAGAAAGGACGGGGCTTTTATTTTACCCTTTCTGTAAGGAATTAAATCTTTATTCACTTCATCCCCGCCATAAATGGCGGGGCTTTCTAATAGGGTAAATGGCTATAGTCGGATGAAGTAAGTATTAAAAACCCGGCTGAAGAAGCCGGGTTTTTAGTGAAAGCTAATAATTTTTTTATCGGCCGCCGCCGCTCAAAACGATTTTGATAGTTTTTAAGATTACGGCTAAATCCAGAATTAACGAGCGGTTTTTGATGTAATAAAGGTCGTATTGGAGTTTCTGCAAGGTGTTTTTAATGGGGACGTCGTAAGGATATTTGATTTGCGTTTTGCTCGCAGCAGCTTATACGTATTGGACATATTCGCACGAATATGATCAGGGATATTTTCCTATTTTCTCGTTGAAGTATTATTTGTATTGTTTCTATTTAAGCATAAAAACGATTTTTTTCAATCTTAACGTAATGCAATTTGGAGAAACGCCTGAGCGCGTGTTAGGTCACCTTATTTGTCTATTTGTGTTTGGTCTAATTCGCACGAATATGCCGGTGTTCTTTTTTGATTAGAGTATTTATTTTTTAACAGTACAGCGCTGTATACCCCTTATTCGCACGAATATGTCCATGCAAACAGAACGTTTTTTAATAATAGCGATTTGCGATGTCGCCAGATGACGCCAGATTTTTATCTTCCCCTTCGCTCCGGCGCAGGAGATTGTAGATTTTCACACGAGCTTTTTGCATCATGTTTGTTTGTGTTCGTGTATAGGCATATTCGCACGAATATGTCCATAAGATTTTGTGGTATGATTATAAGGAGAGGATAGCGATAATTAAATATAAACATAAATATAAACAAAAACCATGGATATAATTCAAATAGAAAAAATTTTAAAAGCCGCGGCTAATCGCCGCCGGCTTAAAATATTACGATATTTGAAAGATCACAAGAGGGTGTCGGTAAGCGAATTGGCCGGGCATATTAAGCTTTCTTTTAAATCCACTTCTAGGCACTTAGCGATTTTGCGAAATACAGATTTAGTTGAAACAGAGCAGGTGAGCTTGACGATTCTTTATTCGCTTTCTTCATCCGCTCCGAAAGTGCTTGAGCAGATTCTTTCTCATTTTTAGGCTTTAGTTACTTTTATTATTTTTGTATTATTTTATTTTTGTGTTTGGACATATTCGCACGAATATGTCCAAACAAGCGAATATCCCCAAAGAACGAATGATTTACGGTTTTTTATTTTTTAGATGAGATATTTTTTATCTTCCCCCTCCGCTCAAAACGATTTTGATAGTTTTTAAGATTACGGCTAAATCCAGAATTAACGAGCGGTTTTTGATGTAATAAAGGTCGTATTGGAGTTTCTGCAAGGTGTCCTCAACCGAGGAACCATAGGGATATTTTATTTGTGCCCAACCGGTCAGCCCCGGTTTTATCGTGTGGCGGATTTGGTAGAAAGGAATTTTTGATAAAAGGTCGTTGGAAAAAGCGAATTCCGGCCGTTCTGGCCGCGGACCGACAAAAGAGATTTCGCCTTTGAGCACGTTCCAAAGCTGCGGTAGTTCGTCCAGCCGAGTTTTGCGCAGCCATTTGCCCACGCGCGTGACCCGTTTGTCTTTCTCTTTGGTCCACTGCGCCCCGTTTTTTTCGGCGCTGCCGTCGGGCGCCAGCGCGAACATGGAGCGGAGTTTGATCAGTTCAAAAATTCGGTTGTCCCGGCCGACTCTTTTTTGGCGTATCAGCAGGGAGCCGGAACTGTCTAATTTTATTATTAGATAGAAAAACGGAATTAAAACGAGGGTGATCAGTCCCAGCGTCAAGGAAAAAATAATATCAAATATTCTCTTTGTTCCCTCAAAAAAAGCTTTTTGTTCGGTCATCAGATTTTCCAGAAACCAGATTTCTTCAATGGCCGAGACGGGTATTTTGCCGGTGATTTTTTCGTAAAATGTCGGCAGGTCAACCACGGTAATTTTTAAAGGAATGCACTGGTAAAGATTACGGACCAGATTTGTATCTTTATATGGGTTAATAGTGGTGACCACCACCTGAATCTTTTCCTGAATTAAGACTTCAATTAAATCATAAAGTATTTTAACTTCGTCAATTTCAGCAATTTTTTTAATATGATAACCAAGTTGCGGATTGTTTTTAATATATTGAATCAATTCTTTAGATTCTTGATTTTGTCCCAGAACCAAAACGTTATTGAGTAGGGTCGGTGTTTTGATTAAATGATTGTAAAGCTGTCTCCAGCCGATAAAAAGAGCGGCGAAAATAATCAGATTGATAAATAAGTTGGTCTTGGGCGTAATGCCGAAATAAGGGATGAAATAGAAAAAACTGATAGCCATGGCCGCGTTAATGACCAGCGCCTTGACCAGGGTGAGGAAAAAATAAAGGTTATTGCGCGCCAAAGTGATGTCGTAAAGCCCGATGATATAAAAGACCAGCAGGGCGGAAAAATAAATAATGGTGAAAGGAATTAGGTGGATATGCCATTGCTTGGGCCACGTATTTTCGTAGCGGATTAAGAGCGTCAAAAATAGCGCTAAATAGAGCACGGCGATATCGCCGCCCCAAAGCAGGATTTTTTTGATTTTGCCGATAATCATGTTCATTTTTTAAATTCTACCGCTTTTTTATGATTTTGGCAATGTTTTTATCCTTCCGCTAAGTTTGGTCAAATTTCGCTCCGTAACATTTGTTCACGATCGTGGATAAGTGTTACAGGTAACCGCGCTCAAGTCAATTATATTTGAAATAAAATGAAAATTCTTATAGTATTAAAAGATAAGAGTATATATGCCAATTCTTAAGAAAATTTTTTGGCCGATATTTTTTTTAACTCTGTTTTTAAAAGCGGACAGTGTTTCGGCTTTCACTTTAGGCGAGACGAGAACTTTTAATATTGACCCGTCTTATGATTATGCCGGCCGCTCATCAGTCAGCGCCACTTTGCGCCAGGTGGGCGATTGGGGATTGTATTATATTGAAAACGAATGGTGGAATAGTTTGAACGCGACCGATGCCGCCGTCAACAACTTGGTCGCTTTGAATCTGTTGGACGAATTTGACAAGACCATTCATCCGCGCTTAACGCAGATTTATGGTTCGGAATGGTCGCCGGGCATTGATAATGAGCTGCGCGTTTTTATCTTAATTACGCCGCTTAAAAAAAATACCGGCGGTTATTTTAACACGCTTGACGAATTTTCCAGATTTCAGATACCGGCTTCCAATGAACGGGAAATCATCTATTTAAATACCGCCTATCTGAATTCGCCGCTGGAGAAAGTTTTTTTGGCGCACGAATTCCAGCATATGATCAGTTTCTATCAAAAAGAAAAGCTGCGCGGCCTGACCGAAGATATCTGGCTCAACGAGGCCCGTTCCGAATATGCTTCCACTCTTTGCGGCTACGACGACATTTATGAAGGTAGCAACCTGCAAAGGCGCGTCAAAGAATTTTTGCGCAATCCCTCCGATTCGCTCACCGAATGGCAGGGCCAGACCGCCGATTATGGCCCGGCCGATATTTTTATGCAGTATTTGGTGAGTCGCTACGGCCAGCAAGTTTTAATCAAGATGGTCAAAGCCGAGGCGGTCGGCATTGAAAGTATTAATAGAGCCCTCAAAGAGCTGGGTTTTACCGACTCATTTGCCGATGTTTTCACCAATTGGACCGTGGCTAACTACATCAACGATTGCCAGTTGGGGCAAGGCCAGAAATACTGTTATTTGAATCAGGATTTGACTTATGAGCGATTACATGTAATGTCCACTTTGAGCAACTTTTTGGCGGCAAAGGAAGAGGCGGCCTTTTCTTTCGCCGACGATATTAAAGACTGGGCCGGTCAATGGTATAAAATTTCACCGGTCGGATCTTCAATCTTAAATCTTGTTTTGAATTTCGCCGGCGACAACGTTTCTAATTTTCAAATTCCAGTTTTGATTTTTTCCGGTAGCGGAACCAAATCAATACGTTATTTAAAGCTTGACGGACGCCAAACCGGCTCCGATTTGATTTTGGGTTTCGGCGCTCAAGTGTCGGAAATCGTTTTAATTCTTTCCAACCAGACAAAAACTTCCGGTTTTTCGGCTAATGAAATTTTTTACCCTTTTTCTTACACCGTTAAATTAACTTCATTTTCTCAATTGCCGGTCGTGCCGGTTGTTTCTCCGGCGGTCAACCCGGTCGCTTCTTCCACATCTACGTCGTCAGTCATTACTCCGCCGGTCGCCAGCCCCGATTACCCGGACGGCTCTTTGATTCGCGCCAAGAACGATTATCGAGTTTATGTCATCAAGGGAAAATATAAACGCTGGATTCAGTCGCCGGAAATTTTGGCGGCCTATCCGCATTTTAGTTGGCAGAACATTATTGAAGTGACTGCCGCCCAGCGTGATTGGTATCAGAATGTTTGGTTGATTCGGGCGGAGGGCGACTATAAGATCTATGAGATCAACGGCGATATGAGCAAACATTGGCTGAATATGAGCGTTCAGCAGTTTGTCAATTCCGGCAGAAGTTGGGAGACGGTTTTTGTGGTGAACAGAACCGAGAGGGATTTGTATAAAACAGGAGCTGATGTGATAAGATAATTTTAAATTTTAAATTCTCAATTTTAAATGAATTTTAAATGTTTTAAAATTTTAAAATTTAGGCATTGATTTAAAATTGTCGCCCTTCGGGCGACCACCCGGAGGGTGGAAAATTTAAGAATTTTTAAGAAATGTTTATCAAGTCAAAACCTCCAAACTTACAAGAAAATATTCCACTCGCCAACCACACGACTTTTCGCATCGGCGGGCCGGCCAGGTATTTTTTTGTTGCTAAAAGTAAAGAAGAATTTCTCGAAGCACTGAATTGGGCTAAAGAAAATAACTTGCCTTATTTTATGCTGGGTGGCGGCAGTAATCTGTTAGTTTCCGAAAGCGGATTTGACGGGCTGGTAATAAAAATTAAAAATGGAAAATTAAAAATTAAAAATTACAATGTAAAATTTAAAATTATTCTGGCGGAGGCAGGCGCACCTTTGGCATTGTTGGTTGTTCAATCCTTGGAAAATGGATTGATTGGTTTAGAATGGGCGGCGGGAATTCCCGGAACCCTGGGCGGCGCCATTTGCGGCAACGCCGGCGCTTATCGTCACAGCATTTCCGAGGCAGTAGAAAGCGTAGAAGTTTTTAATGCCAAAGACCAAGAAATTCAATCATATTCCCATAAGCAGTGTGAATTTGGCTACCGAGAAAGTATTTTTAAAAAAAATCAGAATTTGATAATTCTTACTGCCAAATTAAAATTGGGAAAAGGCGACACCGCCCGAGCTCAAAATTTTGTTCAGGAATGTTTGGCAACCAGAAAGAATAAAATTCCATCGTTTCCCTCAGCCGGTAGTATTTTCAAAAATATTGAATTTGGCTGGCAGTCGGAAAATTTTAAAAAATTAATTCCAGCCGAGCAAATAAAAGGCGGCATGGTGGCGGTTGGTTATTTAATTGAGCAGTGCGGTCTGAAGGGCAGGCAAGCGGGCGGGGCGCAAATTTCGACGCAACATGCCAATTTTATTGTTAATGTTATTAGCGCTAAAGCGGCTGATGTTTTGGAATTAATTAATCTTTGTCAGGAATCAGTTAAGGAAAAATTTGGGATTGAACTGGAAAAAGAAATCAGGATTTTATAAGCTACAGAATACAGATTTTTTACAGATATACAGATACAACCGCGCTCGGCTGTGGTTGATGGTTTGAATTTCAGCTAAAAGTCAGTCGGTATCTGTATATCTGTACTTATCTGTATTCTGTAGCCCATTGGTCTATCTGTAATAAATCTGTAATCTATAGCGAAATTTAGTTGTCCACAATTTACAATTTAAAAATTTAACCGTATAATAAAGAAACGGATAAAAAAATATGAAGTCGGTTATAAAAAGCAAGAATTTTGAAATAACTAGCAGCGTTGAAAATTATCTCCAGAAAAAAATTGATAGTTTGAAAAAGTTTTTCGGGGATTTCAACGAAGAATTAATTAAAGCGGAAATTGAGGTGGGGCGGAGCACGCGGCACCACAAAACCGGCGATGTTTTCCGTGCCGAAATTAATTTGAGCATCGGCGGCCAATTATTCCGGGCCGAATCGGAGCGCGATGACATTTTTGTCGCCATTGACGAGGTGCGCGACGACCTGGAAAGAGAAATCCAAAAATTCAAAACGAAAAAGGAAACTGTCTTTATTCGTGGGGCGCGCAGTATCGCCAAACAATTTAAAATTTCGCCCTTGGCGCGTTTTAAGAAATAAAGGGTATTAAACCCTTTGTTGCCTGCGACGCTCGGAAATGCGAGTGGCAACTCGCATTTCTCTCGCTATCCTCGGCAATAAGAATTAGGTCTTGATGGGGGCCAAGAAAGAAAAGTGAAAAAGAAAAAAAATTATGAGAAATTCTGGAAATTAGGGAAAGAGGAATTCAACACCCAGTTTTTCGGAATTTCCAAAGACGGTGAATTGGTAGTTAGAGAGGGCAACTACCAATATAATATCTACGATCTCGTCAGCAAATTCGGGTCGCCTCTTGAAATCGCTTTTCCATTTATTGTGGAGAAGCGTTATTTAGATTTAGTTCAGACCTTCAATTTTTATATAAAAACTTTTAATTACAAGGGACGATTTTTTTATCATTACCCGATGAAGGTTAACCAAAACAAGGAATTTGTTTTGCCGCTAATTTCCGAAGGAGCAAATTTGGAAACCGGTTCTTACAACGAATTGTGGCTCGTACATAAATTATGGGAACAAGATCAATTTCATTCTCGTATTCGGGTAATCTGCAACGGACCCAAAACAGAAAAATATTTAGGATTAATTCAGGAGCTGAAAGGAAAAGGATTGTCCATTATCCCCATTATAGAGGATTTAAGCGAGTATAAATCTCTGAAGAAATATACGGGAGACGTCGGCATCAGAACTAAAATGGAAATCAAGGCAAAATCTCGCTGGATAAAAAAGAATGATCGTTACGGTTTTGCTCCCGAAGAGATATATGAGCTGGGGAGAATTCGTAATCTGAAGATACTTCATTATCACCTTGGCTCTCAAACAATGAATCAGGAAGGTCTGATTGAAGCCGCGAATACCGCGACTGAAATATACGCCAAAATCAAAAAGAATAATCCCACTCTTGATACGCTTGATATTGGCGGCGGCATGGCCATCCCTTATGAAAAGAAAAAGTTTTACGGCGCCGCCAACGTTGTCAGGAAAATTATTTCAACTATAAGCAAAATTTGTGCTGAACGTGAGATTCCTCATCCCAATATTATTGCCGAATGGGGAAGATATATCATGGCTCCCGCGCAAATCACGGTTTTTAAAGTGCTTTGTGAAAAACCCATCAATAATGTTTCGGCCAAAAAGTGGTATATCGTTGACGGCAGTTTTATGAACGATTTGATTGATACTTGGGCGATTCATCAAAAGTGGCATATCACGCCGGTCAATAACATGCGGGCCGAAAAATTAACCAAGGTTTGGCTGGCCGGCTCCTCGTGCGATTCGGATGATCGCTATACCGCCGGCGGCAGCTACATTTTGTTGCCGCCTATTGAAGAAACAAACGGTGATTACCAATACATAGCGCTTTTTGATTCAGGGGCCTATCAGGACGCCCTGGCCTCTCATCATTGCCTTTTATCATCACCGGCCAAGATTATCGCGCAAAACGGCGTGCTTACCATCGCACGGCGCCACGAGAGTCCGGAAGAGATTGGAAAAATGTTTGGTTGGTGATTTTATAGTGATTAAATCCGTATATGAAACATCTAACTAAAAGATTGGTCGGCCGGCGCGTGATTGGCGAGCCGATTACCGGCAGTGAAACGACGGCCGAACTTTTTGAAAAGGCCTTTGGCGCTTTTGTCGGTCGGGAAATAAAAAGGGCGTACGAAATAATCAGGCGGATGATCGAAAAAGACCATACGATTGTTTTGGCGTTTTCGGGGGCAATGACGCCGGCGGATTTTGTTGTTTCTTGTATTATTCCGATGATTAAGGCCGGTTATATTGATATTATTACCACCACCGGCGCTAATCTCTATCACGATTTGCAGCGGCAGGAAAGCGACGATTGGTTTGAAGTCCATCCTCATCAGGGAGACATCAAATTACGCAAAGCCGGCTGGACCAGAATTTATGACACCGCTTTTCCGGAGGACGATTTGGGAACGACCGATAATTTAATTCTTGATTTAGTGCGTCGTCCGGATTTTAGCCGTTCAATGACCACAACGGAATTTCATTATTTACTTGGCCGACATTTGGCTCGTTTCGGCCGTCGCCGTTTCAAGCTCGCTGATTTGAACCGTAGTATTTTAGTTCAGGCCTACCGTCACCGCATTCCGATTTTTTGCGGGGCGCCGCAAGATGGTTCAATTTTTTTGAATCTGGCGTTTTTGAAAAGAAAACTGGGCCACCGTTATAAATTCAGCATTGACATGGAGGAGGATATTCATGAGTTTGGCGCTTATCATTATTTTGCCAAAAATAAATGGAGCAAAAAATTATCAATTATTATTTTGGGCGGCGGTGTGCCCAAAAACTATTCGCTGCAGCCGGAACCTTATTTGACCCAGATTTGCAACATTAATGTCGGCGGCTACGATACGGACGTGCAAATCTGCGACGCGCACGTGCAAGATGGCGGCTTATCTTCTGCCACGGCCGGCGAGGGCCACACTTGGGGAAAAACTTCCGAGGACTGCGTTAGGAATTCCCAGTATGTTTTTGCCGACGTCACGGCGGTTTTCCCTTTTATTGTCCATGCGCTATTGCAAGAAGAAATAGAGCGTGAACCGCGTCATCTGCTTGACTTTCGCGACGAAGCAATAGCTTTTTTGGATAAAGCTCTAAGAAAACACAGCCTGAAGGCTTATTATAATAAAGGTAAGAACGAGAGCCATTAAATTAAAATGAAACTAGCGAAAAATAATTTTTTGGACATTGACTCAGTAGATTTTAAAAAGGCGCAAGTTGTCATTGTATCTTTTGGTTTTGAGGCGACAACAACATATGGTAAGGGGACTAAAAATGGTCCCGCTGCCATTATCAAAGCCAGCTCCCAAGTTGAGTTATTTGATGAAGAACTTTGGCAGGAGACTTATAAAAAAATAAATATTTTCACCCACTCGGAAATTAAGCCGGGCAGGTTAGCCATAGCGGCAAAAAAACAAATAAGCGCGGCAATTTCCAAAATTTTGGCAGAAAAAAAATTGCCGATAACTTTAGGCGGGGAGCACAGCATCACGCCTTTTATAATAGAAGAATACAAAAAGCATTTTGGCAATTTCAGCATTTTGCAGTTTGACGCGCACGCGGATTTGCGCGATGGGTATCTGGGGCAGAAATATTCCCATGCCGCGGCCATGAGAAGATGTTTGGATTCCCAGGATATAAATTTGGTGCAAATCGGTGTGCGCAACATCAGTAATGAAAACGACGAATTAAATTTTTGGCAAAAAAACCAATGTCGCGTCAAAACTTTTTGGGCAAAAGATAAAAAGCAATGGAAAATTGAGGAAATTTTAAAAAGTTTAAAAAGAAAAGTTTATCTGACTTTTGACGTTGACACTTTTGATTCCTCGGTTATGCCAGCCACAGGTACACCGGAACCAGGCGGATTAGATTGGTACGAAATATCAAATATTTTAAAAGCCGTGGCCAAAAACAAAAAAATCATTGGCGCTGATTTTGTGGAGCTGGCGCCCATCAAGAATTTTTTTGCGCCTGATTTTTTGGTGGCGAAATTGATTTATAAAACGATAGGGTATATCTTTAAAAATCAAAATTAAAAATGATAATGTAAAATGAAATTAACTTTCCCCGCGCCTCCGTGCGCGGGGGCATTCCGAATTGTTTGGTGAGTGGATCGTTTGGTTAATTTCCATCATAATCGGATAGCGCGATAGAGTCGGTTGGGAAATCCCCGCCGCTCCGTCGGCGGGGTAGTTTAATTAAAAATTTTAGATTTTTAACTGTCATTTTCCATTTTGAGATTTACATTTTACATTAATATGAATAATCTTCAAGTTCTGCCTTTAACCAAAATAAAAAATCTATTTTTTGTATTCGTGTTTACGGCATTGTCCGTTTTGACGCCGTTGGCGGCGCACTATTTTGACGGGCCAACGGCCGGCCGCGTCTTTTTACCTATGCATTTTTTTGTTTTGACTGCCGGTTTGCTGCTGGGTTGGCGGGCAGGTTTGGCGGTCGGAATTTTGACGCCGCTGATTAGCTTCTCTATTTCCGGTATGCCGCTTTTGCCGGTTTTGCCGTTTGTTGTTATTGAGGTTGCCACTTATGGTTTTTTCGCCGGACTGCTGCGCGAAAACGTAAAAAATATCTGGGTGGCACTCATTGGCGCAATGATTATTGGCCGGGTGTTTTTGTGGTTGGGTATTGCGCTTCTGCCGACAAAATTAATTGCCACCACTTATGTGACGGGCGTTCTTCAGGTGGGCTGGCCGGGAATTTTGCTGCAGCTGGCTTTAGTGCCACTGGCCGTTAAAATTATTGGTGAATTTTTGCAGGATGAAAAAATTTAATTCAGATTTCCCCCTCTTTAAAAAAGAGGGGGTAGGGGAGATTTTTAAATCCACCCCAGCCCTCCCCCGTATCAAGTACGGGGCAAGCTCTAAAAGGAGGGAGGCGAATATGAATTTAGATTATTTTATTAAAAAGGGCTGGTCGTTTGCATTAATTAAAGGGGGTGAAATTTTGTATTATTCAAAAAATCAGGGTCTCAAGCCCCTGATTTTTTGCGTCAAAAATTATCGGCGGCAGATGCGCGGGGCGACGGTTTACGACAAAGTCGTGGGCCGCGCCGCCGCGCTGCTGCTTTGTTATGGCGGAGTGAAAAAAGTTTTAACACCGCTGATTACCCGCAATGCCTTGGTCGTCCTGCAGCGCGGCGGCGCGGCAGCAGAATATAAAAAAATTGTGAGGCATATTTTAAATGCGCCGGGAAGCGATTTGTGTCCGATGGAAAAGCTAAGCCGTAAAAAATCACCGGCGGAATTTGCCAAGCAGATGACGGCAATTTAGCTTGCAAAAACGGCCATTCCGTCTTAAAATTAAAAAGGTATTCTTACACAAAATGACGCTATCGCGAGATTTTGTGTAAGATTGATAGAGATTAAAATATGAGAAATAAAGATAGTAATGTCATTTTCAGTATTTCAGCCAAAGAAATTTTGAAGTTCTTGGGAATGGGCGGTGTTTTGGCGGCTGCGCTAGTCGCTCCTAATGCCATTCAGGTTTTTCGTTTTCTTTTGAAAGATAAAAATTATGTTTCGTGGAAAAAATTTAATCAATCTTTGGCCAGGCAATATATTGATCGTTTAGAAAAAAGAAAGTTAATCAAGAGAAAATCAAAAGATAATCAAATAATATTTGGTTTGACAAAAAAGGGGGAAAATGAATTTTTAAAACACGGCATAGACAAGATTAGATTAAAAGAAAATTTAAAATGGGATCATAAATGGCGGGTAGTGATTTTTGATATATCGGAACCCAAAAAGAAAGCCAGAGACGCCTTGCGAGACAAATTTAAAAAATTGGGCATGTTTCAGCTTCAAAAAAGCGTTTTTGTGTATCCATTTGATTGCAAAGAGGAAATTGATATGGTTTCTGATTTTTTTGGGGTCGGCAATGACATTCTTTATTTGGAGGCAGAGATTCACGATATCGGAAAAAAATTAAAAAGGATTTTTGGTCTTCCCTGATTTTTACACAAATTCCCGCTATAGCGGAAAAGTGTGTAAATTGATTTTTGTGGTTGGGCGGCCGATGACGGGGTTTTAATTGCATCTGTCAATTATTTCTGTTAAGATTTCGCTATACTTATACTATCGAAAAAATACTAACATATGTCATTTTTATCTAAAATTTTCGGCGATTCGGGGGAACGAATTGCCGGAAAATACCAACCAATTGTCGAGCAAATCAATGAACTCGAACCCAAGTTCAAGGTTTTTTCTAATGACGAATTAAAAAGCAAAACGCAGGAATTTAAGGAACGATTGGCCAAAGGCGAAACTTTGGACGATTTGTTGCCCGAAGCCTTTGCGGCCGTGCGCGAGGCGGCCAAACGAACCATCGGCCAGCGGCATTTTGACGTGCAGTTAATCGGCGGCATGGTGCTGCACGAGGGAAAAATCGCGGAAATGAAAACCGGCGAGGGCAAAACTTTGGCGGCGACTTTGGCGGTTTATTTAAATGCGCTGGAGGGGCGTGGCGTGCATATAGTCACGGTCAATGATTATTTGTCCAAGCGTGACACCAACTGGATGGGCGCGATTTATCACGCGCTGGGCTTAACCGTTGGCTGTATTCAACACGAAGTTTCATATGTTTATGAACCAAAAGTGATTGATAAAAATGAAGTAACGATAGAAATGGAAAATTTAAAACAAGTGTCGCGGCACGAGGCCTACGCAGCCGACATTACTTACGGCACCAACAACGAATTCGGTTTTGATTATTTGCGCGACAATATGGTGGAAAGTTTGGACCAGATGGTCCAAACTCGCGGAACTACGCGGAATAACTCGCCGCAAAGCGGCGAGACGCGGAACTACGCAGAAAATTATCTTAATTATGCTATCGTTGATGAAGTAGACTCAATTTTAATTGACGAGGCGCGCACGCCCTTGATTATTTCGGCGCCGGATGAGGAATCAACCAAGCTTTACGAAACTTTCGCCAAAATCGCGCCGCAGCTCAAAGAGAATGAAGATTATAATATTGATGAAAAAATGCGCGCTTCCACTTTAACGGAGGCAGGTATTGAAAAAGTAGAAAAAATGCTGGGTTTGGGAAATATTTATACCGAAGGCGGCGTGCGCTACGTTCATCATCTGGAACAGGCGCTGCGGGCCCAAACGCTTTTTAAGCGCGACCGCGACTACGTGGTTAAAAATGGTGAGATTATTATTGTTGATGAGTTTACCGGTCGCTTAATGCACGGTCGCCGCTATTCAGAAGGCCTGCACCAGGCGCTGGAAGCCAAAGAGGGGGTCCAGGTGCAAAGAGAATCGCGGACCCTAGCCACCATTACTTTCCAAAATTATTTTCGGATGTACAAAAAACTGGCCGGTATGACCGGCACGGCGCTCACTTCGGCCGAGGAGTTCAGCAAGGTTTACAAACTTGAAGTGGTGCCGGTGCCGACCAACAAGCCAATGATTCGCGTTGACCTGCCCGACAGTGTTTATCGGACAGAAAATGGGAAATTCATGGCCGTGATTCGCGAAATCAAAAAATGTCACGAAGCTGGTCAGCCGGTCTTGGTGGGTACGGTTTCCATTGAGAAAAACGAATCATTGAGTCAGTATTTGAGGTGCGAAGGAATTGCGCACGAATTGCTGAACGCCAAAAACCACGAGCGCGAAGCGCAAATTATCGCCAAGGCGGGTGAAAAAGGCGCAGTGACAATTGCGACAAACATGGCCGGCAGAGGCGTGGACATTATTTTGGGCGGGCGGCCTTTAGAATTCGCCAGCGGGGCGACTTCTGGAAACGCAAAAAATTCCCAGCGAGAATTTTTTGCTCAAGCAAATCGCTCGCTCTCCTCCGCCGAGGGCGGAGGAGCCGTGCCCGCTTGCGATTTGATTGTTCCAGAAGCCGCCCCGCTTGGCTCAAAAAACGATTGGCAAAAAGAGCATGACGAGGTGATTACGGTAGGTGGGCTCCATATCATCGGCACCGAGCGTCACGAGGCGCGACGCATTGACGACCAACTGCGCGGCCGTTCCGGCCGTCAAGGCGACCCGGGCTCTTCGCAATTTTTCGTTTCTCTGGAAGACGATTTGATGCGAATTTTTGCGCCAGATAAAATCAAGCGGATGATGGAATTTTTGAAAGTGCCGGAAGACCAGCCCATTGAAAATAAAATGATTTCCCGTGCCATTGAGAGCGCCCAGGCCAAAATTGAAGGGTTTAATTTTGATATCAGAAAACATGTTTTGGAATATGATGATGTGATGAATAAACAGCGCGAGACGATTTATCGCAAACGGCGGGAGATTTTGGAGTCAACGAATCTGCGCGAGCAGGTTTTGGAAATAATCAGCCAGGAGGTCGCTAAAATCGTGAAATTCCATACGCCAGGTGATTTCCGCGACGACTGGAATTTGGAGGAAATTTATGAAAATTTAAACACGATTTTTCCGCTGCCGTTAGAGGCGTGGCCCCGTCCCGTCTGGGCGGGACGGGGCACGCCAAAACATGGCCGACGCCAAAAACCGCGATGATTTAATTGATTATATTATTGGCTTGGCCAATAAGGCCTACGAAGAAAAAGAAAAGCAGGTGGGCGGAGAGCAGATGCGCCAAATTGAAAAATTTGTTTATCTGCGTACGATTGATATGCTTTGGATGGACCATTTGGACGAAATGGACCATTTGCGCGATTCGGTGCGTCTGCGCGCTTACGGCCAAAAAGACCCGCTGGTGGAATACAAAAATGAAGGTCACCAGCTGTTTGGGCGCCTGCTGGGAGCGATTCAATCAAGTTTTGTCGGGACAATCTATAAAGTGGCGCTGGCGGCGCCGCAGGCGCCACCGCGGAACTACGCGGAATTTACCCCGTTAGATAGGCGCGGAACGCCATCTAACGGGGCGAGCGCGGAACAACGCGGAAAAATCGGCTTGCCCGCCGAAGCTCCGCGAAGCGGAGCGCCCTCCTTCGTTAAAACTTCGGCGGGTAAAAAGGTGGGTCGCAACGATCCCTGTCCGTGCGGCGCTAAGCATCCCGATGGCCGGCCAATCAAATACAAACATTGTCATGGTAGAGGTTAAATTTTTTGTTTATGCCAAGCCTGCCCCGTAGTGTCCCGCCACAGCGGGACTACTACTGGGGCGGGTTGGGGAAAAAATATAAAAAGTGTCATGGAAAATAAGGCTAAAAATAAGGGAGTTCAACGGCTCAACGGGAATGGCCCGTTGAGCCGTTGAGAAACATAAAAAGTGTCATGGGAAGTAGGAGTAATATTAGGAGTAATATATGGAGAGAGAAACTATCAAAAATAGAAAAGGTCAGAAAATTGTAGTGATTGTAGAAAGAACTGAACCGCAAAAAGGTTTAGCTTTTGTAATGCACGGATTGGGTGGTTTTAAAGAACAGCCGCATATTCAGACAATAGCCGATGCGTTTAAAGAAAATGGATATACTGTCGTTCGATTTGACACGACTAATACTTTGGGCGAAAGCGATGGCAATTACGAGGATGCGACGGCCACCAATTATTACGAGGATTTAGAGGATATAATTAAATGGGCATCCGCTCAAGAATGGTATCAAGAACCATTTGTATTGGCCGGACATAGTTTAGGCGGTATCAGCGTGGCATTATTTGCGGAAAATTATCCCGAGAAGGTAAAAGCAGTCGCTCTGATTTCTACTGTTGTGTCAGGAAAGTTAAGTATAGAAGCGCATAAGCATTATAAACCCAAAGAATTTAGAGAATGGGAGAAAACTGGATGGTTGGAAGAAGAAAGTCATTCAAGGCCAGGTGTTATAAAACGGCTGAAGTGGTCTCATGTCGCAGATCGTTTGAAATATGATTTGTTGTCCCGAGTTGATAGACTCACAATGCCTGTATTACTGATAGTGGGAGAAAATGATACAAGCACACCATTTGAGCATCAGAAAGTTCTATACGATGCGTTGCCCGGAGAAAAGGAAATTCATGTTATAAAAGGTGCAGGACATACATTTAGGGGGAAAGAGCATTTAGATGAATTGAAAAAAAATATTAACGCTTGGATAAAAATAATTTAAATTTATAATCATTTTTTGTTCAATATATTAGACAATTGGTCTGTTTTAAATCGTAGATTTTATGCGAAGCGATCTGAAAATAATTTTAGGTTCCGGGTCTAAATGGCGCAAGCAGATGCTTCAGAAAATGGGTTATAAGTTTGAAGTAATGACGGCCGATGTAGATGAAAAAACAATCCGCTGCGATGATTTTTATGAACTGCCGGTCAAGTTGGCTTGTGCCAAAGCCGACGCTATCAGCCAAAGATTAAACGAACCGGCGCTTCTCATCACTGCTGACCAAGTGGTTCTTTGTAACGGCGAATTGCGCGAAAAGCCGGCAAGTGAAAAAGAGTGCCGGCGATATCTGCGTTCCTATGGGCAGTTCCCGGCTGAAATTATTAATGCGGTGGTGGCGACAAATACAAAAACCGGGAAGCGCGCGTCAGGTGCAGATGTCGCGAAAGTATATTTTAAACCAGTACCCGAAGAAATAATTGATAAGTTAGTCCGGGATGAAGATATTATGAACGCGGCCGGCGGCTTTTTGGCAGAGCACGAATTACTCCGACCATATATAGAAAAGTATGAAGGCAGAGAGGGGAATGAGCTTGGCTTGCCCAAAGAATTAACGGAAAAATTAATTAAACAGGTAACGGATGGCGAAGCTTATAAATAAACAGTGCAAGTTTCATCTAAAAATGGATACCAACAAAATTTTTCTTCCACATTTGTCCGAGCCATTTCGGCGAGAAATCGCTGTCCGTTACGCTCAGCAGGAGATGAGAAAACTTCTTCCACAACTGCGCGATGCGTCTTTGTGGCAGTCAATTGATGAGCAAATAGGAAAATGGTACGCGGAGCTTTTAATTAGAAATTTTTGGAATGCGATTCACGGCATCTCCATGGGTTTTCGTTTGAAAAGTTTAGTCCCCTGGATTACCTCACTTCACATTAAGTGGACTGAAAAGGATATGCCAATTGAGGAGCTTTGGTTCGGAGGAAAATTCGGGCCGATTGCCTCGCTGGGAATTCCGGAATCGGCTGTCGCGGTGAAAGAACAACTTTTCCGGCCAGAGAACCGAGAACTTTTTGAGCAAACGCAAAAAATTCTTAAAGAAAAAGCAGCCGAGACCGCGCCCCGCGATGATTTTCCAATTTTTGTCGTCCGCAAAACTCACGGAGACAGCTCTGATAAAAAACTTCGTGTTGTTGACGGAAACCGAAGATTGCTTCGGGCGATTGTTAATAAAAAAGAGGCGATTCGGGCAGTAGTGGGAGAACCGGTTGGGGAACCGGTACTCTACGAACATTGGGTGCCGATTTCGCTTCTGGTTGACCTTGTTTTTTGGTATAAACGACAGATACGAGCTGGCCGCGAAACAACTGAAGTCGTGGCGCGCGTGATTGCCGAGTTAATTCGTGATTCATCCGCCGGCCGAGTTGAATTTGCAGAGCGCAGCATTCATCGCGACAAAAAACTTGAAGTGCGATTATTAGAAGCAGTTGCTAAAATTCTTGGCGAGTGGGGAATTTCGCTTGAGATTCCGAAATAAAAGGCAGGTATTTTTTTTGACTTATTTTTGACTTTATGATATGTTTAAAAATCAAAATAGTACCTTTTTTAAATAACAGCAAGGGGAGGGATGGAGATGAGCGAATATAGTGATAGCATCGGACGGAAGGTTTACGATTTAACCTGGCAAGGGAAGCTCTGGGGTCAAGAAGGGGCGATTGCCTGGAGCCGGGCACATTATCGGTATTTTAAACTTTTAGGCAGAGCGGGCGACGGCGCCAGCGCTCTTTCAAGCACGTATTACACCGGCCGGGGAAATGCGTTTTCTCAGATTTGGCAGGCGCCGATTAAGTTAAAGCCGTTTTGGCTTGTCAGAGGTATCTGGTGCGCGTTTTGGGCATTGAGTTGGTCCAATTTTGCCGAAAGAAAAATCGGCTTGGAGAAAATGACTCACGGGCAGCTTGATGTCAGGGGCAGTATTCTGGCATCGTGGCATATCTATCGGAAAGCGGAAATATGTTTGAGAAAGGCGCTGGGGGAAAAAGATCTTACCAATGACAGCCGAGCCCTCGTTTTGTGTAAATTAGGAGAAGTTCTGGACAAAAAAATTCCGAACAGGATAAGAGGAGAGGATGGGGGTATGGAGTTTGGTGACGCAAAGCTACTGACCGAGGTTAAAAATACCACTCGCGTCAGAGTTTTGAAAGCACTGGGCCGGCATATGCTTCGCAAAAAACGAAGCCGGCCGCTGGATTACAAAAGAGTGGCAATATATTTTTTAGTACAGGCATTGGAAATCGCTGAACGCGATAATCTGGGAGACCAAATTTTGAAAATCAAAGCCCTGATGAGAAAGGCAAAATAAAAAGTAGAGCGGGCTGCGTGAAAAGCGCAGCCCGATTTTATTTTTTGTTTGACAAAAGGGCAATTTTTGTTTAAGATAAAAAATAATGTTACTAAAGTACGTCTGCCGAGGTTCAATAGCGGGATTGCTTCGCTCAGCCGCAGCCGTGCGGCTGAGCTCGCAATGACCGCCAGTCTTTAATGTCTTTTATTTCCCGATTTTTTTCAGCCATATTTACTAAACAAAAAATGTCGCGCACTACTTGGATTGTGTTGGCGATTTTTTTGTTGGCAATTTTTGCCGGTTTGGTTGATTACCCCAGGGTCTGGAATAAATCCGTTGACTGGCTCAACACCCAAAAAAACAAAAGTGTCACTTTTAAAAATCTACCTAATATTCCGCAATTTTTTAACAAGCCCTTTCGGTTGGGCCTGGATTTGCAGGGCGGCACGCATCTGGTCTACGAAGCTGATTTGGCCAATACTGAAAAAAGCAAATACACCGAGTCAATGCAGGGCGTGCGCGACGTGATTGAGCGGCGGGTGAATTTGTTTGGTGTGACCGAGCCGTTAGTTCAGGTTGACACCGTGGGCAGCCATTATCGTCTGATAGTTGAGCTGGCCGGCGTTAAAGATATTCATCAGGCCATTGCCATGATTGGTGAAACGCCGTCTTTGGATTTTAGGGAAGAGCGAACTGCGGCTGAAACTCAAGCCATCGTTGATAAATACAAAAGTTTGCCGCCGGAACAACAGCAAACTTTTAGCGAGGACCCTTATTTTAAACCCACCGACCTCACCGGAAAATATATCAAAAGCGCCACTTTGGAATTTGACCCCAACACCAGCAAACCTCACGTGGGGCTGGAATTTAATTCCGAGGGCGCTAAACTTTTTGAAGAAGTTACTTCGCGAAATGTCAAAAAGAAATTAGCAATTTATTTAGATAACGCGCCCATCAGCGTGCCGGTGGTGCAGGAAGCCATTTCGGGCGGTCGGGCGCAGATTACCGGCACTTTTTCTGTCAGCGAAGCCAAACAACTGGTTCAGCGTTTGAACGCCGGCGCGCTGCCCGTGCCGATAAAATTAGTTAACCAGCAGAGCGTCGGGGCTTCACTCGGTGAAAAATCTTTGCGCCAAAGCTTACTGGCCGCCCTCATCGGGATTTTGGCGGTGGCGCTGTTTATGATTGGTTGGTATCGTCTGCCCGGTCTTTTGGCAGTGGCTGCTCTTTTGATTTATACGGCCGTGGCGCTCATGATATTTAAATTGATTCCGGTGACGCTGACTTTAGCCGGTATTGCTGGTTTTGTTTTGTCGGTCGGTATGGCGGTTGACGCCAATATTTTGATATTTGAGCGTCTGAAAGAAGAGTTGCGCTGGGGCAAATCCCTGGGCGGTGCGATTGAAGAAGGTTTTAAGCGCGCCTGGACTTCCATTCGCGATTCCAACGTTTCCTCGCTCATCACCTGTGCCGTTTTATTTTGGCTGGGCACAAGCATTATTAAGGGTTTTGCGCTGACGCTCGCCATCGGTATCTTAATTAGTATGTTTTCCGCTATTTTTGTTACCCGCAGTTTTTTGAGGTTGGCGGTGAGTGAAAAGATGGAACACAGGATTTGGTTATTTGGAATTAAAAAATAGCTTTTGCCGCTTTTTTGGCGGCAAAAAAGCGGCGGAAAAAACCGCCGCGCAGGGCGTAAAAATTTGATAAAATCGGATTCGCCTCGCTAAAATCGCTATCCACGGCGCCTAACGGCGCCCCAACCATAGCACGCGATTTTATACGCTCGGCTCATCTCGATTTTATGACAAATTTTTCGCCAATGCGCGGGAAAAATTAAATAATTTTGAATTTTACACTGTCATTTTGCATTTTGATATTTACATTTTGAATTAATCGGAAAATTTTTAGCACTATGTTGAATGTGGTTGGTAAACGTAAGATTTTCTATACCCTTTCTCTGGCTTTAATCGGCGCGGGAATTTTCAGCATGATTTTTTGGGGGCTGCATTTTGGCATTGATTTTAGGGGCGGCTCGCTCATTGAAATTGATTTTTTGAACGGCCGGCCGGAAGCGAGCGCCATCAAAAGCAAAATAGCGGCTCTGGATTTAGGTGAGGCGGCTGTTCAACCGGTGGGCGACAACGGAGTAATTATCAGGATGAAGGATTTGGACGAGGCAGCCTATCAAAAAGTTTTACAATCCTTAAATACTTTGAGTCCGATAGAAGAAAAAAGATTTGATTCGGTTGGGCCGGTCATCGGCGGGGAATTAAAACAGCGGGCATATCTGGCCATCAGTCTGGTGCTGATTTTGATTATTATTTATATCGCTTTGGCTTTTCGTAAAGTTTCCCGTCCCGTGGCTTCCTGGAAATACGGCGTGGCCGCCGTCATCGCGCTTTTTCATGATGTTTCTATTCCCACTGGCATTTTTTCAATTTTAGGCCATTATTTTGGCGTGGAAATTGATTTGCTTTTTATCACCGGACTTTTAACAATTTTGGGTTTTTCGGTTCACGACACCATTGTAGTTTTTGACCGGATTCGGGAAAACCTGCGCAAGGGAATGGGAAAGAGTTTTGAAGAAACGGTCAATATCAGCATTAACCAAACCATCACCCGTTCCATCAACACTTCCTTAACCGTCTTTTTAACGCTGTTGGCCATTTATATTTTTGGCGGCGCCAGCACCAAATATTTTGCCCTGCTGCTGATGCTCGGCATATTTTTTGGGACTTATTCTTCAATTTTTGTGGCCAGTTCTATTTTGGTTTCCTGGGAGGCCTGGCGGCAAAAAAGAATTGCCAGAAAACTTAGACATTAAAATCCGACTTGATAAAACCGACCCCATTAAGGCAATGCTGGCAGTGATGGAAAAAGATAATTCGGTGGGAAAGACAATCCGTTGACACATTATTTGCCTTGTGCTATGCTAAGAATATCCTAAATTAGCCCTAAGAGGGGGGCGAAATTTAATGCAGAATCCTTATCATTTAGTCAACGAAATATTGGAGGTTATTCCCAATGAACGCACTAAAGAAGTGCTTGTGCGCCGTTTTGGGTTGAAAGACGGTCAGCGCCAGACCTTGGAGGCCATTGGTCGGGACCACAGCATCACCAGAGAACGGGTCCGCCAGATTGAGGAAAACGGCCTGGCCCATCTAAAACAACCAAAGATAAAAGAAAAAATCCAGCCGATATTTCAGGCGCTTCAGGAACACTTGACCGAGCACGGCGAGCTCAAAAGAGAGGACCGGCTTTACGACGACCTTATTTATATTTGCTATCCGGCCAAAGAAATTGAACGGCTGAAGGGAGCGGGCAACGTTTCCGATTTGGACCGCTGCCGCTCGGCTTTTTATTTAATTTTAACGCTGGGCGATGACTTTGAACGTTTGCCCGAAGATGACAATTTTTATTCGGTCTGGACCGTTAATGGAAATTCTCTTAAAACCGCCAAAAAAACAATTGACTCTTTAGTTAGGCATTTAGACGTGCAAAAACAAGTTCTATCGCCAGAACAGCTTTTGTCGGCCGCTAAATTAATTTTTCCGGAATTGTCTGCCAAGGCGATTCATTCCTACGTTGATGCTTCCAAACAGATTGAGCAGAATCACCTGGGTCATTTTGGTTTGGTCTATTGGCCAGAAATCAGTCCGCGGGGCGTGAAAGATAAGGCCTACATTGTTCTAAAAAATGAAGGCAAGCCCCTGCACTTTAGCCAAGTAACCGAAAAAATAAATAAAATTTTGCCCTCAAAACGGCTGGCGTATGTTCAAACCGTGCACAACGAACTTATTAAAGACAAGCGGTTTGTTTTGGTGGGCCGCGGGCTTTATGCGCTGAGTCAGTGGGGTTATGAACCCGGCACGGTTTCCCAAACCATTAGCCAGATTTTGAAAAATGACGGGCCGCTCACCAAAGAGGATATAATTGATAAGGTTTTGCAAAAACGACTGGTCAAAGAAAACACCGTTTTGATTAATTTGCAGAATCGGAAATTATTCGAGCGGGATGAGCAGGGGAGATACGCGGTGAAGGTATAAAATTCCAAGCGCCAAGCACCAAATCTCAAATAAATTCCAAATTCTAAATGCAAAATTCAAAACTCGTTTTGGTCATTGGAATTTCGGTCATTGGATATTATTTGGAATTTGGGATTTGTAATTTCGTGCTTTCTCCATAATGTTTCTTAATAATTAGATACTTCAATGCAGGAGGTTTTTAATCTTTATTTTAAACTTTTAAATTCGTTTATTGAAACGACCTGGCTTTGGTCGCCATTTCTTTTAATCGTTATTTTTTTCAAGAGCTGGATGTATTATATCCAGCGGTTCTATTGGCAAGGCCTGGAATGGATTATTCTGGAAGTCAAACCTCCTCGAGAAATTGAAAAGACCCCCAAGAACATGGAGCAAATTTTTGCTGGTTTATGGGGGGCTTTTGGTAATGTCAGCACCAAATATCAAAAGTATGTTCAGGGAATGCTCCAGGATTATTTCAGTTTTGAAGTTGTCGGGATTAATGGCGAAATTCATTTTTATTTGCGGCTGCTAAAAAAATACCGCAATTTGGTGGAGGCACAGGTATATTCTCAATATCCGCAAGCGGAAATTAAAGAAGTTGAGGATTATGTTGGCAAGATTCCGCCTGACGTGCCCAACAAAAAATGGGATTTGTGGGGTTGCCGCTTACGGTTTGATAGAGACAGCGTCTATCCCATCAGAACTTATCAGCACTTGATTGATTTGACTAAAAGCGACCAACCATTTTTGGATCCCTTGGCCAGCTTGATGGAATTTATGGGAAAGTTAAAATATGGCGAGCAACTTTGGATTCAAGTGCTTTTTCGACCGGTGGCTGACGCTTGGCGCGATAAGGCCAGAGCGTTGGCCGATAAATTATTGGGTAAAAAAGCGGCCAACCTGGAAGGGGTAATTAAAACCGATATCAGAACCTGGAAAGAATCAATCCAAAATGTCACCCATGAGTTTCTGGTTGATAAAAGTTTGACCTCCAAGACCGAAATCAAAAAAGAGGAACCGCCCAGTTTAATGATGTTTTTGTCGCCGGGCGAGAAAGATATTATTATTGGCATTGAGGAAAAAGCCAGCAAAAAGGGCTACGAGGCAAAAATTCAGTGGGCTTATATCGCCCCGCGGGATATTTATTCGTCAGGGTGCATTTCGGCTGTTATGGGAATTTTTAATCAGTTCGCCAATCTGAATATGAACAGTTTAAAACCCGATATGCACACTATGACCAGAGCTTTTTATGCTTTTGCTAAAATGCGCAAGGCCTACAAACAACGGGTTCTGATGCGTTTGCTGCGGACGCGTTCCTTTTGGGAAAGGGGCTATATTTTAAATATTGAAGAGTTGGCGACTATTTATCATTTCCCGACTATCGGGGTGATGGCGCCCATGACTCCTTACATTCCGATTAAGAAAGGCGGCCCGCCGGTAGATCTGCCGATGGAATGATTCGCAGATTAGCATGAAAGTTTGTCTTTTTTTAAGGATGCGCTAGGGGAGAAATAATTAAAAATGTAAATATCAAAATGTAAAATGACAATGCAAAATTTAAAATATTAATTCGCGATTCATCCACTTTACATTTTAAATTGTCATTTTTAACTTTGAGATTTAAATTTTACACTAAATTAAGCAATTATTTTTTATCGTGGAAATATTTTAAGATATGAATAATAATTCTGAAAACGATATTACATTTTTCGCCGAAACCGATTTCCGCAATCAAAAAGCCCGTTTTGGCATTAAAAAAGACGACCGGCGGCGACATATTTATGTTATCGGGAAAACCGGTACCGGCAAAACGACTCTTCTGGAAAATATGGCGATTCAAGATATTCAGGCGGGCCGAGGCGTGGCCATTGTTGACCCGCACGGCGAGTTTGCGGAAAAAATGCTGGATTTTGTGCCGGTCAGCCGCATCAACGACGTGATTTATTTCAATCCGGCTGATTTGGAATATCCGATTGCTTTCAACGTGATGGAAAAAGTTGATGCGGAACACCGCCATTTGGTCGCTTCTGGATTGGTGGGCGTTTTCAAAAAAATCTGGGCCGAGACCTGGGGGCCGCGGCTGGAATATGTTTTGCGCAACGCTGTTTTGGCGCTGCTGGAATATCCCGGTTCAACGCTGCTGGGCATTATGAGAATTTTGGTTGATAAAGATTATCGCCAGCGGGTGATAGAGAAAGTTAACGACCCGGTGGTGAAAAGTTTTTGGGTGGATGAATTTTCCAAATACCGCGGCAATTTTGAAGTTGAGGCCATTAATCCCATTCAGAACAAAGTCGGTCAATTTTTGACCAACCCTTTGATTCGCAATATCGTCGGCCAGACCAAGTCCACCATTAATATGCGCGAGATGATGGATGAGGGCAAAATTTTAATTATGAATTTATCCAAAGGGTTAGTCGGTGAAGATGCCTCGGCTCTGCTGGGCGCGATGCTGATTACTAAATTGCAGCTGGCCGCTATGTCGCGGGTGAGCGTGCCGGAAGAGGAGCGGCGGGATTTTTATTTATACGTTGACGAATTCCAAAATTTTGCCACTGAGTCGTTCGCCAACATTTTATCGGAGGCGCGAAAATACCGCTTGAATCTTGTTTTGGCTCATCAATATATTACCCAGATGGTGGAGGAGGTCCGCGACGCGGTTTTTGGGAACGTGGGCACAATGATTACTTTCCGCATCGGCGCGGCTGACGCGGAGTTTTTGGAAAATGAATTTTCGCCGGAGTTCAACGTGAACGATTTGGTGGGCTTGGGATTTGCTCAAATTTATTTGAAATTAATGATTGACGGTTTTTCTTCCCGACCATTTTCAGCGACAACTTTGTTGCCTCAAGCCAGGCCGGAAAAAAGTCACAAAGAAAAAATCATTCGGGTTTCCCGCGAAAGATACGGCGGTTTGTCGCGTCAAGAAGTTGAAGAAAAAATTGCCCGCTGGAGCGGAGTGATAGAAACAGCCGCCGAATTTAAAAAACCAGAGAGAAAGAAAGAACCGCCGGCTGCGTCCGTTCCCAAGTCGCTGGCCTCGTCAGTATTTATTGACCGTTGTTGGGATTGCGGCAAGCAAGTAGAATTAAATTTTAAACCTGACGGCGTACGGCCGGTTTATTGCCAGGAATGTTTAATCAAAGTCAGATCACAGCAGCCGCTAAAAGTCGGAGCGAGAAAAATTATTTCCGAACCGCTGATTAAGGAAACCGGTCAGACAATTTCTTTGCGCGAAGCGATGAGTGAGAAAACCGCCGGCGATTTTAAACCAGTCAAAAAACCCCGCAAGGAAGTGGATTTGGCCGGTTTACGCGATGTTTTAAAAGAGGTGGTCGGGCCGATACCGGAAGCAAAACCAGAAAAAAAGGAAGAGACAACCTTAACCGATAAGACAGCCGAGACAACAGACGAAGGGAAAGATATAAAACCGGGACAGATGATTGAGTTATAAAATGGAAATTAAATTAAAGCGGCTGTTCCGCCAGAGGCGGAACAGCCGCTTTTTCGTTCAAAGTATTCTTTTGAAAGTTTAGATTTTTTTTAAACTAGGGAATCATTTCCTTCCCGTATATTCCCCGGTCTGCGTATTAATTTCAATTATGTCTCCCTCTTTAATGAACAGGGGCGCGTTAACCGAGGCGCCGGTTTCAATTTTAACCAGTTTGGTGCCGCCCTGCGCCGTGTTACCCTTGATTGAAGGCGGCGCTTCAATAACCTTGAAATCCATTTTAATGGGCAAGTTGACATTGATAACTCTGTTTTCAAATGAAACCACTTCCGCTTCGGAATTGGGTTTCAAAAATTTCGCTTGTTCACCAATGGCCTCCCGGGGTAGCTCAAAACGCGCCGAAGAGTTATTGGGTTCGTAGAAAACGAATTTGTCGCGGTGCAAATATAAAAATTTTACTTTTTTGTAATCAATTTCGGCTTCCAGAAAGCTGTCGGTGTGCTGAAAATTGCGGCTGAGCACCTTACCGGTAATCAGGTTTTTGATTTTGGTCTGGGCCACCGGCTTTCGCTGCTGCATGCGCATAAAACCAAATTCCAACACCTCGTATGGCTGGCCGTCCAGAATAAAAACCGCGCCCGGTTTGAGTTCGTTGTAGTTAAGCATAGCAGTATTTAGCGGTTAGTTGGTGAATATAAAAAATGCTTAGCGCATTTGATTTCTTTATAGCATACTTATTTTTATTTGACAAATTCTTTGGCGGGAATTAGAATGTAAAAAAATCAAAAGCCGTTCATTTCTGAAAAAGGAGGTCAAAAGATGGGCCGTTCATTAACTCGTAGGATTGGGCGGGGTTCCAGCGATGGGATAACCGCATCGGCTGCCAAAGATGGTTTGGTTTATTATCTTGGTAATAATATGGAAGCCGTTGACGTGTCGCTTACCGTCATTGGTCCGGGCGGGAAGGAAAAGATAATTCTTCTCCGTCTTTCATGGAAAGACGGTGTCCAGTGGAGCAAGGAGGTGCAGGATGTATGAAGAAATAAGGTTATTTTTGGATGAGGGCGAGGAAAGTAAAAAAGTGAAGCGGTTTGAGCAGCTCTTACGGGATCGCAATGTTCCTTTTCACATAGTGGTTGCTTGCGGGCCTAATGTTCCGGCTCTCAATTTCGAAAAAAGCTGGCATTATGGTTTTTCCAATATCGAGTTATTCTTAACCAGTTTTTATTTCAAAAAATTTGGGAAATAATTTCAAATTATCCTTTAACCCTTTACCCCGAGAGCCATTTCTCGGGTTTTTCTTTTGAGCGGCAATATGGTAGAAATAATAATATGGGCAAAAAAGATTTTACAAAATATAGACCAAAAGTCGTAGTCGCAATGTCCGGTGGAGTAGATTCCTCCGTGGCGGCGGCGTTGTTGAAAAAACAGGGCTATGAAGTGGTCGGGGTTTTTATGCGGTTTTGGGCGGGGCCAACTACCAACTACCAACAGCCAACTTCCAACCTGTGTTATTCGGAGGGTACTGAGGCGGCGGCGCGGGCGGTGGCAGCCAAATTAAAAATTCCTTTCTATGTCTTTAATTTTGCCAAGGAATTTAAAAAAGAAGTCGTAGATTATTTTTTAGCGGAATCGGCGGCTGGCCGCACGCCCAATCCCTGCGTGGTTTGTAATAAAAAAATAAAATTCGGGCTGTTGTTGAAAAAAGCGCTGGAATTGGGGGCGGATTATTTAGCTACGGGTCATTATGCGCGCAAAACCGTCATTGCGAGTCCCGCTAAGCGGGACGCGGCAATCCCGCCCGCGCTACGCCGAAGGCTTCGGCGAGGCGAGTGCCAAATAGTAAAATCACGGGATTGTCACGGCGCCCCGCCGCTCGCGAGCGGCGGGGCGCCTCGCAATGACATTTATGGACTATTTAGCGCCAAGGATAAAAATAAAGACCAGTCGTATTTTTTGTGCGGACTGGGACAGGAGCAATTGAGCCGGATTATTTTTCCGCTGGCGGATTATAAAAAAGAAGAGGTATATAAATTGGCCAAAAAATGGAAATTGCCCCATCGTCGCGAGGAAAGTTTTGATTTGTGCTTTACTGGGGGCGACACCAGAGGTTTTATAAAAAAATATTTAAAACTTAAGCCGGGCAGAATTTCGGATTTGGCGGGTAAAATTTTGGGCGAGCATCAGGGTTTGGCGCTTTACACTATTGGTCAGAGAAAAAATCTGGCCGTGTCCAACGGTCCCTGGTGGGTCATTAAAAAAGACGAGCACGGGAATATTTTATACGTGAGCAAAAATGAAAAAGATTTATACAGTCAGGAATTAATAGTCGGCGGAATAAATTGGATAGGTGGAAAAGCGCCGAAGTTACCGTTTAAAGCATTGGTAAAAATCAGATATAGGAGCGCAGCGAGCGCGGCTGTTATTCGCGGGATTGCCAGGCGGCCTTGCCCGCCAATGGCGGGCAAGGCCGCTCACCATGACGCGGTGCGCGTCAAATTTCAAAAACCCCAGCGGGCGATTACGCCGGGTCAGAGCGCGGTGTTTTATTCCAAAAGCGGCGAAGTGCTGGGCGGAGGAATGATAAGTTAGGAGTTAGAAGTCATAGGTTATAAGTTTGATACATAAAAAAGAAAAAGCCCTTTGGAGTATAGGCTCCAGGGCTTTTAATATGAATGGGAGAGGGGCTGGGGGTGTGAAAAACCGACGACGGTGAACTGCGAATTTGGTGCCCGCTCATCATGTAAACATGGGCTCGACACCGGGACGCTTGTAGCGTCACATTTTTTCGCTGGTCTATTTTTTCCCCTTTTTTGGGTTTCCCTTCTTATGGTATTTCCTTTCCCCCTTTGTCCCTCTCCCACATCATTGCAAGGTACTATTTATTATATATCACAGGGTAAATTATAAGTCAATAAAAACTATCCACAAACAAACAGACGCTTCTTGATTTTTTGTCAGAATTGTCCTAATATCAAACAAACAAAAAAATCAAAAAAGGAAGGGGGGTGAGCTCTTTGAAAAAAATAAGCTGGTTGATTGCTGGTTTCCTCGTTTTAATACTTATCCTTTTTATAATGATTTCCAGCGTCTATGGTATGGAAGTTGTTAGTCAGCCGGAACACGATGCTTTGATTAAGAAAATTGAAGCCATCGGATATACAGAGGCAGAAATTTTTGGTGACGAAAGAGTTATTCTGTTAGCTACAACACCGGGGGCAAAAGAAGGCATTGGTTATTTTTCTCCCGAATCCAAACTTTTTCAGCCGGACTCCATCAGGCGTGGCCAAGAGATTCTTAGGGAAAAAATGGAAGTTCTCCAGGAGGCAGAAAAAACTTTCGGAGTTAAAAAAGAAATTTTATTGGCCGTCTTTCGTCTTGAAACCAATTTTGGCCGATTTATCGGCAAAAACTTGGTTTTCAATTCCCTCTACCGAATTTTTGTCTTCAAAGAAAGAAAGTGGGGGGAAGGGGAACTATTAAATTACCTGAAACTATGCAGGGTTAATGGTTATGACCCCTTGAATGTGGTCGGTTCGGATATGGGGGCATTCGGGATGTACCAGTTTTTGCCCTCAAGCTTTATTAATTTTGCAAAGGATTGGGACGGGGATGGTAAAATAGATTTGTTCAGCTTTAAAGACGCGCTTTTCAGCGCAGCCAATTACTTGCGATTTTACGGGTGTAACAAAAAAACCCCCGTAAAGATTAGAGGGGCTCTTTTTATCTATAACCACCAGAGCAATTATGTTAAGGCAATCTTGGCTTATGCCGAGACGCTGGATCCGAATTTCAACGACAACTTGCTTAAGGACTTAAAAAAACTGAAGCGGTTTGTAGAGTATAAATACGGCTACAAAAAATAGCCGAGACGGGGCAGGAAAAATCTCTGCCCCGTTTTTCATTGGCAAGGATAATTTTTTGTGATAAATTAAAGCTATGACCGCCAAAGAGTTGCGCGAAAAATATCTTAATTTTTTCAAGGAACGAGGGCACGCGATTATTCCTTCGGCTTCTTTGATTCCGGAAAACGACCCGACCGTGCTTTTTACGACGGCCGGGATGCATCCCTTAACTCCATATCTTTTGGGCGAAAAACATCCGGCCGGAAAGAGAATTGCGGATGTTCAAAAATGCATCAGGACAAGCGACATTAATGATGTAGGTGATGCCTGGCACTTAACTTTTTTTGAGATGTTGGGTAACTGGTCGTTGGGAGATTACTGGAAAAAAGAGGCGATTGAATGGAGTTTTGAATTTTTGACCGATGAAAAATATTTAGCGATTGCCCCAGAGAAGTTAAGCGTCACGGTTTTTAAAGGGGACGCGGATGCCCCCGCGGATGAGGACTCTGTTAAAATTTGGCAGAATTTGGGCATACCCAAAGAACGGATTTTTTATTTGCCAAAAGAAGATAACTGGTGGGGGCCGGCCGGGCAGGCCGGGCCTTGCGGGCCGTGTACCGAGATGTTTTTTGATACTGGTAAAAAAAAATGTAGTCCCGATTGCCATCCGGGCTGTAAATGCGGCAAATATGCAGAGATTTGGAATGATGTTTTTATGGAATTCAACAAAACCGCCGAAGGTAAATTTGAGCCGTTAAAACAAAAAAATGTGGATACCGGTATGGGCGTGGAGCGGACGATTGCGGTGCTTAATGGTTTTAGCAATGTTTTTGATACCGAATTGTTTGTGTCGATAATTGGAAAAATTGAAGAGTTGTCGGGGAAGAAATATGGTATCAAAATAACCTCACCCCGACCCTCTCCTTCAAAAGGAGAGGGAGAAATCCACCCCAGCCCTCCTTTACAAAAGGAGGGAGAAGATGTAACGCGCGCTATGCGCATAGTGGCGGACCATGTTAAAGCCGCCACGTTTATTTTGGCCGAGGGGCTTGAGCCGTCAAATGTTGAGCGGGGCTATGTTTTGCGTCGGTTGATTCGGCGGTCGGTACGATATGGCAAGCAGTTGGGTATCAACAGCATTTTTACTTTTAAGGTGGCGGAAGAAGTAATAAAGATTTATCAAGATACGTACGCGGAGTTAAAAAAGAATAAGGAGTTTATAATAAATCAATTAGTGAAAGAAGAAGAAAAGTTTGAAAAAACACTAGAGCAGGGTATGAAGGAATTTCAAAACATAATAGAAACTCGTATAGGTGGTGCGATTATGGACAAGAGATTGGCATCTCATTCTGTCTTCACTCTTTATACTTCATACGGATTTCCTATTGAGTTAATCGTAGAAATGGCGGAAGAAAGAGGACTGTATGTTGATATGCAGGTATTTGAGCAAGATATGGAAGAGCATCAAGAGCTCTCTCGTACCGCTTCGGCGGGGATGTTTAAGGGCGGGTTGGCGGATACGAGCGAGCAGACCGTGAAATATCATACCGCCGCGCATTTGATGCTGGCCGCTTTGAGAAAAGTTTTGGGCGAGCACGTGACGCAAAAGGGTTCAAACATCACGGCCGAGCGTCTGCGTTTTGATTTTTCCCATCCGCAAAAAATGACGGAAGAAGAAATTAAAAAAGTGGAAGATTTGGTCAATGAAAAAATTCAGGCGGGCTTGCCGGTAAAAATAGAAGAAATGAGTTTGGAAGAAGCCAAGACGCAGGGCGCGACCGGCGTTTTTGAATCTAAATACGGCGAGCGCGTGAAAGTTTATACTATCGGCGAGGGTAAAAATATTTTTAGTCGCGAAATCTGCGGCGGGCCGCACGTTGAGCGAACTGGCCTTTTGGGTAAATTTAAAATAGTCAAAGAAGAATCTTCATCGGCCGGCGTGCGCCGGATTAAAGCGGTTTTAGAATAAGCTTAAGTAGTGGATAAGTTGATTTAATAGGGAGGGATTTTTTGCTATACTAAAGGTGAAGCAAAAAATAGAACTCAATGCCTAAAATCATCAACTTAAAATCCGAAGAGGAGATAACTTCGGTGGTGGAATATCTTTGGGAGACCGGAGCAGAACAGGTTTATTTTGTGGTCCCCAGGGACTCGGTTTTTTTAAGAAACATAATCGGGTTGAAACTTTTGAAGCGTGAAGCAGACCGTCTGGGAAAAACGGTGTTTTTGATAACCAAAGACGAAGTCGGTCGGGAAATGGCCAAAAGAGTCGGCCTGATATCAAGAGCGATTATGCCCAAAATTGGTGAGGCGCCAGGAGAATTTTCAGAAGAAGAAATTTTGAGGGAAATGCCGTCCCAAAAATTCGAATCTTTGCTTGAAGAGGAAATTGAAATGAAAAGACGGGCAGTGCCTCGCGTTCGACAGATGAGTGACATCAGGCCAAAAGAAGTTGAGGCGGAGAAAGTCAAAGAAATATTGCCGTCGCCAGCCGAGCCAGTGGAGGAGGAAATTGTCAGCGCCGAGCCGGAGATGGTCGGGCCAGCATTTTTTGAGCCCCAAGATATAGAAATAAAAAAAGAAGAATTTTTACCAGAGCCGCCAGAGGAGTCATCAGAAAAGTTAGCCGATGAAATGTCAGTGCGTCAGTGGCCAGCGGCCAGAGAGTTTTTCCCGGAGGAAGAGCCCGAACAAAAAAAAGAAAAAAAATTGGCGAAACGTTGGGGTGCCGGCTGGTTGGCCAAAATTAGAAGATTTTTTGTCAGGACGTCCAAGCCCTTTCGGCGTTATTCAGAGAAGAAAAGTTTTATAACGAGCAATTTTTTAATTATTTTTATCAGCGCCGTCGTTTTAATTGCCGCGTTGGTTCTTTATTTTGTTCTGCCTAAAGCAGAAATAAATATTACTCCCAAAACTGAAGCGTTCTCTCAGGATTTAAATTTAGTAGCAGATAAGGGAATCGCTAAGCCCGATTTTACTCAAAATAAAATCCCGGCGCAGTTAATTAAATTGGAAAAAAAACAATCACAGGAATTTTCCGCTACCGGCCAGCGTCAAATTAATGAAAAAGCCAGCGGCACAGTCACTATTTATAACGAATACAGTTCTAGCCCGCAGGTATTGGTAGAAAAAACGCGTTTCGTGTCGGATAGCGGGAAAGTTTTTCGGCTCACCAGAGCCCTGACCATTCCCGGCGCCAAAATTCAGGAAGGAAAAATTGTTGCCAGTTCCGTTGATGCCCCAGTCGTGGCGGACCAGGCCGGTGAAGAATATAATATTGGACCAAGCAAATTTACTATCCCCGGATTTCAGGGCTCACCCAAATACAGCACCTTTTACGCTCGTTCGGGAGCGGCGATGAGCGGCGGCGCCGCGGGAATTTTTCGCGTTGTGTCGCAGGAAGATTTTGATAAAGCCAAAAATGAACTTTGGCAGAGTTTGCGCCCGTCGCTGGACCAGGACTTTAAAGCCCAAATACCCAGCGGCTTTAAAGTGATTGATAATGCCTTGAAAGAAGAAATTAGCTCTGCCGCTTCGGACATTGAAGTCGGCGGCCGAGCGGAAAAATTTACCTTGACGCTTAAGGGCGCAGCCACGGTTTTATTATTTGACGAAAAAGATATTTTGGAATTGGCAAACAAAAAAATAGCGGAGAAAATAAAAGACCCGGATAAATCTCAAGGCAAAATTGAGCAGATTG